>Ga0209925_1000074_pt1 | contig 47494 bp, 43 predicted proteins | sample SalPonR2_A_D1_MG_FD_185702 | JGI IMG/M metagenome (GOLD analysis project Ga0209925, IMG submission 185702) | Salt pond soil microbial communities from South San Francisco under conditions of wetland restoration - Salt Pond MetaG R2_A_D1_MG... ... | reverse complement strand
AGCATTGGCGATCAATACCGGCGAGCCGGCCAGCGGGTCATCGAACATGCCGCCGATGAGGATCTGAACAACGATTCCGACGACGCCGAAGCCAAGGACAAAACCGCCGATACGGCCGGCACGCCAAGCGATCAGTCGGTCCCGCTCGTCCTCTTCCTCGGGCTTGCCCGTCACCGCGATCAGTATGTGATAGGCGACCAGCACGATCACCAGCAGGACCGTCAAACCTGCCGCCAGCCCGAAATTCGATGCGGGATGAAGCTGACCGGCCTGCCACAGTTCCCAGGCCGAATGAAAATAGAAGATTCCGATTATCCATGTGGCGATCAGCGTACCGATCGCGCTCTTTTCGTGAAACGAGAGATTGGTCATTGGGTTGAGTTCCGTATCTTGATGTTGCGGACTAATGTAAAGCAAACTTTACACTATGTCAAGTAGACTTTACATCAAATGCTGCACCGAGCCTCGCAGGCCCGGTCATTCACCCGGTTGTTGCGCGCCGCACGTAGGGTCTGCGTTTATCATTAAGGCTCCAATCCATCGCAACGAGATCGGCGCCACAATCAAAAAACGGAAGGCAATCGTGACCAAGACGCTTACGAAGACCGGAAACGACGCGGCAACGCTGATTCAGAACCTCGGCTTGTGGGTCGTCCTGCTCGCTACCGTGGTTGCAGGCATTCAGGAAATCTGGGTAATGATCGAGGCGCGCGAGGTCAAGCTGACCGATCTGCTTTTGCTGTTCATCTACCTCGAAGTCATCACGATGGTGAACGTGTATTGGCAGTCTGGGAAGCTGCCGGTGCGCATGCCGTTGTATATCGCGATGGTAGCCCTGGCGCGTTATCTCATCCTGGAAGCCGCTCACCTCGGCAGCGCACAGGTGCTGGCCGTTTCGGGCGGAATCCTGATTCTTGCGCTTGCCGTCATCGTGGTGCGCTACGGACATTTGAAGATGCCCTATCCCGACAGCGCGAAAGCGCCGGAAAAAGAAGAGCCTGCTATAAAGGACTGACGCGGGCATCGTCGCTGACCGGCTTCGAGCTCGGCGCGCATTTCTTCGAACGTCCGTCGTAACGCCGGTTCGGCGTCCGTGCCCGCGTCGAGTTCGAGGACGGCGTTGGCCAGGGCGGCATGAAGCGCGACCATCGGCATCTCGGTGATCAGGCGGTCTCCCTCAATAAGGAATCTGTGACGCGTTCAGCTTGCATCGTCGAGAAAAAATACGTCTTCCAGGGGCACTTGAAAATAACGGGCGATTTTCAGTGCGATGATGGTGGACGGCACGAACCGGCCCACCTCGATGGTGCTGATGGTCTTTCGGGATACGCCGATCGCCTCGGCAAGTTCGGCCTGGCTGAGCCGGTGTTCGGCGCGGAAGACCCGGATTCTGTTGCCCAGTTCATTCCTCATTGCCGCTCTCCGCACGCGTCAAGAACAAAAAGGCGACACTGAAAAGCAGCAGCATGAAGGCCAGAATGCCTTGAATGACGATCTCCAGCGGCATTGCCGGAAGCCGTTCGAGGATCAGGTTGTCCAGTGCCTGCAATATCACCAGAACCAGGAAACTCAGCATCCAGGATTTGGCCATGGCCTTCTGGAAAGCAATGTGCACGAAACCGTCTTCAGCCAGATAGTGACTTCGCTGGTCGCGGCTCATCGGTCGGAATTTCCAGAAATAGAGGAGCGCCATCAGGCCCAGAATCACAATGCCCAGCGCCTTGCCGGCAATATCAATGATTGCCGCGATGGGTTCGCTGGCGAAGAATTCGGCGACGGACAGGCAGAACACGAGGGCAACCGCGAACATCGCCCAGGCAATGAGTTGCAGCTTGCGATCGGCAAGTTCTGCCGGAGAGGGCGTGGTTTGTGCTTTCATGGTCGTTCTCCAATGCTGTGTGTGCTGTTTGGGTAACAAATAGACGATCAAAGGTTACTTTATAGTACCTGAGGGTTACATTACCTGATTCTGACAGATTGTCAACCCGGCACGTTCCTCTCATGCCGTTGGCGCTAGCATGGGCATGAATTTACGGAGCCGAAGCACGGAGGCGAAGCAATGAGGATTCTGATTACCGGCGCTACCGGTTTTATTGGCCAGCCGTTATGCGAAGCGCTGGCCGAAAAAGGGCATGAATTGCTGGCGGTTTCGCGCGGCCCGGACAAGGCCCGGGAACTGTTGCCCGAAGGCGCCGACGTCCGTGCCGCTGTGGCCGATTTTGCCGATGCATCGCCCGAGGCGGTGATCAACCTGGCCGGCGAACCGATCGCAGAGGGTCGCTGGACCGACGAGAAGAAGCGCAAGATCGTGGAATCGCGCGTGGAGTCAACCCGCGCAATTGTCGAGCTGTGTGCCGCAGCCGAAAGTCCGCCCAAGGTGCTTGTCTCGGCCTCGGCCATGGGTTACTACGGCGACCAGGGTGATCGCGAAGTCACCGAGGACACCCCGCCGAATCACGAGTTCGTGCACGACATCTGCGACCGCTGGGAGTCCGAGGCGCGCAAGGCCGAGTCCCATGGCGTGCGCGTTGCGATCGCGCGCATCGGCCTGGTCCTCGACCAGGGCGGCGGCATGCTGGCCAGGACGCTGACCCCGTTCAAGCTGGGCGTCGGCGGCCGGCTCGGCGACGGCAGTCAGTACATGCCGTGGATCCACCGCGAAGACATGGTGCGAATCCTGATCTTCCTGCTCGAGCGGGAAGAGCTGTCGGGCCCGTTCAACGCGTCGGCGCCCAAACCGGTCACCAACGCGGAATTCACCCAGACGCTGGCCAGCGCACTCCATCGGCCGGCGGTGCTGCCCGCTCCGGCAATCGCGTTGAAACTGGCCTTCGGCGAAATGTCGCGCCTGCTGCTGACCGGCGCGAAGATGCTGCCGAAGCGGCTGGAGGAGGCCGGATTCGAGTTCCGTTACGCCGAACTGAAAGAAGCGCTGGCGGAAATACTCGATAGCCAATGAGGCTGCGCGTTTCGCGCGGCGGAGTGTATTGCGCCGCGGTGCCTTTACCTGCATGACAATCGTCACTGGTAATCGCTTGCCCGACTCCTATACTCGAATACCTCCAAGCCTTTCGGCACCGTGCCAGTCTCATGAGCAAGGATGACCTGATCGACCGTCTTCGCATCAAGCCGGAACGCCGGGGTGCTGAAATTCAGCCGAGAGGAGCTGAACATGCCGAACGATTCGTCTCATTTCCGCCATGGGGATTTCTGCCGCGTGGATCTCAACGCACGCGACCCGGACGCCGCGCGCGTATTCTATTCAGGGCTGTTCGGCTGGACCGGGGAATTCGCCGGGCGTGCCGGCGACGCCGGGCCTTACGAGCGGTTCTTCCTGGACGGCCTGCTCGTCGCCGGCATGGGGCGAATGAGCGACGAGATGCGCCACGGCGGCTCGCCGTCGGTGTGGGTGAGCTACATCCGCGTCGACGATGTGGACGCCGCAGTCCAGGCCGCCGAGGGGCTGGGCGCGACCATACAGGTGCCGGCGACGTCGATTTCGGAGGCCGGGCGAATTGCATTCATCCAGGACCCCACCGGCGCGAGTGTGGCGTTCTGGGAAGCGGGCCTGGAGCCCGGTGCCGAAGCGACCAAGGTGCCGGGGACATTCTGCTGGAACGAACTGGCCACGCCAGATCTCGACGGGGCGCAGGCCTTCTACGCCGAACTGCTGGGCTGGACCGGCTACGTCAATCCGCACTCGCCGGCGCCGTACCGGATCATCGAGAACGCCGGCCGGTCAAACGGCGGCATTCTCAAGATGACCGAAGAATGGGGCGACGCACCGCCGCACTGGATCGTCTACTTTGCCGTCGTTGATGCCGAAGACGCCGCCGCGCGGGTTCGCGCGCTAGGCGGCTCGGTCCACCACGGCCCTTTCGATACCGCCGCCGGCCGGCTCGTGGTGTGCCAGGACAACCAGGGCGCCGGGTTCCACGTTCTCGAGCTGGCCGGGCGTATTGGGGATTGAACGGGGACTGAATCTGTCTGAAGCGGGCTCCGCAGCTATTCAGCCTGAGGTTCCTCGACGACCCGCTTTCCGAAACGGCAAGAGCGCGAGATGCAGTGGATCGGGCTGGTGCGATCCAGTACCGGTTTGCGAGACCTCGCCGATGGCGTGAGTGCCGAAGAGCCGATCCCAGATGATGGCATTGCAGGCGTAGTTTCGGTCGGATTGCTCCCGTACCATCGAGTGATGCACCCGATGGTCGGCTCCGGTGGTGACGATCCACCGAATTCCCGGCGCGCCCAGATCGAGATTGGCGTGGACCAGCTGGCTGTTGGTGCCCAGCAGCACGACGCCCGCCGCCACCACGGCAGGATCGATCGAGAAGACGGTGCCGATCAGCGCGATCGGCAGCGCCAGCAGCAGGAGCTCGAACGGATGGGTCACCCCGGCGTTGACTGCGTGCAGGTTATGGAACGCGTGGTGCACCCCGTGGCCGCTGGCGCGCCATAACCACGGCCAGGTGTGAATCGCACGGTGAATCCAGTAGTAGACAAGATCCGAAACCAGAAACAGCAGCATGGCCTGGACCGGCCACGGTAGTGAGTGCGGCCAAATCGCGGCAGATTGTTCCGGCAGGGGCAGTCCATACAAAATCTGCTCGTAGCCGATCGTGATCAGACCCAGAATGGCGCCGAGCACAATCCAGGCGCCGGCGAGAGTAACTTTCTCACCGATGCTTTGTCGCCAATCCCGGCGCCTGGCTTGCCATCGTTCGAGGATGAACAAAACCGCGAGCATTGTAATGACCGTGATTGGTGCCGCGGCTGAATCGCCGCCGAACAGCATCCACAGGCCAATCGAAATCAGCAACAGCAAGGGTTGACCGGCCAGCCGCAAAAGTCTCGTCACGACGTTTTTTTCATCCTGCGGATTCCGGTTCCGACGGTGTTGGGCCGGTGGCCTGGACTGGGGCCGCATAGACCCCGAACAACGGCCAGAGCATCGGCGTCCGCAGGATGATACCGTGATGAATCAGCGCGCAGCCCAGCAGCGTGCCGGTAAGCAGCAAAGTCGCTTCAAGCGGGCCGGGAAGCGCCAGTGGAATAAGAAAGAACGCCAACGGCACGATCAGGCTCTGGTGCAGGATGTACCACGGATAGACTGCCCGATTGGCGTATGGCAGCCACCGAAACGGCCGGTTCAGCCAGATCGCGCCGTATCCCAGGATCGCAAGCAACATGTTCCACGCATACAGCGCGTGGGCGCCGTCTGAAATCGCGCGCCAGTTCCAGGCCGGTAGCGCATCCACTTCGACCGGTGTCAAAACTTGCCCCGCCACGCGCAGCCGCATGTAGATGGTCAGGCCCAGCAGGGCCAGCGCGAGCGTCCACCGCCGCAGTTCAACCACTCGTGTCCACCAGACCGGCGCGCGCGCCAGCCAGAAGCCGAACAGCAATACCGGGAAATACTGCGCGTGCTGGGCCCAGTCGTCGGTCAGCGCCTTGGTGTCGCCGAATAGCGGTTCCAGCCAGTACAGGCAGGCGCAAAGCCATGCCGCCGGCACCACTGTAAGAGCCGCCGCGGCCGCGTGCCCCGGTGCACGCACTATCGACAGCCGGGTCGCGCCAGTGAATCCGATCCAACGCGAAAGCAGGATTCCGGCCGCCAGCGCCATGCTGTAAAACCAGAGGTAGGCCAGGTACCAGAGGTGGTTCCAGGTGACGCCGAATTCAGCGCCGGCGAAGCTGCCCCGAGGCCACGGTCGCAACTGCCAGTAGCGCAGCAGAAAGGACACGAAACCGCCGTCGAAGGCGCCGTTCAGCCGCGCTTCCACCCAGGCCTGCACCGGCACGATCGCCAGCATGCCGAAAATCAGCGGAATCAGCAGAAACCGCGTGCGACGCAACGCCAGCCGGCCGGGCCGGGTCGCACCACGGCTGAGCCCGAGCGCGATGCCCGACAGCAGAAAGATAAGCGGCATGCGCCACCGGTTGATCGCTACCATCGGCCACTGCAGCCAATCCCACTGCTGCGGGCTTTTTATGTGGAAGCCCCAGTCTTGCACGTACACCATGCCGACGTGATAGGCGATCAGCAACGCGAATGCGAAAACGCGCAGGGCGTCGATGTCGTGGCGGCGGTCTTGCATCGAACCAATTCCATGAGTGCGTGACTGCAGTCTGTGCATAGCGTTCGTCATCGGGCAAGCGTCAAGGGATGGCTCGTGCCCTGGCGGGGATGAATCGCACCTGCGCGGGGATCGATTCCGGGCTAGGATTCGACCCATGCATCCCGACGGCCCCCAAATCCTTCGCCGATTCCGGCCCTGGAAGCGCACCTTCGAGTGGGGATTCTGGATCGCGCTGTACACGCTCAACGCCGTGGCCAACAGCGTGACCGTGGCGCTGGATCTGGACCGCCGGGGCGTCGACGCGGCCGCCTGGGAAGCGGCGGTCTGGGAGTCCAGCAGTGCGCTGTCGATGCTGCTGCTGGTCTGGCCGGTGGTCTGGCTCACGCGTCGGTTTCCACTGCAATGGGAGGGTCTCGGGCGCAGGATCGGCTTGCATTTCGCAGGCAGCATCGGCTATTCGCTGGCCCACGTGGTGCTGATGGTGGCGATGCGCGAATTCGCCTACGCGATGGCCGGCGCAGAATATTCGTTCGGCCATTGGCCCAGCGAACTGTTCTACGAATATCTCAAGGACGTGCGCACGTATGCCGGCGTGGTCCTGATGATCGAGGGTTATCGGTTCGTGCTGCGCCGGTTGCAGGGCGAGGCGCGTTGGCCAGATAGAGCTTCCCCGGAAATCGAATTCGAGCCGACCAGACCTTCGCGTTTCCTGGTCAAGATGCTGGGCCGCGAGTTCCTGGTGCCCGCCAATCGAATCGAGTACGCCAGCGCTTCGGGAAATTACGTGAATCTGCACGTGGCCGGGCGCGACTATCCGCTTCGCAGCACCATGAAGGATCTTCTGGCGCGCCTCGATCCGGAAAAATTCCGGCGTGCCCACCGAAGCCACATCGTCAACCTGGATTCCGTCGCGCAGATCGAGCCGGTCGACAGCGGTGATGCGCGCATAACCATGCGCGACGGCGCGGTGCTGCCCTGCTCGCGAAAATACCGTCCGGCCCTGACCCGGGGATTCGGTCCGCAATGATCGATTTTGGTCCGGTCGCGTCCCAGTTGACGATACCAAGCTGGTATAATCTGCGGGCTTTGCGGCTCTGGATTCGTTTGGGCCGCTTGTTTTTTGATGCGCCGCGGGGATTGGACAGGCTTTGTCTACCGACATGTCTAACGATTCCGTCAAGTCGGAAAGCAGCCAGACCGTTCACGACTCGGCCGGTTTCGCCCGGACTGTCGTATGGCTGCTGAGAACGCAGGCGATGATGGCGGTAGCAGCTGCCATCCTTGCCGGCATTTTCGCCGGGACAGGATCGGCGCTCGCAGTGCTGGCGGGCAGCGGCATCGGCATCGTACTGACGGCCATCTCGGCGCTGCGCGCCGGGGCGGTATCGGCCCCCGAGCCGGAGGCTGTGGCGGCCGCGTTCTATCGCGGCATGTTTTTGAAGATGGCGCTGGCTGTGGTGATGTTCGTGATCGTCGCGGCGATTTTCGCCGAATGGTTTTTGCCGGTGATTGCCGGTTATGTGGTCACGCTGGTGGCCTACTGGATTGCACTGGTGCGGATCGGGCGTCAAGTCGGGCGTCGAATGGATTCGAAAAGTGCATTGAACAACGATTGACAAGGACGACTGAATCGTGCGTTTTGGAGTTGCAGCCGCGGGATCCTCTCCGACCGAGTACGTCTCGCACCATCTCGAGCATCTGAAGATCGGCGAGGGTCTGTGGGCCTTTCACGTCGATACGCTGTTCTTCTCGATTGTGCTCGGCGTCGGGATGGTGTTCCTGTTCTGGCTGGCCGCACGGCGCGCCACCGCCGAAACGCCGGGCAAGCTTCAGAACTTCGTGGAAATGCTGGTCGATTTCATCGACGGGTCGGTGCGCGAGTCCTTCCACGGCCCACGCCAATTCGTTGCGCCGCTGGCGCTGACCATCTTCGTCTGGGTATTCCTGTGGAACCTGATGGATCTGGTGCCGGTCGATTACCTGCCGCTGCTGGCCAACGCCGTGTTCGGGCTCGAATATCTTCGCGTGGTCCCTTCGGCCGACGTGAATGCGCCGTTTGCTCTTTCGCTTTCGGTGCTCGCGCTGATCATTATCTACAGCATCAAGGGCAAGGGCATCGGCGGCTACGGCAAGGAACTGCTGTTTCACCCGTTTGGCAGTAATGTATTTCTCTGGCCGGCAAACATCGTGCTCAACGTGGTCGAACTCGTTGCAAAGCCGGTTTCGCTGGCGATGCGGCTTTTCGGCAATCTGTACGCGGCCGAGCTGATCTTTATCCTGATTGCAATGCTGCCGTGGTGGATCCAGTTCATTCCCGGCGGCGCCTGGGCGGTGTTTCATATTCTGGTGATCCCGCTGCAGGCCTTCATTTTCATGACGCTGACGATCGTTTACCTGTCGTTGGCGTATGAAGAACATTGAGTTTGAAGAATATTGAAAAAAGCTGTCATCAACCCGTAACCGTTCATTCTTGACAAAGTACTACTCCAGGAGATAAACAAGTGGAAGCACTCATCGCACAAATCCAGGCCAATACCGCCATTGCCGTCGGCTTGATCTTCGCCTCGGCCGCGCTCGGTACCGGGATCGGTTTCGCACTGCTGGGCGGCAAGTTTCTCGACGGCGCGGCTCGTCAGCCGGAGCTGGTCGGCATGCTGCAGGTCCGCATGTTCATCGTCGCCGGCCTGCTCGATGCGCTGTCCATCATCGGTGTTGCATTCGCCGCGCTGCTGCTGTTCGCCAACCCGTTGCTGACCCCGATCACCGGTTGATCGTGCTTGCGAACCTCAAGCCTGAAACCTGAACCAACCGCAGGGAACTGATATGGATATTTCTATTCCCACCCTGATCGGTCAGGCCGGGACCTTCCTGGTGCTGGTGCTGGTCACGATGAAGTATGTGTGGCCCCCGCTGACGCAGGCCATGGAACAGCGGCGCCAGAAGATTGCCGAGGGCCTGGCGCAATCCGACGAGGCCGAAAAGGCGCTGGAAAAGGCCGAGGCCGAGGCCGAGCAGATTATCCGTGAGGCCCGTGCCAAGTCCGGCGAGATTATCGATCAGGCCGGCAAGCGCAGCAACGAGATCGTCGAGCAGGCCAAGCAGGAGGCGATCGCCGAGCGCGACCGCCAGGTAGCGGCTGCCGAAGCCGATATCAAGCTGGCCACCAATCAGGCCCGCGAAGCCCTGCGCGAGAAAATGGCCGAACTCACGATCAGCGGTGCCGAGCGGGTCATCGAGCAGGAACTCGATGCCGAGCGTCACCGCAAGCTTCTCGACAAGCTGGCTGCGGAGCTCTAGACGACCATGCTCGCCGAAACCACACTGGCACGACCCTACGCACGGGCGGCGTTCAGCCTGGCAGATCAGGCTGGCACCGTCGAGTCGTGGAGCGCATCGCTAGCCAGGGTCTCCGAAGCCGTGGAAACCGAAGCGATGAAGCGTGTCATCGGTCATCCGAACGTCGACGACAGCCGGCTGCAGGATTTATTGGCGGAAGTGCTCGGCGAGCCGGCTGATGACACTTCCGATCGAAATGACGCTGGTAGTGACGCTGGTAATGCCAATCGTAATGACGCTGGTAATGACAATCGTAATGCCGATCGTGCCTTCAAGAGCTTCCTCACGGTGCTGATGCACTACCGCCGTCTGCCGCTTCTGCCGGAAATTACCGTGCAGTTCGAGACGCTGCGCCGGGCCAGCGAGCAGCGCCTGAAGGTCAGCGTAACGTCGGCCGTGGAGATGGCGCCCGACCAGATTGAAAAGCTGGCCGTGCGGCTGCGCGAGAAGTTCGGCACCGAGATAGAAATGGAAACCGGCGTGGACGCCGACCTGATCGGCGGGCTTGTGGTGCGCGCCGGCGACAAGGTCATCGACGCCAGCGTGCGCGGTCGCCTGGAGCAGCTCGGACGGCAGTTGGTCAAGTAGACGGCTCACCGACCAGCGACGAATTCATATAAGCAAATCGCAATCAAATTGCGCATTGAAATTGCAATTACGCAACCGAACAAACGAGTAATCAAGCCATGCAGCAGACACTCAATCCGACTGAAATCAGCGAACTGATCCGCAAGCGCGTCGAGCAGTTCGACGTCGTCTCGGAGGCCCGCACCGAGGGCACCATCGTCAGCGTGTCCGACGGCATCTGCCGCGTTCACGGGCTGGCCGACGCCATGCAGGGTGAAATGATCGAATTCCCCGGCGACACCTACGGTCTGGCGCTGAACCTCGAGCGCGACTCGGTGGGTATCGTCATCATCGGCGACTACGAGCATCTCAGCGAAGGCGATACCGCGCGCTGCACCGGCAAAATCCTGCAGGTGCCGGTCGGCGAAGGCCTGCTTGGCCGCGTGGTCAATGCGCTGGGCGCCCCGATAGACGGCGCCGGGCCGCTGGACGCGCAGGGTTCGGAGCCGATCGAAAAGATTGCGCCCGGCGTGATCACTCGTCAATCGGTTTCTCAGCCGGTGCAGACCGGACTGAAGTCGATCGACGCGATGGTGCCCGTCGGACGCGGCCAGCGCGAGTTGATCATCGGTGACAGGCAAACGGGCAAGACCGCCGTTGCGATCGACGCGATCATCAACCAGAAGGGCACCGGCATCAAGTGCATCTACGTTGCCGTCGGCCAGAAGGCGTCGTCGGTGGCGCAGGTGGTGGCCAAGCTCGAAGAGCACGGTGCCATGGAGCACACCATTGTGGTCGCCGCCAACGCATCCGATTCGGCGGCCATGCAGTACATCGCGCCTTACGCCGGCTGCTCCATGGGCGAATACTTCCGTGATCGCGGCGAAGACGCGCTCATTGTTTATGACGATCTGACCAAGCAGGCCTGGGCCTATCGTCAGGTTTCCCTGCTGCTCAAACGTCCACCGGGGCGCGAAGCCTACCCGGGTGACGTGTTCTATCTGCATTCGCGCCTGCTCGAGCGGGCCTCGCGGGTCAACGCCGACTATGTCGAGAAGGCCACCGACGGCGAGGTTACGGGCAAGACCGGCTCGCTGACCGCGCTGCCGATCATCGAGACCCAGGCCGGTGACGTTTCGGCCTTCGTGCCGACCAATGTGATCTCGATTACCGACGGCCAGATCTTCCTGGAGACCGATCTGTTCAATTCCGGCATACGCCCGGCCATCAACGCCGGCCTGTCGGTCTCGCGCGTCGGTGGTGCGGCCCAGACCAAGATCATCAAGAAGCTCGGCGGCGGCACGCGCCTGGCCCTGGCCCAGTACCGTGAACTGGCGGCGTTCTCGCAGTTCGCCTCGGATCTCGACGAAGCCACGCGCAAGCAGCTCGAGCGCGGCCAGCGCGTCACCGAGCTGATGAAGCAGCAGCAGTATTCGCCGCTGACGGTGGCCGAAATGGCGGTCAGCCTGTTCGCCGGCAATGAGGGCTACCTCGATGACCTGCCGCTGGACAAGGTGGTGCCTTTTGAAGATGCATTGCGCGATTTCATGAACAACTCGCACACCGATCTGATGAACAAGATCAACGAATCCGGCGACTGGAACGACGAGATCAAGGGCGAGATGAAGCGTGCGTTGGATGAGTTCAAGAAAACCGGAAGTTGGTGATTGAGCCGCGTCTTGCACGCGCTGGCTGCGTTCTCGGCCCGCCTGAAATGCTCACGTACACAATACGTACGCTGCGCTTTCATTCGCGCCTCAAGGCTTGCCAGCGCGCGCAATCCATCGCCTCAATTCTGAATATCCGGCCTTATGGCTATGGCGATGTGTAATGTCGAATGCATTACCTGAGACATCGAAAATCACGTAATTCGGGAACGATTTGAATGAGTGGATCAAAGGAAATCGTAGGCCAGATCAAGAGCATCAAGAACACGCGAAAGGTCACGCGCGCGTTGGAGATGGTCTCGGCGTCGAAGATTCGCAAGGCACAGGACCGGATGCAGGCCTCCCGTCCTTATGCCCGAATGATTCGCCAGGCGGTCGGCCATCTGGCCCATGCCAATCCCGAGTACAGACATCCATTCACGCAACAGCGCGACGAGATCAAGCGCGTCGGTTACGTCATCATTTCGTCGGATCGCGGTTTGTGCGGCGGACTGAACAACAACATGTTCCGCCAGCTCCTCCCGCGCTTCCGCGAGCACCAGGAAGCCGGCCAGGAAGTCAGCCTGGTACTCATCGGGAAAAAGGGCCAGCAGTTCTTCAAGCGCATCAAGATCGAAATTTCAGCTGCCGTCCAGGACCTGGGCGAGCAGCCGCAGCTCGAAAAGCTGATTGGCTCGATCAAGATCATGCTGGATGGCTACCGTGACGGCACGCTGGACAAAATATTCCTGTGCTACAACGATTTCGTCAACACCATGACCCAGCGCGTGGCCATCGACCAGCTGCTGCCGCTGCCGCCGGCGACCGATGAACCGATGCTGCAGTACTGGGATTACCTTTACGAGCCGGATCCCGAATCGCTGCTGGACGACCTGCTGGTGCGCTATATCGAATCGCTTGTGTACAACGCGACGCTTGAAAACCTTGCCAGCGAACACGCCGCACGCATGGTGGCCATGAAGAGCGCGTCCGACAACGCGAACAATCTGATCGACGAGCTGAACCTGGCCTACAACAAGGCCCGCCAGGCGGCGATCACCCAGGAAATTTCCGAGATCGTCAGCGGTGCCGCCGCAGTCTGATCGACCAGCGTTGAAAAATTGAGCAAATTGGGGTTCCCGCGAAGGAGCCCACCGACCAGAAACGAGGTTTGAGTGATGAACAAGGGTACGATTGTCCAGATTATCGGCGCCGTGGTCGATGTGGAGTTTCCGCGAGACGAAGTGCCGCGTGTATATCACGCACTGATCGTCGACGAAGGCGGAGTTGTGCTGGAAGTCCAGCAGCAGCTCGGCGACGGCGTGGTGCGCACGATCGCACTCGGATCCACCGACGGACTCAAGCGCGGCCTGGAAGTGACCGATACCGGTGATGCCATCACCGTGCCGGTGGGCAAGGAAACGCTGGGTCGAATCATGAACGTTCTCGGCGAGCCGATCGACGAAATCGGCGAGATCGGTGAGCAGGAACGCATGCCGATTCACCGCAAGGCGCCCAGCTTCGAAGAGCAGGCGTCCAGTAACGAACTGCTCGAAACCGGCATCAAGGTCATCGATCTGATCTGCCCGTTCGCCAAGGGCGGCAAGGTCGGCCTGTTCGGCGGCGCCGGCGTGGGCAAGACCGTCAACATGATGGAGCTGATCCGCAACATCGCAATCGAGCACGAAGGCTACTCGGTGTTCGCCGGCGTAGGCGAACGTACCCGGGAAGGCAACGACTTCTACCACGAGATGAAGGACTCGAACGTCCTCGACAAGGTCTCGCTGGTCTACGGCCAGATGAACGAGCCGCCGGGGAATCGTCTCAGGGTGGCGCTCACCGGCCTGACGATCGCCGAAAAATTCCGCGACGAAGGCCGCGACGTACTGATGTTCATCGACAACATCTACCGCTACACGCTGGCCGGGGTGGAAGTGTCCGCACTGCTCGGCCGCATGCCGTCGGCCGTGGGTTACCAGCCGACGCTGGCCAAGGAAATGGGCGACCTGCAGGAGCGCATCACCTCGACCAAGACCGGTTCGATCACCTCCATCCAGGCCGTGTACGTACCGGCCGATGACTTGACCGATCCGTCGCCGGCCACCACGTTCGCCCACCTCGACGCCACCGTCGTGCTTTCGCGCCAGATCGCCGAGCTGGGTATCTATCCTGCTGTCGACCCGCTGGATTCGACCTCGCGCCAGCTCGATCCTTTGGTCGTCGGCCAGGAGCACTACGACGTCGCGCGCAAGGTCCAGAACACGTTGCAGCGTTACAAGGAGCTCAAGGACATCATCGCGATTCTCGGCATGGACGAGCTTTCCGAAGAAGACAAGCTGGCCGTCGCACGCGCGCGAAAGGTCGAACGCTTCTTCTCGCAGCCGTTTTTCGTCGCCGAGGTGTTCACCGGTTCGCCGGGCGTTTACGTATCGCTCAAGGACACCATCCGCGCGTTCAAGGGCATCGTCGATGGTGAATACGACCACCTTCCGGAGCAGGCCTTCTACATGGTCGGCACGATCGAAGAGGCAGTCGAGAAAGCCGAGAAGATGAACGAGAAAAAAGCCGCTTGAAGACGCGCTATTCGCCCGCTGGCTGCGTTATCGGGCGGCCCGAGGACGCGCTTCGAGCCCGCTCGTTGCGTTTTCGGCACGGCTGAAATACTCACGTACAAATGCGTACGCTGCGTTTTCAGCCGCGCCTCAAGCCTTGCCAGCGAACTCGAATCACGCCCTCACCGAGGGCACGATATTGCCGTTAATCCAACGGCCCGGAGTCACTAAGAAATGGCATCGACAATTCAATGCGATATCGTCAGCGCCGAGGCGGAAATCTTTTCCGGCGAGGCGTCCATGGTGGTGATCACCGGTGAGGAAGGCGAGCTCGGCATCGCGCCGCGTCACGCGCCGCTGCTGACCCGGATCAAGCCCGGCCAGGTTCGGGTGATGCTGCCCGACGGTGGAGAAGAGTTCTATTACGTCTCAGGCGGCATGCTTGAGGTGCAGCCGCACGTCGTCACGGTGCTGGCCGACACGGCGGCGCGCGCCACCGATCTCGACGAAGCCGCGGCCGTCAAGGCCAAGGCAGATGCCGAGCGTGCTTTGGCCGATCGCAGCGACGACATGGAAATCGCCGAAGCCCAGGCGCAGCTTGCGCAGGCGGTTGCGCAGCTTGCGGCGCTGGAGCGTCTCCGCAAGAAACTCAAACGCTGAAAAATCGTTTCAGCGCTACTGTTCGACTGCTCGTGTTCCCCGGTGATACTCGCCAACCGGGGATGGCGTGTGTCGATAGCATCGACTTTTTACGGGTCTCGACTCAGAAGGCCTGAAGATTAGACCAACCGCTCTAATCTGATATGCTATCGGTTATCCGAGTGCAGAAGGTGATGAGATGCGAATTTCCGCTTCGTTATTGTTCATTGTTACGTGCTTGGTGCTGGGGGGATGTGGTCAAGGGGAAGCACCTATATCCAACGACAGGTTGCTGGAAAGTTTCGAGCAGGGACGCACCGGAATCTGGGTAAGCGCCGAGGCGCCGGTGGTTCAGTTGCTCGGCGACGAGGATATTGGTGGCCAGCGTCAGCGCTTCACGATCCGCCCGGAAGAAGGCGTTGTCGTGCAAGTGCGCCACTCACTCGACGACTCGATCCGGGTGCCCGTCGAGCCCGGTGATGTAGTTCGTGTACAGGGCTACTATCAATGGGATGCGCGTGGCGGCTTTATTTCGCGAACCTTCAGCGATCCGGATCAACCCGGAGGCGGTGGGTGGATCGAGCATAAGGGCCAGCGATACGACTGATTGTCGAGCGGTGCCTGGCCGGTAAACATCGGCGCGGCGGCATCAAGGTCGGCGCCGCCGCATCGGTTCAATCGTTGAAGTACTCGGGTTCGGCGCCCTGGATCTCGCCAACGTTCGCGCTTTCATGGATTTGAAGCTTGACCGGGCGTTCGAAGACTAGCGGACCGGCGACCTCGCAGTCGGCGTGAATAATCACCGTGACCGGCTGATCAGCTTTTGCGAGACGGGATTTTACGACCCTGAGTTCCCCCAGTACGCGGCTGCCTGATTCCAGAACGATCCCGCCGTTGTTGTTTCTGACCGACCCGGCGGTCGCACCTTCGAGGCGAATCTGACCGTTCACCGAAGAGATCTGTTCACCGACGATTCCGCCGGCGCGCAGTACCACGAGGCCATTCACAGTATCGACGCTTCCTTCGATTTTTGCGTCTTCCCCGATGTCGATAGAACCGTTCACACCGGCCACTTCGAGCGCCGAAGCGCCGGCGCCGAGAGTGATTTTGCCATTGACTGTCGTGACATGGCCGGCAACCGTGGTATTCGCGCCGATGGTGACCGAACCGTTGACGCTTTCCACGTCGCCGTCAACACTACTGTCGCTTCCGATCTGCACCGAGCCGTTGACCGTGCCCAGTCCGCGGTCGACCTTGGTGCCGCTGGCGACGTCGATATCGCTGTTGATGCCGAAACAGCCGCCGAGCAGCAGCACGGTGAAGAACAAAGTGATTCGACGTTTCATGGGTCAGATTCCGTTGCGCTATAACCAGGCTTTCATCATACGCCGCGCTCAAGCCGGCGCGAAAGGCCCGAAAGTCATGCGCTTCGGCCCACGCCGCTCACGCGGCGCCGGGCGCAGTCTTCCCCGACCGTAGCCAGTCGGTGACGCTCAGCGGTGCCGAATCAGCGATCTCATCCAGCCCGGCGAAGTCGAACAGGTTCGTGTCGCATAGCTGAGACGGCGCGACGTTCGTCAGCGCCTTGAATATGGTCTCGGTGCGGCCGGGCTTCCGCTTGTCCCACTCGGCCAGCATCTCCTTGATCACCTGGCGCTGCAGGTTGGGCTGCGACCCGCACAGGTTGCAGGGAATGATCGGATAGTCCCGGGTGGCCGCGAGTTTTTCGAGGTCCGATTCGCGGCAGTACGCCAGCGGCCGGATCACGACGTTGTCGCCGTCGTCGCTCTTGAGCTTCGGCGGCATCGCCTTCAACGATCCGCCGTGGAGCAGGTTGAGGAAGAAGGTCTCGACGATATCGTCCAGGTGGTGGCCGAGGGCGATCTTCGTATATCCATTCTCCTTCGCGTAGTTGTACAGGTTCCCCCTGCGCAGCCGAGAACACAGCCCGCAGGTGGTCTTGCCTTCCGGAATCACGCGCTTGACCACCGAATAGGTATCGCGCTCGATGACGTGGTATTTCACGCCGATCGATTCGAGGTATTCCGGCAGCACGTGCTCCGGGAACCCCGGCTGCTTCTGGTCCAGGCTGACCGCGAACAGTTCGAAGTCCACTGGCGCACGCCGCTGCAGGCTCAGCAGCAGATCCAGCATCGCGTAGCTGTCCTTGCCGCCGGACAGGCAGACCATCACCCGGTCGCCGTCGCCAATCATCCCGTAATCGACGATCGCCTTGCCGACATTCTTGCGCAGCCGCTTGAAGCGCTTGTCGGCGTTGTATTTATTTTTTTTCCGGGCGGGCTCGGCCATGGCCTGTTTCCAGCTTAAAAAAGAATGATAACGGCTAGCCGCCATGAACTCGAACGGGCTGGTGTGTGACACAGGTTTGCTTTTCCTGGCAGTCTTGCTAGACTGGCGAATCCACCGGGTATTGCGGCCTGCACCGGTGGAAATCTGGAGACGCGGGATGAATGAATCCCCAACTGAAATTGTTGAAATCATAGGAGATTTGCGCAGCCAGCATCGCGATCTGGACGATGCCATCGCGCGGCTGGCCGAATCGCCGACGATGAACCAGCTGCAGCTCACCCGGCTGAAAAAGCGCAAGCTTCGGTTGAAGGACCAGATTGCCTGGTGGGAATCGAAGCTTATTCCTGATCTGGACGCCTGATCCAAGTCCGGTCAAGAGCCGCCCCGGCGGGGTAAAAACCACATTGACTGCGGGGTTTTACGGCCCCATACTGTACCGTATGGAAGCGATCAGAAGCCTTAACAATCACGAAGTGCGGCGGCGCCAGATCTGGACCGATGACGGCGTTCGCCTGGATGTCCGGTATCTTGGTCACGAGCGCGCGCCTTGTGTTCTGCTGGCCCATGGTTTCGGTCAGACCCAGTTCGCCTGGGCGGAAACCGCTCGTCACCTCGCCGCAAGTGGCTGGCAGGCGGTCACTTACGATGCCCGCGGTCACGGAAATTCAGACCGGGCGCCCAGCAATCGGTATCTCTTTGAGCAATTCGTCGAGGATTTCCGCCGCGTATGCTCGTCGCTGCCGCATCCGCCGCTACTGATCGGCGCGTCCATGGGCGGCCTGACGGCCCTGCTCGCCCATTCGGAGAAACCCATTGCCGAACTTCGTGCGCTGGTGCTGATCGACATTGCCCCAAGATGGGACGAGCGTGGTGTCGAGGCCATGATTTCGTTCATGCGCCAGCACCCCAAAGGCTTCGCTACACTGGACGAGGCCCGTGAGTCGGTTCGAACCTTCTTGCCGCACCGTCGCTCGGCGGCGACCACCGAAGGGCTCAAGCGAAACCTGCGCCAGGGTTCGGACGGCCGCTGGTACTGGCACTGGGATCCCGCCATGCTGGCGCTGGCAGAGCGCAGCAAGAATCTGCAGAGCCGGTTGAAGTCGGCCGCGCGCAAGCTGAAGAAGCCCACCCTGCTGATCTCCGGTGGCAAGAGCGAACTGATTTCGGACGAACACGTCGAGGAGTTCCTCAAGCTCGCGCCGCATGCCGAGCACGTTTCCGTCGCCGATTCCGGTCATATGGTTGCCGGCGACGCCAACGACAGGTTTTTGCACGCCGCCGTGCCATTCTTGAAAAAGTATTCGGCCGAAGGAGGCACTAAATGATGATTCTGCTTTTTATATTCGCATTGGTCGCGGTTTCCGTGGCTTGCAGTTTTCTCAAGACCTCGCTGCAGATCTGGACCGGCGCAATCGCCGCTACGCTTCTGGTGTTCACCCTGGCCGGAGAGCCCGGCTGGATTTCGCTGACCGTGGGGTGGCTTGTGTTCGCCGCCATTGCAGTCCCGCTGAACTACCTGCCTTGGCGCCGCGCCTTCATCAGCGCGCCGGTGATGAAGGCGTTCCAGGGCATGACGCCGGAAATCTCGGACACCGAGCAGGTCGCGCTGGATGCCGGCACGGTAGGTTTCGAAGGGGAATTGTTCACCGGCAAGCCGAACTGGAAGAAGCTGCTCAGCCGACCGCTGCCGGAGTTGAGCGTCGAGGAGCAGGCCTTCATCGACGGCCCTTGCGAAGCGTTGTGCAACATGATCGACGAGTGGGAATTCACCCACTACCGGGTCGGACTCTCCGACGAGGCCTGGGAACACCTGAAAAAGAGCAAGTTCTTCGGCATGATTATTCCGAAGGAGTACGGCGGACTGGGCTTTTCCGCCACCGCGCATCGGGCCGTCCTCGAAAAAGTCGGGGGTATGAGCTCCACCGTAGGCTCCGTGGTGGCGGTGCCCAACTCGCTGGGCCCGGCCGAACTGCTGCTGCACTATGGCACCGACAAGCAGAAGAATCACTATCTCCCCAAGCTTGCCTCGGGTGAGGAAATCCCCTGTTTCGGTCTGACATCGACGACCGCGGGCTCGGACGCCACCTCGATTTCGGATTACGGCGTGATCTGCAAGGGTGAATGGGAAGGCAAGCAAGTGCTGGGCATGCGCCTGACCTTCGACAAGCGCTACATCACGCTGGCTCCGGTCGCCACGGTCGTTGGTCTGGCGTTTCGTCTGTACGATCCCGACGGCCTGATCGGCGACACCGAAGACATCGGCATCTCGCTTGCGCTGCTGCCGCGTGATGTCTCGGGCATGGAGATCGGCCGACGCCATTTTCCGCTCAACAACCCGTTTCCGAACGGTCCGATTCGCGGCAAGGATGTATTCGTGCCGCTGGAATTCCTGCTGGGCGGCACCGAGTATGCCGGTCAGGGCTGGCGCATGCTGGTCGAATCCCTTTCCGTGGGCCGCGCCATCTCGCTGCCATCGTCGACGTCGGGCGGCGCCAAGCTGGCCTGCCTGGCGACCGGGGCATATGCCCGAATCCGCAAACAGTTCGGGTTGCCCATCGGCCGGTTCGAGGGCGTCGAGGAAGCACTTGCGCGTATCGCGGCCAATACGTATTCCACCAGCGCCCTGTCCCGTCAGACCGCCGCGGCGGTGGACGCCGGCGAAAAGCCGTCGGTGCCGGGTGCATTGGCCAAGTACCACTGCACGGAGCTCAGCCGCGAGGTGCTCAAGGACGCCATGGATATCCACGGCGGCAAGGGCATCATTCTGGGCCCGCGAAATTATCTCGGGCGCGGCTGGCAAGGCGCGCCGATCTGGATCACGGTTGAGGGCGCAAACATTCTGACCCGTTCGCTGATGATCTTCGGCCAGGGCGCGATCCGCTGCCACCCATACGTACTCGACGAAATGCAGGCCATGCAGATCGAGGACGAGGAGGAGCGCTTGAACCGGTTCGATGAGCTGCTTTTCAAGCACGTCGGCCACAGCATCTCCTGCGGATCACGCTCGCTCATACTCGGTCTGAGCTTCGCCAAGTTCGCGGCCGTGCCGGGCGACCGCGAAACCCGCAAGTACTACCGCAAGCTTACGCGTTACACCGCTGCGTTCTCGCTTATGGCCGATCTGGCATTGGCCACCTACGGCGGCAAGCTGAAGATGAAGGAGAAGATCTCGGGCCGTCTCGGCGACGCGTTGAGTTGGCTCTATATCAGTTCGGCCATGCTGCGCCGCTTCGAGTACGAGGGCCGGCCACGTAATGATCAGCCGATCATGGCATGGGCGTTTCACGACGCGATCTACCGCATCCAGGAAGCGCTCAAGGGTGTGATCGACAATTATCCATTCGCCTTTCTGCGGCCGGTGCTGCGCCGCATCGTGTTCCCGCTGGGCGCCAACGAACGTCGTCCCAACGATCGGCTCGGCCACAAGGTCGCGGCGTTGATGCTCTCGCCGTCCGAAACCCGTAATCGACTGACGCGCGGCGTCTACAAAACCGACCGACCCGGCCACGTGATCGGCAACATGGAAACGCTGTTGCCCGACGTGATTGCCGCCGAGCCGATCGAGCGCAAGCTGGTCAAGGCCTTCAAGGCAGGTCGGGTCAAGGGTCTGACGTACAGCGAACAGGTCGAGTCCGGCCGTGAAGCCGGCGTACTCAGCGACAAGGAGGCCGATATGCTGCTCGAAGTTCGCGAGCGCGTGATGGAAATCATCGCGGTCGATGATTTCGAACTCGAAGAATTGCAGGCGGGGATTACGGATAAGGGGGAAGCCGTCCGCGACGCCGCCTGACGGAAATCGCCGCAGGACTACTGCGCGTCAGCGTGCCGGCGTCCGGCGGTGCTCGGATTCCTCATGGACAGGGGAACCACACTTGCTGCGGTCAGTCTGCTGTGAGGCACCCAGGCGGCGCGTCTTTGGCGTTTTCCTCGGTCGCGATTCCTCGACGTGGAATAGCCACGCCTGCGGGCCGCTCGCTTCGCCCTGAAGCGATTTTTCCTTCTATCCGGGTGTGAAGAACCGACCGGCCTGACCCGCGAGCGTTCACATTCTGTATACTTGTTTGCGTCTCGGGGTCAACCCCGGGGCGCTTTTTGTTGCTTGAGGTGTTTCGTTCGCGAGTTTGTCGCGCGCACGGAATGAAACGGGAAGCCGGTGCTGCCCTCCAGGGCAAAGTCCGGCGCTGCCCCCGCAACTGTAACCAGCGATGCATTCGGCCTCCGGGCCGGGCTGCATCAGGTCCGATAGAAGACAGCCACTGTGCATGGACAACTGCACGGGAAGGCGTCGGACCGGGAAGTTCCTTTCCCTGCTGGGAGTCAGGAGACCGGCCTCGAGTGTTGTTTCTGCCGCGGTGGGCGGTACAGGACGATTCGCGTGCCCGGCGCAAGCCCGTTGCACGCCCTCGTCTTTGTCTCTCCCATGCGCGCACGATGGCGCGGGCGTGCGCCGGGAGTCAAGAATGAAAAATACCGCAATTACTCGTCTGGCCGTTGCGGCCGGGCTTTCCCTCGTTTCCGTCTTCCGGCCGGCCTCGGCCGAGACCGCCTGGGAAGACGATCCCATCATTATCACAGCCAACCGCATCGAGCAAAGCGCCATTTCCGTCCCGGCGCGGGTTTCGGTGATCGACAGAGAAGATATCGAGCGCAGCCAGGCGCCGGACCTGCTGGAACTGCTCCGGCTGGAGGCCGGTATCGACATCGCGCGCAACGGCGGCCCGGGCGGCCAGACCAGCGTTTTCATGCGCGGTGCCAATTCCAATCATGTGCTGGTGCTGATCGACGGTGTGCGCGCTGCGGCCAGCGGCACCGGCGCGTTCACCTGGGAGATCCTCGACCCGTCGGTGATCGAGCGCATCGAGATTGTCCGCGGCCCGCGCGCGGCCCGCTGGGGAAGCGATGCCGTCGGCGGCGTCATTCAGATCTTCACCCGCCGGGCCGACGGCGTATCTGCCGGCGTTCGTTACGGCAGCGACGACGACCGCAAAGCCACGTTTTCCGTCGGCCGGCAGCAGGGCGATTTGCCGCTGGACCTGACATTGAGCGCGCGCAAGGTCGATGGGTTCTCGGCCCAGAATCCGCGGGGCTTCGCATTCAATCCGGACAACGACGGTTTCGAGAACCTGTCGGCCGCCACCGGCGGCGCGGCCTCTCTTGCCGGCGGATCGCTTTCCTGGCGCGGTCGGATCGCCAGCGGGCAGACCGAGTTTGACCAGGGCGTGACCGATTACGATAACTGGTCGTGGCGCTTCGACTACGTCGGCGCCTCCAGCGGCCCGTGGGAGTGGCAGTTGGGCGCGGCGACGCTGCGCGATCGGCTGGAGACCGAAACCGACTTCGGCCTGGACGAAGTCGTTACCCGCAGGCTGCAGGGCGATTTTCTGGCCGAGCGCAGTCTTGGAGATGCCGCACAATGGCTGGTCGGCGTGGATGCCTGGCGCGAATCCGGTGCAAGCAAGGGGCAGTGGGATGAATCGCGAAGCAATGTCGGCGTGTTCACCGGCCTGGAAGGCGCGGCCGCCGGAGCGGCTTATGAACTCAGCCTGCGCCTGGACGACGACGAGGAATTCGGCACCGAGCTCACCGGCAGCGCCGGCCTGAACTGGCGAATGGGCGATCGCTGGCGCGCCTTTGCCAACGCCGGCCGGGGGTTCCGGGCGCCGAATTTCAGCCAGCTTTACTCGCCGGGTTTCTTCGGCGGTTTGTTCGCCGGCAACCCGGACCTGGATCCGGAGCGCTCGTGGTCGGCCGAAGCCGGACTGGACTTCAACCCGACCCGCGGCCAGCGCCTGACCGTGAGCGTCTACAGCAACTGGATCGACGATCTGATCGCGTTTTCCGGCACCGACTTCGAGGCGATCAACGTCACTGAGGCGCGCATCCGCGGGCTGGAATTCACTCACAGCTTGATCGCCGGCAGTTGGAGCAGCCGATTCAACCTGACCCTGCAGAACCCGCAGGACCGCGATACGGGCCGCGACCTGCTTCGCCGGGCATCGTTCAAGAGCAACTGGGTACTGGGCTATGCGGTCAACAGCCGCTGGAATGTCGACGGCGAACTGGCTCACGTGGGCGACCGGCTCGACGTGGGCGGCGTCAGGCTCGCTTCGTATACCCTGATCAACCTGCGCGCGGCGTATCGTCTGCGCGACCAGTGGAATCTGGAGGTCAGAGTTGACAACCTTGCAGACCGCGACTACGAACCCCTGGTCGGCTTCAACGCGGCCGACCGGCGCGTATTCGTCCAGCTGGGCTGGCAGGGCTAGCGCTGCAGCGCTGTGCTGCATTCTGCTGCTGGCCGGCTGCGCGCCGGCCAGCCGCGACCATCGCGCGGTGTTCGCGGTATTCGGCACCGAGGTCGAAGTCCAGCTCCGCGACACTGTTCCCGCGCGGGCGCAAGCGGCCTATGCCGACGTGGGCACACTGCTGCAACGTCTGCACCGAGAGCTTCACCCATGGGAAGAGGGTGAACTCACGGCGCTGAACCGCTCGATCGCGGCGGGCGGCACCCACACGACCACGCTGGATCTTGCAGCGCTTATCGAAGCCAGCCAGAGACTGGAGACCGCGACCGAAGGGGCGTTCAATCCGGCGATCGGCGCGCTGGTCGAGCTGTGGGGTTTCCACACCTCCAATTACCCGATCACCGATCCGCCGCCGGCCGCCGACCCAATCGACGCCTTGGTTGCCCACTCGCCGTCGACACGGGATCTGGTACTGGAAGAATTGGAAGTCCGATCTGCCAACTCCGCGGTGCAGCTGGATTTCAGCGGCATCGCAAAGGGCCTGGCCGTTCGGCGCGTCTGCGAAGTCATCGATCGTCACTCCGTCGGTGCCGCCATGGTCAACGCCGGTGGTGACGTGATGGTCTGCTCGGCGGGTAGGCGGCCCTGGAGGGTGGCCGTTCGTGCACCCGGCGGCGGGGTGCTGGAGACGATAGAAGTCGACCGCCCCCTGGCGGTGTTCACCTCCGGCAATTATTACCGCTACGGCGATTTCGACGGCGAGCGTTACGCCCATATCCTCGATCCGTCGACCGGGCGGCCGGTGAGCGAAATCGTGCAGGCCACCGTGATTGATTCGAATCCGATGACAGCCGACGCCGGGGCGACCGCGCTGGTGGTTGCGGGCGCCGATGAATGGGAGCGCGTAGCGGATCTGCTGGATGCCGAGACTGCTATCGTGATCGACGCCGACGGCGCGGTTTCGCGACTTGACAAGAGACGTGCAGGCAGGCGATAAGAACCTCCGGAAGGCGCCGGATCCGCCCGGCGCCGAAGCAGGACCAGGGAACCTGATTCGATGGACATCAACCAGATTCTGAAGATTGGCGCGCAGGCGTTTCAGTCACAGCTCGATGAACAACTTGCAGGCTCGCTTTCGCTGGACAAGATCATGGATGCGCTGGCCGGCCTGATGCCGGGTGAGGGCAAGGACGTCGACCTGGGCGCCCTGGTCGGCAGGATGCAGGGCGGCGGGCTCGCCTCGCTGGCTGAATCGTGGCTGAGCGACGGCGGCAACGCCGGCATCGGCGCCGACCAGCTGATGTCGATGTTCGGTAGCGGCGACATCATGCGCTTCGCCGACAAGCTCGGCCTGGACGAGGATACGGCGCTGGAAGGTCTCAAGGGCGCGGTACCCGAAATGGTCGACAAGGCTTCGACCGGCGGCACGCTGGAATCCCTCGGCGGCATCGGCAGCGTCATGGGCATGGCCGGCAAGCTGTTCGGGCGGTAACGCAACGCGGGCGCTGTTCTTCGCGAACGGCTACTCGAAGCTGCTATCGAAAACCATGTCGCTAGCCGGGCTCAATCTCACCAGCGCCGACTCGCCCGTGTCGGCGTTGAAAGCCGTGGTATGAATCGTGCGGTCGTTCGCGATGAAGCCGAGTGACACCTGCCAGCTCGAGAACTCCGGCTCCAGCAATGCGTCGGGATCGGTGACCAGAACGCCTTCTTGTCGAAACAGAAGGCCGCCGCTCGCCGAAATGTCGCCACCGTTGTTGTTGTCGTAGAAACCGACGAACCGCCTGGGAAGCTGGTCTGGGTTGAGACGCGTATAACCCTGCGCTGAGCTGTAGATGTAAGTCAACCAGTTCTCGGTGGGCACGCTGGCCAGATTGGCTGCGACGATCACTTCATCCGAGTCGTTGATGGCAAACGCGATCGCGTTGGTGAAACCCACCGTACCGATCGGGTCGGGAACCCCGAATTCGGTAATTTCACCGTTATCGAGATCCAGAAGTATCTGCCCGCCTGCGATGACATTATTGTTGTTGATTGCGCGCACCGTGCCGGCGAATCCCATCGCGCTCAGGTTCAGCGGCGGCTCTGTCGCCGAGAAAAGTGTCGTCGGCCCGCCCTGGAAACCCTGCAGACGCGACCAGCCGACCATGAACCCGAGTTCGTTGATTGCCACGATCTGGCCGCCGGTCACGGCCAGTTCCCCGCGCGGACCCGGCAATGCATCGAACTGGGCGGGAATGGCAACGGTCCAGCCGCCGGACCCGTTTGGCGTCCAGAAGGCCGGCTGGCCTCTGTCGAAAGCGAATCCGGCATCGGACACCGTCCCAACGATGACGCCGTTGCTGTTGACGTCGAGCGCAGCGCCGGAATCGAAGCCAATCGGTAACGGCAGAAATCGCAAGCCGTCTTCGATGCTTGCGACGAACGGCTGGCTCTGGCCGGCGACCACCTGGTCACCGACAACCCATCCGTTCTCGCTGTAGCCGCGCAGGTTAGTGGTTGTCGAGAAACCGGCAACGACTTCGAACTCGTAATCCGGCACGTCGGCAGCCGCCTGAGTGCCGACAATAACCAGCAGCAGGGCGTAAATCAGGACCCCGTAAATGCCGGCGCTGCTGCGTCTCAACCCGGTTCGCGAGTTTCGGGATTGATCGTTTAAATATGCGTCTGGGCGGTAAGAATTCATGTCATTGCTCCAGCGGTTCTCGTCAATTGAGGTCGGATTGTATCGCAGTTCTCATAATTTGTAAACTAATTTACATATATTGACGCTAAAAAACCCGACTGGAACGCAGTCCGCGCCGTGGATGCCACCCCGGCCTACGCACCATGCAACGACGATCCAAAGCCTGAATTCAAAGCGCCGATCGCGCATGGTCCGGGATTCACCGCAGGTCGGCGTCGCATCGCCGATGCGAAATCCGGTTGCCTCAATCCGGCCTTGACGGCGGACCCAGATAGCCGGGTGCAACAGTCTTCAGCCGGTCGCGCTGATTGTCGTCCAGCGCCGACGTCATCAACTCGCGAAACCATCTTTCAGCGTTTTCCCGCTGCGCTGAAGCGTCGGCGACGAGCGCTTCGCATCCGAGTAGGCGAACTTCGTTGCACTGAGCCGAGTTCGGAAAACGCTTCAGGTAATTGCCGCAGAGCTTTCCGGCCAGGCGGCCAGCGTCCTGATCCCGCGCCGCGCGGATCAGCGCGCGCATGAACTGCGGCCGCTCCAGGCAGAAGTCTGCGTCGACGGCCAGCATTCTCTCGGCGCGATCGAGCGCCTCGTCCGGCAACTCGAACGAAAGCAGAAGCACCTCCAGGTGCATACGCCCGTGTTCCAGTCGCCATTCACGTTCGCCCGCGCGCTCGAGCTGGCGGGCGAGTTCTGCGTGCATTTCACGGGTGCCGCCGCGTTCGCGAATCTGGCGCCAGAGGGTTTCGGCGTCGCGGGTGAAGCGCTCCGGCTTTTTCTCGGGCTCGGTGTCAGGTTCGACCAGGTTAAGCTCGACCCGGTGCACAAACACCGCGCGCCCGGCCAGGTGAAACCAGCCGAACACCGCGAACGTCCAGTAGCCCAGCTGCACCACGTTGCGCAATCCGTCGCCGGCGCCCAGCCACCCCAGCAGACCCGCGACTGCAAGGTAGACCAGGGCTGCGCCCAGCAGCGCCGTATAAAGCCGCAGGTAATCGCCGCGGCCGACGCGGGCGGCCAGGCGCAGCCACTGCGTCGGGACCAGCGCTCCCAAGAGACTCTTGCTCAGCGTGAGAATGATGGTCGCCGCCGGCAGCACCGCGGCAATTGCGAAACTTCCGACCACGACACCCGCGGCGCCGAGGTAAATGGAGAGTACGACAAGCAAGAAAGTCGCGACCAGCCACAACCCGATATGGCGAATGGCGAGCCCGTCGGCCGATTCCACGGTGCGAAAACTGGGCGCCCCGGTATCGCCCTCGGCGCTGGCCAGCAGGATCTCGCTGGCCACGCGGTAGACGGTGATCCAGACCACGATCCGAACTATCAGCGTGAGAATTCCGATCAACGGAATCGGCAGGGCGCCCACCAGTTCGATCAAAACGCCGACGCCGGCCGCGGCCAGCACCCACGGGCGTACGTCATGCCGAAGCGGAAAGCGAACCGCGTCGCGAATGTCGAGGCTGAAATCTTCGAGTTCGGAATCGACGGCCGTGGAGGTCATGCGGTCAGCCCGGACGATTCATGACCCGACCGTCACGAGACGTTTCCAGGTCGTGCAGCCGCGTCGCTTTTGCGAGCGAGCGACCCGCAGGCGTACTTGCCAGTACGTTGAGGATGCGCGACCGAGTAAAACGTCGCGGATGCGGGGCCTGGGAACGTCGCAGCAGGTTGGGTCATGGATCGTCCGGGCCCTAAAACATCCCGGTATCGAGCCGGGCTGATTCGCTCATCATTTCCTGGGTCCAAGGCGGATCGAAGGTGAGTTCGACGTCGACGCGCTCTACTGTCGGGATGATCAGGAGCCTGGAGCGCACGTCGTCGACCAGGAAATCACCCATGCCGCAGCCCGGCGCGGTCAGCGTCATTCGGACTTCGACCTCGCGACCGCCCGATGCATTCTTCGAGATGTCGCAGTCGTAGATCAACCCCAGGTCGACGATGTTGATCGGAATTTCGGGGTCGTAGCAGGTCTTGAGCTGCCGCATCACCAACTCTTCGAGATCGTGATCGGTGGCGTTATCGGGCAGCTCGGGCTTCGGCGGGGGCTCGCGGCCGATCGCGTCGGCGTCGTCGCCGCCGAGCCGGAACAACCGCCCGTCGACGTAGACCGTGAAGCTGCCGCCCAGGGACTGGGTCAGGTAACCGGTGGTGCCGGCCGGCAGGCTCACCATCTGACCCTCGGGAATCAGGGCCACGTCGGCGTCGCGTTCGAATTTGACGGGTGCGTAGGATTGGCTGAACATTTGCTTTCAATAAAAGACCGATTCAGGACCAATATTGTACGCTTTCGGCTGCTGATTGTCTGCCGACTCTCCACCGATTTTCCACCGGTCGGCCGGCAGCAGTCTGCCCGACAACGGCGCCGGGCCTATTCAAGTCATTGGCGACCGGTCTTTTCTATGATTCCGGCCCCTGCGAAGCGATTCCCAACGCCCGCTCGGCGGCCTGGCGGGTCAGCGGGTGGTAACCGGGTTTCGCGCGCTGATAGACATCGATGGCCCATTCCCGGCCCCAATCGGTCTCGGCCAGTTCCTCGTACAGTGGACGGGTGAACTTGTTGCGGCCGACTTCGAGCAGGAATTGCTCGAGCCTTTCGATGCCCGGCGCGTAGCGGGCTTCGATTGCACGCACCAGCCATAGATAAAGAATCTCGACGTTGCCGGTGCCGGTCAGGCCGAATTGAGCATCCATTGCGGCCATCTGTTCGGCGCTCAGCCGGTCGCCCAGCTTGAGCAGGAAGTGGCGCCATTCGCTCACCGTCCATTGGTTGACCGGGATTTCGCCCAGCTCGATCTCGCCGTCCAGCCACTGGCGCCGCCATTCGTCGACTCGGTCGAACGCACCTGAGGCCGGCAGCACCGCGTACTCGGGGAGACCCGGCTCGAAGATCCATTCACGGACCTGGTCCATGGTGACCGCATCGGGGTCTTTGGGCAGCAGGTTGGCCTCGAGGTAGGCGATGAATTGCCCGGTGTCGATCGACTCGAACGCGAAATGATCGAAGTATTGGCGCAGGAACGCGTCCAGCGTGTCGCGGCCGAAGCGGTCCTCCAGCCAGAGCAGGAACAGCCGGCCCTTGTCGTACGGCACGCCGTTGAAGGCCTGCTCCGGATCCTGCCCGGAAAGATCGCGCGCCAGCACCTGCTCGGCCTCGTCGAGTTCCTTCAGTTCCTCCTGCAGGCCGACCCGGTCGAGCGTGGCTTCCATCTCCGCCCGTTCGGGCCCGTACAGCGCCTCGACGATGCGGTTTTCGAAATAGGTGGTGAAACCCTCGTTCAGCCAAAGATCCTGCCACGCCGAATTGGTGACCAGGTTGCCCGACCACGAGTGCGCGAGCTCATGCGCGATCAGCGCGGTCAGCGACTTGTCGCCGGCGATGACTGTTGGTGTAATGAACGACAGGCGCGGGTTCTCCATGCCGCCGAACGGGAAGCTCGGCGGGAGAATCAGCAAGTCGTAGCGGTCCCAGCGATACGGCCCATAGAGTGCCTCGCCGGCGTCGATCATGGCCTCGAGCTCGGAGAATTCCTCGGCTGCCGCGTCGACCAGCGACGGTTCGGCGTAGACGCCCGAGCGCGGGCCCGTGGATTCGAATTCAAGCTTGCCTATTCCAATGGCCATCAGGTAGGACGGAATCGGCTGCGGCATGTTGAATTCGTAGACGCCGTCGGACTGGATTTCGGTCGGGTTGCCGGCCGCGCCCATCACAGCCATCAGGTCGTTCGGCACGGTGATTTCGGCATCGAAGGTGTAGCGCACCGCCGGCGTGTCCTGAAGCGGCACCCAGGTCCGGGCGAAGATCGGCTGCGACTGCGAGAACAGGAACGGCTCGCCGCTGGTGGTCTGCTGCCCGTTCAGCCACTGCAGGCCGAACGCATCGGGCGAGGTGGTGTAATCGATGCGAACCTTGTCCACGCCGCGTTCCATCGCGATCACCAGCGGCGCGCCGAGGTACTCGTTTTCGGGGTCGGCTTCGGCCAGGCGCCACGACAGTGGCTGCAGTTCGCCGTCCGGCCCCACGCGGTTGACGTCGCCGATATCAAGCTTCCAGGTATCGAGCACCAGTCTTTCCGTGACTTCGTCCTGGGCCAGGTCCATAGTGACGTGGCCGGTCAGGGTGCGGTCCGAAAAATCCGCGGTCAGGGCAAGTGACAAATGCTCGACGCGTACCTGCTCGTAGTTGGCGAAGCTGTGCGGGTCGGCGCCCAGGTCGACCGTGGTATCGATTGGCTCGATTGCGGGATCGCAGGCCGTCAGCATCACGGCCAGAACAGCGCCGAACATCGGCGCGGCGGGAAATTTTCTCATCGTTGAATCTCGGTGGTGATGTAAGCCGCCGGGACGGTTGCGTCCCGGCGACTGTATTGAGGCTGGGCCGGTTCCTGCGTCCTATTCGGCGGTCTTCATCTGCGACTGCAGGTAGTTCTGTTCGCCGACCTTGTCCATCAGGTCGATCTGGGTTTCCAGCCAGTCGACGTGATCTTCCTCGTCGGAAAGTATCTTTTCGAACAGTTCGCGCGAGACATAGTCGCGGATTTCCTCGCAATGCTGGATGGCGTCGCGAAGATCGGGAATGGCCTGATGCTCGAGTTTGAGGTCGCATTCGAGAACTTCGCGAACCGTCTCGCCGATGCGCAGCTTGCCGAGATCCTGCAGATTGGGCAGGCCCTCCAGGAACAACACGCGCTTGATCAGCTCGTCGGCGTGCTCCATCTCCTCGATGGACTCCTGGTACTCCTTCTTGCCCAGCGTATCCAGACCCCAGTCCTCCAGCATGCGCGCATGCAGGAAGTACTGGTTGATCGCGGTAAGTTCATTCTTGAGGATGATGTTGAGAAACTCTATGACCTTGCTGTCGCCTTTCATGGAATGCCCTTTCGAATGTTTGATTGCGGGATTGATTTCAGTGACAAGGATAACGCAAGTTTCGGAAAACCCGGGAAATGAGAATTGTTCAGGAAACTCCGGTTTCGGGTTTCGGGTTTCGGGTTTCGGGTTTCGGGTTTCCGGAAAACCTCGATACAGTAGAGATCTGTCTGGCGGGAGCCTGAGAATTTTTTCGTAGGAGGCGTCTCCAGGCGCCGACTCGTCGCGGGGGGCGATCGCGGCCTGGAGACCGCTCCTACAAAATCATCTTCACTTCGGTGACGAGGTGCCGGCAGGGGCGAAAAGACGCGGCCCAACCCGTCTTTCCAGAAGTCCACCGATCTGGCCGATACCCCTCAGCCGGAAGGGCGATGGATTTCGTTCGCTGTGCGTGATGAGGAGCCGGAAAACATCCGCAGCGTAGCGGAACCCGACGAATTCACCCCGCCTTCTACTGCGGAATTGGCCGGGCACGAATCTGAAGCGCTTCGCTCGGTCGCGCATCCTCGCCGTACAAGTCGGTACGACTGCGGCACGCTCGGTCACGAAACGCTTCATCTCCGAGCCCGGCCAGCCCCTCGCGACGAACGCGTGGTAAATCCGCCGGGTTATGTGTCCGTGAGGAATTTTTCCGGCGACGAAGTGCGCTCAGCGGGTGAAAGACGCGCCCACTGCATTAAAGGGCTTGGTCGCCTTCTTCGCCGGTCCTAATTCTTACCGCCCGCTCGATCGTGGTGACGAATATCTTCCCGTCGCCAATCCGGCCCGAGGCCGCAGTCTCTCGGATGATTTCGACAACACGCTCCACGCGCTCTTCCGGCACTGCGATCTCGAGCTTGAGCTTTGGCAGGAAATCGACCACGTACTCGGCCCCTCTGTAAAGCTCTGTATGCCCCTTCTGCCGGCCGAACCCCTTGACCTCGCTGACCGTCATGCCGGTGACGCCGGCGTCGCCCAGGGCGTCGCGTACATCGTCGAGTTTGAATGGCTTGATGATGGCGGTGATCATCTTCATGGCAACTGGTTCCGTGCATTCAACTTGCGTCAGAGTAACCAATTCCGCGCCATCTGACTACCGCAATTGCCCATAGCGGTGTTTACGGATAAGGCCGGCCTTGCGTTTCACCTGCCGCCGCTCGGATACACTAGCGGTGTTCACGAACACTGAAGGCATGTCATGGCCAAGCCCGATTTCACGACACTGGACGACATCACCCGCAAGCTTGCCGAATCGCTGCCGCGCGAATGGAAGAAGGCCGGCGAGGATATCGAGTCCCGCTTCCGCCAGGTGCTCGAAGCCCAGCTGTCGAAGCTGGACCTGGTCACCCGCGAGGAATTCGAGATCCAGAAGCGCGTGCTGGAGCGCTCGCGCGAAAAGCTCGAGCAACTCGAAAACAAGCTCGATGAACTCGACTGAAGGAGATCCGCATGCGACTGCTTACCTGTACCGGCGCGCCCAGCCCGAGACGCGTGACGCTGTACCTGGCCGAAAAAGGCATCGAGCTCGACATGGCAGAGGTCGACCTGAAATCCGGCGAGCACCTGAGCGACGCCTTTCAGGCCATGAGCCCCGAATGCACGGTGCCGGTGCTCGAGCTGGCCGACGGCACCTGCCTGTGGAACAGCATAGCGATTCGCCAATACCTGGAAAGCCTGCACCCGGAGCCGGGGTTGCTGGGCGGCGACGCGCTGGCGCGGGCCCTGGTGACTCAGTACGTGCTCTGGATCGAGCACAACGGCATGATGTCGGCCGCCGAAGCGTTCCGCAACGCCGCCAAAGGCATGGCCGACCACGCCCTGCCCGGGCGCCGACCGGTGCCGCAGATCGAGGCGCTGGCCGAGCGCGGTGTGCGCCGATTCGGGCATTTTCTCGAGGACCTCGACGGCTTCCTGGCCGAGCGCGACTACGTTGCCGGTGACGCGTTTTCGGTCGCCGACATCGACGCGCTGGTGATGATCGACTTCGGTCGCCGCGTGACGAAAGCCGAGCTCGATGCCAACGCCAATCTGTCGAAGTGGTACGAGCGCGTCCGCAACCGGCCTGCCATTCGGGCCGAGGGTTGATCCGAAAAAAGTCAAAGGCCGAAACCAGCTCTCGGAAAGGCGCAAAGGAAAAGCAGGACAGTCGCAACCTTAGGGTGGATAAGCGCAGCGCATCCACCATGAATGCCTCCCGGAGCTTCTGCCTTTCGGCGGATGCGCTGCGCTTATCCGCCCTACGAAGTTCATCGGTATTTCGGATTGCGCTTTTTGCCGCTTGTCGCCGTGCCTTTGCGACAGAGCCGGCTTTTCGCTTTTCGCCTGTCGGACATTCACCTACCCGATAGCTTCCGTTTTTCCTACCCGGATTCGACCCGCATTGCCGACGCGCTTGTGTTCCAGGCGCGCCAGACTGGCGGTCGCTGATTCATCCACGGAAATCGTATGAACCTCGCCATCGTCCATACCCGCGCCCAGCTCGGCGTATCGGCCCCGCCGGTGCGCGTCGAAGTCCACCTGGCCGGCGGGCTGCCGAGCTTCAATATCGTTGGCCTGCCCGATTCGGCGGTGCGCGAATCGCGCGACCGGGTGCGCGCCGCTATTGCCAATTCAGGTTTCACGCCGCCGTCCAGACGTATCACCGTGTCGCTGGCACCGGCCGATCTGCCTAAGGACGGGGGACGGTTCGATCTGCCGATCGCGCTGGGCATCCTGGTGGCGTCGAAACAGCTCAAGACCGACGCGCTGGAGCGATACGAGTTCCTCGGTGAGTTGTCGCTGGCCGGCGAGGTGCAGGGCATCTCGGGCTGCCTGCCGGCCATTCTGCACGCGCGCGATGCCGGCCGCTGCCTGGTGCTGCCGCGCGCCAATGCCGCCGAGGCGGGATTGGTGAGCAATACCGACTGCCGGCTGGCCGAGGACCTGGTCGGGGTCTGCAACGCGCTGGCCGGGCGATCGGAACTCGATATACCGGTGCCGATCCAGGCGCGCGGCGTTACCGACTTGCCGGATATGCAGGATGTGCGCGGCCAGGCCCGGGCCCGGCGCGCGCTGGAAATCGCCGCGGCCGGAAACCATAATCTTCTGATGATCGGCCCGCCCGGCACCGGCAAGACGCTGCTGGCCTCGCGGCTGCCCGGCATCCTGCCCATGCTGGCCGAGGACGAGGCGCTGGAGACCGCGGCCATCGGCTCGGTGTGCGGCAAGCCGCTGACGCCCGAGCGGTGGCGAGAGCGGCCTTTTCGCGCGCCGCACCATACTGCCAGCGGCGTGGCGCTGGTCGGCGGCGGCGCGCGGCCGCGCCCGGGCGAGATCTCGCTGGCGCACAACGGCGTGCTGTTCCTCGATGAGCTGCCGGAATTCGACCGCAAGGTGCTGGAGGTGCTGCGCGAGCCGCTGGAATCCGGGCGAATCGTGATTTCCCGCGCCGCGCTGCAGGCCGAGTACCCGGCCCGATTTCAATTGATCGCGGCGATGAATCCGTGCCCGTGCGGCTACGCCGGGGACGAATCCGGCCGCTGTCACTGTTCGCCGGATCAGATCCACCGCTATCGGTCGCGGGTTTCCGGCCCGCTGCTGGATCGCATCGACCTGCACGTGGAAGTCCCGCGCCAGAAGTTCGGCCAGTTTCCGGCCGGCGAGGCTTCGAGCAGGATGCGCGACCGAGTCGCCGTGGCGCGCGCGCTGCAGCTTGACCGCTCGGCGCTCAACGCGCGGCTGGACGTGGCCGGCGTGCGGCAACACTGTCGGCTGGACGCGGCCGGGGAGAAACTCCTGGAGACCGCTTGCGAGCGCTTGAATCTGTCCGCGCGTGCTCATCAGCGCATCATCAAGGTCGCGCGCACGATTGCCGACCTCGACGGGGCAGAGAACATCACCAATGCCCACCTGGGCGAGGCCATCGGCTACCGCCAGCTCGATCGCCAGCAGCGCGACGCAGCATGACCGCCTTTTTTCTTGCTCCTGTCCGAAACTAAAGACTGGTTTGCGTATCGAAACGGTTGATTCGTGACCTTTTCCCCTGTCCATGCTCTCGATGCCCTGCTGTTGAATCGGGTCATGAATACGCCGGGATCGAGCTTTTCGCGGTTTGTCCGTGGCGCATCAAGCGGTCAAGATTCATCCAATATGTCCGCTTGGGGCGTTAAAGTGAACAAATGGCAGCTTTTCTTAAATTACGCTTCGTTTTCGCGCTTACGCTGACGGTTGTTCCGCTGTGGCTGTCCGCGCAACCGGTGGTGACCGAAATCTCGGGCATCAACGGCGAAATGCGGGCCAACGTCGAGGCTTCGCTGTCATTGAAACAGGCCGAGGATCTGGAGCGGATTTCGGTCTGGCGGCTCAGGCAGATGGCGACCGACGCTCGCAACGAAGTTCGCCAGGCCCTGGAGCCGTTCGGATTCTATTCGGCCAATGTCTCGGTCCGGCTGACCGAGCCCGAAGGCGACGACCAGCCGTGGCGTGCCCGCGTGCAGATCGAGCCGGGCCAGCCGGTCAGCGTCAACGCCGTCGATCTTTCGATCAGCGAGCCGGCCGTTTCTCTGGATGCGTTCGAGGCGTGGCGACAGCGCTGGCCGCTGCCCAAAGATTCAATTCTCAGGCACCGTCCCTACCAGCAGGCGCTTTCGGAGATCGAGCAGATCGCCGAATCGCACGGGTTTTTCGACGCGCGCTTCGACAAGCGTGTGATTCGGGTCGACCCTGACCGCAACGAGGCGTCGATCGAGGTCGATTACGATGCCGGCGCGCGCTATACCATCGGTCGGATCGATTACGGCGATTCCGGTTTCAATGAAGACCTGATGCGCGCGCAAACCATTGTCGAATCAGGCGCGCCTTATCTGAGCGCCCAATTGGACCGGCAGCGCGAAGTGCTTGTGCGGACCGCCTACTTCGATCATGTGGTTGTGGAGCAGCGGCGCGATGCCGAAACGAAAACGGTGGATCTCGCCTACAACCTCGACAAGCGCCCGCCCAATACCTATCGCGTGCTGGCCGGCTTCGGCACCGACACCGGCGCGCGGGTGCAGCTGGGCTGGACGCGCCACTATCTCTCCGACCGCGGCGATCGACTCGATACCCGCTTCGGCGCCCAGCAGACCGACAGCGAGTTCGTGCTCAGAAGCAACTACCAGCATCCGTTCGGCAACCAGCCCGGCAACTTTCTGACCGGCGAGCTGCTGCTCAAGCGCGAGAACGACCGCTTCCGCTTCGAAGACGTCGCGCGCAACGAGCCGGTCTTCGATTCGTTCAGCGGCAACCGCAACCAGGCCCAGGTGACCGCAGGCCGACTGCGCGAGCGCCCCGTGCTTGCCCGCCCGTTCGAGCCGCTGCGCGAGCGGCTGTTCGTGACCTTCCTCAACGAACAGTTCGACGCCTTTTCCGCAGGCGCGCTGAACGAGGAACAGAGTGCCCTGCTGGAATCCAATCCAGGCCTGCGCGAGTTTCTCGACACCGACACCAATACCGTGGCCGTCGGCGGCCAATGGACGCTGCTCCAGCTGATCGGCGAAGGCTTTGCCACCGAGGGGCTTTACGCCCAGGCCCGGGTGCTGGGCTCGCTGGAGGCGCTGGGTTCGGATACCAGTTTCCTCCAGGGCTATCTCAATGGTCGCTGGCACTGGCGGTTCCTGCCGCGGCACAAGCTGCTGGTGCGCGGCGAGTTCGGCTATACGGCGGCCAATACCACGACCCTGAACCTGAGCATTCCGGGCGATCCGCGTCAACTCGAGCTCGACATCACCGAGCTGCCGGAACTGTTCCGCTTCAAGGCCGGCGGCGACCGGTCGGTGCGCGGCTACGGCTACGAGGCGCTGAGCACCAACCGCAACGGCGCCAACCACACGCTGGTCGGCTCGGTCGAATACGAGTGGAACTTCGCCGGTGATTTCGGCGCCGCGGCGTTCTACGACGTGGGCAATGCGTTCAACGACTTTTCCGACCGCGAACTCAAGAGTGCCGCCGGAGTGGGGCTGCGCTGGTATACGCTGATCGGTCCGGTGCAGCTGGACCTGGCGCGCGCGCTGGACGACGACAGTTTCAGAATTCACTTCACGATCGGGACCAAGCTGCTGTGAAACGACTGTTGCGCTACATTCTGATCGGCCTGGCCGCGCTCGTGCTGCTGCTGGCCGTGGCCTGGTGGTGGCTGACCGGCACCCGCAGCGGCGCGGCGTTCCTGCTCGGCCAGGCCCAGTCACGGCTGGAGAAGCTCGAGTACGGCCAGCTCGAGGGCGCGCTTTCGGACGGCCTGGTGCTGCGCGACGTCGACTTCGAGCAGGCCGGTCTCGGGCTGACCGCGAACCGCGTGGAACTGGCTGTCGGCATCCGGCCGCTGCCGACCCGCATCACGATCCGGCGCCTGGCGCTGGCCGACGTCGAGCTGAGCCTGCCGCCGCCGGCGCCCGAGGCGCCCGATGCCGCACCTTTCGAAATGGCCGACTACAGCGCGCCGGTCGAGGTCGTGGTCGAGGATTTCGAGCTGGTCGACTTCATTCTGCACAGCGCGGACGATGATACGCCGCCGCTGGAAATCCAGCGCGCCGCATTCGCCGGGCGCTACGCCGATGCACTCGAAATCGACACGCTCGAACTGGACATGGCGCCGTATTCGCTCTCGGCCGAGGGTCGTCTCGGGCTCGATTCACCGTGGGCGGTCGACCTGGGCCTGGATGCCGCCTGGGCGGTCGACGACGAGACCACCCAGTCCCTGAGCGTCCAGGCCGAAGGTCCGCTGGATGCGCTGAACCTGCAGGCCGAGGGCGACGGCCCGCTTCAGGCCCGGGCGGACTCGGCAATCAACGGGTTGCCGTCTGTGGAAGCGCTTGACGCCAGCATCTCGCTCTCGGGAAGCCTGGACGGCTGGCCGGGAATCGCCGGGCGCATTGAAGGCATTGAACTGGCCGCCGAGGGCGCGCTCGACGACTGGCAGGCCGACCTGGCCGGGCGGGTCGAGTGGCCGGAACAGCCGACCGTGGATGTCTCGCTGGCCGCAACCGGCACAGAAGAGCGGATCACGATCTCCCGCGGCGACCTGGCGCTGCTCGACGGGCATGTCCGGGTGACCGGTTCGGCCGGGTTGGGCGATCCGCTCACGGCGGATGCGCAACTGGCGCTGGAAAATCTCGACTTCACGACCCTGTATCCCGAATGGCCGTCGCAGGCCCGTCTTTCCGGCGGGCTCCGGGCGCGCTGGGACGGCCGGGTGGTCGAGATCGCCGATATCGACCTTCGCGCGCCGCCGTCGCCCCTGACGCTGACCGGCCGCGGCACGCTGGACAGCACGACCGAAGCGCTGGCGGTGGAACTGGCGTGGGCGTCGCTGGTCTGGCCGCCGGTGCTGGATGACACTGAACCGATGTTTTCCAGCGAATCGGGCCGGCTCGACGCCAGCGGCACGCTGGATGAATGGCGGGCCGAGCTCGAGGCCTGGATGAGCGCGCCGGATCAGCCGCGTGCCCGGATAGAGCTCGAGGCCGACGGCAACGCAGACACGGCACGGATTCGCAGCGCTCGGGTGACGCTCGACGAAGGCGGCGAAATCGCCTTGACCGGGCGAATCGGCTACGCCGGGCGTCCGAGCGCCGATCTGAACCTGCTGCTGGCCGAAGTCGATCCCGGCATCTGGGTGCCCGAGCTGCCCGGCGCGGTCGACGGCGACCTGACGCTGGCGCTGGAACAGCTCCAGCCGCTGGTCGCAAGCGTCGTCATCAACCGTCTGGGCGGCACGCTGCGCAGCCAGCCGCTGGCCGGCTCGGGCGGATTTTCGCTACGAGACACCGAGATCGATCGCGCCGACCTGAACATGTCGCTGGGTGAGAACTCGGCGCAACTGGCGGCCGATGGCGTGGCGGCCTGGCAGCTCGAACTTCGCGCCGGGCGCCTGGGACAACTGTGGCCCGACCTTACCGGCGAGTTGTCGCTGGACGCCGGTTTCAATCCGGGCGAGAGAACGCTTGACTGGACGCTGCAAAGCCCGGGCGTGGCGTGGCTGGACCGGCGCGTGGCACAAATCGAATCCATCGGCCGGGCAAACTGGGGGGCGCAGGAAAGCGTCGACGCTAATATTACCCTGCGAGACGTCGATCTCAACCCCTGGGAACGGCTGGACCGGGTCGAAGTGACGCTGGCCGGCAACTGCAATGCGCACACGCTCACCGGTTATTTCAACGGTACCCGGGCCACCCTTGACCTGGCTGTGGCCGGCGAGCTTCCCGACTGCCTGGACCAGCCAGCAAACTGGATCGGCGCGGTCAGTCGCATGGTGATTTCGGATACGCCCCTGGGCACCTGGCAGCTTGACGAAGACATGCCCGTGCGGCTGAGCGACGGCATGGTCAGCGCCGGTCCGGCCTGTCTCTGGACGCCGGGCGGCACCGGACGCCTGTGCCTCAATGAACTCGAAGGCGGCGCTGCCGGCAATGCGGCCGTCGCGTTCAACTCGGTGCCGCTGGATCTGTTGCTGCTGCCCATGGACCCGGTATTCACGCTGGGCAGCGACCTGCGTGGACTTGCCCAGGTGCGCTGGAGCCCGGGCGGGGTACAGGGCATCGACGCGGAATTGCTGCTGGGCCCGGGTGCTGCGCGCATGCTCGAGGCCGAGGACGACCTGATCCGCATCCGCGGCGCCCGGCTGGGCCTGAGTTCCCCGCAGCCCGGCGCGCTGGAAGCCGCACTGAATCTGCGCCTGGAGGCCGAAAGCGTGTTGACCGCCAACGCCAGCATTCCCGATCTGAATACCCCCGAGAACCTGGAACTCGACGCCAGCGCCGACCTGAGCCTGCCCAACCTCGGGGCACTCAACCGGCTGGTGCCGCAGCTCGATCGGCTCGGCGGCCGGCTGGACGGCGAGTTCCGGCTCAGCGGGCCGCTGGCATCACCCGATTTCGATGGCCGATTGGCGATCAGCGACGGCCGTTTCTTCAACGCGCCCCTGGGCGCGCGCGTCGAACAACTCGCCATGACGCTGGAAGCGGACCAGGCGGGCGGCCGGATCGACGGCAGTTTCGTTGCCGGCGAGGGCCGGGCCGAGCTGCGCGGCGACCTTGATCTGGATGCGCCGGGCGGCTGGCGCGGCAATCTTGCGCTGGACGGCGACGATCTGCAGCTGTTCGACGTCGACTGGCTGCAACTCACCACTTCGCCGGACATAACGCTGGGCTTCCAGGCCGAACTGCTTGAAATCAACGGCGGCATCGACATCGATCGTGCCCGCCTGGGACTGCCGCCGGGCAGCGAACAGCGCGTGGAAGTCTCTTCCGACGTGGTCGTCAAGGGCCGGACCGACGAAGGCGAAGAGGAAGAGGCGCTGCCGCGACGCGACATCGTCGGCGACGTGCGCATCGGCTTGAGCGACGACGTGCGATTTGCCGCGGCCGGGCTGGAAACCAATGTGGCCGGCGAATTGAACCTGAACTGGGCGCGCGAAAAAGCCATGCCGACCGCCCGCGGAACCCTGAACCTGGTCGACGGCTCCTACCGTGCTTACGGCCAGAATCTCGAGGTGACCGAGGGCGAAGTGCTGTTTACCGGCAATCCGGTGGTCAATCCGATGCTCGACATCGAAACCGTGCGCCAGATCTTCGGCGATCCGCAGGTCGAACAGGCCGGTGTTCGCATTCGCGGTCCGGCACAGAACCCCGAGATCATGTTGTTCACCTCGCCGCCGACGAGTAGGGAGAAGGCGCTGGCCTACATTCTTACCGGCGCTGATTTCGATCACGCCGCCGGCCAGGGTGCCTTCAGCGTCGGGTTCTGGGTGTTGCCCAATGTTTTTGTCAGCTATGGGCTCGGCCTGTTCGACACCGGCAACGTGCTGGCCGCGCGCTGGGAACTTTCGCGCCGCTGGGGCCTGCGTGCGACCTCGGGCGAGCGCGACACAGGCGCCGACGTGAGCTTTATCATAGATCGCTGACCCGCGAGGACGTAGATTCGCGGATAATCCAACCGGTCGGGCAAACAGGTCCGGTCAATATGAACTCAAGGCAACGGAATACGGATGAGTCAAGAGCAATTGAACCAGGATCAGCAAAAACAGATCGAGGCGCATAACCGCGCAACCTCGGCCTTCATCGAACTGGCCAACAAGCTGGCCAAGGAAGAAGGCCAGGACGTCAAGATCGTTTCGGCGGGGTTGATGGCCGCCTCGGGCATTTACGCGACATTCATCACGGCCGGCAACAAGGGCTTTCTTGCCCCCAGCGGGGTTGAGAAGATTGCCGAGATGTACAAGAACAACCTCGGTTACGTGCAGGAGCGCAAGCAGCAGGAGCTCAAGGCCCAGGGCATCGAAGCCAAACCGCTGGGCACCGACGCCGAAGGCCGCATCGCCACACCACATGCGGAAAAGATTCGCCAGTCAGAGCAAGGCGGCGACAAGAACGAGTAAAAGAGTTACCCGGGCCCTTAGCTCAGCTGGTTAGAGCAGCCGACTCATAATCGGTAGGTCGCAGGTTCAAGTCCTGCAGGGCCCACCATTTTCCTTCCAAAGCCCTGATTTATATGGGTTTCCCCACGTGGGTGACCCATAGACTATGGGTCGGGGGACCGCTCGTCCTGATCACAGATTCATTGCCACAGCTACCTTGATAAGATTCGCCTGAGGGCCTCGCGCGGGTATGGAGGTACGGCCCGATCGTCGCTCCCGGGCTTGGAGGATGCGATATAAGCGCCAGTTGTCGCTCATCCATCTGTCCGAGCGGGACCGGCGCACTTTGATGTCATGCCTGATGGGGGCGCATGCGCGGGCTGGCTGATTCGGCTGAGCACACGCCAGACTCCGTCTTCTTGACGCCGCCACGTGTCGATCAGTTCAAAGTGGGGAGGTAAAGGGCCCCGGCCCTCCTGTTGCCAGTCGAGGCTCATGGTGAGTTGAACGACAGCGACATCGCCGGCAATGATTTCGGCGTCAAAACTCGTGATTTCAGCACAGCTAACATTCATCCCAGACATTTGAAGGTAGGCCTGCTTATCGATCGCAACGTCTTCTGGCTGCGTGCGAAAAAGCCTGAACGCAGGGTGCATTATTTCATCGAATGCCGCCAAGTCCGACTCCATTAGCGCATCGACCCACGCCTGTTCCCGAGCTTGCAGGTCGGCCACAGTATCGGCCAGCGCAGCCCCGGCGAGCATACAAGAACTCAGGATTAGCAAAATGGCTTTCACGGTGTGCCCCCATTCGATTTGCGGTCTCGCCAGAAAACACACTGGCTCATTGGCGGCTTGAGTTTAGGCGACCTGCACTTAGTGGTGCAAGCGGCGTTGTTGAATGGTCCTTCGTTTTATTTCGTCTCGTTTTGCCAGGATTCGGTTACCTCAACGGCAGTGGACATTACCCAAGGCGGGGCCTAGGTCCTGCAGGGTCCACCATCTTATTGATAGCTATGGGTTTCATGCCTGAGCGACCCATAGATTACGTGTCGGGGGTCGGGGTCGGCCGACGTGCCACCCGGTCAGGACGGCCGCTTCCGCTTCTACAACAGCTAGCGCGGGCAGGCAGGTGGGCAACTGAGCAAAATACGATCTCCCTCGCGAAACTTGCTGATCGCTTTGTGTGCGGTCAACTCTGCGACCCGGCGCGCTGTATCAGCTGGCGATTTCGCCTTCGTAGAAACGCGCGACGGAAGTAGACCCAAAGCCCGCTAACGGCCAGGTAAACACCGCCCAGCGCAACGATAAACAGCAAGAGCCGGTATCCCGGCCAACCGGTCTTGCCGGAATGCAAAGGATAAATCAGGTTGTAGACGCTCGGCCCCGGGCCGGTTTTGGTCGCGTCGACACGCCCGAGAATCTCGCCGGTCGATGGATTTATGGAAAGATAGCTTCTTCCGTTCGGGTGAAGCTCACCGGGGTTTTTCAGTCGCATGCTGATCGGCTTGTCCGCCGATTGCGGCAGCGAAATCATCCTGACGGCGGCCTCCGGGAACGATTCCCGGGCAGATGCCAGCACTGCCGACCAGTTGATATCGCCGGAAACTTCTTCGATATCAATGGCAGGGGGGCGGAGCTCTTGGGTGCTGCCCGGAATCATCTTCAAAAGAGCCTCCGTCTGCTGGTTAAACACCATTCCGGCACCCGTCAGAAGCACGAGTAGCAGGCCCAGCCCCACGATTGCGCCTTGAGCGGCATGCGAACCGAGCAATTCGTGTGTTTTCGTGCTCTTGGGACGCCATTTTCGAAGCTTGAAGACTTTCCTCCGACGCCACCACAAGGGCAGCCCGCTCTTGACCATGACGATAAGGAGCAGTGCGGCAAAACCGGTGATGAGGTGTCCGGGCTCTCCGGCCAGCAGGTGAACATGCAGCTCGAACAGGAACGAGTAGACGCTGTGAAGCGGCAACCAATGTGCAATCAGCGACCCGTCATCGGCCGCATGAAAAGACTGTCCTTCGTTGAGGTGATATAGCGTGATTGCAGGTAGCCCCTCGCGCGGAAACGCGATCGTGCCGACCGGCCAGGCGGCCGAATCGAGCGCAGCGGCGAGGGCCGCAGGCTCGACTTCAAGATCCTGAAGCTCTTCTCTGAGCTCGGGCATGCGCCACTGATGATACTCGTCGATCCACAGTAGGAGTGCGCCGCTGCTGGCGATGACCACCAGCAGCAGAGCCAGGCTCAATCCAATATACCGATGTATGTTGACCAGCGCTTGCATTGAGGTTAAATCTAGAAGCTGGCGCGCCAACTCAAACTCAACGTGCGGCCTATCCCTGCAAAGAAAGTGTCATTGCGCTGGCCGGTCTCAACTTGAGAAAAGTAGGTTACATAATCTTCATTGAATAAATTGTCGATCCCCAGCCCGAAACGGCCGAGTCCGGCTTCCCAATTAACGATGGCATCGAACAGCGTGAATCCGTCGAAATCTGCGTTCGTGGGCGCGCCGGGCCCACTGAAAGTCCGGTCTTCAAAATGTGAGGCCTGAACCCGCAAAGAAAGCCGATCGGAAAGGTTGCCCTGAAAGTAGATGTTCAGGCGATCGGGCGCAATGTTCAGGCCATCGAGATCGCTATCGACGCGGCCGTCGGCATTCGTATCCACCCGACCGTCTGTGCGCGCATAATTTCCTCCCACCGAAATGTTTCTGTTGACGGCGTAGTCGAACGAAAGCTCGAAGCCATCGATTTCTGTGCGCTGGCGCAGAACTTCGAATATGCCGGAATCATTGAGGCGAAGTCTCGATCCGTTATCGGCCTGAGACTCGAAGTAGGCCGCTCGGGCTCGGAAGATACCGTTGTCAAACTCCAGCCCCAGTTCCTGGTTGTCCGTGACGATCGGCTCGACCCGAACAAGTGTGGAGACGCTCTGTCCCGGTACGCTGACCCCCCGAAGCACTCGCCCGACATCCGGCATCGTGAAGCCCTCGTTGAAGGAGGCATAAGCGCTCCAGTCGCCGGCAAAGTCCCAGATTATGCCCGCGTTCAGCAAGGTTTCGCTGAACTCGGGACTGCCGCCCTCCACGAAGGTACTGTTTGCCGCTGCAATGGTGGTGAAGTCGTCGACCTCCAGTGTCGCATCCTCATAGCGCAGGCCTCCGACCACATTGATTGAGTCGGTCGCTGACCATGTCCCCTGGACAAAGGGCGCCAATGTCTCGAAGCGGGTTTCCGGAACCCATTTCCGCCCACTCCTGGCCAGGACCTGCGCCGATTCATCACGGAAGAAATCAAGACCAAGCGCGAAGTTGGAGTCACGCTCGTCAAGCGGCCGCGACCAGGTCATTTTCAGTCCGTTCTTGTCGGAAACCACCGCGGACTGATCGAGGAAGGGATCCCCGTTTGGGGTGAGCCGAAAGAAGCCTCCGAAGGTGCCGCCCTCAAAAAGTCCATCGAACGACTGATCGAAAAGCTGGGCCGAAAAGCTTCCCCCGAAGAGGCGTTCGTGTCGAAAGGTCAGCGAGGCCGTTGTCACCTCGTTGCGTGCGGGATCCCCCACGTCCTCCGAGGGGTCACCGGCGACCGTTCCGCTAAGAATTCCGGCATCTCGATCACCGGCAACAGCGCGAAAGTCGCCGTTCCGCTCCAGGTCGAAATCGGTTGCCATGAACGTCAGATCGGCATCGCTGTTGATCTGCCAGGCGGCCTTCACAAAGAGGCTCACGGTTGTTGAGTCCATGATATCTCCTTGAGTCGGATACAAACCCACCGCGTCGCCGTTGGCATCGAAAAACAACCCCCGCTCAAACAGCGACGCCCCAAAGCTGAACTCGAAGTCGCCGAACCTCCGTCCAGTAATCGCACTGACCTTGTAGCCGAATCCATCGGAATCTAAGTCGTCCGGCGCCGTGAAGCGCGTATTGAGCGTGGTCTCCCAGTCGCCACTTGAACTCGGGGAGCGCGTCAGCATTGAAATCACGCCGCCGGTTGCGCCAACACCCTGTATGGCGTTGGAGCCGTTGATCACCTCGATGCGTTCAATGAAATCTAGATCGATGAAGTGACCATCACGCTGGCCGTCTCTCAGGGCGTTGTGCTGAGGGACGCCATCGACCAGATAGAGCGGGTTGCGGCCTCGAAGGGATTCTGCGCGTCCGGTCAGCTTCTGCAAGCTCGGGCCGAAACCGGGGACCGTATTTTCCAGAACGCTCGCCAGATCATCATTGAGGAGCTGCTGCAGCTCAATCTCTTCCTTCTCGATTACGGTGACTGTGCCGGGAATCGCAGAGGCGGGTTGTTCGATACGTGCAGCTGACACAATGATGCGGTCGCGCTCGGACGATTCCTCTTCTTCTACATCCTGTGCAAACGTCATACTTGCACTTAATCCGATGAATGCGCTTACGAGTGAAAGGGACAATTTGTGCATGGTTCGATTCCTTACTGTTTCCATGGTGGCGTCTGATTAACGCAACGCTTTCGATAAACTGGACGGATTTAAATGGAGAAACAAATCAACGGTTCTTCGTGTGCCTTTTTCTATTGCTGATAAGTCAGCGCCAGGGCGCTTGAGGAATTCCCTCCGGCATTGAGCAGAATCGGGGCCGCTGATCGGGGTATGCGAAATTCGACTAGATCAATGCGATCTCACCAAGTGACATCCTGAAAGGCCTTTATCGCCGTTCTTGCTCGTGGTAGAGGGCTGACCCGGAAAAAGCGGCTGTTCCGACTGGATTTTAAGAATCAGTCTTTAAACGGCTCAGCGCTTTCCAGGTAGGTATCACCGAGCTTTCGCGCAAGCCCGATATCTGCACCCTCGGAGGCAAGATGCAGAGCCTCCAGCTGTGCTGCAAGCTGGTCGTATTCCTCTTCTATTCGTTCCAGTGCGTTTTCCAGCGTGTAGGTCAATTTATGGATGGAAGCCATGTCGGCCATGGAAATTTCTTCTTTGGAAAGAATTTCGGCCAACCGCCGGTTGCCTTCCGAAAAATTGCTACTGGCCTGCTCTAGCGTCTCAGACGCCTTTCCCGAGAAATGATCCGGGCGATCGTCGGCGTACACGTTGCCGACAAAGACCGACATTAGAAGGCTGAGGGTCACGGCGCGAATCGACTGCATGGGAACTCCCTTTTTCATCGACCTAAGTCTCTCTTTTTTTATGTATCCAACTCGAAAAAGTACCGACCCCGTTGCATGACCGGCCTGTTCATTGAGGCTGATCATCACGCATGCGGACCTCGAATCTTGAATGCGGATACTAACGCAAACGATAATCATTGTCAACACGGCCCGGAGTCGGTAGATGTCGAAGATCTCGGGCTGCAGGTTCAAGTCCTGTAGATTTCGCAATTTTTCCGTGGCACCGCCGGCGATGGTTTCGCGCGCAACGTCATGCGATCATTACAGATATGCCGCGTATCGACAGACGTCGGCAGCGCTGGCTATACGCTCCACTTGCCCATCAATCCAGACCATGGAGAATGCAATGCGAAACATCTCGTCGACTAACGGAATCGGTTTTGTGCCTGGCGCAACTCATGCAATGTTGCTGGCCGTGATCCTGATCTTGGCGTCACCGGCGGGCGCCGAGACCGGTCAGCAATCAGCGCGACTGAAAGCCGAGGATTTGTTCGAGCTGCAGTACGCGACCGACCCCCGGGTTTCGCCCGACGGCCGCCGGGTGGCCTATGTGCGCGCAATCAACGACGTGATGATCGACGACACGCGCGGCAATATCTGGATCGCGGCGGCCAACGGCAGCGACCACCGGCCGCTGCTTTCGGGCAAGTCCAGCTACTCGTCACCGCGCTGGTCGCCCGACGGCGAGCGTCTGGCCTACATTGCCAAGGCCGGCGACAAGCCGCAGCTTCATGTGCGCTGGATGGAAAGCGGCGAAAGCGCGCTGGTGACCAACCTGGTCGAATCGCCGTCGTCGCTCGTCTGGTCGCCGGACGGTACGCAGATCGCGTTCACCATGCGCGTTGCGGCAGAAAAGCCTTCGCTGGCCGAGCCGCCGAAAAAGCCCGAAGGCGCCGAGTGGGCGCCCGAGGTTACGGTCATCGACAGCGTGGTCTACCGCTTCGACGGGCGCGGCTACGTCGATCCGGGCTTCGAGCATGTTTTCGTGGTCCCGGCCGACGGCGGCAGCGCGCGCCAGGTTTCGTCCGGCGATTACGATCACTCGGGGCCGCTCGCCTGGACGCCCGACGGCCAACGCATCG
>Ga0209925_1000072_pt1 | contig 47917 bp, 50 predicted proteins | sample SalPonR2_A_D1_MG_FD_185702 | JGI IMG/M metagenome (GOLD analysis project Ga0209925, IMG submission 185702) | Salt pond soil microbial communities from South San Francisco under conditions of wetland restoration - Salt Pond MetaG R2_A_D1_MG... ... | reverse complement strand
TTCAGATTCAGAAGAAACCACTAAAATATCCACATCACCAACTGTTTCTTTCATCCGGCGAAGAGATCCAGCTAATTCTATTTGATCAACCTGATCAGTTAATTCTTGAATAATTTCTTTTGCTTCTGGAAGAACATAACCTAAAAGAAAACGTTGTCCTTTTTCTCGAGCAAAAGAGATATTTGCTAAAATATTTTCTTCGGTTTTTTTTCCAAATCCTTCTAAATCCTGAATTTTTCCTTGTTTTGCCGCTTGTTCCAAATCATCAAGATTGCTTACTCCCAATTGCTGATAGAGAACTTTAATCTTTTTTGGACCGATGGTTTCAACTGCAGATAAACTACGTAAATCAACAGGCATATCTGTTTTGAGTTTCTCTAATCGTTGAACTTTTCCGGTGTCTAGATATTCTTTGATTTCCTCAGCAGTACTTTCCCCAATCCCCGGAATATTTTTCAATTCATCATCTTCATAAATTTCCTCAATATCTTTTCCTAAACTTTCAATATTTTGTGCTGCTTTGCGATAAGCTCTTGGTTTGAAATCGATATCTTGCATCTCATACATGTCTGCAATTTCATTAAATATTCGAGCAATTTCCTTATTTCTCATATTATATCAAATCTATTTTGATATTTTTAGAGCGATTAATTGATGTTCCTTTTTATCTTTAATAAAGCCAGAGTCAGATGAAAGATAGTTGTCAGTATATGCATATGCTCCTGCTCTACTTCCTCCAAAAAAATAGTTGTATTCACCTACCTCTATTCGAGATAGGGCACATCTTTTACAATAACATAGATGAGAAAGAAAAAAGTGAGTAAATGGATACTCTATAATTGATTTAAATATTTGCATATTATATTCAGACATAATCAATCTAGTTAAAGATTATTAAATACATATCTTTAAATTATAACTTAATTACAAATGAAATTTAACTTAAAAATGAGTGAAATTAATGCAAAAAATATTTATTCCCTACTTGGTCCAATACCCCATTTCTTGCATCTAATATATAAAGTTAAGAAATCCGTCGTGTAAATTGGCAAAATATCCCCGATCTTATTCTGACTGAGACATCTAATTTCAGGATTTCTAATTTACTTATGATAATATCTTTTTTAAGGTTAAACAATTCTTCGGAGCAAATCCTTGATAATCATTATTAAAATATCCAAATACTGTGTCAACATCAAAAGAGTTAATTGTTTCAGCCCATTCTTTTAATTCTACATCAGTATAATCATGTTGGTACCAATCGTTAACACCATGCCATCGAATATATGCAAAATCTGAGGTTACTTGAACCATTGAAGGAAGTTTTGGAGCACTCAAGATACAAAAACCAATATTATATCGTCGAAGTAAATCAAACACACCATCGTCAAACCAGCTTTTATGCCGAAACTCGACACAATGCCGCATATCAGAATCAAGTAGCTGTAAAAAAGATTCTAAGCGATCAATGTCTTTTTTTAGACTCGGTGGTAACTGCCAAAGGACAACACCAATTTTTTTAGCTAATCGTATTCGTTGATGAAATCGATTAAGATACTCTTCTACATCCTGTAATTTCTTTTTATGAGTAATTAATTGACTTCCTTTAAACGTAAGTAAAAAATCATCAGGAGTTTTATTTTTCCATCCTTTTATCATATTTTTAAAAGGTAATCGGTAAAATGATGCATTCACTTCCACTGTGTTAAATCGATCTGCATAAAATGATAGCCAGTCACTTTTCGATAAATCAGAAGGATAAAACTGATCAATCCAATGTTCATAATACCATCCTGAAGTTCCAAGATATAACATATTAATTTTCAAATCCATGTTTTTATTTCTTATCCTGATGAACTGGACAAAAATACGTTGTTCGTCCATTCACTTTTGTTTTTTTTAATTTTTTATCTCCCTTTGGACATAAGCCATCCTTTGTTCTATTTGGAATAATATAAGTTTCGGGAAATTCATCAGTATCCACTTTTGCTTTAATTGCTATATCAAAGATTTCTTGCATCTTTTGATACATTGTTTGAAAATCATTTTCAGTGAGCTGATTCATTTTTGTTTTTGGATGAATTCCTGATTGAAATAAAATTTCATCAGCATAAATATTACCAATTCCTGAAATAATAGATTGATTCATTAAAGCCGACTTAGCCATTCCCCTTCTTTTTTTTAATTTTTCTTCAAAAAGATCATAGGAAACTTCTAATGCGTCAGCACCCATTCCTTTTTTTTCGATGTAATCTTCTTTGTTTTGAATCAATCCAATTTTTCCAAGCATTCGTTGACAAGCAAAAGAGAAAAAATAATTGTTGTCAAAACGAAGTAATAATCGAGTATGGTTGGGTTTATCTGATTCATCCTTGAAATATTTCACAAATCCAGTCATACCAAAATGAACGACCATCCATTGATTCTCCGTAGTTTTTAAAAAAAGATATTTTCCATGACGATCACTTTCAACAAACCTCGTACCTTGAAGTCCCTGTTCAAGATTATTTTTACTAATTTCTTCAAGGATTTTTTTATTCATAACCTGTGCTTTTTCTATAGTTTTATGTAGTGAGGTTGAATCAATGTAACGTTTGAATGTTTCTACATCAGGTAGTTCAGGCATACTAATTCATCTCTAGTTTTTTTTTATTTTCTCATATAACTTTTCCACGTCTTCTTTTCTACATAACTCTGTACCGGGAGTCATAACTGCTGCTGTTCCTGCTGAAACTCCAAAAATGACTGCATCTTCTAAAGATTCATCCTCGGAAAGATGTAATGTTAGTGCTGCAAGCATACTATCCCCTGCACCAATTCTACTGTTAATAGGAACAAAGGGAGTTTGTATATGCCCGCTCTGTTTAGAATCAACAAAAATCGTTCCAGCCTGCCCCATTGACACTACGACTACTGAAACCTGATGTTGGTCAATAATTTTTTTTGCTTCAGAAATAATTTGATCTTGATTTTTGATTTGTTTTCCAATCAATTCTGAAAACTCCCTTAAATTTGGTTTAATCAAATAAAGATTTTTACCTAATGCTTTCCGCAATGCTTCTCCTGATGAATCAACGATTAATTTAGCATTTAATTCACCAGCTATGTCCGCGATCTTTCGCAAACACGATGTATCCATCTTAGGAGGAAGACTGCCACTAGCAATAATATAATCTGGATTCGGAATAAACTCTTTTAAATCTCGTAATAAATCTTTTAGTTCCCCATCTTCCATAGCTACCCCGGGCATATTAAATCGAAACTGTCTGTCTGTTGATTCTTCAATAACATGGAAATTTAATCGAGTTGATCCTTGAATATGAACACGTACATGATCTAATCCTTCACGATCTAACAGTGTCTCTAAAAGATCACCCATACATCCTCCAGCAGGATAGAATGCTTTCGTTTGACCTCCAAGACGTTTGATAACTCGTGAAACATTTAGCCCTCCACCACCAGGATCATACTGAGGAGAACTACATTTTAGTTTTCGCTCGTCTTTTACAACGGAGGTGGTGCAGCTTTGATCTACTGATGGATTTAATGTTATTGTAATTATAGATTTCAAAGAGATAATCACACTCCAAATTGTTTTTTATACTGATTGTATGTTCTAATAAATTCTGCATGAGCCCATGCTAATGGTAAAGAGATGTAAGCGATACCTGATTTATAAGTAGGATGATTCCTTGCATTTTCTATCATAGTCTTTCGGTCCTTTCTGAGTAGTCCTGATTCTTTGAAATCTTGTACATATTCTTCGAACTCACTCACTGCGGATGTGTGTTCAGGAAGTTGATTTTGGTATGCAGTGTTCAAAACCCAGTTCAGGTATTGATCAGCTTTTTGTTTATTTTCAACACGGATATGATGTCTACAAATCATTAACGTGTAATTTGGCCATGGTCCCCACCCCCCATTATTACGTCCTTCATATTTAGGATATCTGCATATACCTCCAAGTTGTTGATGCCACAAATTTTTTTCAATATCCGTAACTGTTGAAATAACTCGTGAATTTTCATCGTCTAAAATACCAAAATCTGCGATAGCATATTTACCAACATCCGGATCCACAAGAACTGAACTAGATTCTCTGACTCTAATTGTTTTAACAAATGTTTTTTTTCTTGAATTCCACATATAATTTAAAATACTTTTTTTGACCTTATTTGCATATTCTTTACATTTAATTTGAATATCATCTACTTGCTTGCTCATCTCATATATTTTTAAGAGTGCAGCACAACAAATACAATTAGCCCATATTTCTAATCCTGCTTCTGTTGGAGGGTATTCATGTAACGAATTTGGAGTGAAAATTAAAGGCATCTTTAAATGATGTTTTTGTTTTTCATATGTTCCTTCAATATTTTCATAACTATTATCAATAATATAACCAACAGCTTCTTTCACTCTGTTAAAATAGTTCCGAGCAAAATCAAAATCCTTTGTTTTATCAACATATTGAGCTAATGCAAACAATACTAACCCGGTTCCATCAATTTGAATTGGTTTATATGATGCATCATTTCCGTGAACATCCACTCTTTGGGGAAATGCTCCTTTTCCAGTATGGGTGTTCAATATAAAAGTCAGCCCCTTTTTTGCCTCTTCGTAGAGTCCTGCAGATAAGAAACCAAGAATAATTAAAGAATGATCTCGTGGATAGATGTACGGATATCGTTCATCTTTTGGAGTAGCAAGACATCCACCATTTTCTAGTTGTACTTCTTTTAAAATTTCAATACTTTTTTCATAAAGTGAAGTTGCTTGTTGATTATCAATCATGATTATTTAATATCCTCCTTTTAGTTTATTTGTTTGATTGTATGTAACATAAAACTCTATTGTCCCATCTTAATGGAATAAAAAAGAGTTGAAAAAATTATGGTTGTTATCCTTATGATTGAACTAACTAGTCTATTATTCTTTCATGTGATTTTTGATAAGATTCCACAAATCGTCGCAATGTTGCTCCTTATCTTCTATTAATTTCTTCCAAAATTCAGTACATTCATCACATTCTTTTGCATCTTTTAAATAATCATTTTTAATCCTGTAAAGACTTTGACTTTCTTCAACTGCCTGAGCCATTAGGTTGTAGATATTATCATCATACATCTTTATTACCTAAGGAATCTATTCATATTTATATACTAAAACGTGACTTAGATATAAATAAAATATAAATAAAGTATACTTGAAATCTAAGTTTAAACGCACATGTAAATCAAAAAAATAAAATTTTATTTTTAAGTCTAACTTATAACTGTTAATTAATGTCTAATTCCCTGAATACATTCATGCTAATTTCTATTTTTTTATAATGAAAAATAATTGTTATTTATTCGTTTTCTAATTGTTTTTTAGTTACCACTTTATGTTTGAAGTAATTTAAAAAAAGCGGAAGTGATATTATAACGTCTCAAAACTCATTCAAACGAATTATTTTAGCTGTTGATGGATCCATCTCTTCGATGAATGCAGCAAAAAAAAGTATAATTCTATCTAAAAAATTGGATACACCATTATTATCAATATACGTTGTTGAGAAAAAAAGATTTTTAAAGTTCACATCTTCAACAGATTACAATATATGGAAACGTGAAACAGAAGAAGAAGCGCAAAAAATTTTAAACAGGATTGAGGAACTTGCTTCTGAAGAAAATGTTGATGTCAACACAATGCTTCTCCATGGGACTCCATCTGAAGAAATTATAAAACAAGTAAACAAGAATGACCTTATTGTAATGGGAGGTAAAGGTCATTCTTCTCTAGATCGGATTTTATTGGGAAGTGTTTCTGAAACAGTTATTCATCATGCTGATTCAACAGTTATGATTGTTAAATAGGTTGAGGCGTGCAAAAATCATGGAAAAAAGTGTAAATCTGGATAATGCATTACTCATTCAGAAAGTATCAACAAATTGGCTTGAAACTCATTTGAAAGATGAATCGATTATCCTTATTGACACGCAACCAAACGTTCATGATTATATCAAAGAACACATCCCAACGTCTGTTTATCTAGATGGTTCGACGTTGCAACGTACAAATAATGGAATGCCTGCCACATTTGCATCAGCCAACGTGATGCAATCGATATTCAGACGAGTAGGAATACAATCTGATAAAATTGTAGTAGTATATTCCGGGAAAGGTTCATTTAAAGGTTGGGGGGACGGTTTAGAATCATTCATGGTTTCATATACTCTTGCTCGTTGCGGTTATGATAAAATTTTTATTTTGGATGGTGGAATTGATAAATGGAAAAGTGAACAAAAACCAATATCTCAAGCATTTCCACAGATTAAATCCTCTCAGGTAACAATGAACACTCAAGATCATTATGCAGTAACTATTGATGAAGTAAAAAGATTAAAAGAAAAAGAGAATGTAATGTTATTAGATGCTAGACCCACATCTTTTTACCAGGGAATCTCTGGGCCATGGATAAGAAATGGTCACATACCTGGTGCAGTGAATCTTCCCTGGAAACTTTTTGTTGATGAAACAAATCCATATTTATTGAAACCAGATCATATCATTCAATCCATTTTGGAAAAATATCATATTTCAAAGGAAAAAGAAATTATTTGTTCATGTGGTACTGGGCGTGAAGCTACTATTGAATTTGTGATTCTTAACTGGTTTTTAAATTATCCTAATGTACAATTGTATGAAGGATCCTTTACTGAATGGTCTGCTGATCCATCAAATCCTGTTGAATCTCAGAATTCTTCTTCAGTTCAAAAGAGAATTATGTAATTTTATTTAATTTGAAGAGTGAAGAAAAAATGAAGGGGAAAAAATTAATTCAAATATTTCTTACATTATCACTTGTCTTATTCTTTCTTTTACCACAATCTGCAGCAATATTTGATAAAGAACCCGTTGTTCGTGTTGCTATTATCAGACAAGAATGGGATATCTTGGATAAAGGGTTTAGCGCACGAGTACACACACGCTTAATAAAAAATTGTTTTCTTATGGCTGAAAAAAAGTATGATGTAAAATTCAGAGTGTTTGAATTTTGGGATGATTGGGACCATGGTCACGTTCAAAGAGGCGCATTACGATGGCGTAATATAGATGTGATTGTGGCACCTGGTGGTGTAGGTGGATGGTATACACCTCATCAATATCGGTGGAACATTAGACGATTTGTTCGGACGGGTGGAGGATTTTATGGAATTTGTGGAGATTCAACATTTGGCTCCTTAGGAGTGAAAAATTTAGATTTAATGCATCATCGATCTATTTGTAAAGTTCTGGGATTTGAAACATTATCGCCAATGCTTAAACTTGCTAATGTTTACACTGATGCATCTTCGATTGACTATATCATAAAAAATCCAATTCTTTCACCAAAATTTGAAATGATGCAATTTTTATCAAAATTACCATTTTCAAGAGGAAGTGTTCATTGTAAACGATTATTATCTTCATCAATTCAAGAACCTTATGAGGGTAAAAATGTTCGAGTTATGTTAGGAAATGCACCTCTTGTTGAAGGTTCAACGGTAAGGAAATTGACTATGCATCCTGTGAAAACAATCGCTTTTTTTGGCCGTGCAGATGATCCATATAAAAAAACAATCAATCATAAAAAAGCAATAGTATCAACTACTTTTGGATTAGGAAGAGTGATTCTTTCACCTATTCATGCTGAAGCAACTATTGGAAATCGACGGGCTCAAGATTTGTTTGTACGAAATGTAATCTGGTTATCTAAAAATGAGGAGATATTAAATTAAAAATTTAAACATCACTAAAATGGTAGGTTACTTAGGAATTTATTATGTCATTATCTCAAATCTCGAAGAGAAAAGCAAAGATTGTTACGTTTTTCTTTCTACTCATCAGTTTGTTAACTGGTTTGGATGTTAAGAGTAATGGAACAATTCACTTTTCATTAGAACATCTGTTGATCCCTTTTTGGATTTTACCAGTAATTATCTTGATGAGTTTTTTATTAATATCTTTATTATTTGATTGGTTTGAAAAAAGAAAAATATCTAAAAAATAATGTTATTATTAACTTATATGGAGTGAAAAATTGTCGAGATTGTATCAATGTAATAATATTCATTGCTCAGTTTCCTTATTTAAACAGCCAATTTCACATAAATCTCAACTGTGTTGCCCAGTTTGTAGGAATGAAGACATTCAACAAACTGAGTTTATCGAGGGAATCGATGAATTTCGTTGTAGTAATTCCCAATGTTATGAATATCAAGTCAACCCACTATTAGATAAAAAGACTGTTTTTATCTGCCCTTTTTGCAGATCAAAAAATATTGACATCATAAAACATGATATTGTTAGATAAATTAAGGTGCATATAAAAAATGGTTGTAGGAGATAAAGGTAAAAAAGTGTTAAAAAACGTTGATTACGATGTGTTTAGAAGAGCATTCATAAAAGCAATAATGGAAAACATCCGTGAAAAAGGTGTGAGTGGCCGAGATATTCAGGAGATTATAAAAGAAACATTAGACGATAAAAAATTTAAAATTCTCGTGCAGAAATCATTGAAAAATATTGCAAAAGAAACAGATATGAACCCTGAAGAATGCAAGTAAGCGTTACCGGCATTAATGGAAGAGGAAGTAGCAGATGAATTAGATGATAATCTAAAAGGAGAGATACATAGCGAAGAAAAGAAAAAGAAAAATATTGATAAGAAAGGAGAACATCAAGGGCTGTGGTATAATTTGTCTTTTAAACGAGTTCTTGGTAAAAAACCTAGATTATTTCAAGAATTTATAAAACTTATTAACACACAACGAGTAATTAGATACCTGCTTTTTTTAGGTATCATTTTCCTTTTTATTGCTGCAGTATTTTTTAATTCAGTATATAAAGCGATTATTGTTGGATTAACACTTACCTCTTTTGAGGGAGATAATGTTATTCAGTTAGCAAACGTTTTTGCTGGAATGGGTGGTATTTTTTGTAATTTATTTCCTTAGCAATTACTTTCCAATACTTAATGACTGTTAAAAGAAGAGAAGATCAAATCAAAAAACTAGCTGTCAATTATCTAAAAAAACCAAGCAATTATTAAAAAAATAAAAATAGTTCGTAATGAGCTAAAATAAGAAAAGATAACTCTAAAGATTTTATTTCTTAACAAATATGGTATCCGTTTTATGATCTACCCTTTTGTTTCCATCATATAGATATGCATGAATTTCATATAATCCTTCATCGTTAGGAGTTATCTCAGCAGAATACTTCGCGATTTCTCCAGCATCAAACTGCTTTGTTTTCATTGATGCGAGTAATTCAAATTTTTCAGATGGAGTATCCGCCCAAAACTCAAGATTTAGCTCACCGGTACTTTTTAAACCGACAATGGTTGATTCACATTTTATTGTTTCCTCGGGAACAGGGTAGGGTCTTGTTAATACAAACATACTTTGAATCTCGGCTGGAGCAGAACCTATCCGAATTGTGACATTGGGAGATTCCACAAACAATGGCTCTCCTTTCTCAGTCATACTTTCAACTGAAACATAGACACTACTCGTTGCACTAGCTTGTACCTTAAATGGGATTTTTGTTTCTTCGTCAGGATTTAATTCATAAACAAATTCACTACCATCAATTCATTTCAGATAGTAAGAATCTAATGAATTTAATTGCACATCAAGATTTAATAATTTAGATTTTCCAATATTTTTTATTCGAACAGTCAACCATGTTCTACCAGCATCTATTTCTTTTGGGAGTATTTCAAAGCCAAGAGGATATCGAATTTTCAAAGAAATCACCTCAACCATCTTATTTTTATAATCATTGATAAAAAATAAAAATTTATGAATAATACTTGAAAAATAGTTTAATTACGGATTCAAAATATATAAAAAAATATTTTAAAAATAATATTCTTATCACACAGGTATTTTATAACTATAATCTAAGTAAAATTAAGTTATGACTTTATACCTTAATTAATCTAATTCCTATTTAGTGATACATATGAAAACAGGAAATAAAACCCTTAAAAGAGAAAAAAAATATGTTTGGAAAGTACTCTTAATATCCACAATATTATTCATGGTTATTTCGGGTTTTAATCTTTCTTCTGAAATAAGTGCTGTTGAAAACTCATCTCCACAACTATCAATTGAAAGTATATCCGGAGGGTTCGGTACACATACAGTGATAAAAAATGTTGGCGATAGCGAAGCTAATGATGTAACGTGGAATACAACTGTTGAAGGAGATACCGTAATAAGAGGAGATAAAATAATTCCTCCAATTCCAGTGATTACAACACTAAATCCGGGTGAATCAGTTGAGGTTTCATCTTGGAAATATGACTATATATTAGGATTCGGAGAAGTTGATATTACAGTTGGCACAAGTTGTGATGAACAAACAACTGATCAAAAAACGCAAAAAGGAACCTTAATCGGATTTTATATCGTGATGAAATAAGCAAAATAAATTTATTTACAGAAAAAAATTATCTTCTTATTTTTTTATTTATAATTAACCTCTTATTTTAGTTATATCGGTTTAATACAAAAAAACTTCAAAATGAAATAAATAACTAAAGAATTTGAACAAAAGTATTCTTTCTTCAGATTAAACAATCAAAAAATTAGAGCGGTTTACAATACAATCATACAAGAAGATACACAAGAGGATATTGCATCTCAACTAGGCAAACTAGAAATTGCAAATGCATCATTATTTGTTATTCCATCGTTAAACCTTGAAAAAGCAAAAGAACTTTCTATTGAATCAGCAAAACGATTTTGGTATTACAAAGCAGGAACCACAGCCCATAATGCTTTACTGGAATCAACTGCATTAGATCTATCATCTAAAATTTGCTATCCAATTAACGCAAAAACCCTACAGACAACACTTAACTTATCAGATAATCTCAAATTGGTGGAAAAAAATAGGTTTTTAGTAGATATTCATTGGAAAAACATAAACACCATAATTATGCCTACAAGCACAGGTTGATGTGCAAAATATATAAGAAGAGAATGCCGTCCAATAAAACAAATTTTTTCAGATAAAACTAGACTGGACCTATCCCTAAAATGAAAACATCGTTTTCCATCGGGATATAACATATGTCCAAAAGCGATTCCTAAAAGTACAACTCCAAACCAAGGAAGTAAAGGAAAATAATCAATGGTAAAATATTTTGGTGGCAAGAAGCCTAATGGAATCAAATAATTAAAATCAAAAGTCATTAGGCGAAGAAGCAATCCACCAATGACAATCATACTCCCAAGAATAAGATTCAACTTAACAAAACGAAGAAATGGTATTGATAAAATAATACATACTCCAATGCAATGAAGGATTCCAAAAATAACAAATCGTTCAGGAATAATAATCCAAGAAATCAACGTGATAATCAATCCTAATCCAAACAGTTTTACTCCTCTTTTTATAAACTGTGCATAAATCTGAGAATGATCTACATGCTTTTTTCGCTTATTAAAAGCAATAGTTAATGAAACTCCAACAAGAACAACAAAAATACTCGCTGTAACACTTGCAGCAATAGCAAATGGACCAGTCCACAACTTATAATAAATAATCTTGTAATGATTTAAATCATAAATAAAATGAAAAGCAATCATAAGAATAATTGCTATCCCTCGAATAAAATCAATTTCCCAGAGTCTACCATCGGCTTTTTTCAAACGCATGAAAAACTAAAGAACTGAAATAAATGAGTATATTTAAAACATATGATAATTAAGAGTGAAAAATCAATAAAAAGATAAACTCACAATTTTATCCAAATAATATTTTCATTGATCACAAAAAAAAATTATCCAAAAGTAATATAAAAACTCAAAATCAATATGAGACTTGAGCTAAGTGTAATTAAAATATTATCGTCAATCAATCCAAACTCATAATGTTCGATTACTGATGCTATACCACCCGCAAGCATTCCTCCTACGGCCAAACCAGCAAATGATCCAAAAAGATAACCAAGCGGTATACAAGTCAATGCCATGAACACATTTCCAATATAATGTTTTGATCGTTCACCAAAAAAAGCATTTCGAATGATGCCGGTGATTCCATCCCCAAATGCCATAAAAATCGCTGGAAGAATTGCAAGATATGGATTATCAAAAAGAACCCATAACACAAAAATTGATATTCCCCACATTAAACAAAAGGTTACATCATTAATATCCTTTTTATTTTGAAACCAATATAATTTATCTCCTTTTTCATGTGAAAAATAAGTGACTAATGCTAATAAAAAGCCGGCAATTAATGGATAAAACGGAGAGGAATACAAAGGGACGAAAAGTGCGACAACCCCCCCTGCAAAAATATGTACAAATTTCCGATTGTAATACACTGCATCCTTACTGTTTAATCCTTTATTTCGACCAATAATATACACATATTTGGTCAAATAGAGGACAAGTGCTGTATACACCACAAGTACTGCAGAGAGTACAATATCAAAGTCCATTAGGCTGCAGAGTATACACTTCTCATATATAACATTTTTAAAAAAATAGTATTTAAAAGATGAAAAAATAATAGAAATTACTATACAATCAATATATTCAATATGTTTGATTATGAAGAATACTATCTAATGATCGTTTTGGAACATGTAAAACTTGGTTCTCATCAAGCCAGTATTCTCTATTATTATCATCAGTCTCAATAACCGGAGATTCATTCTTATATCCCAATGCAATCACTCCTTCCAATTGATAATAATTTGGAAGTTTTAAGAGTTGTTCAATTCTTTGCTTATCAATATTTAACAAAATACAACTACCAACATTTTTTGTTTCTGCAAATAAAACAATATGTGCTGAAGCAATACCTACATCATAAGCAACTAATCCTTCGTTCTTGTTTGAATTGATAAGAACAATATATGCCATTGGTTGTTCGTCTTCTGATGGTTCCCAAGATGGAAGATATCCTGCCCAATGAAGACAAGAAAACAATTTTTTTCGTAATGATGAATCGGTGACAATAATATATTCAAGTGGTTGTAAATTTTTCCCTGAAGGAATTAATCGAGCGCAATTCACACATTCTTTTAAGATGGAAAATGAAATTGGTTTTTGTTGAAACCGACGGATACTCCGCCTCTGTCGAAAAAACGATTTGATTTGTTCATCATTCATTTTTTATAAACCTCAAAAGGAAAGAATGATGCTCCTGTTTTATCATGTTTGTGCAATGGTAAGATTCATATGAGACTACAAACATAATGCCTGTTCATGGCACGAAAGGTACGTCCTGCATCCTGTTGTGGTGGATCTGCACGAGTAGGAAAATCAATTGTTCGCAATGCTTCTAAATCTATGGAGAAAACCATGATTAAGCAAGCAAAGTCACTTTATGATAATCCCTTAAAAGTATTGCCTGATTTTGAAGACAAGGAATCTAAAAAGAGATTTAAAAAGATTAAGAAACATCTTGAAAAAGTCGATAAGGTAAAAGAAGATATAAACAAACTCGAAAAATTATCCAAAAAAAAGAATTTATCTGGTGCTGTTGCAGGAACTATGCTTATCGCACATAATGAAAAAGCACCATTTTTGGCTGCAGCTAAACTTCCAACTGGACAAGTGTATTATGCTCAACGTGGACAAGCACCTAAAGAGTATCTTATTGCCGCTCAACACACTGATGATCCATTATATCGTATTTTTGGTATTAGAGATATCGCTTTAAAATATCACCTTCACATCTATTCATGGGATTCAGGGTTTGTATCTACGGGCGTTGCTCCAAAACCTCCAAAAGATTTCGTAGATTTTGTGTCAAATACTCTTGATTATGAAAAAGATGAAAATGTAGTTCATTGTTCCCATCTTTCTAAAGAAACCATTAAAGATGAAAGATTATTAACACATCCATATCTCCATCTTCATTGGAAATCTGCTGACCTTCATATTGGTATTTGTGAAACATGTGCTAAAAAAAAGGAAAACACCATTTTTTCATTAACAAAATATGTACTTGCAGATGACATCACAACTGATTTCTCTTTGAATATAATTGGATCAATCATTAAAGATAAACCAATGGAAACTTCAGTTGGAACAGAATTCATTGATGATTACTTCTCTGGAAAAATAACTGATTATTTATTTATCAAAAAAAACATGGATCATCGACAAGATCAACTACAAGATAAAGACCAAGAAGTCTATATTCTTGATGGATCAAATTATGAATCTGGAAAAGAATTCATTGATGCTTTGAATCCAAATTCTTTTGAAAAACACGCACTTGAAAAATTGCTTTCATTACATCAAAAGCCGATTATTGTTTCTGATGTTACCCCAAATGAAGTTCTTTCAAAATTCTGGGATGAATACGGATTTGACATTATTAATGATATTATAAATGATGAGGAAATCACAAATGAAATCATTTCTTTAACAGAAAATCCAAGTGTGATGATTAAAACTGCATTTGAAATCAAACAAAAACAAGAAGTCATTAAGAATCTGCCGCATTATAGTTCACTTCCAGATATTGCAGCCTATGCTGATGAACTTGCTCGCATATATCGAGTTCAAGGAAAAAAGAAACTTTTTTCAGCACTTCGATCTCCTCCCAAGCATCCAAAAAAAAGAGCAATTGCATATGGATTGCTCATGGTGATTAACAAAAATACTGACTCCCAATGGAAATTTTCAAAAATTGATATTGAATCTGGTGAATTTCTTAAACCACATCTTGAAAAACTTCTTGATGGAAATCCTGAAGAATACCATGAAACCTTACAAAAAGTTCTCACGGCTAATGGTTTCTCAGAATCGTTAGATGAATACAAAATATCCTAATATCCTATTTTGATCCTTCAATTTCTAGTTTTCCTTTGGGGAAGTTTCGATAATTGTTGTTACAAAGGTTTTTATTATAGTTTTATTTCATGGTTGGCTGTGAGACTATGATTCGTGCATCGAAACGATCACAAGGTATTTCATATGCAATTCGAGATGTTGTCATTCCTGCTCGTAAATTAGAAAAAAAGGGATACGAAATTTTACATCTTAACATTGGAGATCCAAACAAATACGATTTTGACACGCCTCAACACATGAAAGATGCGTTGTATGAAGCTGCTCAACAAGGATATAATGGTTATGCACCTTCTGAAGGCTACCTGGAATTACGTAATGAAATAGTGAAACGAGAGAAAGAGCGAAATAATGTTGATTACGATGCTAATGATGTTTGTGTCACTACTGGTGTCACAGAATCATTACAGATTCTTTTAGAAGCATCTTTAGACCCAAACGATGAATTGCTTATCCCTGGGCCTACCTATCCACAATATCAACTTATCACCCGAGTAAATGATGCCTTACCCATTCCTTATCGATGTTTGGAAGATGAAGGATGGCAGCCTGATGTGGATCAAATCCGTCGAAAATTATCCAATAGAACGAAAGCAATCGTATTAATAAATCCTAATAATCCAACAGGAGCCTTATATTCACGAAAAATCGTCAAAGAAATCATTGATATTGCCGGCGAATACAAAATTCCATTAGTCTCAGATGAAATCTATGATGATTTAACCTTTTCTGAAAAACAAGTTGCAACCGCGAGTTTAGCAAAAGATGTTCCCGTGATTACCTTTAATGGTTTTTCAAAAGTCTATCTTGTGCCTGGATGGCGATTAGGATATATAATATTTCACCATGAATCAGGCGAACTAAACGATGTACAAGATGCTTTTATGCGTATAGCCAGGTCACGGTTATGTGCAAACTCAGTATGTCAACGATCTTGCATTGCAGCATTAAAAGGACCGCAGGACCATGTCTTAGAAGTAAATAATAAACTCAAAAAACGTCGGGATTACTCATATAAAAGATTAAATGAAATACCTGGCATCTCAACTGCAAAACCAGAAGGAGCATTCTACATTTTCCCAAAAATAGAAGCAATGAACAAAAAGATTTGGAACACCGATAAAGAATTCGTTTTGGATTTGTTAAACGAAACACAAGTACTTGTGGTACCCGGATCTGGTTTTTGCTCTACATATGGAAAAAATCATTTTCGAGCAGTAATTTTACCACCAATGGACACATTAGAAAAAGCATTTGATAAGATGGAAGTCTTCATGAAGAAACGATTAAAATAATTCTACAGAAAATATTGAGTTCTAATGATAAGTAACTAACAGACGTTTAGTTATTTTCATTTGAACTCATCTTTTATTTTGAATATTGAAATGTATCAAACGCAAATCTCCAGTGATTATAAATCTCCTTTTGTAATTGGTTACTCATCTGATACTTGCTACGCTTGAAATCTTTTTGTTTATCAGTGTAATCTTGTATATTTTTTCTGGTCCCTTCTGTTAAGGAAAAATTAAATTGGTTGTAAATATTCTTAACATGAGGTAATGGATTTTTGATAAATGATTCATAGGGTATTTCAATGAGATCCTTTGTTGGAATCTGAGATCTTTGTTTAAAATAACTTTGATACAATTTAGCATACATATGAAATATTTGCTGTTTCATTTGATCAGTTGAAGGCGGGCGTTGCAGACAATATCGGGGAAGAACTATACGCATAAATTTTTCCATGCTGTAAAAGACTTCATAGGGATTCCGGTGAATATGAATAAATTTAGCTTTTGGATACATTTGTTTTAACATAAGTAAGCGAGCAGTATGAGCTGGATTCTTTAACAAGAGTTGTTTTCCTTGATGATATCGAGTCAATTTTTTGACAAAAAAATCATAGGTTTCAATCCACTCTTTTTGAAAAGCATCGGATAACTCATTGACAAGAACATGATTCATATACCTGTTCATATTATACGGAAAACACCATCCATTATAGTATCCATCTGGAATAATATTTGCAATAGCATACTCTTCTTCCTGAGGAAGATCTGGACCCATTGCAGCATTATCCATTGGTCTTTTAGTTGGAATACTTGCGGAAAGTAATGGTTTGAGTAATTCTTCACTTTGTAAAAATACATGTGGTAAGGTCGCATGAAACGTGGTACAATAACCAAATTTTTGATTCAACGAAAGAACATTATGTAAATAAGTTGTTCCACTTCTCCAATGGCCAATGATAAAAACAGGATCGTTTTGTATTGTTGTTGATTGGATATTATCTGATTCTTTAATATGTTCTTTTAATCGAAATGGAGATAGAGCGGTACTTAGCAACACTGCATACAAAAAACGAGGAATGTAACGTGGGCTAATACGAAAACGATTCTGTGAAGCTAATCGTAATAAATTAGTAAGACTTGCCCCTGCAAGAGGCTCATACATAATATCAAAAACATTTTCCTTAAGTTCAGGCATAGGAAAATGTATGAACTAATCTTTTCTTAAAAATACTTCGACAAAACAGACAGAAAAAGAGAGGTTTTACCATTGATTCCAGTGACAAATTTCAGAAAGTGATTTCCGTTTTGTACTACGTACAATCGCAGATCGAACCTTATTTGACAACCCATTCTTTTCTTTTGGATAGCCTATTGGAGTAAGGGCAATAATGCGAATCCGAGGTGGAACACCAAGTTGTTCTTTCAGTTTTTTTTCATTAAAACTTCCAATCCAACAAGTTCCCAATCCTTTACTTGTAGCGGATAAAATCAAATGATCCATCGCGATTGCTGCATCAACAACATAATAATCAATGCCTTCACGAGTTCCACTAAGATGAGGATCTGCACATAATATGATAATCGCAGGTGCTTTTTTCATCCAATGATTGGTCAATGAGGTTTTAGAGATATCCTGAATGTCCAGTGTATCAGTAACAATGATAAAATGCCAACATTGTTTATTCATCCACGATGGCGCATGTCGAGCGATATCTACCAGAGATTCAAGTTCTTTATCTGAAACTGGTTTTGCGCGAAAAGAACGAATACTTTTTCTACTTAACATAACCGAGTCAAAATCCATGAGTTTTTCACCATCAGCCATACAAAAAAGTATCTAAGTACTCAATAATAAATCCATTCCATTTATTTAAAAGAAAAAACAAATATAAGAAATAAATAATAGAGAAGAAATTAACAACTATGGTCATCATGTAAATGAGGTTTCTTCTGACTAATCCGATGATCGATATCTTCATGAAGTTCCTGAAGTGCATCTCTAAGTTCCTCATCGGAAACAGTTTGTTGCTGGGAAATATCAAGAACCGGACTTTGCCTATCATACAGTTTAGTTTCCGACATTAATGATGGTTCCTCAGTCACATCTAATGATTTCTGTAATTGAGTAATCCGACGCAAGCGATGACGAAGAGATTCAGAAACAGAACCCGGTTTAGATGGAGTCTGTCCAATTGAATTCTGTAATCGTTGTAAGCGATCAGATTGGGTAATAATAGTTGTTTGTGTTCTTGTTAGTTGACGACTTAATTCACTGACAATATGATTTCTTGAATTTAATTCTTGATGAAGATTCCTGATTTCATTTTCTAAAAAATGAATTTTTTCATCTGATTCTGAATTCCGTTCATCAACAGAAGAGATATGCTGATGACTTCGAGCTAGTTGAGTGTTTAATTTTTCAATGACATCAACATCCTGAATTTTATTTGTTTGAGTTTCAGTTAACTGCCGAGTTAGTTCACTTACTATATGATTTCTAGAGATAAGTTCATCTGATAACACTTCTATTTCATCTTGTAAACGACTAACTTGCTCTTCCAACGAATCTGAATTCATATCTGAAACCGTTATCTCTTCAGCGTTTTGAAAATGCCCTTCCCTAGCTAACCAACCAATCGCTTGATGGAATTCATCTAATTCTAAAGACGTTAACGTAGCAAGACCTTCAACTGACTCAGATAGATCTTCAAGAACAGTTACCACTTCACCAGCTGCTTCACCAATAGTTGACGTTAGATTTGTCTCCTCAAGGGAATAAAATTCACCATTTTTGCAAATCTTATTCTCTTTTGATAACCAGCCAACTGCTTGATAAAAATCATCCTCGCTCAAATCAGTTTTCTTCATAATCTGATGTTGAGTCAATGATTGGTTATCATGAAGTATATTCCAGACCTTTCCAGCATTCATCCCTATAAGATGTGTATTTATTTGGTACATCCTCACACAACAATTAGAACACAATAGTTGCACTTATACTTTTCCATTTAATTAGTATACTCTTTATCAATACCGAGAAAATCAGTTCATACTATAATTTTACTTACAGAATATTTTAATAGTACTTTCTAATGCCGGTTGACAATGAACAAGTATCAAAAATCTTCCTTACTACTTATTTCACTTGCCTGGCTTCTTATCTTCGTAGGCCGCATAACTCCATCAACCTTACTTGTAAATATCACTACGGACCTTGGTATCACAGATGTACAAGCTGGATGGGCATTCACTGGAATGTGGACTATGTATGGAATCATGCAATTTCCAGGAGGAGTATTATCTGATGTGTACGGTCGGAAAATTATCATAACTCTTTCAGCATTGTTCTTTAGCATTGCAACGTTTCTTACCGGTTTTAACATTAACGCAATTTCGTTAGTAATTACCTTTTCATTAATCGGCATGGCTGCTGGAATCCTTCCAGCTCCAAGTTTTACAATGATAGCAGAACTTTTTGGACCACGAAAAGGAAAAGCACTTGGCATTCATTCTTCAATTGGTAGTCTTTCAGGTTTTGCTCCATTAATTGTCCCATTTATTGCACTGCTTTTAGGGTGGAGAAACGTGTTTTTGCTATGGGGAATACTTGGTGTCTTTCTTGCATTCTTTCTTTATAAATACATCACTGAAACACTAGTTGAACCCATTCATCAAAACTGGAAAGATCGCTTTATCACAGGTTTAAAAGGCCTAAAACAAAAAGAAATATTTTTTATGTTCGTCGTTAATCTTGTCATTTCTTTTGCATGGATGGGAATGCTAAATTGGTATCCAACCTATCTTCAACAACAAAAAGGATTTGGCCCGGAAATAGCAGGGCTGTTATTTGCTATCATGATGTCGGGAGGATTATTATTTAAACCAGTTATCGGTCATTTATCAGATCGGATTAATCGATTGTTCATTATGATGCTTTTAACGTTTCTTGCTGGCGTATCTCTTTATTTTCTCACCATTGAGACATCGATAATAGGATTAATCATTGTTTCCTTTTTACTTTCTCAAACGGGTGCATTTTATCCAATTCGTACTTCATATGTCATGGATTTTTGGGATAGAGAAACTGCAGGTGCAAAACTAGGCGTGTTCAGATCCTTAATTGTTTTATTAGGAAGTCCAGTTACTGGCGGAGCAATAGCTCAGGGAAAAGAATTGTATGGATTTAATAACATCATTCTTGTGGTTTCTGCAGGCTTATTCATCACCGCAGGAGTACTACTCATTTATTTAATTCGAAGTGATCATCATCCCATATATAGAAACCCATCATCTTGAATACATAAACATAGTTAGTGACCTTCCCTTGTAAAAAAATGCCAGACCTTCTGATTTAAACCCTTAAATGGATATCATACAATTATTCATGTTAAGATATGCTGGATATTTTTTCATTTCCAAAATCGCTACATAATGATTTAAAGTTAAATGAGAACTATCATTAATGTTCATTATTTTTTCTTGATTTTGGAATACTTTTTAAAAGTTAAATCGTAATATTTAAACACCATCATCTGTTTTTTTTTATGATGTTACAAGGAAAAACAGCATTAATTACAGGCTCATCCCGCGGAATAGGAAAATCTATTGCCCAGCAGTTCGCTGAACAAGATTGTTATGTAGGTATCAACTATGTTACTCAAGATAGAGCAGCAGAACAAACACTTAAATCTTTGAAAAATAAAAATCAATCAGGCATGCTTCTAAAAGGAGATATTAGCATCAAAGAGGACGTATCCAAGATAGTTTCTGTTCTGACAAATAAAAGAAAGAGCATTAATATTTTGGTTCATAACGCAGGAATTTACCATCGCCATGATTTTAAAGATATTACTCAAAAAGAATGGAATCAAATCATGGACGTAAACTTGAATGCTGCATATACTATCACAAAAGAAGTACTTCCATTCATGCCAAATGGTGGCCGGATTATATTTATTTCATCTCAATTAGCATTCAAAGGAACTAGTCATGGAGCTGATTATGCAACTTCAAAAGCAGGTCTACTTGGGTTAATGAGAAGTTTATCTCTTGAACTTGCACAACAAAATATTTTAGTCAATGCTATTGCTCCTGGAACCATCGACACGGATATTATCGCTAATTATACCAAAGAACAACGACAATCTCGAATCAATGAAATCCCGTTACATCGAATAGGAAAACCAAAAGATATTGCTACTGTTTCTTTATTCTTGGCTTCAGATTTGGCAAGTTATATAACTGGTGAAACAATTAATGTAAATGGAGGACTTTACATCCATTAGGAAGGTGTAACCATCCGAAAAAGGAAAAATATAACATCTTCAAAGAAGAAAAAACGGAAGCTTGAAAAACCAACATCTCAGATACAATGGAAATGTAAGGATTGTCAAAACACATTTTTTGACCCCGTTCTCTATAAGGAATTTTCTAAGGACAAACGATGCCCATTTTGTGGCAGTGAACGAATCAATAAAAAAACAGAAGAATCATCTATCAACATTTTAAAATAATATTCCTCCTTCTTTTCATCTAGTTATAATCAATCTAAATTTAACAAAATGAGGAACCTAAATATCATATTTTATGTATATCTATGTTTGATTAGTCTATTGTTATTAGCATATTGAACTCTTTTAAAAAATACTAAAAGATTTTTTATAACCTGTCCATTACTAAAGTGGTAGTTTTATGGCTAAGAAAATAAAGATTGATGCTTGGAGAAAAACAGCAATTAATATTTATGGTCCTCCTCGTGATGGAAAGGTTTATGGCACCTATGAAATAGATGCATCACCTCTTTTAAATTTCATTTCTGAAAAAAAGAAAAAAGGCATCCGAATAACGGTAACTAATATGGTTACTGCTGCGCTTGCTAGAACGCTTTATTTTGATGTTCCAGAGATGAATTGTTTTATCCGCCGAGGAAAAATGATGCAACGTGATGATGCTCATGTATTTCTGGCGGTAGCTCAATCGGGAAAAAGTGTTCAAAGCATGATTATTCCGAAAGCCCAAGAGAAAACGGTTTCCGAAATTGCTCAATATCAAAAAGAGAAACTTGAAAAGATTTATTCTGGGAAGAAAAAATCCTTTAATATTCAAAAATCAATCGCAAAAGTTCCTTGGCCGCTAAGAGGCCCTGTTGTAAAATTCATTAAATGGTGGCTTTTTGATAATGGACTCCCATTACCCTTTGTGAAGTTAAAACCAGATCCCTTTGGAAGTATTGCTATTTCAAATATTGGTGTTTTCGGATTATCATCTGGGTATCTTGCATTACTTCCAATTTCCAATCTTCCAGCAATCATAGCCATGGGTAAAATTAAGGAAAAACCTGTTGTAATAGATGGAGAGATTGTTATTCGTCCAATGCTTCCTATTAGTGGTACGTTTGATCATCGAATTGTTGAAGGAGACAAAATAGGATTACTAAAAGATGGTGCAGAAAAAAGATTGCTTCATCCAGAGACATTAGATAAGCCTGAAAAAAAGCAGATCTAATTCAGTGTGATAATAATCTATATAAAACCATTAGTGAATTATTTTTATTGAACTCCTATGAGTTTTTTTGTTTCAATGATTCGATCATATAATCATCAACGTGCCATGGTATCATTTTTAAAAAGATCTGAAATGTGGTCTAAATACAAATGGGAAAATTATCAACTTGAATCGCTGAAAAAAATATTATCTCATTGCTATGACCAAGTTCCATATTACAAAAAATTATTGACCAAATATGATATTAAAATTGAGAATATTAATTCACTTAATGATTTAAATAAAATCCCATTTCTTACCAGACAAATAGTTGAAAAAAATAGGAAAGAGTTAAAAGCAAAAAATTTTCCAGAAAAGGCATTTGAAAAAAAGAAGACAAGTGGAACAACAAACGAACCACTAACATTTTATGTTAACAAAGAAAAATGGTTATCTCGCCATTTTGCATATAATAGGGAATTTATGAAACGTGGCGGATATAAAAGAGGGAAAAGAACAGTTTCTATTCTAGGAATACGTAAAAAACAAAGGTTTCATCGCATGTTAAACACATTAGAACTATCTTCGTTATATTTAGATCAATCCTGTGAATTCTATGTAAAAAAAATAGAAGAGTTTCATCCTCATTATATCGTCTCCTATCCTTCAGCCATCTATTTTTTAGCAAAATTCTTGTTAGAAACTCAGATTTCTTTAACATTTGACATTAACGCTATTTTTTGTCACGGTGAACCCGTTTACGATTGGCAACGAGAAACCATAGAAAAAGGATTTCACTGTAAATTATTTGATATCTATGGGAATGGGGAAAAAAATGTGATGAGTGCAACTTGTGAAAAAAGTTATCTTCATCATGTGTTTCCCAATTATTGTTTTCTCGAATTAATCGATATAAATGGAAAACCAGTGACCACTGAAGGATCATTTGGAGAAATAGTATCTACAGGACTTCAATCCTATATTTTCCCTTTTATCCGATATAAAACTGGAGATATCGGCATCTACACAAATCAAACCTGTTCATGTGGAAGGCAATATCCCATATTAAAGCGAATAGAAGGACGAATTACTGATGGAGTTTTAACCAAAAATGGGACACTGATAATTGCTTCAGACCTCAATAAGGTGATATCTAAACATTCAAAAGGAGTATTTAAATGGCAATTTCTTCAAAAGAATAAAGGAGAATTACAGTTATTTCTTGTGTTATATTCAAATAATTTTTCTGTTACTACGATTAAAAAGAATATTAAAAATGCATTTAAGCAAACATTTTCAAATCAGTTTGACATTAGTATTAAAATCGTTAAATCTCTGAAAAATAAAAGTTCACGAAAACATCATTTTCTTATTCAAAAATTACCTGTTAATGTATTGAATGTTAGAAATTTTAAGAAGTCATAATTATTTATTTTTTATAGATGAATAAATATCTTGATTTTGTATTTTTTTCATAAGTTCTTTTGGTTGAAAAAATCCTTTATCGGTAATGAAACCCGTGAAATATTGAAGTGGTGTGGAATCAAAATAGTAATTGATTACTGTAATATTTTCTTGTTCTTTTTTAAGAATATCAGTTGCAGGTTTTTTTGGTTCATTTCCAAGATTAAAATTAGGTGGAATCAGTTTATAGGAATGACAAAGACAATACACCGGAATCTTTTGTTGAGTTGCTAACTTGACTAGCGGATAAGAACCAATTTTGTTAATCACGCCCTTCTCGGTTATAGCATCTGCTCCAATAATAATAGCGTTTACTTTTTTAATTATTGAGAACAGCGTTGCATCAGTCATAACTGATACATCAATATTCTTTCTTGCTAAAGATTTGGCGAGAAGAATTCCTTCATTTTTTGGTCGGGATTCAGCACAATACACTAAAAGAGAATTATTTTTTTTATGTAGTAATTGTAAAGTTTGTTGAATTGTTCTACTTGAAGAAAAAGTAGCGAGTGGTGAAATTGATTTTAGACAATCCACTGCATTCTGACTAATACATTTTTCTCCCGTTTCTATTGATTGATTGAACGATTCTAAAAAATTGAGAATTGTTTGTTGTTTTTCTTCATCACTGAAATTTGTTTCTTGTATTTTATCAAGAAACAATAATAATCGATTTGAAAAATTAATGAGTAAAGCCATCGTTGGTTGCGCTTGAACTATCAATTTTACTATGTTCATAAGTGTTTTAATTTCAATTTTTGAGGGCTTTGTTTCATTAAGATATAATCTGACAATGTTAATTGCTTTTCTAGTGAGAAACGATGATCCATGAATACTATCTTTGGATAATTCATTAATCTTATCTCTTATGTTATAATCAATTGTTGATTGATTTTTTTTCATAACGCTAATGGTTCACCTCTATCACAGTTAATTAAAATTTTTTTTAATGATACTTTTCCTCGATTATAACAAATATGATGGTAAGGTATTTGAATACATACATTATATCATTTATGGGTCGTTGAGGTAATTATTATGGATAGTCGCATGGTTGAAGTAAGTAGAGTTATCAGGGAAGGAATTGAGGGAAAAGAAAAAACTGAGATATGGGCTAAGATTACTGATCAAAACACCAAAAAAACAACAGATACCTTAATTTGGTGGGAGGATGATGATGGAACATTTCATGATGAAACACCCAATTTACCATCGGATCTCCGAGATAAAGTTGATAATGCTTGGATTGAAAAGCGGAGACACTGGTAATAATAATTTTTTTATTTAATTTCTCTAGCAGGAGCACCAACATATGTTTTACCTTTTTTAAGAACTTGATCTTTAGTAACCACACTTCTGATGCCAATAGTAACATTATCTTCAATAACTACTCCTGCCATAATGTAAGTTTCTGCACCAATTACACAGTTATCTCCAATTTTTACCTTTTTGATTCTCATCCGTTCCTCAATCATATGTCCAGTAATTTTTACGTATCCACCAAAAAGATTGTTTTTTCCAATTTCGATAACATACGGATCATAAAAAAGTTCAGTTCCAGGTAGAATACTACTATTATCAATTTTCAATCCCGCAAGTCTATGAATTAACCTTCGTAAGGGAAATAATTTGAATTGTTCAATAAGTTTTAAGGGAGGTCGATACAAAAGATTGTGCAATCCGAGTTTAAAAAACGTTTTATCTTTAATTGAAACATCAAACATTCCTTCTTCACATCGAATACGGAAAATTTTAAGAAATAAACCAGGAACCAATGTTTCAAAGATCATAAATAAAAAGAATTCAGCAACTAAAAAAAAGGAAAAAAAGATAATGTTAACTGGATTTGAAAAAGAAAAAAAAGGTAATAGGTAAAAGAAACTGAGTAATGACGGAACTAATCCCAGACTGTACGCAGTAATCGGTAAAAAAACTAAGATAAATGCTCGTCCGATTGAAGTTAATGAAAAATCATATTTTTTCATACCGCCACGATAACCATCTTGCACCATGAGAAAAAGAGTAATAGGAATCGTATTAATAACAATGATGAGATACTTTTTTATAGGTTTTTCGTTCGAATTAAAAGAAAAAGAAATAAAAAATCTTATTCGATCATATCTCGTATTTGTTTAGAAAGCCGAAGTTTTTTATTTTTCTTAGATTTTCTAGTGACTAATATTTTATGATTTAGCATATCTGAAATGATTCTATATTTGGTCATATGACTTAAATCACAATCTAATCCAAGTTCATTACAAAGAGTATCGACTTCTCGGAGTGCTCCATCAATACTTGTTGCAATATGATCTTTATGAATGACAAAAATGATGGTAACAAGACTTGCATACGTTGTTGATTTCATTATTGTTTTCCCCACTATACTATGTATATCAAAAATGTGATTACGCATGGATAGGTACATTTAAAAAATTTTCGATAATAAAAATTAAAAATAATAAGGAAAAAAGAGGGAAATATTTCTAATATGTTATAAACAAAGAAGAAAAAAAATTTTTAACCTAATTTATTATTTTTCTGGAGTAGCTAAATAAATTTCTATTGCTGGAATATCCATTGGTTTTTGAGTTTTATCATCGATGATATTCTCAAGATCAACCTTGATTTCTATGATCTCAGCTTCCTTCATAAACTTCTTTTTTACTAATAACCCAGCTTCAACAGCTTTACTAATCGATCTGCCACGAGCTTTTATGATTACTTCATTGTTTTTCTTAAACTCGGTTAATACCGCTATCACATAATTCATCGGTGCTTTATTTCCTACAAATATGATATTATCATCTTCGACTTCGTCCGCCATCATACATCGCCTCGCAATTTTTTTTCAATTAATTAACATCATGTCAATCCATCCAATTACTAAAAGTTTTTCATTGAAACCCGTCCATAATAAGCATATGATTTATATATGATTGCCGTATTCCGGAAATACTATGGCACTTTGGCAAGGCAAATCACAAAGAAGCAAATCCGGACGAAGAATTCGTTACGCTCGTGGAAAAAGACGATTTGAAATTGGACGAGAAACACACTTGGCAACAATTGGTCCAACTTCCATAAAGAAAAATAGAATCCGCGGTAATCAACATAAATTTTCAGCAAAAACAATAGACACCGCTCACGTTGTCGATCCAGAAACAAATAAAACACAAAAAGCCGAAATCAAATCAGTTGTTGATAATCCAGCCAACATTAACTACATTCGAAGAAACATTATTACCAAAGGAGCCATTATCGACACTAATATGGGAAAGGCAAAAGTAACTTCCCGTCCTGGCCAAGTTGGAATGGTTAATGCTATCTTACTGAAAAAAGAAGAGTAAAAAGAATTATTCTTTAATAAAAGAATTTGGTTGAAACAACATGGGTTACCGATCTGATAATAAATTTGTTATTTATCCACTTTATTTTGACAAAATGATTTCTAGAAATATTGGTAGGAGACTTCCAAAGAAACATTGTTTAGAAAAACCAACAATTACCGAATTATCAAAAGCAGCTAAAGCTGCAGGATTAAACCCATCCCTTGAAAAAGGAAAATCTCATCCATCTCGTCCTTGGAAAAAAGAAGGCAGAATTCTTGTTGATAAAAAGGGATCTAAACAAGAAATATTACATCAACTTACTAGATTCTTGTAATCTTTAAATTATTTTAGCGCAAAAATTAATTACTATTAATCAAATAATAATTATTATTGCATATGGGGGCAAATGCCATTACACTATTATTTTCAAGGAAAAAAGAAATGATAAGTATTTTTATAATTCTAATTTTTTACATTTTTTCAGTCACCGTTACACCCATGTTTACCATAATATCAACAAATCAACCAATCCAAAAACCAACTATATTAAATGAATTTAATCTAAATCTACCTCCAAATAAATCAATTGGAACATTCGACGAATATGTTAACAAATATCCTTATAAAAAAAGTACAATAACTTCGCATCGGCTCAGTTTTGCTGAAGGATTACCCTTATCTGATTCCTGTTCCCTACTTATTGAAGAACAATTATATGCTAATGAAATCAAATCAAAAATAGATGAATACATCAAAGATTTAGAAACTAAAGGATTTACAGTCCTTAATGTTGACACATTATCTGGCGGAAATCCTACTGAAGTAAAAAACTGGGTGACTATTCAATACAAACATGGTGTAAATGGTGTTTTGTTCATCGGTGATATTCCTGCAGCTTGGACAGAAGTATCGGAATCTAGATTTCCAAGTGATCTTTTTTATATGGATGTGGATGGAAACTGGGAAGATAATAACAATGATGATATTTACGAGAGGCATTCAGCAGGATCTGGTGATATGGGCCCTGAACTTTATGTTGCCCGATTATTTGCTTCGTCATTACAATGGAATGATGAACAAACGATGATATCGGACTATTTTGAAAAAGTACATCAGTATAATACAGGTTCTTTATCAGTTCCCTGGAACGGCCTTGAATATATCGAAGAAGATTGGTATACCATGGATGTTAATCTAAATGAAATTTTTGATGAGGATATTTCCCGTTATGATTTTGGATATCAAACAACAGCATCACATTATCTAAATATTTTAGACGAAGGTCATCATTTTGTTACTGTTTGTGCTCACAGTTACCCTGGAGGCCATCATTTTAGTCGTCGTCCAACAGAAGCAGTTACTTATGCCCATATTTATGTGCATAGTCCATATCAACGAGATGCTATGCTACTTCTTGGAAGTGATGATGGAATTATTGCCTGGTTGAATGCAGAGAAAATACTTGAAAAAGATGTTTACACTTCATGGATTGCTGACCAGTATCAAATACATGTAACTTTAAAAAAAGGATGGAATCAATTACTTTGTAAAGTAAGTCAAGACGGAGGAGATTATCAACTTTCAGCTCGTTTTGTAGATGAACAAATGAATGATTTAACAAATCTAAAGTATCAAATAAATAATCCTGAATTATCTGGAAATGAAGGGAAATTCATCCGAGGATGGCTTGTTAATGGATTTCATCAAGACAGCCAGGATTCATTTTACGAATATTTAGATACTAATTATTTAGAAACCTCAGAAGGAAATATAATTCCAAGTGAAGGTGAATCAATGGGTGGGCATACATGGGAAGCGATTTCTTCTAGTGCTCCATATGTTAATTTAGATAACTATGGTAATGCAGCAGATTTTGGAGTAACCTATTGTTATTCACGTATTCATTCAGAAGGCGATAAAAATTGTGAATTATGGACTGGTTACGATGATGGTATGAAAGCATGGTTAAATGGTGAGAAAATCATTTATGATAATCGTTATGGTGGTTATATTTCTGATTTGAGTAAGATACCCGTAGAATTAAAATCTGGAGATAATCATCTTGTGTTAAAAATATCTGAATGGATGGGTACTCATGGATTTTCCGCTCGTTTTTGTACTTCTACTGGTGAAAAAATTTATGGTCTTTCATTTAACCCGGAACCTGAACCAATTTCATACATTGGGAAATGGTTACTCACTGAACCATTTCATCATCAAGATGATACTCTTCGGTTGACTAGAGCATATATTCCAAACGAATATGATATTTCTCCTTCAAATGGAGAAGAAATTGAAGGTAAACGTTGGCAACAAGCAATTGGTGACGGACGTCCTTTTGATATTGCCGATTTTTTTAATAAAGGTGATTGGGTGTTTTCAAAGGACATTCAATCAGCTGATCCGCCCGCATTATTTTATAATCTCTTTGCTTGTAGTGCCGGAAGATTTCCTGATGAGAATTATTTAGCTGGATCCTACATTCTCAATACAACTTATGGATTGGTTTCAATTGCATCCTCAAAAAGTGGGAGCATGCTTAATTTTAAAGATTTTACACATCCATTATCTGAAGGAAAATGCATTGGTGATGCTTTTGTTGATTGGTTTGATACTCAAGCACCATTTATACAATGGGAAAAGGAATGGTTTTATGGGATGATGATTTTTGGAGATCCAACACTTAAAGTTAATCCAAGTAGCGAACCAATCGTTAGTATAGACATTGTTACTCCCAAGAAGGGGATATATTTTGAAAATCAGAGAATACTTCCGTTCTTTACACCCATAGTTTTTGGTGATGCTATGGTAAATGTATCAATTAATAATGCAAATCAAGATCAAGAGATTAATAATGTTTTGTTTTATATAAATGATGAATTATGGTTTACAGATGATGCGGCTCCGTATGAAACAGTCATTGATGAAAAAGCATTTGGAAAACAAAAAATTAAGGTTGTTGCCAATTATAATATAAATGAATCGGTTTATGATCAATTATCAATATGGAAATTTTTCTAAAATTGATGGTGTAAAATAAATGAAAAAATCTATAGAAGAATGGAAAAAAAATTTACCCCCAGATGTATTTCAGATCCTGTGGGATGATGGTACTGAACCGCCATTTACTGGAAAATATGTCGATGAAACTCGTAAGGGTATTTATCATTGTGCAGGATGTGAAAATAGGTTATTTGATAGTGAGGATAAGTTTCATTCTGGCTCTGGTTGGCCGAGTTTTACAAAACCAATTAGTGCTAAAGCGATAAAAAAACAGCTTGATTTAAGTTTGGGAATGAAACGAACTGAAGTCCGCTGTGCTTTGTGTGGTGGACATCTCGGCCATGTCTTTGATGATGGTCCTCAGCCAGAGGGAAAACGATATTGTATTAATTCTAAAGCATTAAAATTTAAGAAGAACGATGAGAAAAAAAGATAAAAAATAATTATTCTTTTTCTGAGGTTTCTTTGTAGGCTTTTATTTGTTGAAGAAGGTAGTTTTTGTATCGATCGTTTGGTGTTTGTAATGGGGAGGTCATTGTTTCAGTAATATTGAGTGTGTTTTTTGTTGGAAATGATAACATGTTTTGTAAAAGTTCATTGTGTTGTATTGCTACATCTTCGATACTAGGATGTCCAAGTTTGTTTTTTAGGTGATATGGTTTTTCAAGGTCTTTCATAGTCGTTTCTCCCATTTTTTGATGGTAATGTTGTCGTGCTTTAAATGTTTATGGCCCCACTTAATGAAAAAATTATTTAGTTGTTGTTAAAGCACAACTATTATTTGTTAAAGCGCCATCAACTTAACTATTTAATGTTTAACCTTAACCTACTACTTTTTTGAATGGTTCATTTATTTGTATCGATATTTTTATAAGGAAAAAATAGGTAATCTTTAAGTGGATGGGAAAGAAAAAAGCTGCACTTTATACACGTGTTTCTACGGAGGATCAAGCAAAAGAAGGTTTTTCATTAGATGCTCAACTGGAAAAATTAAGAGCATATTGTACCGCAAGAGATTGGAAGATTATTGGTGAATATGTTGATGACGGATATTCCGGCAGAAATACACGCAGACCTGCCTATAAAAAGTTGTTAGAGGATATCCGTAAGTGGGATATGTTGTTAGTTATTAAGATGGATCGAATTCATCGGAATTCAAAAAATTTTATGTTGATGATGGAGAATTTAAAAAAGGTTAACAAAGAATTTGTTTCGATGACAGAATCCTTAGATACGTCAACGGCAATGGGTCGATTTGTCATGGATATCATACAACGTATCGCTCAACTTGAGTCTGAACAAATTGGAGAACGTGTGTATGATGGTATGGCTCAGAAAGCAAGAACGAATGGCGGCGCACTTGGATTCAATATTCCCTATGGTTATAATTATGTCAATAACAAATTAATTATAAACAAAAAGGAATCTAGCGTGGTGAAAAAAATTTTTGATTTGTATTTAGATGGAAAAAGCATGAATGGAATTGCAGAGTATCTTAATCATAATAAAATTCCGACGAAGAAAAAGAAGATATGGAGATCTCAAACGATTTCTAAAATATTGAAGAATCCATTGTACTGCGGTACTTTTCATTGGGGTGAATATGAACATGAAAAAGTTCATCCCCGTATAATAAATGAAAAAAAATTTAATAAATGTCAAAATAAGATAATAAATAAATAATTAATTAAATTTATGATACATTTATTTCTTTAAATAAAATTTATATGAATTATTATTCGAAAAATATTAGCAAAAGCCTTTTTAGGCCAGAAAGTAGGGGGGTAAAGGCCCAAAAATGGTGTTTTAAGCAATTTTTGAAAATAACATCTTAAAAAAAAATCAAAATTTCAAAAAAAATGATGGCAATTTATTAACGTGCTAGATATTATCTAGCACATTATATTTAGTTTAAAATTTGGTTTTGAATTCAACAAAAATGATTTAGTTTCGATCACAAAAAAAAATTCAATGGTAAATTTTGAAAAAAAGTGGGCTCAAAAGTCTAAAATTTTAATATTTTATCAGGCTCACCTGTATTTATCAACTTTGGTAGACCGAAGTTGATAAGAAGGGAAACATACAAGAAATAGGTTTTTTCACTAAAAACATAGGGGTTTTAGGCAAAAAAATGGGTTTTCAACAAGATTTTCGTTAGTAAATCATTTTTTAAAAAAAAAAGAAAATGATAGATCAAAATAATTAGAAAATTATCATGCTAGATTAAATCTATCACGATAAATTTTGAAAAAATAAATTATTTTCGTCAAAACAAAATCTAAAAAAAAAGAATTTAATTTTCATACCAATAATTTGTCATATTTTAGCACGATAATATAATTTAAGCCTTAACATTAATTAGTTAATATTGTTAATAAATTAACTAAATTAATTAAACTTAAATTATAATTAATGAGAATAACAAATATTCAATATTAATATAAAAAAAATATAAAAAAAATTAAAGGCTGAAATTTTAAAAAATAATAAAACAGAGTTAAAAAATAAAGCCAATAGCAATACAATAATAAATAAATTAATGTTTTACATTAATTCATGGGAAACTTTTAAATTCGAAAGAAATTTACCAGGATGCAATTAAACAATTAATAAAAAAAACAAAAAAGGAATTGACCATGTACATAGTAATAGTGGGTGCCGGCGGTATAGGCAAACGATTAACCGAACGAATTCTTAGCGAAGGTAAACATAACATCATCGTTATAGACAAAAATCAAGAACGATGTGAAGAAATCGCAAGAAAATTCGACGCAGTTGCAATAAATGCGGATGCAACACTTGAAGAAACTCTCGATGAATCTGAAATCAAAAAAGCAAATGTATTAGTTACAACTACTGGCGATGATGCAGTAAATTTGATGGTATGCTCACTAGCAAAAAACAAAGGAGTTAAACACCTTGTCTCTGTTGTTAATCAAGACGAAAGCAAACCAATGTATGTGGAAAAAGCTATTATCATGGTGAAAAGTCCAAATATCGTAATGGCTGAACACCTATACAAATCAATAATTCATCCAGATGTAGAAGATTACATGAATGTTGGTAAATATGCTGAAATCTTTCGCATTCCTGTTGCTCCAGACTCAAAATTTTCAGGAAAAACAATTAAAAAAATAGGACTTCCTAAAAAAAGTCTTATTGTTGCCATCGAAAGAGATCATAAATTTATCATTCCAACCGAAGATGTCGAACTTTTTGCAGGTGACAAAGCAACAGTTCTTGCTCACAAAGAGCAAGTAGATAGAGTAGCCGCATTGTTCTCCGGAGAATAATAAATTTTTTTATCCTAATGAAACATTTACATAAAAACAACTAGTTTATATTCTACTTTTTTAATCTTAAATATAGTATGATAGATAATAGAACTAACAAATGGATTGAAAATGCAATTATCTATCAAATCTTAATTGATCGATTCGCAGGATATAATCCAAAGAAAGACTGGAAAAAACCAAAGTTCATTGGTGGAAACATCAAAGGAATCATCGACGCACTCCCATATCTTAAGAATCTTGGAGTAACCACACTATGGATCTCACCATTTTATAAAACCAGTGCATATCATGGATACCATATCACTGATTTTTATGAAGTTGATCCACATTTCGGAACAAAAAAAGAATTGAAAAGACTTATTGATTTAACCCATCAAAATAATATGACAATTATTGCGGATTTTGTACCTAATCATGTCTCTCGACATCATCCATTTTTTCAAAAAGCAATCTCTGAAAAAAATAGTCAATATAAAAAATGGTTTTATTTTACTGAATGGCCCGAAAGATATCAGTGTTTTCTCTCGGTCAAAGAACTTCCAAAATTAAATTTAAAGAATCCTGAAACTAAGAATCATATCATTAATGCTGCAAAATATTGGCTTTCTTTTGGACTTGATGGATATCGAATTGATCACGTCATTGGTCCATCAAATTCCTTTTGGAAAATATTCAGTCAGGAAATCAAAAAAGATTATCCACACGTTGTTTTTATTGGAGAAGCCTGGATGCAAGGCATAACATGGAAAGAATTGAAAACAATTCAAATACCGTGGAAAAGATTGAACTGGTTACAAAAACGACCTTCGGATACGGTACTTCGTAATTACATCTCTCTTTTAGATGGCGTACTTGATTTTACTGCCCAACAATTATTCCAACATCACATTTGTCAACAAAATGGTTCTGAAGCACAATTAAAAAAATCTCTTCAAAAGCATTATAAAAAATTTCCATCTGATTTTACACTCCCATTATTTTTAGATAATCACGACATGGACCGCATATTGTTTCAATGTAATAATCAGCTTCATCGATTAAAAAAAGCAGTAGAGATACAATTTTCTATTCATCAACCAATCATCATTTACTATGGGACAGAACAAGGTATTTCTCAACAAAAATCTGTATGGTCAACACCAAATCATGGTGATCTGTTAACTCGGAAACCAATGCCCTGGAATGATACAAAAAGTAATGAATTATATGATTTTTATAGAAAACTTATAAAAGATCGCAAATTAAAGTAAAATAAAATCAGTCTCCTAAAAAATTGAATACTTTCACTGAGGGGTGGAGTACTTTTATAAATGTTTTCTTTATTACAGTGTAAATAAGGTAATGTTATGGGGAAAGAAACTGAAACTCATTCGATAGATGATTTACCAGGTGTTGGTCCAGCAACAGCTGAAAAACTTCGAGATGCAGGATATACTGATATTATGAGTATTGCTGTTGCATCGCCAAAAGAACTTACAGATGCTGCTGAAATCGGAGAATCCACTGGTGCAAAAATGATTCTTCAAGCCAGAAAACTAGCAAATATTGGTGAATTTGAAACTGGTGCGGTGCTGATGGATCGTCGGGCAAAAGTGGGACGTATTACTTCAGGATCTAAAACCTTTGATGAATTACTTGGTGGAGGATTTGAAACACAATCAATTATTGAACTATTTGGTGAATTTGGTTCATCAAAGACACAAATTGCCCATCAGCTTTGTGTCAACGTACAACTTCCAAAAGAACAGGGTGGCATGAGTAAAGGAGCATATTTTATTGACACGGAAAACACATTTCGACCTGAACGGATTGTTCAGATGTCTGAAGCCCTTGACCTTGATCCAGATGAAATCCTTGAAAACATTCATGTGGCAAGGGCGTATAATTCAAGTCATCAGATGCTTCTTGTAGAAAAGGTAGTTGAAATGGCAAAAGAACAACCAGGTGGATTGCTAATCGTTGATTCATTAACTGCACATTTCAGAGCTGAATATGTTGGACGAGGAGCACTTGCAGATCGACAACAAAAACTGAATAAACATATGCATGACCTTCTACGATGGAGTGATTTAAACAATGGTGCGGTCTGTGTTACCAACCAAGTATCATCTAAACCAGATGCATTTTTTGGAGATCCAACTCGACCGATTGGTGGACATATCGTTGGTCATACCGCGACATTCAGAATTTATTTACGGAAAAGTAAAGGGCCAAAACGAATAGCTCGGTTAATTGATTCACCACATTTGCCAGAAGGTGAAGCAGTGTTTACCGTAAAACAAGAAGGTATTCGAAACTAGAATATCTTATCATTTACTTTATTAAAAGCAAACACTTAAATCCTTTATTTTCTTTATAACCATCTATATTATTTGGAAAGGTGGAACATATCATGGCATTTGAATACAAAGGTTGGACATTGTATACCCGTGAGGTAACCTTGAAAGGTGGAAGAAAACAACCCATATATTTTTTTAGTAAAAGAAAACCAAAAAGTGGAGAACCATCAGATAAACCAGACGGATATACGGTTGGTGAAAATAAAAGAACTGGTCTTCCATACTTAAAGAAGAAATAGAGATTCAAATTGAGTTTTTTTTATATAATGAATTTGTATTTTTTCTTCTTTTATTTCTTCTTTATTAACTTTTCTGGTGTTGCCTATTTATAGACCTATATTTTATCTTGATTTTGAAGATTTATGAAAATTGGATTTATTGTTAACCCTATTGCAGGTATGGGTGGTCGTGTTGGATTGAAAGGAACCGATGGTGTTTACGGCGAAGCTGTAAATCGGGGTGCTCATCCTGTCGCATCTGAAAAAGCGTTGATTGCAATCAAAACATTAATTGAGGAGTATCCTGAAGTAGTAGATGACATCACATGGTTATCCTGTTCGGGGGCCATGGGTATAGATATATTGCTTAATGCGGGAATCAATGAAGAAAACATACAAGTTGTATATACTTCAGAATCTAATGAGATGGGAAAAACCTCAACAAAAGATACTGTGAAAGCATGTGCGTATTTTATTGATGAAAAGGTTGATTTATTAGTGTTCTGTGGAGGTGATGGAACTGCACGAGATATTGTATCAAAAGTGAAAAAATCCGTACCAATTTTAGGCATTCCCTCTGGAGTAAAAATGCATTCTGGCGTGTTTGCCATAACAGCTCATGCCGCCGGACCGATGATTGCCCGTTTTGTAAAAGGAGAATTACGTACGGGTGATGCTGAGATTATGGATCTTGACGAAACGTTATATCGAAAGGGAACCTGGAAAGTTCGATTATATAATACTGCAAGAGGAATCAATGAACCAACGTATGTTCAAGTTGGAAAAGCATCATTTGCTCAAATCAATGATGATGAAATAAAAAATGATATAACCGAACATATCGAGGAAGAATTAGATAATCACTCGGACACATTATATTTGTTTGGATCTGGTGGAACTATAGATTATATTGCAAGCAAATTATCTATTGAAAATACCATTCTTGGTATTGATGCAATATATAAAAAAAAGAACATTGGAAAAGATGTTAATGAAAAACAGTTGCTAACGATAATGGGTAGTTATGACCATATTAAAGTCATTCTGAGTCCCATTGGTGCTCAGGGATTCATTTTCGGTCGAGGAAATTTGCAGTTAAGTCCTAAGATCATTAAAAAAATTGGTATAGATAATATTATTGTTGTTTCAACTCCCTCAAAATTAAAAGCTACACCGGTTTTACGAGTTGATACGGGTGATGAAGGATTAGATAAGGAATTTGTTGATTATGAGATGATACTTGTTGTCATTGGGTATCGTATGAGTAGAGTTGTTCATATTACATCAGTTTAATCAAAAAATATTATTAAACTTTATTCAAATATCTCATCATAAAATTTTTTTTTGACCAACAGCTTTTAATACAATTTTTACTTTCAGAGACCACAAACCCATAAGTAATTGAAGAGTAAATCTCATAAGAAAAGAAAATAAAATTTTGGGGGAAAAGTAAAGAATGAAACAAAAAACTACAGCATTTTTTAAGGATGAATTTAACGATTTAGACGAAAAAGGTTACACTTGGACTATTCGACGACTTGCAGGTCCTTCTAAGCCTCATGTTACCGTGGATGGTAAGAAATGTATTATGCTTGCATCTAACAATTATTTGAATTTAGCTAATCATCCAAATCTTAGAAAAGCAGCAATTGATGCAGTGAAAAAATATGGTGCCGGGGCAGGGTCAGATTGGTCAATTGCCGGAACCATGGATGTACATCAACAGTTATTTGATCGTATCGCTGAATTCAAAAACACTGAAGCCGCAGTTACATTTCAAACAGGTTTTGCAGTAAACGCCGGAGTTATCCCACAACTTGCAGGCAAGGGAGATATTCTTATTTCTGATGAATTAAATCATGGAAGTATTATTGATGGTGTTCGATTAACAAAAACAGATCGAGCCATTTACGGTCACTCGAATATGGGCGAACTGGAAAAAGTGTTAAAGGAAGCATCAAAAAAGGATTATCGTCGTGCCATTGTTATTACTGATGGTGTATTCAGTATGGATGGAGACATTGCTAAAATGGATGAAATTTACAAGCTCGCTCATGAATATGGCGCACTAACCTATGTTGATGATGCTCATGGTGAAGGAGTGCTTGGTAATGGTTATGGGATTGGTAAAGAATTTGATTTAGAAAAGGAAATTGATTTTCAAATGGGAACCTTTTCTAAAGCATTTGGTGGTTTTGGTGGTATGTTTGCCGGCAGTGAATACACGGTGAAATATGCGTGGAATACTGCTCGGTCTTGGTTGTTAAGTGCAGCGTTTCCACCTCATGTTGCAGCAATTAACTTGGCAGCAATGGATGTTGTTGAAAAGGAACCTGAACGGGTGAAGAAACTTTGGGATAATGCAAAATATTTCAAAAAGGAAATTGAAAGTCTTGGATTTGATACTGGATATAGTCAAACTCCAATTATACCGGCAATTGTTGGGGATAGTAAGAAAGCCCAAACCCTTGCAAATATGATGTATGATGAGGGGATTTTTGCTCTTGCTATTGTGTTTCCAATGGTTGCTCGTGATAAAGCTCGTATCCGTAATCAGATGAATGCAGGTATGACTCGTGAGGATCTGGATACCATTCTTCGCGTGTATGAAAAATTAGGTAAGAAACTTGATCTTATCTAATCCCTTTTTTCTTTTTTTTAATTTTTTTAAGAGGGTTTTTTAATGATTGAACTAAAACATGTGGCATTAACCATTGATTCAAAAAAGCATGCAGTACAGTTTTATGAACAGGTTTTAGATGGGAAATTGATAAGAGAATTTGAGATTGATCCGGATCTTGTAACTCAGATTTTTTCGATAACTGTATCTGATAAGATACCCGTGATGTTGTTTGAGATTGACTTAGTTCAATTTGAAATTTTTATTGTAGGTGATCAAACGGTTGCTGATAGGTTTGATCATATGTGTATTTCGGTAAATGATATGAATGAATTTAAAAAACAGTGTTTAACCTATGGATTATCGGTTTCAGTTATTCCTAAAGGACAAAAAGAGTTAGTGTTCATCAAGGATTTTGTTGGTAATTTATTTGAGATTAAACAGAGAGAATGATCTTTTTTGATTCATTGATGCTTTGTGTTTTGTTTTATGATTTGTTCTATGGTATCCTGTCCGTGTTCCTTTTGAGTTGATTCTGTTTTGTTAACTGGCAGATTATCGATGGTTTGATTGATCGATTCGATTTCATTATCCGCAATTTCTTTTTCATGTATGTGTGACTTGGGTTGTTTTTTGGTAAATGTTACAACTGGTGATTGCTGTTGATTTTTTAACAAGTGGATTGCATCTACCAGGAAGTGTTGTTCTTCACGGGTTGGCTTCCAAGATATGGTCTGTTCATCAGTAGTAATATTTTTTGCTTGTGGGTTGAGATGAGCGGTTAATGACAATTGACCCGTGTTTGGATCCTTGATTAATTCTATTTTACAATAAATATTACTTTGTGCCATAGTTTACTTCGCCTTGTTGCATCCCATCAATGCGTTTGATAGATTTGAAACATTCTTGACTTTAATAGTTTTTTGTTTTTTTATTGTTTTATTTTGTGTCTATATTGTTTTCTTATGACAAAAGCATAGATTTATAAGCAACAAATGATAATAATTTGGTTGGGATATTGTTTCCATGAAATTATCTAGCATTCGTATTATTTCATTAGGTATTATTATTTTATTACTTGTTATTCCTTCGTTTCAATCTATTGAAAAACAAGTAGTAGAAACAGAATATAAGACTCGAGTTGACTCTTTTATCTGTGTTGATGGTTTTTTTAAAAATTCGTTTTTGCAAAAAATTTGGGGGATCATTGAGATTTTAACCGGTATTGGATTATCTATTTTTATCACTCAATTGTTTTCTTTACGTGTTCTTCCAATTATTTTAGAGATTGGTTTCGGTCCAGTTGTATTTTTACTTGTGATGGCATTGATATTAACCGTTCCGGTTCAATTGTTAAATGGTTTTTGTTTACTCTTAGAAAAACAGTTTAGTTTAGGTCGTTTTCAAACATTGTTATTAACTGTTTTCTCTTTTCTTTTATACATTATGGGGAATTTTTTGGTAAAAGCAAAGATTCCATTATATTAGATCTTGATACTGCGTCGATTCTTTTAGTTACTGGGGTGAATTTAAAGTAGTATTGATTTATTTCTTGATTTGAGTTTATTATTTGTTTAGGTTGATTGATATGAAAGAAGGATATTTTCAAAAGAAATTAACTGAGCTTGCTGAAAAACAACAAGATCTTACATCAGCGTTACAATTGTTAGAATCTGAAATCGATCGGCTTGAATCTAGGATTGGTGGATTAAAACCGGTAATTAAACGATTAAGTGATGTGGAGTTATTCAAGCAACAATCCTTAGAAATATTAAAAAAGGAAAATCAGAAGAAGATTAATCGAGTTAAAGATGAAATTGGTGAAAAAGCCAGTAAACAAGTGAAAGATATCACTCGTGAAAAAGCCGCTATTTTAGAGAAGAGTAGTAAGCAAATTGAAACGGATGAAGCATTATTTAAAAAATATGTTAAGAGTATTTCTTCAATTGAATCGGATATTTCTTTTGTAAAAGAGTTCCACCGATTATTAGTTATGAAATTGGTAAATAAGGGTATTCTTTCATATCATGAGCAGCAGGAGATTAATAGGCGAGCTACAAAAAAGATAAAAAAGAAGTAAAGGTGTCGAATTTAACTGACAAACTTATTTTTATTTTTGAAAATTATTCAACATAATATTTAAATAGGATATATCTATGTCGGAACCTCATCAGCGTAACAAGAATGCTGTTTATAAGGCGGAGGAAAATTATGGTTATTTTCTATTGAAAATAATCTCGTTTTTTTTTAATTGCCCCCTTTAAATTTTTCCTCCCCTTTTTGCCTCCTTTTAAAATAAATCAAATCGATGACGTAATTTTAAAATGTTTTCTTTAAAGAAGTCGATTAAATCTTCGATTCGTTGAAAAATAACGTTGTTTTCATCTGAAGATGACGGTGATGTTGAATTTGAAGGAGATAAAACGTATGAATTTGTAGACTCGGTTTTAGATTGAATTGATACTTCTTCATTGTTATCTACAGAATTTTTTTTGCTATTATGTGTAAAAACTATGTTTTCTTCACTATTATTTGAAAAATAACAATTTTTAATCATGTTCTGTTGAGATGATGAAAAATAAATGCCATGAACCGTATTATTAATAATCGTGCAATTGCTAATCACATTATAATCGTTGTTATCACAAATCGCATCTATTCCAGAATGAGTATTGTTTTTAAAAATGCAATGTTTTATCGAATTATATGAAGAATGTTGTAGTTCTATTCCATCACAATTTTTTTCAAAATCACAATGATGAATTTGATTATGAGTGCTCTTGCTTATGCTGGTACTAATAAGCAATATGCCTTCATCTGAACAATTATAAAATGAACTGTTTAATATTTGAGTATAACTATTCCAAACAGCAATACCAATCGGATTATTTTGAATAGTGCAATGTTGGATGGTACAATTGGGTTCATTAATTCGTATTGCTGTTGTATATAATCCATCTGCCTGGTTTGTGATCGTTAGATTTGACAAATAGATATGTGAACTTTTCAAAGTGATTGCAGCATTGTTTGGATCTGTTTTTATTTGGAGAAACGTAGAACTACGATCTTTTCCTTCTAGATTAATTGGTTTTTTTATGATTAACGGTTCTTGATAGATACCTGGTCTGAGTATAATAGTGCTAAATGAAGTCGCAGCATCAATGATTTCTTGAAGGTTTTGATCTGAATTAACTATCAAGGATTCTGATTCAACGGTAGTTGATGCAGTAATTGTTTCTGTTGAATTTAGTAATACTGAAATGAGAATAATAAGGATACTTGTTTTCAATACGTTATTTGCATTCATTAGTTTTCTCACATCTCTCTACAGCGACATTTCCAAGATATCATGCTAAAATCTGTCACTTATTCTATTTAAAAAAGAAGGATAAAAGTACCAGTTTGTCAAAATTACAAAAAAATATTGATGAGAAATACTAACTAAAAAAGGAGGATTAACCTTGTTTATCGTTTTTAGTATAAACCTTTGATACTAATGGATTTGAGGAAGTACTTTTTTTTAGAAACTGCTTTATTTTTTCTTTTTCCTTTTCCGACATTTGACCCATGAGTTCACCTTTTCCATCTTTCTTCTAATCTTAATTTTTGGAATGTTATCATTAATAACAAGCACGGGTAAAAAAGACAGAACGTAAAAATAATAAAACCAATAAATACACGAGGTCAACATTTTTATAGTAAAGTACATTATTATACTAATTAAGGGGACAAATCAAATGAAAATAAATCGATTATTTTTGATAAGTGCTGTGCTTATTATCTCTTTTTTCACCATTATTTCATCAGCCCATAACACATTTTTTATTCAAAAATCCCAATTACATTCTGATACATATTCTACTAATCTTTTAAAAAAAACATATTATTTTTCTCAGCCAATCATACAACAAGTCAGTATTGAAAACAAAACATATTCATCAGTAACTATGGATGGATTATCTAATATGGATGATCCTGGAAGCCCGTTATTGCCGTCAAAAGGAAGTTTTTTACTGCTCCCTCCAAACAAAAAAATTGTGGATATATCAATAGTCTCATCTCAACCAAAAATATTTTCTTTAAACCATCCAGTCCTACCCGGGGAACATCCAATTCATATCAATTCGGAAACAAAGCCTATCCCACCAACACCAAACCAAACTATTTACCAAGAATCTTCATCTTATCCATCATCACTTTATTCAAAAATAGGCACATATAATATTAGAGGATACCCAATTCTTATCCTTAGATTACACCCCATACAGTATCATCCTTTAGAAAACACTATTTCCTATCATCAAAAATTAATTATAAACATCACTTTCGAATCACAAACGTTCTCTCAAAGCATGCTAAGAAATAAAAACACAGATCTAAACTATGTTAAAGAAAAGATTGATAATCCTTCAACGGTACAAGCATGGATTCAGCCATTAAAAACAATTAACACGTTATCAGATGAGTTATTTGATTTATTAATCCTTACCATTGATGAATTCGAAGAGGAATTCACAGAGTTAAAACAATTTCATGAATCAAATGGATTAAAAACACAAATTCATACCCTAACAGATATTAAACCATTAAATCCAAAAAGTGTTTCTGCCGATGATATTCGATCATATATTAAATCTCAATATCTTGAATCTGGTATTGAGTATGTGCTTTTAGGTGGAGATACACAACATATTCCCGCAAAGATGCTTTATGTTCATGGGATGGATGAAGGGAAAAATCCAATGGAAACAATAATGCCAGCTGATTTTTTCTATGGATGCCTTGATGGTCCTTTTAATTTTGATGAAGATTCTCTTGAAGGAGAACCAACAGATGGAGAAAATGGAAAAGATATTGATCTTTTTGCTGAAGTATTCATAGGTAGAGCTGCAGGCGATACAAAAGAAGATATTCAACGATTCATCTCAAAAACCATAACATATCATTCGACATCCTCTGTAAATGAATCAACTGAAAAAATACTGATGGCCGGCGAATATCTTGGAGATTATGGCATTGCAAGTTGGGGTGGCAATTATCTTGATCTCTTACTTAATGAATCAACTGCGGATGATTATAATACGGTTGGCATTCCAAATGATGAATATGACATTATCAAGCTATATGATCGTGATCTACAAAATAAGTATTGGTCACCAGAAATGTTATTAAATTTAATAAATGAAAATGTTCACATCATCAATCATGATGGTCATTCGTATTATGGATATAACATGCGATTAACAAATGATGCTGTTCAATATATGGAAAACTCATTTCCATTTTTTGTTTATTCTATTGGGTGCATGGCTGGAGGATTTGATAATCCCGAGGGATATGATTGCTTCGCTGAACATGTGACGGTCAAAAGTGATCATGGTGCATTTGCCGCATTAATGAATGCTCGATATGGTTTTTTTTGGTCATATAGCACGGATGGAGATGGCACAAGATACACACGCGAATTCTGGGATGCAGTATTTGGAGAAAACATTCCATGCATTAGCAAAGCTCATCAGGATAGTCGGGAGGATAATGTGTATTTGATTGATAGATCCTGTATGCGTTGGTCATATTATGGATTAAATCTTTTTGCGGATCCAACAATTGTATTTCATCTTGGAAAGTCACCTGAAACACCAGTGCTCACCGGACCAAATGAAATCAAAGTTAATGAGAATGCAGTTTTTGAAGTAAAAACAAATGATGAAGATAGTAATCAATTATTATTTTTGTTTGACTGGGATGATGGTTCCACTAGTGGATGGATCGGGCCAATGAATATCAATGAAACCTGTTCAATTTCTCATTCATGGAATGAATCAGGTACTTTTGAAATTAAAGTGAAAGCAAAAGATGAAACTGGTTTAGAAAGTCCTTGGGCGATTCAACCTATAGAAACACCATATAACCGACAAAACCATAATATTTTGGATTTCTTCAACGAGTTTTTTCCTTGTTTCTTGAACAATTTAGTTAATAACATAATCACTCATAATCATGTTTCTCTTTTCCAAAATTTATAGTTTTAAAAAAAATAATGAATTATTACTTAAAAACAAGAAAATTACTGCTTTTTAGGGAAATCATTAAATAAAAAAAACTGTTATAAATATATATAATACTGGGGGCCAAAATAAATATGCAAAAAATATTCGTTTTTATTATCCTTGGATTATTCCTTTTAAATGGAATTGGAGCAGCTGCATTATACGATACTAGTCAAACAATGAATCCCATTAGTACCGAGCAAACAAAGGTACAACGATCATCAATTTTCATTCAACAATCTGATAATCAGGAATTGGTGTCAATTCAGTTAGATGAAACAAATACTTTTCTTTCAAAACCTGGAAAACCATTACTTCCAAAAATTGTGAAAACCTTTGAACTACCCTTTGGAGCTGAAGATATTAGTATTTCAGTGAAACCAGAACATCAATCAATTCAATATATTGATTCCTTAGTGAAACCATCTAATATTATGCTTCCATTAACTACCTCTTCAGAAGTATCAGCTATTGCAGTAAAACAAATGGATGCATCAGTATACAATACAAACAAATTATATCCTGAAACTACGTTTGATACAAAAATCGGTAGTGGATTAAACAAAGATTTTGATCATGTTACTTTTGTTACCGTGGAATGGTATCCCATTCAATATAATCCAGTAACAAATAAACTGGTTAGTTATGAATCAGCAGATATGGATATTTCATATAAACCTAGTGATGAATCGATTTTTTCAGAAACTAACAGTTATGATTTAGTGGTTATTGCACCCTCTGAATTCAGTGAAGCATTACAGCCATTAGTGACGCATAAAAATAATTTAGATATTAAAACCACTTTGAAAACAGTGGAAGATATTTATGCTGAATATGATGGATATGATGAAGCGGAACAAATCAAATATTTCATCAAAGATGCGCTTGAAACTTGGGATATTTCTTATGTTCTTCTTGTCGGAGGATTAAAAAGTGTAATCCATGCTAAACCTCGTGATAACTGCAATCTTGGAAGTAGCGGATGGTATCTTCCAGTCCGTTATACTAATATGTACGATGATCCCGCGTTTCCATTAGCAAGCGGAATTCATGATCCAGGAGTGATTAGTGATTTGTATTATGCAGATGTGTACAAAGAAGAAGGTGAATTTGCAGATTGGGATCCTAACAATGATGAAGTATTCATGGCATTAGGAAAACCAGGCGTGGAAGATGATGAAAACATTGATTTTTATCCAGATGTTTCCCTTAGTAGATTAGCATGCAGAAGTATTGAAGAAGTTAACACCGTGGTTAATAAGATTATCACCTATGAAAGCAACCCAATTGATCCCGAATGGTTTGAAAAGATGATCGTAGTTTCTGGTGATGGTTTCCTTGATCAAGAAGACCTAAACATCAAATGGGATACAAAGGATGTTGATAATGGGGCCTATACCGTATATGCACAGAGCCATAACCCATCTGAGGAATATGGCCCAATTGTGAGCGTAACGGTTACTAAGGACAGTGATGCTGAATCAGTGATTACGTATTCTCATGATGATCATTTAATTCCTGAGGTATCTGATGCGTTAGAGAATGGTTTTCCAACGGTTCCTATCGCTGAAATCGTGTCAATTTCCGAAGGAGATGTGCTTGGTAATACAGATATTGCTTTTGATCCTGCATCAAATGATTATTGTAATGAATTTTACTTTTGGGCTAATGTTAGTTATGTAGATGAAATATTAACCATTCGTGGTAAAAGTTATGATCCAAAACCTTATGGTAATGTGAGTAGTATTCATGTGTGGATAGAAGATGAATCTGGTGAAAAAGTGTTTGAGGATTGGCGGAATAATACTGAAATGTATTATGAAGGAGAATGGACTACTGGTGAGAAATCTTTACTTGGTAGAGGCGGGGCATTGTATTATATGCCTGATTCATTTGAAAAAGAAATTTTGTGGACTTCAAATGGTAAATTAACTGGTATGCAAGATGTACTTACTTCAGCAAGTGAGGGTAGTGGTTTCTTGTTCTTCTCAGGTCATGGAAGCCCAAACGTGTGGGCCGATCAATGCCCAGGTATACCTGGTGATCGTGGACCATCTAGTGTTACTGGCTTGCAAGTAACTACGCTTAAACCTTGGCCACCGTTCTTTTCATCGCCATTATTTCCTATGGATACCTTATCAAATGGGGAAAAACTACCAATCGCAGTTGTTGGAGGTTGTCATAATAGTCAGTTCAATGTATCAATGATTCTTGGATTGTATGATATCCTTCCGTATTTCTTCCCAAGTCTTCCTTCAAAATCGATGTGGTGTCATGGTGTACCAGTTCCTGAAACATTTAGTTGGCGGTTAATTCGTAATCCAAATGGGGGGGCTATTGCATCCATGGGTAATACTGGTCTTGGATATGGTATGCCAGGTAAAGAATTGACCACGGGTGGTGGAGATTCATGGATTACTATTGAGTTTTTCAGACAATACGGTGAAGAAAACCAGGAAATCCTAGGAGATGCATATATGCAAACGCTTAATAGCTATATTGATACGTTTGATATGACTGATCTTTCAGCTGGTCATCCAAAGACAATTACGCAATGGGTGTTACTTGGCGATCCAACACTGAAGATTGGCGGATATGAATAAAAGGGAAAAAACATTTTCTCTTCTTATTATTTTTTAAATATTTTTTCTTGTTTTTAGGATCATAATAATATCTTTTTTTTACGCTTTAACAATGGATTCCCGATGTATTGGTAAAAGGTTTATTGGCTTAGAGGATAATAGATTTGGGTGAACCTCGGTTCCGGTATTTAAACAAGTAGTTAAGTTTACTTTTTAGTTCTCATTAAACGTAGCATCGTTTGTTATAAAAATACGAAGATTCTTCAAATTGGATTTATTGATAATGATTGGTCCATCACGTCTTCACCAATATTTAATCATTGACAAAAATTGCAATACAATCAAAATGAATGCCTCAATTATAATCTATTAAGCATTAACTCATT
>Ga0209925_1000070_pt1 | contig 48025 bp, 37 predicted proteins | sample SalPonR2_A_D1_MG_FD_185702 | JGI IMG/M metagenome (GOLD analysis project Ga0209925, IMG submission 185702) | Salt pond soil microbial communities from South San Francisco under conditions of wetland restoration - Salt Pond MetaG R2_A_D1_MG... ... | reverse complement strand
CTCTTCCTTCTCGTCCTTCTCGTCCTTCTCGTCCTTCTCGTCCTCGCCTTCCTGGTCCCCCTTCTCCTTGTCTTCTTTTTCCTTCTCGTCCTCGTCCTCGTCCTCGGACTCTGAATCCTCGCCCGATTCACCCTCGGCAATCTTGCCCAGGACGTCGTCGGCGTTCACGGTTTCGCCTTCTTCGGCCTCGATCGACTCGAGCACCCCGTCGGCCGGGGCCGGAACCTCGAGGACGACCTTGTCGGTCTCCAGGTCGACCAGGTTTTCATCACGCTTGACGCTGTCGCCGGCTTTCTTGTGCCACTTGGCGACGGTTGCGTCGGATACTGATTCGGGCAGGGTGGGGACCTTGACTTCAGTGCTCATGGAAAATCCTTGGAAATACTCGCGTTATTGGTCGGAATCGATGTCTCGAACGCCAAGCGCCTGTTCGACCAGACGTTTTTGCTGTTCGATGTGAACCTGATAGTAACCAACGGCGGGTGACGCCGAAGGCTTGCGGCCGGCATAGTGCAGCGACTGCCTGTCGCCCATGCAGGCCTGCAGGTGATGACGGATCTGGAACCATGCGCCCTGGTTCATGGGTTCTTCCTGGCACCAGACGATTTGTTCGGCGTTCGAGTAGCGTTCGATGATTTCCGTCAGCTCCTCGCGCGGGAACGGATAAAGCTGCTCGACGCGCACCACAGCGATGTTGTCAAAGGAATCGTCTTCGTCGTCACGCTTCTTGGCAAGATCGAAAAAGACCTTGCCGGCGCAGAACACGACCCGCTCGACCTTGTCCGGTTCGGGCCCGGACGGATCGTCTATGACGACCTGAAAACCGCCGTTGGCGAGGTCCTCGAGGCTTGACACGGAATCCCGGTGCCGGAGCAGACTCTTGGGCGTAAACACCACCAGCGGCTTGCGGTACGGCCTGAGCATCTGGCGCCGGATCATGTGGAACATCTGGCTTGGCAGCGTGGGTACGCAGACCTGGATATTATTGTCCGAGCACAACTGCATGAAGCGCTCCAGGCGTGCCGAGGAGTGCTCGGGACCCTGGCCCTCGTAGCCGTGAGGCAGGTACATGACCAGGCCGCACAGCCGGCCCCACTTGGTTTCGCCCGAGGTGATGAACTGGTCGATGACCACCTGGGCGCCATTGACGAAATCGCCGAACTGGGCTTCCCAGATCACCAGCGAGCCGGGCTCTCCGGTGGCGTAGCCGTATTCGAACCCGAGCACGGCTTCCTCGCTGAGCAGCGAGTCGATGATGGCCACCTTGTGGCGGTTGTCGGCGAGCTCGCTCAACGGCGTGATGTAACGGCCGTCGTTCTGGTTGAACAATACGGCGTGGCGATGAAAGAACGTGCCGCGGCCCGAATCCTGGCCGACCAGACGTAATCCGTAGCCTGAATCGATAAGGCCGGCATAAGCCATGGTCTCGGCGAAGCCCCAGTCCAGCGGCGCGTCGCCGTCGGCCATCTTGCGCCGTTGATCGATCAGTCGAGACACCTGCTTGTGCAGTTCGAAATCGTCGGGCAGCGTTGTCAGTCGTTCCGAAAGCGCCTTGATGTCGTCGACCGGCATCGCGGTATCGGCGCCGGTGCGCCAGTCCGAATCCAGGTAAGGCGTCCAGTCCACCGTGGTCAGCGCATCGTCTGCATCGGCCAACTCCACAACCGTCTCGCCGTCGTCCAGGCGGTCGCGGAATCCGCTGTGCCACTTGTCCAACTGATCGGGTTCGACCAGTCCATCGTCGATCAGCTCTTTCGAATACTGCTTGTAGACTGAATCCAGCTTGCGGATGGCCTCGTACATGCGCGGCTGCGTCGCGGCCGGTTCATCGGCTTCGTTGTGACCCAGCCGCCGGTAGCAGACCAAATCGATGACCACGTCCTTCTTGAATTCGCGCCTGAAGTCGGCCGCCACCCGGGTGATGAACAGCACCGCTTCCGGATCGTCGGCGTTGACGTGGAAGATCGGCGCCTGGACCATCTTGGCCACCTCGGTACAGTAAAGCGTCGAGCGCGCATCCAGCGGGTTGGAGGTAGTGAAGCCGATCTGGTTGTTGACTACGATGTGGAACGTGCCGCCAACCTTGAATCCGCGCGCCTGGGACATGTTGAACAGTTCCATGCCCACGCCCTGGCCGGCCAAGGCGGCATCGCCGTGCACCAGCACCGGCAATACTTGTTCATGGTCGTAATCGGCAAGCCGGTTCTGCCGCGCACGCGCCGAGCCGGCCACCACCGGGTTGACGATTTCCAGGTGCGACGGGTTGAACGCCAGCGCCAGATGCATCACGCCGCCCGGTGTCAGCACATCGGAGCTGAAGCCAAGGTGATACTTGACGTCGCCCGAGCGCGCCGGGTCGTCGTGCTGAATCTTGCCTTCGAATTCGGCAAACAGATCGCGTGGAGACTTGCCCAGGATGTTGACCAGCACGTTGAGCCGGCCGCGGTGGGCCATGCCGATGACCATCTCGCGGATGCCCTGGCTGCCCGAATGGCGAATCAGTGTATCGAACAGCGGAATCAGGCTTTCGCCGCCTTCCAGCGAGAAGCGTTTCTGGCCGACATAGCGCGAATGCAGGTATTTCTCGAGACCTTCGGCAGCACCCAGCTTCTCCAGCAGGCGCTTTCGGTCCTCTGCCGGAAGCTCGAACGAGCCGCTTCCGCGTTCCAGCCGCTGCTGCAACCATCGGCGCTGGTTGGTATCGGCGATATGCATGTATTCAACACCGACGCTGCCGCAGTAGGTCCGCTTGCAGATCTCGATGATCTCGGACAGCTTCAGGTGATCAGGCGCAGCCAGACTTCCGGTATGGAACTCGGTATCGAGATCGGACTCGTTCAGGGCGTGGAAATCGAGATCCAGATCGGGCACCTGGGGCCGCTCGCTGAGGTTCAGCGGATCGAGCCTGGCACGCTGATGCCCGCGCACCCGGTAGGCATTGATCAGCCGCAGAACGCCGGCTTGCTTGAAATCCTCGGCGCCCGATCCGACGTGCTGCGCCGCCGGCTGTCGTCCCAGCGCCTCGAAATGCGCCGCGATGGCGCGGTGACGGGTGTCATCATTCGCGCCGTCGAGCAGCCCGCGAAAGGCGTCGCGCCAATATTCGGGCACCGAGTCGGGGTCGTCCAGATACTCTTCGTAGAGCTGTTCGACAAATGCAGCATTGAGGCCGGACAAGTGCGAGGTCCGGTATTTTCTTTCTAGGTCTTCGGTCATTGAAAATGCAAGAGCTGGGGTTGCCGCTGGCCAATCCTTGATTATAACTGCTAAGCCACAGCTGGATAAGCGTTGCAGGGGGAAGGCGTTTCCTCGCGGCGCCGCTTAGGCTGCCACAGGCATCACGGCCGTATCAACTCGTCTTGCTCGATCAGGTTCTCGACCAGCTTGCGCGCCTCTTCGTCTTCGGGCCAGGCGTCGATACGGCAGGTGCGGCAAAGCGTCTGGGCGAATTCCGGCGGGCACGGCCACTGCTGTCCGTTGACGAACAGCAGACCCGAGTCGCTCCAGGCCAGACGCGTCCCCGGAGCGAACACCAGCGGCGGTTCGATGTCCATCTCCGCTGCGCTGTCGTCGTCGCTGCCCGGCGACCACTGTCGATACGCGGTGAGCGTCTGGCCGAGCCAGCTGACCAGGGCTTCGTCGTCGAGCTGCACCGCCTGCGCCAGGAGTCGACGGGCGTGCTGCAGCAGGGTCTGGTCTATGCGCTCGGCGCGTTCGGTGTCGTACTTGAGCGGATTCAGCCGCGGGAGGCGTGCCTCGTGTTCGCCCAGGAACGCGGCCAGCTCCGACAGCAGTTCGGCCGATGACGGCGCGCGCAGCCCGACCGACCAGGTCTGACTGTTCTGCTGGGCAATGCCGTGATGCGCGACCCCGGGCGGCACGTACAGCACGTCGCCGGGCTCGGCCACGCAACTGACTTCCGCCTTGAAGTTGCGCAGGACGGCCAGTTCGAAATCCTCGTTGAGGTCCGGCTGGAAGCTGCTGGCCAGTTCCCATCGACGCGCGCCGGCGGCCTGGACCAGGAACACATCGTAGGCGTCCACGTGGGGACCGACCGAACCGCCGGGGCCGGCCTGGCTGACCATGACGTCGTCGAGCAGCCAGTTCGGCAGAAAGCTGAACGCAGCCAGCAGTTCGGCAACCTGTGAGTATTTCTTGTCCATGTCCTGGACCAGCAGCGACTGATAGGGACGATCCAGCGACGGCAGGTCATCTTCGGAGAACGGTCCGTACTCCAGGGTCCAGTCCAGATTTTCGAACGAGCCGACCACCAGCCTGGAGCCCAGGTCGTCGTCGCCGGCGGCAGCGACGACCTGGTCGATACCCAGCGCAGCGGGCTTCAACCAGCCCCGGATCAGCAGCGGCGTGTGTTGCCAATGTTCGTCGAGGAAGCGTCGCGCGTCGAAACCGTCCCATTCCGCGAGCTGAATCGTCTTCATACGTATCGTCCGATGGCGCGCGCCATGTCGGCCGCGTTGCCGGTGTAGCCGGCCGGCGTCAGTGCCATCAGGCGTTGTTTTTCGGCTGCCGGAAGCTCGAGTTGCTCCAGGAATTCGCGTACACCGTCGGCGTCTATGGTGCGGCCGCGGGTGAGCTGCTTGAGCTTTTCGTAGGGCTCGGCAATGCCGTGAACCCGCATCACGGTCTGGATGGCCTCGGCCAGCACTTCCCATGCGCTGTCGATGTCGGCCGCGATCCGTTCGTGGTTCGGCTCGATCCGGCCGAGCCCGCGCTGGATGGATTTCCAGGCCAGCAGGCAGTAGCCGAATGACGATCCAATCGAGCGCTGCACCGTGGAGTCGGTCAGGTCGCGCTGCCAGCGCGAGACCGGCAGCTTCTCGGCCAGGTGCCCGAGCAAAGCGTTGGCGAGACCCAGGTTGCCCTCGCCGTTTTCGAAATCTATCGGGTTGACCTTGTGCGGCATGGTCGACGAGCCGACTTCGCCTTCCACGGTCTTCTGGACGTAATAGCCGAGCGATATATAGGCCCAGCTGTCGCGGGCGAAATCGAGCAAGACGGTGTTGATCCGGACCAGCGAATGGGTCAGCTCCGCGATCATGTCGTGCGGCTCGATCTGTGTCGTATAGGGGTTCCAGATCAGGCCCAGCTGTTCGACGAAATCGCGCGCCACGTCCGGCCAGTCCAGTTCGGGGCACGCGGCCATGTGGGCGTTGAAGTTGCCCACCGCGCCGTTGATCTTGCCGCTGATCTCGACCCGCGCGAGCTGACGGCGCTGGCGGCGCAGCCGAAATACGGTATTCGCGATTTCCTTGCCCAGTGTGGTCGGCGACGCGCTCTGGCCGTGGGTTCGCGACAGCATCGGTACCTCGGCATAGGCTTCGGCCATGCCGGCGAGGTGCGCATCCAGCTCGCCCAGCACCGGGTCGAGCACCTCGACGACCGATTGTTGGAGCATCAGGCCGTAGGCGAGATTGTTGATGTCTTCCGAGGTGCAGGCAAAGTGCACCATTTCCAGTTTGTCGGCCAGTCCCGGCCGTGCGCCCATGCGCGTCTTGATCCAGTACTCGACGGCCTTGACGTCGTGGTTGGTGGTGCGCTCGATCTCCTTGACCTCGGTCGCGTCGGCGTCGGAGAAGTCATCGCCCAGACGGTCGAGGAACGCTTCGTCGTCGGGTGCGAGCGCCGGCAGCGCGTCGAAGTCCGCCACGCCGGCCAGGTGGCGGAACCACGCCAGTTCCACCCGCACGCGCTGCCGGATCAGGCCGGCTTCGGAAAACAGCCGGGCAAGCGGCGCCAGCCGCTGGGCGTAACGGCCGTCCAGTGGCGATAGTGCGGTCAGGGCGTTGGAGTTCATGGGGGAGAGCATCTAGAGCTTGAGTGCCGGACGGCAATGATACCGTCAACCGCCGGAATTCGTGACCGGGTCGACCGTTTCCGGCGATTTCGGCAAATTTGCGTCGGTCGCTGCCGGCTCGGGCTCCGGAATTTCGATTTCGGGCACGACCTGCGCGAAGCGCTCGATTCTCACCAGCACGCCGAACAGGCTGGAGTCGAAATACTCGAGCCGGCCCGGCTCGACGATTCGGGACTGTTGCAGCCGGTGCAGCAGCCAGTCGCTTCCGGTCGCTTGCAGATCGTTCGTTACGGCGCTCTGACCGCCTGTGGGGATGCTGCGATCGGCCAGAGCCTGGGCCTGCGTCTGCCAGACAAGGTCAAGGTCCAGATGCAGGAACTGGCGCTGGCGCAGTCGCAGCGTGCCGTCGAGTTGGTAGATATCCAGCGCCGGCGGCGGCGTTTCCACCAGCGGACCGAACGGCAGCACATGCGCCACGGGCACCAGACTCTGGTCGTCGTCGGGCTCGATCAGGTCGACCACGGTCTGGTTGTGAATGCGCAGGGCTGCGGTGGGCCGGCCGCGCGGGGCCAACTGAATCCACGCCCGTGCCATCAGCGGCTCGTATTCCGGCGCGTCGAGGAGGCGGTCCATCGCGCGCTGAATCGGTCGCGACAGGTCGCCAAGCGCCGAATACACGGGCGGAATCGGACGCAGGATCTGTCCGTCGGTTTCGAGCCCGGGCGTGGTCTCGTCGATTTTTCCCGGAATCCGGGCCACCGGCAATGCGACGGCAAGATCGGCCAGCCGGCTTTCGGCCAAGTCATTGGCCCGGGCGAGCAGCAAAGGGTCCAGCTGATCGGTGAAATCCATGGACGCCGCGCTGCGGATCCGGTCAGATCGACCATCGGCATGGCTGAAAACAATGACCTCGACCCTGTAGACGGGCGGATACTCGATCGCGTCCGATTCCCCCGTTGCCGACTGCTGGGCAAAAAGCGAGGTTGCGGCGAGCAGCAACGCCAGGCCGGCAACACCCTTGTCTATGGCAATTCTCATGGCAGGAAGTTTAGCTTGTCTCTGCCCGGGCTACCGCGACGCCCGGGGCATTATTGTCACGGGGCTTCGGACCCAGGCGCTCGAGCAGATTCTCGGCCACCGCGATCCTGTCCTCCAGCCGCTCGAATTCGCCCTGGACCCGCAAGCGGTCCTGGGCGGGCAGGGAATAGGTGTGAGCCTCTTTCTGAATCATCCGGATCATCTCGGCCATGTCGATGTCGGGTTTGGGCAGGAATTCGATGCGCCCGCCGGCCGGGCCGACTTCGAGCTTGCGAATGCCCAGCGTACGCGCTTCCAGCCGCAGGGTGGCCGCGACGAAAAGATTCTTGATCTCCTCCGGCAGCAGGCCGAAGCGGTCGATCATCTCGACCTGCAGTTCGTGGAGTTCCTTGCCGGTGCGAGCCTGCGCTATCCGCTTGTAAAGCACCAGGCGCTGGTGTACGTCGGGCAGGTAGCCGGCCGGGATCATCGCGGTGGTGTGCAGGTCGACCTCGGAAGATACGTCAACGGGCTCGTCCAGGTCCGGTTCGACGCCGGCCTTGAGTGCCTCGACGGTGCGGTTGAGGAGTTCGGAATAGAGCTGGAAGCCGATCGCCTCGATCTGTCCGGACTGGTCCTCGCCCAGCAGTTCCCCGGCGCCGCGGATTTCCAGGTCGTGGGTGGCCAGCGTGAAGCCCGCGCCGAGCTCCTGCAGCGACTGGATCGCCTCCAGCCGCTTGCGCGCGTCTGTGGTCATCGCTTTCCACGGCGGCGTCACCAGGTAGGCGTAGGCCAGGTGGTGCGAGCGTCCGACCCGTCCGCGCAGCTGGTGCAGCTGGGCCAGGCCGAACTTGTCGGCGCGGTTGATGATGATGGTGTTGGCGGTCGGCACGTCGATGCCGTTTTCGATGATGGTGCTGGCCACCAGCAGATTGATGCGACGATGGTAGAAGTCGCGCATGGTGCGCTCCATCTCGCCGGGCGGCATCTGGCCGTTGGCAATCCCGATCCGCGCCCGCGGGAAGAGTTTTGCCAGGTCCTCGGCCATGCGCGGCTGGGTGCGCACATCGTTGTGCAGAAAATAGACCTGGCCGCCGCGCTGGAATTCGCGGTTGCCGGCGTCGCGTATGGTGGCCGTATCCCATTCGGACACGAAGGTCTTGACCGCCATGCGCCGGGACGGCGGCGTGGCGATGATGGAAAGCTCGCGCAAGCCGGTCATGGACATGTTCAGCGTGCGCGGAATCGGCGTTGCGGTCAGGGTCAGCAGGTCGACCTCGGCGCGCAGGCGCTTCAACTGTTCTTTCTGCCGAACGCCGAAGCGCTGTTCCTCGTCGACCACGACCAGCCCGAGGTTGCCGAACTTGACGTCCGATTGCAGCAGTCGGTGGGTGCCGATAACGATGTCGATGGTGCCGTCGGCGAGGCCTGCCAGCGTTCGGTCGCTTTCCTTCTTGCCGCCGGTACGCGACAGCAATCCGACCTTGACCGGCCAGTCGGCGAAACGGTCGGCAAACGTGCGGTAGTGCTGCTCGGCCAGCAGGGTTGTCGGCGCCAGCATCACCACCTGGCGCCCGCCGTCGACCACCGCGAACGCCGCGCGCAGCGCAACTTCTGTCTTGCCGAAGCCGACATCGCCGCACACCACCCGGTCCATCGGCGTGCCCGCCTTCAGATCGGACAGCACCGCGTCGATGGCGTCCTGTTGATCTTCTGTTTCCTCGAACTCGAAGCCGGCGGCGAAGCGCGCGTACATGCTCTCATCAAACGAGAACGCGTGGCCTTGCCGCGCCGCCCGGCGGGCCTGCACGTTGAGCAGTTCGGCGGCCACGTCGCGCACCTTCTCGGCCGCCTTGCGCCGGGTTTTCTTCCACTTGTCCGAGCTCAGCCGGTTGAGCATGACCGCATCGGGATCGGCGCCGGTGTAACGGCTGACCAGGTGCAGATCGGTGACCGGTACATAGAGCTTGTCGCCATCGGCATATCCCAGGGTCAGGAATTCGCCGTGCGTGTCGCCGACATCGAGCACTTCCAGGCCCAGGTAGCGCCCGATGCCGTGTTCCAGGTGCACCACCAGCGCGCCGGGCTGCAGGTCGGCCAGGCTGCGCACGATGCTCTCCGGATCCTGGCCGCTTTTCCGGTCGCGCCGGCGCGTGCGGGTATGGCCGGGAAACAGTTCCGACTCGGTCAGGATGGTGACGCCTTCGTCGGGCAGGCTGCAGCCGCCCGAAAACGGCAGCACCGCCAGCGCCAGCCGGTCGTCGCCGCTGGTGAAAGCGGCCCATGATTCCACCGGCCGCGGCGTGACGCCGTAGCGTTTCAGATTAGCCGCAATCAGTTCGCGCCGCCCGGCGGTATCGGCGGCCAGCAGAATCCTGCCGGAAGCTTCGCGCAACCTTTCGGCGGCCTGCTCCGGCGCGTGGTCCAGGTCCAGCGCCTCGGGCGGCCGGAACGTCGCGCCTGCCGGCTGGCGACGGGTGACGCGCACCGCCGCGGCTTCTTTGAGCGTGTTCAGTAGATCGTCCGAATCCAGGTAGAGCTCTTCGGGTTTGAGCGGCGGCCGCTCACGATCGCCCGCGCGCTGGTCGAATCGTTGCCGAACCTGCTCGGCGAATTCAACGGCGGCCTCGTCGCAGCCGGTGAGAATCACCAGTCGATGCTCGCGCGGAAGGTAATCGAGCAGGCTCGCAGTCTGGTCGAAAAACAACGGCAGATACTGCTCAAGCCCCTGTCCATGCCGGCCTTCGCCGACTTCCTGGTAGGGCAGGGCGCGCCTGAGGTCGACCTCGAAGCGGTTGCGGAAGCGGCGCCGGAATTCGTTGCGCGCGTTGTCGTCGAATGGATATTCGCGGCCCGGCAGCAGTTCGACGTGATCCAGCTTGTCGATGGAGCGCTGGGTCTCCGGGTCGAACGAGCGAATCGATTCGATATCGGTATCGAAAAGCTCGATGCGATACGGCACCGGCATGCCCATGGGCCAGAGGTCGAATACCGAACCGCGCACTGCGAACTGGCCGGGCTGCCAGACCTGGTCGCAGCCTTCGTAGCCGGCGTCGAACAAGCGTTCCCTGAAGCGCCCGAGGTCCAGCGCCTCGCCCACCTTGAAATCCACGCTGCGCCCGGCGATGAAACCGGTCGGCGCCAGCCGCTGCATCAGTGCGTTGACAGGCGCGATGATGACCCCGGCCGTTCGACCCGGCAGGCCGGCGAGAACCTCCAGACGGCGGGAAACAAGATCCGGATGAGGAGAATACAGATCGTAAGGCAGGATTTCCAGGTCCGGGAACAGGTCTGCCCGCGGCCCGCCCAGGTGGTTGATGTCGTCCCGAAGCCGGCGCGCCGAATAGCCGTCGGCAGCTGCGACCAGCACCGGCCCGCCGCGTCGCCGCGCGTATCCGCTGATCGCCAGCGCAAGCGCCAGGTCTTCCAGCAGCGGCCATTGCTGGCCCTCGCCGGATTCGGCGCGCGGCGGGTTGAGTACGGAAAAAGACTGGGACATCGGGTCGTTCGCTGCGGTCAGAGCCCGCTATTTTACCGGGGGCAAGGAACCTCTGAACAACTCTGCGCGGAGCGCGTTTCAGTCGGAAATGCCGCAGATCGTGTGGTGCGAACCGAGTGACAGTAGCCATAGCTACGGCTGAGGATCGCAACGCGCGAGATGCGGCTTTTCCGGCGAAACCCTAACGGGACGAGCCTTTGCGGGGCATCCAGCTTGCTTGTCATGACAATCGGGCTCGCTTATTTGGAACAACCAAACCGCGCTCGCCCAAGCCATGCCGGAGCCTCCCGCAAAGGCGCCGTCGCGCCCGCACAGAGTTGTTCAGAGGTTCCTTAAAGAACCGGGTTCATTATGGATCGATTATGCTGACGGCTTGATTTTTTCAGGATGCCTGCCCCATGCAATCAGACAGCAAGCCAGTCGCCTTGATCACCGGCGCCGGTTCCGGCCTGGGTGCCGCCATGGCGAATCGTTTCGCGCAGGCCGGCTGGCGCGTGATCGTGACCGACCAGCACGCCGAACGGGCCGAAACCGTCGCAGCGGGACTCGCCGGCTCGGGCCACGCGGCGCGGCCGCTGGACGTGACCGAATCGTCTCAGTGGGAAACACTGGCGGAGTTTGTCGACGATGAATTCGGTCGCATCGATCTGCTCGTCAACAATGCCGGGGTCGCGACCGGGGGCATGCTGGGCGAGACACCTCTGGAAGACTGGGAATGGGTGCTCGAGATCAATCTGATGGGCGTCGTGCGCGGCTGCCACCATTTCGTCGCCCGCTTCCGCAGGCAGGGTTTCGGCCATATCGTCAATGTCGCCTCATGGGCCGGCCTGGCCGGTGCGCCGGGAATTGCGTCCTACGGGACCGCCAAGGCCGCCGTGGTGTCGATGTCCGAGATGCTGCGGGCCGAACTTCAGCCCTGGGGCGTCGAAGTCTCGGTGCTTTGTCCGGCGTTCGTCAAGACCGCCCTGACCGATTCGATGCGTGCGCCGGACGATACTTACGCCAAGCGCGTCCAGCGCTGGATGGAGCACTCCGGCGTGTCGGCCGCGGATGTGGCCGAGACCGTCTTCAAGGCCACGCAGAAGCCGAAATTCCTGTTGCTCACGCATCCCGAAACCCGCTGGCAATATCGCCTCAAGCGCGGGTTCCCTTCACTTTACTTCCGCATCCTGATGCGCACCATGCGCAAACTGATGCCGAAGCCGGAGAAACAACAATGAAGAATATGATGATATCCGCCGCGATTTTCGCGTTGCTTGCCGTGCCTGCGCTTGCTCAGCAGGAAGCGGTCGCCGAGCGGCCGTTCCTGCAGTCGCTTCGAACGGCCATGGAAGCCGATGTCAGAACCGAGACCGAACGCGAGCGAGACGCCAACCGCCTGCCGGTGGAAACACTGGATTTCTTCGGCCTGGACGGAACCATGACGGTGGTCGAACTGATTCCCGGCGGGGGTTGGTATACCAGGCTTCTGGCTCCGGCGCTGCGCGACGAGGGCAAGCTCTACATCTCCATCGGCGCCGGCAGAGTGGCAGGCGCCGAATTTTTCGGCACCGCGCCGTTCGATCGAATCGAGGTACTTGAGCCGGAACTCGAAGCGGGGCGTGACGAAGAATCCGGCCTGACGTCAATCGAGCCGTTCGACCTCGGCGTCGAGAACGTCGATGCGGTACTCACCTTTCGCAACCTGCACAACCTCAGTGCCGAAGGCCGCGACAGCATGAATCGGGCCGCTTTCGACGCGTTGAAACCCGGCGGCATCTACGGCGTGGTCGATCACACCCGTCGCCACATGCAGCCCGACGAACCCGAAAACCGCCGGCGCGTCGATCCTGTTCTGATGATCAAGGAAATTCAGGCCGCCGGTTTCGGGTTCGAGGACTTTTCCGATCTGCATTACAGGCTCGACGACGAGCTTCGCTACGAGGTTGGGCGCAAGACCGTGACCGGGAATACCGATCGATTCACGTTCCTGTTTCGCAAGCCCGACCGGGATTGAGTCGGCTGGAACACGCTCCGCGAGTATTCGATCAGATCTCTTCAAGCACTCGGTCGAGGCGATCAAGACTGCGCGCGAGATTATTCCCCAGCGGCGCAAGATAGGCCGATTCCCGGCGCAGGCTTGCAAACAGCGAGCGTTCATCGGAAAGCGCTTCGCGATTGGGCTGCATGTCGTAAGGCGCGAGGAATTTCTCCAGGTCTTCGGCGCGCGCCAGCAATTCGGCACGGGTGGTGCGGTAGGCGTGCTCGGCCAGTTCGCTGCGGCTGGAATAGCTGAACATGTTGGTAAAGAACATGCGCTCGTCGCTGCGATTGGGCTCGACCAGCAGAATGGACGATTTCGGATATTCGGTGGCGTATTTGCCGATCCCGATCTGCATCCGCGACTGGATGAGCGCGCGGAACGTCTGCGAAAGCACCAGCGGCAGTCCGCCCTGGACCATCCGGCTTTCGGTCATCGGGTGTGCCGCGGCCGGTGCCAGCGCCGAATCGTAGGGAACCAGCGGATTGATACCGATCAGCAAGTCGACGCCTTCCTTGAGTGCGACCGAGGCGTGCAGCGTGCGCCGCAGCGCGCCGTCGACGTAGTAGCGATCCTTGATCCGCACCGGCGGATAAAGCCCGGGCAGTGCTGCCGAGGCCTGCACGGCGCGGGAAATCGGCACGTCTTCGGTACCGGGCTCGCCGAACCGCACCGCGCCGCCGGTGTCCAGGTCCATCGCGACGATGCGCAGAGACGTCTCGAGCTTGCGGAAATCGTTGGTGCGGCCGGGCCGGTCCAGCACTCGGCTGATGAATTCGTCGATGGTGTCGTTATCGAAGATGCCGGTGGGCAGCACCCGGCTCAGGCCGCCCACCGATTCGAGGCGTCCCAGGCGCGAAGGATGGTTGACGGCTTCCGAGATCAGCGCGTACAGGGCGCCGGGAAGATTGCGGGCGCGCTGCATGAACTCGCCCAGTGCAGGGCGCAGAAACGACTCGGGTTCGAACGTGAATTCCGCGCCTGGTGCGCCCATGAAGATTCGGCACATCTGGCTGGTGGTCACCTGGTTGGCGAGGCTGGTAGCCAGGAAGGCCCCGGCGCTGACGCCGACATAATTGTCCAGCTGGTGAAGGCGCAGTCCATCTATGCCTTCGTTGAGCGCCTGCAGCGCGCCCAGCTCGTAAATCGCGCCCAGCGGGCCGCCACCGGCGATGGCCAGGCCGATTTTCGGCACGGGCCGGTCGTCACGGTAGCGTGAGGCTGGATTCAACGTCAGCATGGGCAGGCTCCTGCAAAAAGCGATTTATCATTTCATTGTAACGCCGGATCGACGCGCCCGGATTCCGAACGTCCGCGACGCGAATCACCCCTGTGAAGGGAGCGACGCAGTTAACATCAGGTCTCTTCCGCCCACTACACGCAGGCCGATCATGCTCAAAACCGGACAAAAAGCCCCCGAATTCGAACTGGCCGATGATCAGGGTGAGACCTTCCGCTTGCACGATCATGCGGGAAAGTGGTTGTTGCTGGTGTTCTATCCGGGCGACGAAACGCCTGTATGCACGCGGCAGTTGTGTGAATACCGCGATGGAATCGAGGAATTCGAGGGGCTGGGCGTGGAGGTCGTCGGCATCAGCGGCGACGATGCCGAGTCGCACCGAAAGTTCAAGCAGAAGCGGTCGCTCCCGTTCAGGCTGCTGTCCGACCCGGACCTGTCGGTGGCCGATGAATATGGTTGCCGGGGCCTGATGGGCATGAAGCGCGGCGTATTCCTGCTGGATGCCGGGCAGGTCTGCCGATACGCGCACGTCGAATCGGTCGCGCTGTTTCGCAGAAGCCGCGAAGAACTGATCGAAGCGATTCGGGCGGCGCAGTAGCCATGTCGAAACCGGGCGCCGAACACCTGGCCCTGCACACGCGGGAAAGCCAGAGTTTGCTCGATCGGCTGGAAAAACATGCCGACGAATACCCGAGACTGGCCGAGCTCCAGCACTGGCAGCGCGCCCGGCTACAGGAAACCTACGCCGATCTCAAGCGACAGTCTCGCTTCGAGCTGGCCTGCGTGTTCTTTTTGGAGGAGTTGTACGGCGGACGCGACATGCGGGCCCGCGACGCCCAGCTGGATCGCGCCCGGCCGGTGATGTCGCGCATGCTCCCGGACCATCTGTTGCACGCCGTCGGCGAGGCGATGCGCCTGCAGTGGATGAGCATGGAACTGGATGCGCGCCTGTCGCAGAAGCTGGAAGGCGAACTCGATCAGGCCGAGTACGCCCGCGCCTATCGCAGACTGGAACTCTGGGACGCGCGCGAAGAGCAGATCCGTCTTATCGGCGACCTGGGTCATCTGCTTCAGCGAACCGTGGCCCGGCCGCTGATTCGCCGACTGGTCAGATGGATGCACGCACCGGCAGTGGCGGCCGGGTTCGGCAAACTCCAGGAATTTCTCGATGAGGGCCTCGAAGCCTTCGGTGTGATGGGCGCCGACGCCGAGTATTTTGTCGGCACTATTGTTGATAGGGAAACCCGTGCGCTGGAGCGAATCCGGGAAGGCAGCAAGCAGCCGTTCGCCGAATGGATCGGGGGCGGGCCGGAGGTCTGAGGTCGGAAGCCGGAAGCCGGAAGTCGGAAGACCCAATCGGTTTTTTGACTGCTGACTTCCGACCACCGACTACCGTTTTTCCGGAAACCGGAAACCCCGTCCCGGTCGTTTCAATCGTCTACCCTGTGTGCTTCTGAAAGATCGCGGAAATATAGATTGAGCCAGTCCCTCCAACCTTCCGGCATTCCGCCGGCCGGCCGGTTCGCGCTGCTTGCGGCACTTTTTTCCAGTATCGGCCAGACGTTCTTCATCGGCCTGTTCGGCGCCGATTTTCGCGCCGAGTTCGGCTTGTCAGACGCCGGTCTCGGTGCGCTTTACAGCGGCGCCACGCTGGTCAGCGGTATCAGCATGTTCTGGCTGGGCGCGCTGGCCGATCATCTGAGTCTCAAGCGGGCCGTTGCGGGCGTCGTGGGGCTTCTGGCATTCGGTGCCTGGCTGGTGTCCAGCGCATCCAGCGCCTGGATGCTGTTGCCGGGCCTGTTCCTGATCCGCCTTTGCGGTCAGGGTCTGATGGGCCACCTGGGCGTGGTTGCGGCGGGTCGATACGCCGTCCGCCGGCGCGGTCGCGCGCTGGCCATGGTCAGCTACGGTTTTATCCTTGGCGAGGCGTGTTTCCCGCCGCTGGTTGCCCTGGCGCTGGACCAGTACGACTGGCGCAGCGTCTGGCTGGCCGCGTCGCTGGCCATGGTGGTGGTGGCGTTGCCGCTGCTGGCATGGCTGGCCCGACCGCTGACCGGCAATCCGGCGGCCGACGCGGAAGCGGGAAGAACCGAGGCCGGCGCAGAACCGGCGCCGCTGCTTCGGCGGCACCGGATGCTGACCCACGGGGCATTCCTGCGCGTGCTGCTGGTGGTGCTGGTGCCGCCGGTGCTGATCACCGCAATGTTCCTGCACCAGGGATCGATTGCAGAGCGACAGGGCTGGACGCTGCTCGAGGTCGGCCGGGCCTTCATTCTTTTCGCCGCCGCGCAGGCAGCTGCAGCGTTCCTGGCCGGCCGGCTGATCGACCGGTTCAGCGCGCGCATTCTGCTTTATTTCCAGCTGTTGCCTGCGGCATTGGGCGTTCTTTCACTAGGCCTGCTCGGATCGCAGATGTCGCTGTGGACGATGTTTCTCGGGCTCGGCGTGACGGCAGGGTTCAACGGCGTGATCAGCGCGGCGATCTGGGTCGAGCTTTTCGGCACCCGCCAGCTCGGCATGATCCGCGGCGTGTACGCGGCGCTGATGGTCGTCAGCACCGCGCTGGGACCGGTGGTTCTGGGCGGCTTGCTGGACCTCGGCACAAGCCTGATGGCCATCGGGATGGCCGTGACCGCGTATGCGCTGATTGTGCCGGCGCTCGTCGTGCCCGCAATCTACCCACATCGAAACGGGTCCTGAAACTGGACGTTGTGTGTTGACGGGCTACAGGTCCCGGCTGACAATACGCGGCCTGCCGGCATTCATCAATTCCGAACCAAGGAGAACCAGCGACCGATGATCGTGACCAAGCCGGAAGAGTTTCGAGCGCAACTGGAAGGCGACTGGCTGACGGCCGATAGCGCCGGAGTGCCGCGCGCAGTATTTCTGGTCGAGCCCGCCGACTTCAGCCTTTCGCGCCAGGCGGCCCGCGACAACAGTTACATGGACCTTACCGTGGGCGTCAATCCCGGCCTGGCCATTCAGCAGCACCGCGACCTGACCGACCGCATCGCCGCCTGCGGTGTGCCGGTGATCCGCTTTCCCGGGCGCCGCGAGAACCCGGACGATCTTTTTCCGAACAACGTCTTCGGCACCATCCCGGGCCGCTTTATCATCGGCGCCATGCTCCACCCCGAGCGGCAGCAGGAGGCCCGTCGCCCCGATATCCGAGCATTCTTCACGGAGCTGATGGACTACAGGGAAGTCGATCTCTCGGACCGTGACATGGTCGCCGAGCTCACTGGCGCCATGGTGATGGATCGTTCGCGTCGACTGGGGTTCTGCGGCATTACCGGGCGGGTGGACGCTCGCGGCTGCGCCGCCATGCATGACGCCTTCGAACTGGCGCTGACGTTGCGCTTCGATCTGAAACCGGAGGAGTACCACACAAACGTAGTGATGTCGGTGCTGGCCTCCCGGGCACTGGTCATCTGTCCGGATGCATTCGCCGATTCCGAAGTGCCCCGCGCCATTGCCGAGGCATTTCCCGGCCACGTTCTCGAGCTTACGCGCGCTGAAAAGGAAGCGTTCGCCGGAAACTGCCTCGCAGTCAATTTCAACGACCTGTTCATCAGCGCCGCGGGCTGGCGTGCGTTGGCACCGGAAAAACGCCGTCTGATCGAACACGAATGGGGGTTTCGGATTCATGCCGTGGAGCTCGACGAGATCGAAAAGGCCGGAGGCTCTCTTCGCTGCTGTATCGCGGAAATTTTCTGAATCCGCCGCTGATGGCCGGTATGCTGTGGCGCCCCGGCACGATCGCATTCACGGGCCAGCCGGTCTTCAGCCCGGTTCGCTTCACCGGCGTTTTCGTTGCAGCGCAGCCGGGTTGCGGCATTCAAGGTCCATCTGATGGTCGGCATTCGTTTCGAACCGGCAAGCAGGCTTTCAATACACATGGTCGCAAAACGCCCCGGATGCACGGCCTGAGACGTTCTTGTTACGGACGAATGGCGAACAGGCAGGGCAAAGCGGGCTGATCGTGACAGGAATCCGGAGCATTTCGCGTTATTGACTAACGAAGGAAAATGCTTTTGCAGGCGCATGGCTGGCGCCGGGCGATGGTCGAATAGTCATCGCTCGAGAACCTGCCCGCAATGAACCTGAGATCGCGGCTGGATTTCCAGACTGCCCTCGGGTATCCTTGGCGCTTGAAAATGAAGGCCTCAGGCTGGTAATCTTAAAACGGGACCGAGGGAATCGAAGTCGCGAACCAGCGCCGTTATGCACTTTCCCGAATTTGTAGCCAACTTGCACACATTTACGTTACCGAATCCAGGAGTTTCACCATGATCAACGCGACATCCAAATTCCCGTTTGCGAAAGCGCTGGCCGCCGGCGCGCTGCTGTCCGGCGCATTGTTCGCCGGCCAGGCCGCGCTGGCCTGCCAGACCACCGCCTGGTCCGCGACCAGCGGCGCGGTAACCGCGGGCGATCCCGCGGTCGAAGACATCGCGCGCTATCAGGGTCTTTGCGGCCTTGAAGCCACCGGCCAGGGTTACGTCCAGGACGACAGCCCCGGCGGCATCGACCGGATCGTGGCGCGTTTTTACGTGCTCAACAACAACACTGCGACCGCGACCATCTACCGTGGTTTCAGCGCCACCGACGGCACCGGCGAGCGCTTCTCGGTCACGTTGGATGACACCGGTCTGGTCACGCTGACCGACAACGTCAGCACCCAGTCGGTCAGCCAGTCCGGGGCCAATCCCTGGGTTTCGGTTGAAATCGACTGGGGCCAGGGCGCAGGCTCGGGCTTCATTTCGCTGTCGGTCGACGGCCAGACGGCGGCGGAAGCCACCGGGCTGAGCAACTCGGGCACGGCGCTGCAATCGATTCGTCTCGGCAATCTGGATGGCGCGGCCGGTACCCTTGGCTTTGATTCGTATGAATCGCGTCGCAGCACTGCGGTGGGCCGTCTCTGCAATTGCAATGCTAATGGCAGTGCCGATGATGTCGTTAATATCCAGGACATCATCACCCTCGTCAACGATGCCGGTAACAACAGCTTCCTCTCTCCGGGCACACCGGACTGCAACGAAGATGGCCAGATCGCGATTCTGGACATCATTCAGACCGTGAATCTCGCCGGCACCAGCGGCGTCTGCGCGATTTAAAGCACCGAGAATTAAGGAGAAATTTCAAATGTCAATCAACTATAGTGTGAAGTACGTGATCGCCGCAGTCGCCCTCATGGGCTCAGGGCTGTCTTTTGCCGAAAGCAAGGCTGAAATCGTTACGGCGGATCTATGGCTTCAGGCGGCCAAGGGCGGTTACAGCGTTGAATTTGTTTCGGATGGCGAGATCGCCGGGCTGCAATTCGATGTACAGGGACTTTCAGTGGCAGAAGGTCAGTATGACTGCGGCGTCGGACTAGCCGATTCTCATGTTGCCAATTGTTCGATCAATTCAGACGGCAATCTGCGCGTAATCGTATTCTCAATGGATAATGCGCCGGTTCCCGACGGTACCATGGTGTTCATTCGGAACGCTTCTCCGTCCGCTAAGCGTGCTGAACTCTTGACCGCGGCACGGCAGGCTGCCGCGCCCACGCTGAGTGGTGTGCTGCTCGCTGACGCCGAGGCGACCGATGTGACCCCGGATCATCTTAAATAACAACATCTCAAATTCCCGTATAGGAGTGAATATAAACATGAACTTCAAAAAGCTTTTGCCGGCGGCCATCGCCGGGGTCGGACTTTTGGCCTCGGCGTCGGCGTTCGCCGACATTTCGATCACGCTGAACGGCGCGTCTGGCGCCGTTGCCAGCGAGGTGGATGTTACATATGACTATGCCGCCCTGGACGCCGACGATGTCGGTGGTTTTCAGTTCGACCTGGTCTACGATCCGGCGCAACTGACCCCGACTGACCTGACGCGCTGTTTCGACAATGCGCCTGCCACGCACCAGACGGGTTCGTGCACCGAGCCCAACGGGGCTGATGCTGGTGTGGTTCGAATTATCGTGGCCGATGTCGCATTCCCGGTCGATGAGATCTCGCCGTTCAACATTGCCAACATGGGTGCGGTGGGCTTCACAATCGATCAATCCGGCACCCACGATGTGACGTTCTCCAATGCATCGGCAGGTGACACCACCGGCAATGCGGTCGGTATCACCGGCACCGACACCACCATCACCGGCTCTATCATTGGAGACGCAGGCTTTGCCTCATCGCCCGCTCCGGGTTCGACCATCGCGCTGGGAACCGGTGACGTAGGGTCCGCAAGCGGCCTTTCGCCGCAGCTGATCACCGTTTCGGAGATCGGCGACCAACAGTTGGATGTGACCGCGCTTACGTTTACCGGCCCGAACGCTTCGGCATTCTCGACCACCGTTGCGCCATTCATGATCGCGGACGGTGGATCCGACACAGTCGTCGACGTGAACTGTACCCCGGACGCGCGCGGAGATCTGACCGGGACGCTGGAGCTGACCAACAACTCGGTCAACGAGCCGAACCCGCAATACTCGCTGACCTGCACCGGCCTCTCGCCGAACGTGGCCGCGGTGCCGCTGACGGTGAACATCAACGGTGTGATCGGCGCTCCGAATCCAACCGGCTTCTTCGATATCACCAACGACGAGGATGGTTTCGCCAGCAACGCGCTGAACGCCGCCCTGTCCGAGGGGATGACCCCTGAGATTAGCATCACCGACGGTCTGACCGACACCACGATTTCGGTTGACGAAACCGACCAGGTGGTGCTCGAGTGCGATACTACCGCGGCCGGCACGTTCGCCGAAACGATCACGCTGCAGTACGACGATCCATCCACGATGACCGGCACCGCACAGATCGACGTCACCGTCAACTGTGATATCGCCAATGCGTTCCCGGTCTACGAATCGGTTCCGACGCCCGGCAGTACGCTTGCATTCGGCACCATCACCAATGGCACGGTATCCGCGCCGCTGGGTGTGGACGTAGGCAACAGTGGCGCCGTCGGCGGTGCTGACCTGAACGTCACGGCGGCTGCGATTTCCGGCGCCAACGCCGCGCAGTTCGATCTGACCTTCGCGCCGTTCACGGTTTCGGCGGGCGATGCACCCGACGGCACGGACGACATCACCGTGACCTGCAGCCCGGACACTACGGGTGCCTTCACCGCCGATCTGGTCGTCAACACCGACGATCCGGCCGAGCCTGCGGGCGGCTTCACCTATCCGCTGACCTGTGAAGGTGAGTCGGATGGGAGTTTCGTTGCCGATCCGCCGGCAGGTGGTGTGCTGAGTCTGGGTGTCGTACCCCCGCTGAGCGCAACGCCGGAAGGCTTCATCGACTTCAGCAACACCGGTGCCGTGGACGACATTACCGTTTCCTGCACCGTAACGGACACTGCGGGTGTCTTTACCTTCCCGGATCCGATCGACTTCACGATCGCCCCGGGCGCTACAGAGTCGGTTGGGTTCCAGTGCACGCCAACATCGCCGGATACCTTCCAGGCTGATGTTGCCTGCACGATCGGTGGCGATCCGGCTGTTCAGACCGCTGATTTCACCGTGCTCTGTCAGGGTCAGCCGCTGGTGATTCCGACCATGAGCCGCTGGGGTCTGGTCGTGATGAGCCTGATGCTGCTCATGGTTGCCGGCTTTGCCGGTCGCCGCATGATGGTCTGAGTGATGACCTGAAATTCGGTTTCTGACCGAATGCCGAAAAGGCCGCCCCTGGGGCGGCCTTTTTGGTTCCGGCCATCGTCCTCGACGTTTCGTCCGACCGGGATGGGTCCGAATGGCTGGCCGATGTTCCCGACGCTGGATGTTCCTGAATGATTCAGCACTGATTAAGCCTGCGGCTGTAGAATCAGGAGCGTGAACAAGCAACCCCTCAACTCCGCCCGGCTCGCGCGCATCGTGCGACCTGTTCTGATGGGCCTGGTGCTTGCGCTTTCGTTGCCGGCCCCCAGTGCGTTCGCCGACAGCCTGCGCGAAGTTGCCGAGCGTGTCGCGCGACAGCACGATGCAAAAGTTGTTTCGGCTCGCGAGGTGGAACGAAACGGGCAGACGTTCTATGTCATCCGCATCCTGACCCGCGACGGCGTGGTCAAGACAATCCGAGTTCCAGCGAGGCGCTGATCGGTGCGGATTCTAATGCTCGAAGACGAAACCACCTTGCGCGAGAATCTGACCGATCGACTGCGCGCGGAGGGCTTTGTCGTCGATGCGGTTGGCGATGGCATCGAGGGTGCGTATTTCGCCACCGAATATCCAATCGATCTGGCTATTGTCGATCTCGGCCTTCCAGGTAAATCCGGGCTCGAGGTGGTCAAGGAACTTCGACGCGCTGAAAAGCGTTATCCCGTGCTTATCCTGACTGCACGCGATCACTGGCAGGACAAGGTCGAAGCGCTGGATTCCGGCGCCGATGACTATCTCACCAAGCCGTTTCGAACCGAGGAACTGATTGCCAGGGTACATGCGCTGCTGCGCCGCGCTGGAGGACATGCCTCCTCGGCGCTGGAATTCGGTCCGCTGAAGATCAATCTGTCTTCGCGCAAGGTCAGTCTGGACGACGAGCCGCTGGAGCTGACCCGGTTCGAGTACAAGCTGCTGGAGTATTTTGTACTGCATCCCGACCAGGTGCTGTCCAAGATCCTGCTCAACGAGCATCTCTACGAAGACGATGCCGACCCGGAAAGCAACGTAATCGAAGTCATCCTGGGACGGCTGCGCAAGAAACTGGATCCCGATGGCGACTGGAAGCCGATCCAGACCCTGCGCGGCCAGGGCTACAGGTTCAGCCCGGAGAGGCAGTAGGAGCGTTATCCGACCGCGATCGGTTTCAAAGCCTGACCCGGTCGCCCGCGGATTCGGCTCCTACAGCTCAGGAACGATTGTCCAATGACAAAATCCCGCAAGCCACCCTCCCTCCTGTTTCGACTGTCGCTGTCGGCAGTTGCGGTAGTGCTCCTCGCGCTGGGTCTGATCGGATTGTCGGTCGAACGCGCTTTTCGCGCTTCCGAGGAAAGCGCGCTGCGTGAGCGACTCGAGTCCGCAGTATTTGCGGTGCTGGCCGGACTGGAGGTCGACGCGACGGGCTCTGTGGCATGGGCCGGTGCGCCGGCAGATTCGCTGCTCACCCGGCCGGCATCCGGTCTGTACGCGGGCATATACACCAGAGAGGATCGATGGCTTTCGCCTTCGACCCTCGGCGTAGACATGCCGGTCGAGAAAATGACCATCGCGCGCGGCGCGGATCGCTTTCAGGCGGCCGATGCCGGGCAACCCTGGTTCATCTATCGCCTGGGGCTGGGCTGGGAGACCGAATCCGGTGAAATCGTCGATGTCGAGGTGTGGGCTGCCGAGGACGGCACCCGCCTCGACCAGGCCATGGCTTCGTTTCGCGGTGACTTGTGGCGATGGCTGGGCCTGGCGGCGCTGGTGCTGGTGGTTGCCCAGCTCGCGCTGCTGTTCCAGCCACTGCAGATCCTCAGGCGGATCGCCGGCGAGGTCCGCGACATCGAGTCGGGTCGCCGCGACCATCTGTCAGGCCTCTATCCGCGGGAACTGTCGCCGCTGACCGAGAATTTGAATGCGCTGCTCAAGACCGAGCGCGCCAACGTCGAGCAATATCACCGGGCGTTGGGCGATCTGGCGCATTCGCTCAAGACGCCGCTTGCCGTAATCAATTCGCAGCTTGATGCCGGCGAGCGGATCGGCGTGGCCGAGCTTCGTGAAACGGTCGGCCAGATGCAGGCGCGTATTCGATCCGAACTCGATCGCGCCGCGCGATCGGGCCGCCGGACCATGCTGCCGCCACTAACGGTGGCGCCGGTCGTCGAGCGCGTGGTGCGAACCCTGCGAAAGCTCTATCCCGACATGGAGTTCAAGGTGAGTGCGCCCGCTTCGCTTCGCGCGAATGTGGCCGAGCGCGACCTGCTGGAGGTCCTGGGTAATTTGCTGGAAAACGCCGCCAAGTATGGTCGAAACCAGGTGCACGCCATCTTTGACGCGCACTCCTCCAGCGGCAGGCGCAGCGGCCTGCGATTGCGGGTGGACGATGACGGGCCGGGAATCAACGCCGAGCGATTTGCCGAAATGCTTCAGCGCGGCATGCGCGGAGACGAGCGTGCCGAAGGGCAGGGCCTGGGACTGTCGATCGTACAGGGCATCGTCGAAAGCTACCATGGGGAAATCCGCCCGCAGGTCTCGCCGCTGGGCGGCTTGCGCGTGGAGGTAACACTGAAGCCGAGTTGACGCTCGCCCGCTGCTTTTCGTGCTGGCATACCATTGAGGATCTGCCGGACAGGACGAAGGAAACTCAGCATGACCAATGACTCCGCCCCCGCCGCCATCGAGCGTCTGCTCGAGGTCATGGAGCGCCTGCGCGACCCGGAAAACGGCTGTCCGTGGGATCTCGAGCAGACGTTTCGATCGATTGCGCCCTATACAATCGAGGAGGCTCACGAAGTGGCCGACGCGATCGAACGCGGAGACCTCGAGGACCTCAAGGACGAGTTGGGCGACCTGCTGTTCCAGGTCGTGTTTCACGCGCGTCTCGGTCGCGAAATCGGTGCGTTCTCGTTCGACGAGGTGGCGGTCGCCGTGGCCGACAAGCTGATCCGTCGGCATCCGCACGTTTTCGGGCCGGGAGCGGGCAGGGGTACCGGCAAAGAATCGGATAATGACCGGCAGATGGATGCCGAGACCCAGACGGCGAACTGGGAACAGATCAAGGCCGCCGAGCGCACGAAAGCCGGTATGGCCGGCTTTGTCGACGGCGTGCCGGCATCGCTACCGCCGCTGAGGCGCGCGGTCAAATTGCAGAAGCGCGCCGGCCGGGCCGGCTTCGACTGGCCGGATCTCGAGCCTGTTCTGGCCAAGATTCGCGAAGAACTGCAGGAACTCGAGGACGAGCTTGAATCAGCAAATCGCGACCGTATGGAAGACGAACTGGGCGACGTGCTGTTCGCCGTAGCCAACCTGGCGCGCAAGCTCGATATCGATGCCGACGGCGCATTGCGCCGCACCAACCTGAAATTCGAAACGCGCTTCAGGGCGATGGAGAAAGCGGCCCGGTCAGCGGGCCGGCGTTTCGAAGACCTCGACCTGGAAGCGCAGGAAGCCCTCTGGCAAAAGGTCAAATCGGCCGAGTAGTACGGATCGGCGCAGTCCGCAATTCCTGGCTTCTGAAAATGGCCGGCACCCGGCCCGGCACCTGAGCATTTGGGTATAATAATGGGCTTCGCATAATCGGGGCCGTTAGCTCAAGTGGTAGAGCACCGGGCTTTTAATCCGTTGGTTGAAGGTTCGAGTCCTTCACGGCCCACCATTCCCCTGAATTCTCCATCCAGAACCGTTCGTTCAAATCAGGCCTGTGTCCACAGGCGACTGGCCGAGGTGGTCGATCGACATCGTCAGAACTGTTGGCGCGGGCCGATACATCCGGCCAGCCGGTCGGCGTATGCGGCGTTCATGGCCAGTTGGGATCGGCAGACACCGCTGGTGCTGGATTCGGGTTGCGGCACGGGCTGGTCCACCGCCCGCCTTGCCGAACGCTATCGCGATTCCATCGTCCTGGGCATCGACCGATCGGCGACGCGTTTGAAACGGTTCCGCGGTCCGCAATTGTCCAACATGAGACGGGTTCGGGCGCGCGCCGAGGATTTCTGGCGGCTGCTGGCAGCCGATGCCGTTCGGCCGGCCCGGCATTTCCTGCTTTACCCCAATCCATGGCCCAAGGCCGCTCATCTGCGGCGGCGCTGGCACGGTCACCCGGTTTTTCCGCAGCTGCTTTCCCTGGGCGGACAACTCGAACTTCGGACCAACTGGGACACGTATGCCGAGGAGTTTCGCCTGGCCGGCGGAATATGCGGCATGGCGACGCCGCCGGTGGTATCTTTCAGCGTGGCTTCACCCTTGACGCCGTTCGAACGCAAGTATGCCGATAGCGGCCACCGACTTTATCGCCTGAGCCTGAATCTGGAGAAAGAGCAATGAATCTGAAGTTTGCTACGTTCACGACCGCAGCCCTGCTGGGGCTAAGCCTCGCGCTTCCCGCGCAGGCCGATGAGAAGTTGCAGTCAGTCATCGAGGACCCGGCGCGCCCGGCAGACGAGAAGGCGCGCGACCAGTATCGTCATCCCTACGAGACGCTGACCTTTTTCGGCATCGAGCCCGACATGACGGTGGTCGAGCTCGCGCCCGGCGGCGGCTGGTATACCGAAATCCTGGCGCCTTACCTGCGCGAGGAAGGCAGTTACGTTGGCGCCCACGTGGACCTGGAGAGCGAATCTCTGCCTGATTTCTATCGGGACATCTATGCCGCCTGGGCGGATCGGATTTCCGATACCGGGCGATTTGGCGATGTGGAAATCATCGAGTTCGACCCGCCGCGCAAGACCGAGTTGGGCGAGCCGGGGTCGGCCGACATGGTGGTCAGCTTCCGCAGTAGCCACGGCTGGAAGCGTTCGGGCGTGTTCGACGAGGTGCTGCAGGCAGCCAATGCGGTGCTGGACCGCGGCGGCGTGCTGGGTATCGTCCAGCACCGCCTGCCCGAAAGCGCCGACGGCGAAGAGTACACCGGTTACGTCAAGCAGAGCTGGATCGTTGCCAAGGCCGAAGCCAACGGGTTCCGGCTGGTCGACGCGTCCGAGATCAACGCCAACCCGGCCGACACTGCCGACCATCCGGAGGGCGTCTGGAGCCTGCCGCCGTCGATGAGGAATGTGCCGGAAGACGAGCGCGAGGCGCAAATGGACATCGGCGAGAGCGACCGAATGACGCTGAAGTTCGTCAAGCGGTAGCTCGGGGCGGCGCCCCCGACGACGGGTCGCTGCACGATGCCCGGCGGTGTGTAAAGCAGGTCGGCCACGCCCGGGCCGACCTGCGCCTGACGTTCATCCGGGAACCGCTGCGCACGGCGCCCGCCCATCAGCCATCATCCCCAAACGCCGCGCATAACGCGGCGTCATGCGGGATCCCGACAATTCGCCCGTGCGCGCTATCGCGTCCGCGGCTCGAGATCCCGGATCGGTCCTTGACCGTCCGGGACGAGCTTACGGCATCCGCTCAGTATCCCCGCTCCCGATCTACCATCCCTAGCGGCGTCTTGCCGGCGAGTACCCGGCGATAGCTCTCGACGGCGAGTTCGGCGGCCTCGACGGTCAAGGTGATACTGGCGCAGTGCGGCGTGATTAGAATATCCGGATGCGTCCAGAACGGGTGATCGCCGGGCAGCGGTTCCTGGCGAAACACGTCCAGCATGGCGCATCCGGGGCGTTCGACTTTCAGGGCGTCGAGCAGGTCTTGCTCCACCAGGTGCTCGCCGCGTCCCACGTTGATGAGCGTGCTGCCTTGCTTCATCTTCGAAAACAGCGCGCGGTCGAGAATCCCGCGGGTCCCGTCGGTCAGGGGCAGAAGGTTCACGAGGTAGTCCGAAACCCTGGCGATTTCGGCCAGGCCTTTTTGTCCTGAATGCATTTCGACGCTTGCAGGTCCCTTGCCCGAGCGACTGAATCCATGCAGTCGAAACCCGAGCTCTGCGAATGCCGCGGCACTGTGTTGTCCCATCTGTCCCATTCCCAGCAATCCAACTGCGGGCGGCGACTCGGGCGCCCACGGGTTCCAGCGCAGGTTCTTCTGGTCTTCGACGAAACCCGCCAACCCTTTCCAGTCCCCCACCACCATCGCGACCAGGTAAGCCGCCATGTTGGCCGCGAGTCGCGGACCGGCAAGCCGGCCGATATCGACCCTTGCCGGGATATCTGCGCGGTCGATCAGCGCATCCACGCCAGCGCCCAGCGAAGAGACGGCTTGCAGATTTGGCAGTTGCCGGAACAACTCGTCGGGCGGTTTCCAGGCGAGCACGAAGGCGATTTCGGAGGTGTCGCCCATCTCCGGCCAGATCCGCAGGTCGATTTCCGGATCCCGGTACTGTATATGCCGCGCCAGCTCATGTGCGTCGCGGTCAGGGGTCGCGATCAACAGCGCCATGTCAGGTCGTTCGCCAGGCGTGGATCAAGAGTATTGTGAACATGGGAGCGGCTTTCCGGATCTGGATGAGAAATGCTAAGGGGCCCCGCAGTCGCTTTAGGCTTAAATGGCGGGGCAGGCGCCTCGTCATGATAGTAAAATGGGCCGTCTTGCGTCACTAAAATCAAGGTCAAATCAATGAATGCCTCGGTCATCGATACGGTGGTCTTCCCCGTAGCCGGTCTCGGCACGCGCTTTCTGCCGGCCACCAAGGCCAGTCCAAAGGAAATGCTTCCGGTCGTCGACAAGCCTCTGATCCAGTACGCGGTCGAAGAGGCGATCGCAGCCGGCGCCCGCAACCTGGTGTTCGTTACCGGTCGCACAAAGCGCGCGATCGAGGACCACTTCGACATGGCCTACGAGCTGGAAACCGAGCTTGCCGCGCGCGGCAAGCAGGAGCTGCTCGACATGGTCCGTGGCGTTCTGCCCGAGGGCATCAATTGCGTCTATGTGCGCCAGCGCGAGGCGCTGGGGCTGGGGCACGCAGTGCTGTGCGCGCGCTCGCTGGTGGGCGAGAAGCCGTTCGGCGTAATCCTGGCCGACGACCTGATCGACGGCGGCGACAAGCCGGTGATGCGCCAGCTTGCCGAGCGTTTCTCGGCCACCGGTCGTTCGGTGATAAGTGTCGAGCGCGTGCCGAAGGAACATACCGATCGTTACGGCGTAGTCGATATCGGCGATGAGCCAGGACCGCTGGCCCCGATCCGTGCCATCGTCGAAAAACCCGACCCTGCCGATGCACCTTCTAATCTCGCCGTAGTCGGCCGTTATCTGCTCACCCCCCGGATTTTCGAGCTACTGGAAACCACGGCGCCGGATCGCAGGGGCGAAATACAATTGACCGATGCCATCGCCGCATTGCGCGACGAGCAGGGCGTGGACGCCTGGGAGTTCACCGGCAAGCACTACGACTGCGGCAACAAGCTGGGTTATCTGGAAGCCACGGTCGAGTACGCACTCAAGCATCCCGAGCTTGGAGACACGTTCGCCGAATACCTGGATCACAGAATTGCCGAAATGCGGAAACAACAAAATGTCTGAGCCGAAGGCCGCGAAGCGGCTGACTCACCTGGAGGCGCTGGAAGCCGAGTCCATCCACGTCATCCGGGAAGTGGCAGCCACGTTCGATCATCCGGTGATGCTTTACTCGCTAGGCAAGGATTCGGCCGTGATGCTGCACCTGGCGAGAAAGGCCTTTTATCCAGGCCGCCTGCCGTTTCCGCTGCTGCATGTGGACACCACCTGGAAGTTTCAGGATATGTATGCCTACCGCGACAGGATCGCGGCCGATCCGGATATCGACCTGATCGTGCACATCAACAAGGAGGGCGTGGCGCAGAACGTCAATCCGTTCAGCCACGGCTCGGCCGTGCATACCGACATCATGAAGACCCAGGCGCTCAAGCAGGCTTTGAGTGAACATGCCTTCGATGCGGCCTTCGGCGGCGCGCGGCGCGACGAGGAGCGTTCCCGGGCCAAGGAGCGGGTGTTCTCGTTCCGCGACCGGCAGCATCGCTGGGATCCCAAGAACCAGCGGCCCGAGCTCTGGAACATCTACAACGGCCGGGTCCATTCCGGCGAGAGTATTCGGGTATTCCCGCTCTCGAACTGGACGGAGCTTGATGTCTGGCAGTACATCGACCTGGAAGACATCGAGGTGATCCCCCTGTATCTTGCCGCCGAACGCCCTGTTGTCGAGCGCGACGGGCTGATGGTCATGGTCGATGACGATCGTATGCCGCTCGAACCGGGCGAGACGCCAGAGATGAAGCGTATTCGTTTCCGCACGCTGGGCTGCTATCCGTTGACCGGTGCCGTCGAGTCCGACGCCACCACGCTGCCCGAGATCATCCGCGAGATGCTTCTGGCGCGGTCCTCCGAGCGCCAGGGCCGGGCGATAGACAAGGATGCCTCGGCGTCGATGGAACAGAAAAAACAACAGGGATACTTCTGATGTTCCACGCGGATTTCGACGCCGGCGATTTCGACATCGGCGAATACCTCGAACAGCACCGTAACAAGGAATTGCTGCGCTTCATCACCTGCGGCTCGGTGGACGACGGGAAATCGACCCTGATCGGCCGGCTGCTGTTCGACACCAAGCAGGTGTTCGAGGACCAGCTCGCCGCGGTGGGCAAGGATTCGCGCAAGTACGGCACCACCGGCGAGGCGCCCGACCTCGCGCTGCTGGTCGACGGCCTGCAGGCCGAGCGCGAGCAGGGCATCACCATCGATGTTGCCTACCGCTACTTCACGACCGAGAAGCGCAAATTCATCATCGCCGACACGCCGGGCCACGAGCAGTACACCCGCAACATGGTCACCGGCGCGTCCACCGCCGACCTGGCCATCGTGCTTATCGACGCCCGCCACGGGCTGCAGGTGCAGACGCGCCGCCACAGCTATCTGGTACATATGCTCGGCATTCGCCACGTGGTGGTGGCCATCAACAAGATGGACGCTGTGGACTACGATCGTGAAGTGTTCGAGCGCATCCGCGACGAATATGCTTCGTTCGCCAATCAGCTGGGCATCGAAGACTTTTCCTGCGTGCCGGTATGCGCGCTCAACGGTGCCAACGTCACCCGCGACGCCGATGAAATGGACTGGTACGACGGGCCCGGTGTGCTCGACCTGCTGGAAAGCTCGCCGGTGCACGAGCACGACCTGGAACGGCCGATGCGCTTCCCGGTTCAGTACGTCAATCGCACAAGATCGGACTTTCGAGGCTTCTGCGGCACGCTGGTCAGCGGCCGTGTCGCGCCCGGCGATGTAGTTGTCGCACTGCCTTCGGGCCGTCGGAGCAAGGTTGCGGAAATAATCGAGTATGGCGGTGCCATGGGAAGCGCCCGGGCCGGGCAGTCCATCACGCTTACGCTGGCCGACGAGATCGACATCAGCCGCGGCGACGTGCTGGTGCATGCCGACCGGCTGCCGCGCGTCTCGGAGTTGTTCGACGCCCGCGTGGTCTGGATGAACGACCGGCCCCTGCTGCCCGGCCGGCAGTACAACCTGAAGCTGGCGTCCAGCGAAGTCCCGGCCACGCCCGAGGCCATTCACCACCGTATCGACGTCAACACGCTCGAGCACCATCCGGCCGAGCAGCTGGAACTCAACGAGATTGGATATTGCCGCATCCGAGCCAGCCGTGCGCTGGCATTCGACGCCTACGATTCCAGCCCGGCCACCGGCAGTTTCATCCTCGTCGACCGGGTCAGCAACCTGACCGTCGGCGCCGGCATGATCGTGCGGCCGGTGACCGACCAGCTGACCGACAAGTCCAGCAACGTCACCTGGCATGCCCAGACCGTCAACAAGCGGGCTCGGGCCCAACAGAAGGCGCAGAAATCGGCCGTGCTCTGGTTTACCGGCTTATCGGGCGCCGGCAAGTCGACCGTGGCCAACGCGCTTGAAAAGGCGCTGTTCCAGCGCGGTCATCACAGCTACCTTTTGGACGGCGACAACGTGCGGCACGGGCTCAACCGGGATCTGGGCTTCAGCGACGACGATCGGGTCGAAAACATTCGACGCATCGGCGAGGTTGCACGCCTGATGGCCGATGCCGGGCTGGTGGTGCTGACCGCGTTCATCTCGCCGTTTCGCGCCGACCGCGCGATGGTGCGCGAGCTGATGGAGGACGGCGAATTCGTCGAGATCCACGTCGACGCCCCGCTGGACGTTTGCGAAACGCGTGACCCCAAGGGCCTGTATGCCAAGGCCAGGGCCGGGGTCATTCGCAACTTCACCGGCATCGACTCGCCCTACGAGCCGCCGGAGGATCCGGAAATCATCGTCGACACCTCGAAGATGAGCGTCGACGAATGCGTCGAAGAGCTGCTCGCCTATCTCAAGCGCCGCGGGATTCTGATCGGGTAGAAAAGCGACGGGTTCGGGTTTCCGGTTTCGGGTTTCCGGTAAAGCGGAAGTCGAAGGTCGGAGGTCGGAGGTCGGGTAAGTCCGTTCGACTTCGAGGAACTTGTCGCTGTGGGAGCGGGCTCCGGCCGCGACTGGCGATGAATTCATCGGCGCCGGAGCCGCCTCCCACACCCGTCGCGCGTTTACGTGCTCGCCGCCGCCTCCATGCTCGACGGCAGGTGTAGGAGCTTGCCTTGCAAGCGATGATTTAGCCGAAAACCGTAAACCGTCAACCGTCAACCGTCCTATTCCTCGGTGTCGATCAAATGCCGCCGCATGAATCGGTCGATCTGCCGATACACGTGCAGGCGTTGGCCTTCGCCCGAGATCGCGTGCTTTTCGCCCGGGTAGGTCATCAACTCGAAATCGATTGCCGCCGACTGAAGCTTCTGCATCAGCATCGTCGAGTGGGTGAACAACACGTTATCGTCGGCCATGCCGTGGACCAGCAATAGCGGATCGGCGAGATTGTCGGCATATTCGAGGACGTTTGCGCCGGTGTAGGCTTCGGTGGGCTCGCCGGACTCCCCGCGCGGCATGCCCAGATAGCGCTCAGTGTAATGGGTGTCGTAAAGCGCCCAGTCGGTGACCGGGGCTACGGCCGCGCCGGCGGCGAATTCGCCGGGGTGCTGCATGAGCATCATCAGCGTCATGTAACCGCCGTAGCTCCAGCCGAATACCCCGATCCTGTCGGGATCGACGAACGGCTGGGCCTTCAGGAACTCGACCCCGGCCATCTGGCCGTTCACCTCGACCCGGCCGAGGTTGAGATAGGCCGGCGCCTGGAATGCCACGCCCTGGCCTTCGATGCCGCGGTTGTCGATCGAGAACACGATGTAACCCGATCGGGCCATGTACTGGTCGATAAGGTGGCGCCGGCCCCAGCGGTTGACGACCATGCGCGAAGTGGGTCCCCCGTAAACGTGCAGGAATACTGGATACGTTCCGGATTCATCGAAGCCGGCCGGCTTGATCATCCGGTAGTGCAGCGGCTGGCCGTTCGCGGGCGCGTCGTTGACTTCAATAACGCCGAATTCGGTCGGACGGTGACCCGGCATGAACGGCGCATACGGATGATTTGAGTCGACCCGGTTCTCGATCAACCACGCCAGCCTTTCGCCGTCGGCCGAGTGCAATGAGAGTTGCGGCGGCTGATCGGTGCTGGAAAAAGTGTCAAGGTACGTCCGCGCCGAGTCGTCGAAGCTGATGTCATGCCAGCCGCCGCGGCGTGATATCCGGTTGACCGCCTCTGGGCTGGCGCTGATCAGCGACTGTCGATAAAGGTGGCGTTCAGTCGGAGAATCGACGCCGGCGGTGAAATAGATCAGGCCAAGATCCTCGTCCACGGCTGCAAGCGCTGCAACTTCCCATTCGCCGCCGGTAAGCGGACGAATCATTTCGCCGTCCAGACCGATCAGATAGAGATGGCGGAAGCCCGTCCGCTCCGATGACCAGATGAAAGCGTCCATGTCCTCGAGAAAATGCAGGTCGTCGTGCAGGTTGGTCCATATTTCGCTTTTTTCGCGGACCAGCACCCGCTGTTGCCCGGTATCGAATTCGTGCAGCACCAGTTCCAGCATCTGCTGGTCGCGAGACTGGCGCTGGAAGGTCAGGCCGCTACCGTCGGGCAGCCACTTGACACGCGGTATGTAGACATCCTGTTCGTCGAACGGCGTCTCGCTTACCGGAATCCAGGTGACTTCGCCTCGATTGCGATCGCCGTTGCCATCAACATCGTCGCCGGATGGCAGTTCGATCACGCCCAGTCGGTAGCGCACGTTTGGCGTACCGGCGTACGGATAGCGCTGCTCGATGATTTCGATCTGCTCGCCGGAGACCTCGTAGCGCTTGCTGGGTTCGATTGCAGATTCGTCGACCTGGAGGAAAGCGATCGATTCGCCGTCGGGCGACCACCAGTAGCCGGTCGAACGACCCATTTCCTCCTGAGCGATGAATTCGGCCATGGCGTTCTTGAGGGGGCCTGCGCCGTCTTCGGTCAACTTGCGCACCTTACCGTTCGCGACATCGACGACCCACAGATCCTGGTCGCGCACGAATGCCACCACAGTGCCGTCCGGCGAGATCTTCGGATCCATATCGAAGCTTTCGCCGGCGGTGAGCTGGCGCACCCTGATGGGTTCGTCGTCAAGCTTCGCGAGAAAGATGTCCCCGCCCAGAGGGAACAGCAGGTGGCGCCCGTCAGGTGCCCATCGATATTCGACGATGCCCCGGAGGTTGGAAATTCGGGCCCGTTCGCGCCGTGCCTTCTCGGCTTCCGAAAGCGCCACCGGCTCGGCCAGCACATCGTCGGCCGATATCAGCCGCCGGATCCGATCCTGCTCCAGGTTGTATTCCCAGAGGTCCAGGGTGTCGCCGTCGTCCTCTCGGCCTCGCAGAAAGGTTACTCGTGTGCCATCGGGGGACAGTCCGGCCTGCCTCAGCGAAGATCCGGAAAGCGGGGGCGAATCGAAAATGCGGCCGAGGGTAAGCGTTGCAGGGTCTTCGGCGCTCTGGGCCAGAGCTGCGGAAGAAATCAGAAGGGCGAGCATCAGCGTCCGGGCTTTTGTCATCGAGGTAAATCGCAATTGCATGGAAAGTCTTCTATTGTGCAAAGCCCGGCGCAACAAAGCAAACCGGAAAGTGGCGTTACCCCCCAAAGTTTGCACAGCTCACGGGTTCGGGGCACGGGTTCTTATGAGATCGGTTCTATCGATCTTCCGGTACGCGGTCGTCCACCTGGGCTCGCCGGGCTGAACGGGTTGTTGCGGCCACCAGGAAACGTATGTTGAAGTTGCCCGGAATACCGCGCGCAAGCGGCGAGCCGCCAAGACGCGCCAGAACCTTCCGGCGGCCAAGGGTGCGTCGCGCGCGCCAGCAGTTAAGCGCCCACACGGCGCCCAGCGCACGCGACAGCGAAGGCTCGGGATAGACAGGCCATGTCCGGTTGGCCTGTTTGATCCGCCACAGCCAGGCTTCGGTCCATTCCAGGAATTCCTCCACGCCCACCGGTCTTTCCGCCGGGCGGGTAAGCGCATGATGTCGGCCGAGCTCTTCGTCGTTCGCTTCGATGTCTATGCGTGCGAGCATTCTTCGGTACACAGTGATTTTGCGGTCTCTTCCCAGGTCGGATGTCTTGCCGGTAAAGCGTCCCGGGTGCTCGCGGCCGCACACGAGGGTATCGGGGATGTTCGCCAGTGAGTGTCCGGCAATCACCAGCCGGCTGTGCATGTCGTAGTCCTGACAGCGCGGAAAAGCGGTGTCGTAGCCGATCGCTCGCAACGCTGACGTGCGCGCCATCACGGTTCGGTTTATGACCGGGCAGTGGAACAGCAGGTGGGCGTGGATATCTTCCGGCTTAAGCGGCTGGCGCCGGATCTTGTCCAGCATATTGCCTTCGGAATCCATGAAACTGCACCAGCTACCCACTTGGGTGATTTCCGGATTGGCATTCAGATATTTCACCTGCCGAGCGAGGCGCTCCGGATAGGCATGGTCATCACTGTCGAGCAGGGCAATATATTTGCCACGGGCTGCTTCGAGCCCGCGGTTACGCGAGGCCGGAATGCCCAGGTTGGCGGAGTTTTGAAGCACCCTGAGACGTGGATCCGAATACCTTGCCAGCACTTCAGCGGTGCTGTCCGTCGAGCCGTCGTCGACAACGATGAGCTCGAAATCCTCAAAAGTCTGGGCCAGAATGCTGTTGACGGCAACGCGTATGTAATGCTCGCGATTGTGTACCGGAATGAATACCGTGACTTTCGGATTGGCTTTTGGCGTGGCCGGCATGGGATCCAGTTTTCGGGAGGCGGCAAATCAGTCCCTGCATGCTACCATTGCGACGCATTTGAGCATATGCGCCGCGCAGTATCGGGCTGTATCTGGTGCGCTAATTCAACTATTGGATGGGACGCTCTCGCGCATGGCATTCAGGCTTGGCTCATTTTTCCAGAAAAACGCTCACTCAACCTCGCGCAGACTGTATTTCGCGATCGTCAGGCGGCTTTCCGGCGTGTTCGCCAAGCGTCAATCGGTTTATTTCGTCGACATCAACGGAACGCGCTTCAAGCGGGTTGTGATGGGCGACAGCTTCGAGGCGAGCCTCGTCGAGCGGGCGCTTGAAGATGCGCCGACTGGGGCGCGTTTTCCCCGATTGATCCAGCGCCACGAAAACGAGCTGTTGCTGTCTTTCGTCGAGGGCCGGAAATTCGACTCTTCGAGCACCTCCGATCGCGCCGCTCTGGGGGCATTCTTCGGCGCGCTCTACCGCGCTGACCGGCGCAGCGAATCCGCGCAGACTCTATGGCATGCGCTGGAGACCGATCTGGACTTTCTGGTGACCGCCGGTCTGCTCGAACCTGCGTTGACGGATGCGCTTGTTGCACGCGCCGGGGAACTCCGCCCCGCCGAAATCCAGGTCGGACTGGATTATGTCGATCCGGTCGGGAAGAATTTCGTCATGGATGGTGATGCGATCACCGCAGTCGACGTCGAAAGCCTGCGCCGGGACGTTCCTCTGGGGACCGGCATCGCCAAGGCTGGTGTGCACTGGCTGGATCGCAAGGCCATCGGCGGCTTCATAGATCAAGTGTCCGAGGCCGCGGGATTCACATTGAGCGGCCAGCAACCGTTCGTCGAGCTGTGTTTTCGTGTCGGCTGGACCAAGCGCAAACTGCTTCAGGGCAAGCACCGGTCGATCCGCATTGACCTGCTGCGCGAGTTGGTGGAGTAGGAGCGGTCTCCAGGCCGCGAATGGTTTTCGGCAATTATCGGTCGATGCCTGGAGACACCTCCTGCGGCCGTATGGACAGGGCCGGGCATTCCGTTTTATGGCGTCCCCTGGCTTTGGGGATTACTGCGCCGCCTGCGGCGGCTGGCCCTTCGGGCTCGCGGGCCTGCGGCCCGTCTCGTGAGCTCGCGCCGTTGGCGCTCGGTTCGAAACCTGGGGTGCCGCATTTCGAAACACGCCCGGGCTCAGACCGCAGAGGGTCGAAATGGCCGGTGGCTTTGATCGGGCCTGGGTTCGATCCCGGCAAAGGGGAGGCCGAAAAAGAAAAAACCCCGCACAATGGCGGGGTTTTCTCTTTTTTGGCGTCCCCTAGGGGATTCGAACCCCTGTCGCCGCCGTGAAAGGGCGGTGTCCTAGGCCTCTAGACGAAGGGGACGTAAAGCGTTGAAGCAATGCGTTTTGGCCCAGGAATTTTGGTACTGCTCGAAACCTTTTGGTGGAGCCAGGCGGGATCGAACCGCCGACCTCTACAATGCCATTGTAGCGCTCTCCCAGCTGAGCTATGGCCCCGAGAACAAGCGCAGCAGTGTAGCCCAGAAGATTTTTTGTGTCAATTATAATTCGGAAAAATTCCTGCAAACCGGACCCCGGACCCATGCCCGATCCTGACCACTGCCCGGAACCGGGACTTTCACCGACTGCTTGGGTGCTGGCCGCGCCCGGTGCCGGGGACAATGGGCAACTCAAGACGCTGGTCGAAGTACTGAATGCCGATGCGCGCTGGATCGATCAGGTCGACCCTGTTCCCCGGGTCTTGCGCGATCGCCTGACCGGTTTCCGGGCGCGTGGTGTGCCTTCGGAAAAACGCTTGATCTACACGCCGCCGTGGCCCGATCTGGTGCTGATCGCCGGGGGCAGGGCGGTGATTGATGCCCGGCGAATCCAACATGCCTCGGGTGGAAAGTCGCGCGTTGTCTGCCTCGGCCGGCCTTGGGCGCCGCTGGACTGGTTCGATCTGATCATCACCACGCCGCAGTACCGTCTTCCGGAAGCTGAAAACGTGGTAATGCTGGACCTGCCGCTGAATCTGCCGCCACGGGCGACTGAGGACGTCCTGGCGCACTGGCGTGACGAGTTCGAGTGCCTGCCGCGACCGATGCTGGGGGTGCTGTTGGGCGGCGATTCCGGCAGCTATCGGTTAGACGCGAATTGTGCCGACGGTCTTGCCGAATCCATTAACCGGATTGCGAGCGAATGCGGTGGCAGCGCAGTGGTGGTCGGTAGTCCCCGCACGCCGCAAAACGCGCTGAAACTCATGGTTCGTCGCCTCGAGGTTCCGGCGCAGATATACGCGTGGAAGGCACAGGCGCCGAACCCTTACGCATCTGTGCTCCGGCTCGCCGACGCTCTGCTGGTAAGTGGCGACAGCGCCTCCATGCTGGCCGAGGCTTGTTACGCCGAAAAGTCGGTTGGGTTGATCCATCTTCGCGAGCGGGCGCGATCGCGCCTCAATCGAAACTTCCGCACCTCGATGTCTACCCTAATGCGGACAACGCAAGCGCTCACGGGCCGCGGACTGTGGATTCCGGCCCGTGACATGCGCGAGTTGCACAGGCGCGTGGCGGAGGCCGGGTGGCTAACCAATTCGGCGTCGTTGCTCGTCGGTTCGTCGCCAACGACTGCACCGGAAAAGCCGTTTTGCACAGTCCGCAAACGGGTCTACGAATTACTGAAGTGCTAAATTTTCGGTCGAAAGCGGAAGTTCCGGGCGTCCTGCCCGAGGCATCAACTTCGAACATTTATTCGGTCATGCCGGGCCGACCAACTGCTCATCGGTACCGAATGCACGATGACAGCTTCCTTCGCCCGCGCTAAAATGCGCAGAATGAAGGCTTCGCAGCCAAGCGGATCCGGCGGCCACAAAAGAATTCATCATGCAATCAAGAAAAGGCATCATCCTCGCCGGCGGCTCGGGCACGCGCCTGTATCCGTTGACCCAGGTCATCAGCAAGCAGCTGTTGCCGGTCTACGACAAGCCGATGATCTACTATCCGCTCAGTACGCTGATGCTGGCCAGCATCAGCGAAATCCTGGTCATCACCACGCCGCATGATCGGCCGCTGTTCGAAGAGCAGCTTGGCGACGGGCGTCAATGGGGCCTCTCGCTGGAATACGCCGAACAGCCCGAACCGGGCGGGCTGGCGCAGGCCTATCTCATCGCAAGAAAATGGCTTTCCGGTGCGCCCTCGTGCCTGGTGCTCGGCGACAACATCTTCTACGGCCACGGATTGACGGACAGCCTGCGGAGCGCGGATGCCCGCGAAACTGGCGCCACGGTATTCGGCTACTGGGTGCGCGACCCGGAACGCTACGGCGTCGCGGAGTTCGACGATGAAGGCCGCATCGTCGGCCTGGAAGAAAAGCCCGAGGCGCCGAGATCCAGTTACGCCGTCACGGGCCTTTATTTCTATGACCACCGCGCCCCGGAATTCGCCGCGCAACTGAAGCCCTCTTCCCGCGGCGAGTTGGAAATCACCGATCTGAACAAGCGCTACCTGGAGGCCGGCGAACTGCAACTTGAACGCCTGGGCCGCGGCATCGCCTGGCTGGATACCGGTACCCACGGATCGCTGATGCAGGCCAGTCAGTTCATCGAGACCATCGAAAGCCGGCAGGGCCTGAAGATCGCCTGCCCGGAGGAAATCGCCTACCGCGCCGGCTGGATCGACGCCGACCAGGTTCGCGAACAGGCTCGAACACTTGACAAGAACGGCTACGGCGAGTATCTGTTCGCGCTGCTCGAGCATCACTAAACCACAGTTTTGCAAGCGCGCCCATTAACCGCAGATCGGACAGGCGTCGCAGACCTTCCATGCAGCAAGCGCTGCTGCCGCACCAGCCGTAATCGTTGCAACGGTCGGCGCGGCTCCCGGTTTCGTTTTGGTCCCAACCTGCCGTAGGGAGCCTGTTCAGGCCTCAAGGTCTTTTCATAAAGGCGGCTGCGTACCGAAAAACGAAGCTTCGTAAGCCACGCGGCGCCAAGCGGCAGTCGCAGGTAAACTACGGCCCGAAACTCACTGAATATGCCCGGGCAGGCCATGAACGACACGGATCGCAAACCGCTGATTGCCGGTAACTGGAAGATGAATGGCTCGATCGCAATGGCCGAAGCCCTGGTCGATGCGATAGCCGACGTCGGGCCGTGCGCCGCCGAGGTGCTGGTGATCCCGCCATTCATCTATATCGACAGGTTGCGGAAACGCACGGCATCGGCAGGTCTGCTACTGGGCGGCCAGGACCTGAGCGCGCACAAGTCCGGTGCCTATACCGGAGAGGTTTCAGGCAGCATGCTGGCCGATGTCGGTGCCGATTACGTGCTGGTGGGCCACTCGGAGCGTCGCCAGTATCACGGTGAATCCGATGATGTCGTGGCGGCCAAGTTCGCGGCCGGGCGGGCAGCCGGGCTGACCCCCGTTCTTTGCGTCGGCGAGTCCCGTGACCAGCGCGAGGCCGGCGAGACTGAAGCCGTGGTGGGCGCCCAGATCGATGCGGTCCTGGCGCGGTGCGGCGTCTCCGGCTTTGCCGACGCGGTCGTGGCCTACGAACCGGTCTGGGCCATCGGCACCGGTCTGGTGGCGTCGCCGGAGCAGGCTCAGCAGGTTCATGCATTCATCCGAGCACGTTTGGCTCGGCACGATGTTACAATGGCAGGCCGTATTCGGATCCTTTACGGTGGCAGCATGAAACCGGAAAATGCGGCGGATTTGCTGGCCTGCAACGATATTGACGGAGGCCTGATCGGTGGGGCTTCCCTGAAAGCGGACGAATTTATCACGATTGTCCAGCGGGGCATTGCGGCGGCCAACTGAGCCGATATCGGAACTTTGTCGCAAGCTCGAATAGCGGCGTGTATGGAATTGGAATAGGCATGTTTACAACGCTAATGGTTTTTCAAGTCTTGATGGCCGCGGGCCTCATAGCTATCGTGCTGGTTCAGCGCGGCCCGGGGGCCACGATGGGCGCGGCTTTCGGCTCGGGCGCTTCCGGAACTGTTTTCGGTTCACGCGGCGCCGGGAACTTCCTGACGCGCACGACCAGTTGGCTTGCCGTGGGCTTCTTCGCTATCAGCCTGTCACTGGCGATACTGGCGACCAGCCTGAGCAGCCAGGGTGGCGCCGACTCGGCGCTTTCGGAATCAGTCATGGATCAGCAGGAGCAGCCCGTTCAGAGCGAGAGCGACGACGGGATCGAGTCGGTGATCGATAGCCTCGACAATGGTAGCGACAATCCGGCCAGCGGGCAGCAGACTGGCGAGGTTGAACAGCCTGAAGAGGCGGCATCGCAAAATGATGACGGCACGCTGCCAGAGCCGCCGCCGAATATCTGATTGAAAGAGTCCGATCCAATGAGTTTTTCACGTCGATTTTCTGCCGGAGTGGTGGAATTGGTAGACACGCTGTCTTGAGGGGGCAGTGGCCTTTGGCCGTGCCGGTTCGAGTCCGGCCTTCGGCACCAGAAATTCGACAACGATTGCGTTACTGCGCAAGGCCGTCAGAAAATCTGGCGGTTCCGGTCTTCTCTGCAAGGTGCGGGTCGCAGCCAATCGTCTTGTGACACGAGGTCTGCGCCTGCAGCGCGGGCCGTAGCAAACGCGGCGCAGTGCGTCGCCCAACGTGGAACACGCAGTCATGCTGACGGAATATTTTCCAATTCTGGTTTTCCTCGGAATCGCCACCGTGATGGGTATAGGCTTGATGGTCGCCGGCGGCATCCTAGGCCCCCGCCGGCCGAACAGCGAAAAGCTTTCTCCCTACGAATGCGGTTTCGAGGCATTCGAGGACTCGCGCATGAAATTCGACGTGCGCTTCTATCTGGTCGCCATACTGTTCATCATCTTCGATCTCGAGATCGCATTCCTGTTTCCCTGGGCAGTGGCGCTGGACACAATCGGCATGACCGGCCTGATCGCGATGGCGATTTTTCTCGCGGTCCTGGTCATCGGATTCATATACGAATGGAAGAAAGGTGCACTTGAATGGGAATGAGTGTCGAACTCAACCAGGTTGACGACATCCTGCGGCCGAACGCCGACAGCAACCCGCTCATGGGTCGCGGCTGGGCAACGACAAACGTCGATGCGTTGATCAACTGGGCCAGGACCGGCAGCATGTGGCCGATGACCTTCGGACTGGCCTGCTGCGCCATCGAGATGATGCACGCCGGGGCATCCAGGTACGACCTGGACCGGTTCGGCGTGGTCTTCAGGCCCAGTCCGCGCCAGTCCGACGTGATGATAGTGGCCGGAACGCTGTGCAACAAGATGGCGCCGGCGCTGCGCAAGGTCTACGACCAGATGCCGGATCCTAAGTGGGTGATTTCCATGGGATCCTGTGCCAACGGCGGTGGTTACTACCATTATTCCTATGCAGTGACCCGCGGCTGCGACCGGATCGTGCCGGTTGACGTCTACGTGCCCGGCTGCCCGCCTTCGGCCGAGCAGTTGATCTACGGCATCATCCAGCTGCAGAAGAAGATTCGTCGAACCAACTCCATCATGGCGCCCGCGGCATGAGCAATTTCAGCGAACGCAACCAGCTCCTGGTCAAGCGGGTCCGTGAAACGCTGGGCGAGAAGCTTGGGCAAATCAAGCAAGTCCGCAAGCAGCTGGTCGCCGAGATTGCGCCGGCCGACTGGGTCGAATCCTGTCGTTTGCTGCGCGATACCGACGGGCTCGAGTTCGACACCATGATCGATTTGTGCGGTGTCGATTTCCTCGGCTACGGCGACGACGAGTGGGAGACCGCGGAGGCTACCGGCAGCGGTTACTCCAGGGGTGTCGACGATCTGGGCCCGGGGCGATTCGACTGGGAAAGCCGTCCTGAAGCGGAGGACATCCCGAACCGGTTCGCGGTCGTGGTCCAGCTTTTGTCGACTCGAAACAATTTCCGTGTGCGTCTGCGCTGCCATCCCGAGCAGGCCGATTTCCCGACGCTGTCGTCGATCGTCGACGTCTGGAACTCGGCCAACTGGTACGAGCGCGAGGCGTTCGACCTGTTCGGTATCGTATTCGAGGGCCATCCGGATCTGCGCCGGATCGCGACCGACTACGGCTTCATCGGCCACCCGTTCCGCAAGGACTTCCCGCTGATCGGCAACGTCAGCGTCCGCTTCGACGAGGACAAGGGCCGGGTGATCTACGAGCCCACCGAAATCGAGCCGAGGGTGCTGGTGCCGCGGGTGATTCGCCGTGATTCGCGCTACGTCGGTGACGAACTGGATCGACGGGAGGCGCCTAGTGGTCCTTCAACCTGATAATTACGAATTCAGTTGGTCTGTCAGCGCTCAGGGCAAGGCGCGGACCGCAGTGAATGGCGGTACCCTTTGCAACGGCCGGAGCGCAGCCCTGGACGCTGACAGGCCAACCCTTCGGACTCTCCTGTGGCGCTGCGCTGCAGCGTTCCCGTGCTTGCCAAGGGTGAAGGCCATTGCCTACGCACGGCGCCTTGCAGCGCAGCGCCACAGGAACGCTGAACCCGCAATTATCAAGTCGAAGGACCACTAATGGCTGAGATCAAGAACTACACGCTGAATTTCGGCCCGCAGCATCCGGCTGCGCACGGCGTGCTCCGCCTGATTCTGGAAATGGACGGCGAAGTGGTCCAGCGCGCCGATCCGCACGTGGGTCTGCTGCATCGGGCCACAGAGAAGCTGGCCGAATCCAAGCCGTACAACCAGTCCATCGGTTACATGGATCGGCTCGATTACATGTCCATGATGTGCAGTGAGCACGCCTACGTGCGCGCTATCGAAGAATTACTGGGCATCGAGCCGCCCGAACGCGCACAGTGGATCCGGACCCTGTTCGACGAGATCACGCGCCTGATGAGTCACCTGATGTGGCTGGGCGCCAACGGGCTCGATCTGGGCGCGATGACGCTGTTCCTGTACTGTTTTCGCGAGCGTGAATACCTGCTGGATGCCTACGAGGCCGTCAGCGGTGCGCGCATGCACGCCACCTATTATCGTCCGGGCGGGGTATACCGCGATCTTCCGGCCGAAATGTCGAAGCTCGCCGAGTCGCGCTTTCGCAAAGCCTCAGACGTCAAGCGCATGAACGAGTGGCGCGAAGGCTCGCTTCTGGACTACCTGGAGGCCTTCATGGCCAGCCAGGGCGAGCGGATCGATGAATACGAAACGCTGGTCACCGACAACCGCATCTGGAAGCAGCGCAACGTCGGCATCGGCGTGGTCTCGCCCGAGCGCGCCCGCCAGCTCGGCTTCACCGGCCCGATGCTGCGCGGCTCGGGTGTGGCATGGGACCTGCGCAAGAAGCAGCCCTATGCGAAGTACCGTGAAGTGGATTTCGACATCCCGGTGGGCGTCAACGGCGACTGCTACGACCGCTACCTGGTGCGCGTGGAGGAAATGCGCCAGTCGGTGCGGATCTGTCAGCAGTGCATCGCCTGGCTGCGCGAGAACCCGGGTGCGGTAATGGCCGGCAACTACAAGGTCGCGCCGCCTTCGCGCAAGGAAATGAAGGATGACATGGAAGCGCTTATCCATCACTTCAAACTGTTCACCGAGGGCTATTGCGTGCCGGAAGGCGAGACCTACGCCGCGGTCGAGGCGCCCAAAGGCGAATTCGGCTGCTACATGATTTCCGACGGCGCCAACAAGCCGTTCCGGGTGCACCTGCGCGCCCCGGGTTTCGCCCACATCTCTTCGATGAACGAGATGATGCGTGGGCACATGCTGTCGGATGTCGTGGCCATTATCGGAACCCAGGACATTGTATTCGGGGAAATCGACAGATGAGTTTTCAGACCCACGAAAGCGCGGTAGAAGGCAAGGCCGGACGCCTGAGCGAGGAGACGCGCAGCACCATCGATCACTGGCGCGCCAAGTTTCCCGAAGGTATCGAGGGACGCCGTTCGGCGGTGATCCAGGCGCTGGTCGCGGCCCAGGCCCAGAACGGCGGTTTCCTGACCACCGAACTGATGGACGGCGTGGCTGATTATCTGGAGCTGCCTCCGGTGTGGGTCTACGAAGTCGCCACGTTCTACTCGATGCTGGAAACAAAGCCGGTTGGTCGGAATTCAATCTCGATTTGCACCAACATCTCGTGCATGCTCTGCGGCGCCGACAGCGTCGTCAAGTATGTCGAGGGCAAGCTCGGCATCAAGATGGGTGAAACCACGCCGGACGGGCGCATTTTCCTGAAGATCGAGGAGGAGTGCGTGGCCGCATGTATCGGTGCGCCGATGATGATTGTCAACGGCCACTACCACGAGAAACTGACTGAACAGAAGATCGACGAAATACTTGACGGTCTTGAATAACCGACGCAACGGGATGACTCATGGCTGAACACAACGTCTGCTTCACGCACCTGGACGAGCCGGAATGCTGGTCGCTGGACGCCTACAGGCAGCAAGGCGGCTACGAGGCATGGCAGAAAATTCTTGCCGACAAGACGCCGCAGGAAGACATCATCGAGCAGGTCAAGAAGTCGTCGCTTCGCGGCCGCGGCGGGGCGGGATTTCCAACCGGTCTCAAGTGGTCGTTCATGCCGCGCTCTGCGCCAGTGCAGAAATACCTGCTGTGCAATTCGGACGAATCCGAGCCGGGTACCTGCCACGATCGAGACCTGCTGCGCTACAACCCGCATGCGGTCATCGAAGGCATGGCCATCGGCTGCTATGCAATGGGCGCCACGGTTGGCTACAACTATCTTCGTGGCGAGTTTCACCACGAGCCATTCGAGCGCTTCGAGGCGGCGCTGAAGGAAGCCTACGAGGCCGGCTTGCTGGGCAAGAACATCGATGATTCGGGCATAGACGTCGATATCCACACGGTTCTGGGCGCCGGTGCCTACATCTGCGGCGAGGAAACCGCGCTGATGGAGTCGCTGGAGGGCAAGAAGGGCCAGCCGCGATTCAAGCCGCCGTTTCCGGCCAATTTCGGTATCTACGGCAAGCCGACGACGATCAACAACACCGAAACGCTGGCCTCCGTGCCGGCCATCATGCGCAACGGCGGCGAATGGTTTCTGGAGCTGGGCAAGCCGAACAACGGCGGTCCGAAGATCTTTTCGGTTTCCGGCCATGTGAACAGCCCCGGCAATTTCGAGATTCCGCTGGGCACGCCGTTCTCCGAGCTGCTGGAAATGGCAGGCGGCATGCGCGACGGCAACGCTCTGAAGGGTGTGATCCCGGGCGGCTCCTCGATGCCGGTGCTGCCGGCCGATATCATGAACGATGTCACCATGGATTTCGACGCACTGCAGAAGGCCGGCTCGGGACTGGGTTCGGGTGCGGTCGTGGTGATGGACGAGACCACCTGCATGGTGCGCGCCTGCACCCGTATTGCCCGCTTCTACTATGCCGAATCCTGCGGACAGTGCACGCCGTGCCGCGAAGGTACGGGCTGGATGTACCGGGTGCTCAAGCGGATTACCGAAGGGCAGGGCAGACCGGAAGACCTCGAATTGCTCGAATCGGCGGCCGGCCAGATCGAGGGGCACACGATCTGCGCCTTCGGCGAAGCCGCGGCCTGGCCGGTTCAGGGTTTCCTGCGCCACTTCCGCAACGAGTTCGAGTACTTCGTCGAACACAAGCGTTCCATCGTCGACGAAAAACTCGGCGCCGCGGCCTGAAGCAGGCTGGCGGCCCAATGAAATTCGAATCTACTGCATCGACCTGACGGGTCGGCAGAACTGGAACACGAGATGGCAACGATTCAAGACAAGGACACGGAACTGGTGACCATCGAGGTCGACGGACGCGAGATCGAGGCGCGCAAGGGTGAGATGGTGATCCAGGCCACCGACCGCGCCGATATCGAGATTCCACGTTTCTGTTACCACCACAAGCTTTCGATTGCGGCCAACTGCCGCATGTGTCTTGTGGACGTGGAGAAGGCGCCCAAGCCGCTGCCGGCCTGCGCCACACCGGTCGCCGAAGGCATGAAAGTCTTCACCCGTTCCCGCCGGGCCGTGGATGCGCAACGCGGTGTTATGGAATTTCTGCTGATCAACCATCCGCTGGATTGTCCGATCTGTGACCAGGGCGGCGAATGTGAATTGCAGGACCTGGCCATGGGCTATGGACGCTCGATCTCGCGCTTTACCGAACGCAAGCGCGTGGTCAAGGACAAGAACCTCGGTCCGCTGGTGGCCACCGACATGACGCGTTGCATCCACTGCACGCGCTGCGTGCGTTTTCTCGAGGAAATTGCCGGCACTGCCGAACTCGGTGGAGTCGGGCGCGGCGAACACACCGAGATCTCGACGTTCATCGAGCGCAATATCGAATCCGAGCTGTCCGGCAACATCATCGATCTTTGCCCGGTCGGTGCCCTGACCAACAAGCCGTTCAGGTTTTCGGCCCGGGCCTGGGAAATGTCGGCGCGCCCGTACATCGGCACCCATGATTGTGTTGGTTCGAACCTTTACTACCACGCCCGTGCCGGGGAGATCATGCGTGCCGTGCCGCGCGAGAACGAAGACATCAACGAGTGCTGGCTGGCCGACCGCGACCGCTACAGCCATTTCGGCCTGGCGGCCGACGATCGGGTTACCACGCCGCGAATCAAGGTCGACGGCCAGTGGCAGGACACCGACTGGGATACCGCACTGGCGCGTGCGGCCGAACTGCTCGGCAACACGATCGAGAGCCAAGGCGCCGACCAGGTCGGGGTGCTGGCATCGCCGCGCGCGACCTGCGAGGAGCATTTCCTGCTGCGCCGGTTCGCCGAAGGACTGGGTACACCGCATCACGATCACAGGTTGCGGATCCTGGATGCGCGCGATGCAAGCCTCGGCTCCGCCCGTCTGGATCGTCCTTTGCGCGACCTTTCCGGCGCGGATGCGGTATTCATGGTCGGCAGCCACCTGCGCCACGACCAGCCGATTCTCAACCACCGCGTGCGCACCGCATGGCGCAGCCATCAGGCCGCGGTGATGGACCTCAATCCGGTCGCATGGAACTTCCCGTTCGATATGAGCGAACGGATGATCGTCGCGCCGCAGCACATGACAGAGACGCTTGCCCGGGTGGCCAGGGCGGCCTTCGATGCGGCCGGCCAGACACCGCCGGATTCGCCTTTGGGACGTTTCATCGCCGAGCGCAGCCCTGAGCCTTCAGCCGAGAAGATTGCGCGGCGACTTGCCGAATCCGAGAACGGATTCCTGCTGGTCGGCGACCAGGCGCTGTTTCACCCGGAAGCCGCTTTTCTGCGCGCCATTGCCGGCGAGATCGCGCGCCTGACCGAAACGGCGCTGATGGTGCTGCCGGGACCTGCCAACAGCCAGGGCGCCTGGCGCGCCGGCATGGTGCCGGCCGACGGCGGCATGTCGGCCACCGAACAGCTTGCGCGGGGTCGCAAGGCGTTCGTGCTGTTCGATCTTGAGCCCGAATTCGATCTGGCCGATCCGGCTTCGGCCCGGACCGGTCTGGCCGAAGCCGAAGCCGTGGTTGCCATCGCCAGCTTTGCCGGCACCGATTTGCTGGAGGCCGCCGACGTGTTGTTGCCGCTTGCGCCGGTGCCCGAAACCGACGGCAGCTACATCAATGCCGATGGTCAACAGCAATGGCTCAAGCCCGCTGCCAAACCGGTTGGCGGCGCACATGCCGGCTGGAAGATTCTCCGGTTGTTCGGCGAGCACATGCAGATCGACGGATTCGACTTCTCGTTGCTCGCAGAAGTCCATCGCATGCTCGACGAAACGGATGCCCCTGTTATTGCGCCGTTCGAGATCGAGGGGATCGAGCCCGCCGGCGAGGAAGGCCTGTGGCGCACCGGTCCGGTGCCGATGTAC
>Ga0209925_1000067_pt1 | contig 48313 bp, 72 predicted proteins | sample SalPonR2_A_D1_MG_FD_185702 | JGI IMG/M metagenome (GOLD analysis project Ga0209925, IMG submission 185702) | Salt pond soil microbial communities from South San Francisco under conditions of wetland restoration - Salt Pond MetaG R2_A_D1_MG... ... | reverse complement strand
CTCTAAAAAAAATAAAAAAAAAAAGAAGAGAGAAGTAAACCATAAGCTACGCTTAGCTACGAAGCTAAGGAGGCTAACTCACGAAGTGAGAAAGGGAGTACTAAACCACATTTGAAATTTTAATTCCCTACAGTACACGGACTAATTGTATTATATGTATTGGGGAGACTAGGAGTACTAAATGTATTTATGGTATTTTGTGGCTTGACACCGGCGAAGTAGAACTGGTATAATGGGGTAAAAATGAGAGAGGAGGATGATGATGGATAGAGAGGAGATAGAAAGGACAGTGCTTGCAGCAGGAACGATGTTGATGGAGGGAGTGTTGGTTGCTGGGTTTGTGATAGGGATGGGAATAGTGGTGATAGTAGGAGCGATAGTAGGAGCTATCGTACTTGGGATAATGTTCTGACCGGCACGGCAGTGCCTTGTAAATTCTAAATGGAGGGAGGGAAGAGCAATGGGATATAAGAATACTGGTGATAGATACCACTGGGAAGATGGAAAGAAAGTATGTCCAGTCTGTGAAAGGAAGTTAGAGCCGAGTGAGTATGAGGAGGATCAACTTAGGTGGGATGGAGTGAGTAGGCTGTGTAGAAGGTGTATGGAGTTAGGAAAAGGGGAGTCGAAAAGACTGGCTATGGAGGAGAGGGAAGTAAGTAGGAAAAGGGAGTTTAAGGAGGAACAATCCGAGATGATGAGAGTAACTATGGAGATGAAAAGGAGGAAAGATGGAGACCAAGACTAAGCAGCACATTGAGGATGAGATTCAGTCCCAAGTAACCGGCACGGAGAGAGATGAGGGATTGTATAAGAGGGATACGTTTGTGCAGGCACTAGTGGATAGGAGATACTTGGCCACGGCAGCGGAGGTGCTGGAGAAAGAAAAGGAAATGAGAGTAGGAAGTATGAGTGAGCTGATTGGGGATATAGTGGAGGCCTTTGCGCTGATGGTAGTAGGGAATAGTATGGTGGAGGGGTTTAGTTTGACTAGTGAAGCAGAGAGCTTTTTAAGTGCCAGGCTTAAAGGGAGTTTGAATAAGGGGGAGAGGGGAAGTAAGAGTCTATGGTATAATAAGAGAGTGGATAGTGTGAGGATAAGTAGGGTCTCGGCAGAGAAAGGGGCGGATAGAAGTGGAAGTGCTTTCATCCGGGAAGGGATAGAAAGAAAGTCTGATAAACTGGATAAGGAGATGGAAGAGGCAATTAAGAACAATCCTCACGGCTTGAAGCCAAGACAGTCCAACTCAACTGAGGAGGATAATCGCCCACGTTCTGAGATGAGCGATGAAGAGATTAAGAGGAAGGATCAAGAGGAGTTGAAGGAGCAGAAGGATCAGCTGGCTGTACCACCGAAGCCGAGTGAGGAGGAGGAATAGCCAGCGCGTTAGCGCCTCGTAAATTCCTCCACGCCACTGCGCCTAGGGTTGTCCTCTAGACCCAGCACTACGTGCTATGATAGCGAAGCCATTAGGTTGAATAAAATTTATTCAAAGTGTTGGATCGACGAAGTCGAGGGTAGAGGGATTGGATTGCGCTGTAATTTTGGTGCGCTACTTGACATCCCCGATTTTGTGTGGTATTGTGGGGTTGAAACATGGAAATAGAACCCGGCCCGGCGGGACTACCGGGCACTCAACACTAATGAATGGAGGTAGAGATGGAAGTAAAACAACTAATCAATGAACTAAGCAACTGGCCCAAGGATGCACAGGTGGAAGTAGCAATACCTGTCATGGAAAGTAATGAACCAGAAATGGAGGACAAAGTCTGGCGTGAAGTCTCTATGGTTGAGGAAGTTAATCCTGATCCTAGAGATGATAACAAGCACTGCCTGCTATTTGCAGGTAAAATAACTATAAGGAGGAAAAGACAATGTACCTAGTGCTAGATGATCTGTTTGGACAACTCGATGATCTACGTGCCAAGTACAGATCAGGACTCATCAGTAAACAAGAAGTTGTGGAAGGTATTCAAAGAATAGGAAAAGTAGCGGGCGCTGCCCTGACTTTGGATGAACTAGATCCAGAGACCAGAGAACAACTGATAAAAACTATAGGATAAGGAGGTAAGACTATGGCTGAAGACTTTACACAAGACCTGTATAATCAGTTGATTGAGACTGCAGACCAGATGAGAGACTTGGCACAGTCATTGAGTCCGAAAGGTCGGACTCTTAACAAAAAGGAAAGTGAACTCGCCAGACTCGCTATGTCTACAAAGGTTAATGCTCTATTCGATGATGCGAGGATGTCCTTCCTGACAGGTGATAAGGAGGATATGGTCAAGGCGATGGATCAAGCCTATGAAATTGCGAGCCTTATAGAAAGTATAAGGGAATAAAGGAGGTAAGACTATGACACCAATTACTATCCTCGTAGAACTCGAACGCCCTGCCAAGAAGTCTGGCGGGGATAGGTATAAAGGTACGGCTCCTGATAGGCAGGATTTCGTGATATATCTTCCACAGTCTATCAGTCGTGCGGGTGCACTGTATGGCCTGAGGACGAATCCGTATAAAACCTTATCAATAACTTTTGAGGAGGGGGAGTAATGACTGATTATCCAAGGTGTAGTCGATGCGGCCACCACTTAACCCGTATCGTCTACTTTCCCTTCTCTCCTAAACTGGACGGCAGTCCCATCTGCCCATACTGCGTGAATGGAAGAGATTCTTATCGACAGGGGATTTATGCTAGGTTTAGTATAGATCCCTTCAAGTTCCTAAACCTCAAGAAAGGAGGAATAGTATGAACATCGAACTTATTGATCAGATTCATAAACAACTGGAGGAAGAGGCAGGGGAGGAGGGCCATAACTACCTACTCGTCGCCCAAGTGGACAACGAGCAAGCCACAATTAGAGCAGAAACTATGCCCTGGTTTCTTAAGACCTCCATAGTACAATTAGCGAGATGCCTCAGTATGGAGGATAAAGTGAGGGTGGCCATAGAAATATTAAGTGAGGCAGAGAAGGAGGAGACTGATGAGTGACGAAACTTGGGAGTACCCAATCGAGAATAGGATAGCAAGTGCTAAGGGCAGGATGAATCGGGCTTGGTCAAGGAGACAAGAACTCCTCGGCACCCTTGCCAAGGTTAATGCCGAGTACTCCAATGCCCTTCAGGAGTACCATGCCCTGGATAGGATGCGGGCAGAGCAGAATATAACTTACTGTCCACCCGCAGAGCCAAAGAAGAGAAGAAAGAAGAAGGAAGACAAGACAAGTGAAGACGTTGGCGCTCTAGTCAGCGCCGTCTCCAACATGAGTGAGAAGGAGAAGCAGGAACTACTTGCTCAGCTGGAGAACAAGATGAAAGGAGGAGAGTGATGAGTGAAAGAAAATGGCTAGGCACGTGGCCAGCGTCTTGTGACATCTGCAAGCGGCCATTAGATTTGGACGAACATTTCTTCGACGCCCAGACTAGAATGGGGCCTTGGGCTCTGCTCTGTGAGCGGTGCTTCGATTGGTACGGAGTGGGACTAGGTCAAGGATCTGGGCAGATGTATAGCACTGAAACTTTAGAAAAGGAGGAAGGATAATGAAGAAAGAACACAAAGAAGAAATAGAAGACTGTGTACATACTGACAAGCCTCACAGATTCCACAACAGACTACCCACTTCCTCAGAGCTGGATTATATAGACATTTCTGAATGGGAGAACGCAGGTAAGCCTCATGAGTGGATCTTTCAGGATCAGGTAGGTAAGTTTGTCTGCTATGTGGACTTCGGATATGGGAGTCTAGTACTATTCGAGAGAGATGAGTTGATAGATTACTCCTCTGGAGTATACACACCTATAATAGGCAACGAGCGAGCAGTGGTATGGTGCCCTGGAGACTTGGACACGGCAAGAATCTACACAAGAAAGGAGGAAGGATAATGAAGAAAGGTGATACAGTAAAAGTTGCGGATGAAGTAGACGTGGAGCGATACGATGAGTACGGCCCGGGCTTTCCCCGGGAGATGAAGGAGTACTTTGGCCAAGTGGGAGAGGTACGCTATGTAGACGAATTCGATGCCGCTGTAGAATTCGAAAATGGCGACCGTTACTGGTGGCTAATAGAGGATCTGGAGGTTATTGAGGAAGACTGAGTAAACTTAGAATTTGGGCGGCCAGAGCATTAGCGCTAGGCCGAAACAGATGGAAAAGTCTGGTAGTTAGTTCTGGTCGCCCATCTTTTTATAAAAGAGGAAATGAGATGAAACAAATTAAAATAGAAGACGAGAAGGAAATATCCGAGAGCTCCTATCGCAACGCGATAAAATCGTCGGATGTAATAGTCAACGCCGATGACCTGGAGTACGGGACGAGAATACTGATCCTAGGCAACCGGGACGATAACTACTTGATAATCGTGTCGAGTGAGACTATAATCGTTATACCGTATAGTGTTGAGGAAGATTGAATAAAATTTATTCAAACTCCTGGGACTGCACATCCTGGGGACTAAGGAAGGAGGCTCCATGACACCTAGACAGGTAAGAAGCAGAGTCAGTAAGATCAGAGGTATGGCCGGAGACTTCGAGAGGGCCCATAGTGAAGAGGATAAACTGCATCAAGATGTCCTTTGGTATATAGCCACTGGCCATCTCACTATGGCGGAGGCTAGGGTTCTGGCTTATGAGGCCTTGAGAACAAAGACCATCAGGTTCGCCAGAACTTGCGCTTAAGTAGGAGGGAGAATGAATACTAATATTAATAATAGCAACCAGAACTTTGAGCCTGATAAGCATCCAACTCCAAGAACAGGCCAAAGGCTGCGCAACTATCGGGCTTTCAGAAAACGGAAGAACAAAATTGCGAGAGAATCAAGGCGACGAAACAGAAGATGAGGGGGAGATCATGACTAAGCAAGAAGTAACCAACTGGATCAGAGTAATGAAGGCAGAGAACTGGTATCTAGCCACTCACCTCACTATCCTTGATAGTCGAAACTCCTATCACAGAATGATAGGGAAACTCCACTTCAGCAAGCCAAGAAAGGAGGCACGATCATGAGAAAATCTCTACAAAGCTTTAAGCTAGCAGGAATGGATCGGTATATCTGGATTGATACATACCAGATAAATACTGTCTCCGAAGACAGGAATAGTACAACTATTACCCTTATTGGTGACCCTGATCCATATAGACTTGAAGATTCTGCTATCGAGGTTCTGAGGAAAATCCGAGAAGGGTAAATCGAAATAACACAAACAACAGGAGGAACCATGACTATCTGCAAAATCTGCGGAAATGATGATGCCTACATTACTGCTTACAAGACCAACGGCAATCTCATTGATATCTGTAAGAGCTGCCTAGACAAGAGCAAAGAAACCAAGAAGCCACTATCAGTGGCTGTAGTATGGAAGGAATCTTCGGATAAATTTTATGCAAAGGAGAAATAGTCATGGAACTAAGAGGATGTATTTGTGGCAAAAAATGGGTTGACACCGGCCTAGTAGAACTGATACGGTGTAACCATATTTGGGTAAAAGTTTTACCCTAAACCAAACCAAGAAGAAGGAGGACAATCATGCAACAGAAGAGTGTAACAGCAACTAAGAAGTTGGAGGGAATGGAGTACGGCGCCACTGTGGACTTTGAAGTTCCGGAGAACTGCGAGGAAATGGCTCAGATCTGGGGCGATAGCGTCGGCACCTCCAACGCTGTCTCCAACGCAGTCGTTACCCTCCAGGGCGCTATTCGCCGGCGGATTGAGAAGCTGCACAAGAAAGCCAAAGAGGATGGTAAGGAAGGCGCGGATAAGGAGGATATCCAGTCCGTCGTCACCCAGGAACTCAGTGGCTACAAGCCGGGTGAGGCCACTCCCAAGACTGACCCCGTCGACGCCATGCTGAACAAGTTCGATTCCTTGTCGGAAGACAAGCAGAACGAACTGATCAATCAGCTCAAGGCCAAGGCTGGATTGAAGTAGTTGGAGTAGCACCTCCGCTGGGGAGCAGGAGCAATCTTGCTCCCCTTAAAAACTGCTTAAGTTGCCACAAATTTATGGCTACAGATATAATCATAATAAGAAGGAGAAAAGACAATGGAATCAAGCCTACCTTTCCGCCAACCTTGGAAGTGTGAGAACTGCGGGGCAGAAGGAGAAGTTCCCTACGCCTCCGATAGTACGCCTCTCTTTGTAATCAACTCCATCAAGCAAGACCACTATCTCAAGAGTCCTAACTGCACCTTCGATATTAATGCGGTGAAAGTATGGAGGAAGGAGGTACAAGATGGGTAGTACTTATGGAATATATGATACTCACGAAGTAGAAGTATTTATTGAGGAGATGAGCAATAGGTTAAGCCTCGTAATGTTTGATAAGAAAAGTGAGGCCCTTATAACCACTAATGACTTAAGTATTAAGGAGATGCTCGAACTAGTACAAAGAATGTTACTAGCCATATCTTATTGGACTCCAGAATCTGAGTTCTATCCAGTCTTAGAGCGAGAGCAATACTGCCCATTCCCAAATGAGGAGGAGCAGGATGACTAGACGCAGGGATGTTCAACTATGCTATCCGTTTGAAGAAAAAAGATTTAATGATTGGCCAAAACCCTGCTTCATCCAGCCTAAGTTGGATGGAGTCAGATGTCGGGCGGAGTTAGATTCCGACATCCGGCTACTCTCCAGTGAGGGCCATCCCCTTAACTTCGCACTGCCTCATATTGTGGAGAGATTAGAGGATGTTAAGACTCAGTTTTATGCTAATGGTATCTTCGAGTTGGATGGGGAGATATACTCGCACGAGGATAGTTTTGAAGAGATCACTAGTATTACCAGCCGCACTACTAATCGTCACCCTAACCATAAGCATGTGGAATTCTGGATCTTTGATCATGTCTCTAGTCAACCCTTCACTGATCGACTGAACCAGTTAGTCTCCTCCTACAATCTCCTTAATGGATATCTCCAGCTCGTGCCGACTGAGATAGTAGGGAATTTAGACGGAGTGATCCAAACCCTCAATAGATACGTTGATGATGGCTATGAAGGTATCATCCTCCGCCATCCAAGCTATCCTTATGTAGCCAAGCGCTCCACTGGGATGATGAAGTTCAAGCCAAGGAGGAATGACACCTACACTATTGATGGGTGGAAGGAGGAGATGGATAAGAATGGGAACGCCAAGGGCACACTTGGTGCCCTGATCCTCAAGGATCCTGAGGGTAACATCTTCAGTGCGGGCTCTGGACTGACGCAAAGACAAAGAGTGGATCTTTGGGAAGTGAAGGAGAACTTGCCCGGCAAGACTGCCACTATTGCGTATCAGCATACTACTAATGGAGGAGTGCCGAGGTTTCCGGTACTGCTGTATATCAATGAGTTTGAATAAATTTTATTCAATCTAACTATTTTATGGCAGGCGTGGCGGAATTGGTAGACGCAGATCGGCAGCCTACAGGGGTAAAAGCGAAGCATCCAACTCTGGCAACAGAGGCACGTTAGGGATGCCCCAAGGAGATAAGGACTCCGTTATAAAGGGCGGATTGACGCTGGCTGTCACATAGATGTTACCGGTTAAAACTCTATGAATAACCTCCCCGTTGCAGGTTCGAACCCTGCCGCCTGCCACACTAAGGAGGAATAATAAGATGGAACGTAAGAGGAGAAAAGACTTCCACGACGACTTCAGTTACGAAAGGTATATTAATCGTATAGTAGATGCTCTTAGCGTTTTCGCATATGAGCCTACAACAGAGATGGATTACTATATGTGCCATAGAGGCATAGTTCCGAAGGAGCAATGCTCATTCTGTGGCCCTCGTATAGAAGCATATAAAGCAATCAAAGACGAGGAATGAAAGGAGGTGATCTTCGATGCCCCGAGTCTACATCGTCTCCCGCTCGGCCCATGACTTCACTAACGCCGAGCAATTCGGAAAACTGGTCACTCTATCCGAGGGACCTATCAATCGGTATAGCGTGAACAACATCCACAGACAATTCCACTCTATCCTTAAGCACTCAGACCCGGATGATTATATCTTGGTCTGTGGCTTAGGGATTATGAACGCAGTGGCTGCTAGTATCATGACAGCACTGCATGGGAAGGTAAACTTCCTGCTGTTCAAGCAGGGAGAATACTTACCCCGCAACCTTGTGTTAAAGGAGGAATAAGATGAATAGAAAACAAGCAGAAAAAGAAGCGAGAAGAATACGGAAAGAGTTTGGATGTGCTGTAGCTATCTGTGAAAAGGTATGGGCTTATACTGATGGGGATATAACTACCACAGTGGAAATCTACATAGCCAACACACCGCCTGGAGTACCCCACTTCACTGAGCGCCCTACTCTCCAGGAAGCCCTCGACGCATTGGGAGGTGCTTTATGATAGCCGATCCAAACTACCCATACCCAATTCCTTTTAATCCCCTTTGGAATGTAGTCGATCCCTCCAAGGTGGAGACTTGGCTGACTTGTCCGCGCCAATACTTCTACAAGCATATCCTGGGGTGGAAGAACACTGCTCCCAACAACCATCTCATTTTTGGGGAGGCTATGCATAAGGCTCTTGAGCACATGCTTCTGAATAAGACAAGCGAGGGCTACCCCAACTCCGTGATTACGGAGGCCTTTCAGAAGTTTCTGGACTCTTACCGGCAAGAACTCCCTGAGGAGACTGACGAGCTCTACACCCCCAAAACTCCCGCCAATATGCTCGGGGCTTTGAGTGAGTATGCAGGGAGATGGGGTAGGGATGATGCTCCTCTTGAGGTTCTTTATACTGAGGTCGCTGGCTCAATTCCCATCAGTCCTTCCCGCTCCATCTTCTATCGAGTCGATGCTATTGTGTATGATCCTACTAAGGACATCGTCTTCTCCTTGGAGCACAAATCCGGGAGTAGGATCAATCGGCAGTGGCAAGACAAATGGGCACTGCACAATCAACCCTTCTCTTACACCCACGTCCTTTACTCCATATTCGATCCCAAGATAGTTAAGGGCGTGAAGATTAATGGAATTCACTTCATAAAGAGAAAGACCGATCCCATAGAATTCATTCGCATCCCTTGTTGGAAGCGTCCTCCCCAGATGAATGAGTGGTTGTGGGAGATCAACGACATCTTCGATCAGATGGAGTACGAGTTCTTCCGCTTCTCCAACTGCTCTCCAGATGACATTGCAATGAGGGCGTTTCCCAAGAATCCGGAGGCTTGCACCAAGTACTTTGGGTGTCCTTATCACGACTACTGCTGTGCTTGGGAGAACCCACTGAGCAGATGTGATGAAGTTCCTTACGAGTTCCAAGTGGAGCATTGGGATCCCAGGGATCAGGAGACTACGCACCGTAAGGACTTCACGCCCGAGCAAACTTACTCCCTACTGAATGTCGGGGAGGAGGGAAATGGAGAGATTAAGGAGGGAGGTGATGACGCTCCAGTTTAAGGTTGTTTGTGCTATTGCGGCTTTCTACGCCGCAGTAATAATAATTTCACTATTGAAAGGAGGTGATTAAAGATGAGTAACATACTTCACACTTTTTACGTCGCTGGTCTCCAGCACCACACGGAGGATGAGGATCTAGAGCAGATTGAGGAGGGAATCGAAGTCCTACTTATGTTTGATCCCGAGAATGAGTACGACTCCGATGCCATTCAAGTTCTTTATCCTGGTCTTGGTCAGATTGGATTCGTACCCAAGAAGATTAATGAGGAGGTTGGGGAGACTATGCTTTTCGGGCCTCACTGGGCCGAAGTCTTCCGCTTCAATCCTGATGCTGACCCATGGAAGATGGTTAAGATTGCAATCTATGAAGAAGAGGAGACATCATGACAACAAAGGTAATGATGGAACTGGTAAACTTTGATAACAGAAGTATCTGGGTTGATGTGATGCAGATAAATACTCTATGGATTGATGAAGCAGATTTTGTAACCTGCTTCACATTGATTGGAGACTCAGAGCCATTCAAGGTGAAGACGGCTCTTACAACTATACTCAGAAATATCCCGGACAGATTAGAGCCTAAACCTACTGAGTCAGAGACCAGTCTATACGATCTTATGCAAGAGGAGGAGTATCCATGACAAATCCAAAGGAAGAATTTGAACGATTACGTAAAGCGTATGCTGAAGATCCTCGCCAGTCCTCATTCAACGTTCTCCTCCTTGGGGAAAGTGGAGTGGGTAAGACCTTCATGCTCCGCACCGCCCGGAAGCCTGTCCACATAGACAGCTTTGATCCCGGCGGGACTAAAGGCCTCCGTCCTTGGATTGAGAAGGGGGAAGTGCTGGTGGATACTAAGTATGAGGGGGAAGACCCCACTAAGCCCTTCGCGTACAGTGAGTGGAAGAAGGACTTCAAGTCCAGAGTGGATAGTGGATACTTCAATCACATCGGGACCTACGTAATCGACTCCGCTACCAGTTGGGCCGAGTCTATCATGAACTACATCCTCAAACAAGCCAACATCGCTGGAAAGGCTCCTCGTTTCACTCACGATTACGTTCCCCAGAAGATGGAAATCAGGAATCGGTTGCGGGAGTGTCTTGATCTTCCTTGCGACTTCGTTCTGATCGGCCACCACGAGATTATGGAGGACGTAGATGAGGAGGGCCGAAAGACTCTGCGCTTCAAGTTCATGACGACGGGGAAGGGAGTGGTTACTATCCCTCTCCTGTTCGATGAGATCTACAGTTTGGTCAACAAAAGAAACTCAACTGGTGTAACCAGGGATCTTATCATTCAGAATGATGGTATCCACACTGCGCGATCAAGATTGGCTAAGGATGGAAAGCTCAATCCAAGGGAAGAGCCAGACTTCAAAAAGCTTCTTAAGAAGGCTGGGGAGAAGGGTGAGGATAAACCACTAACTCCAGAGTAAGGAGGAAAGATAATGAAGATTTGGGCTAAGACGCAAGTAACTGTACATATAGAACTGACCAGCAGAGAGGCGATCTGGCTTAGAGACTATATGCAGAACGCTTGCGGTAACCTAGAGGAGGAAGATGAAGAGACTTCAAAAATGAGATACAAGCTTTTTACTGACCTACAGAAAGAATTAGAGGAAGGAGGAGAGCATTATGAAAAGTGACAATCTCTATTGGACGGCCCTACTTAACGTCCTCAACAACATCACGGATGCTTCGGAGAGCGGTTCTCCAGAAGAGGCCTTAATCTGGGCCAGAGTCTTCGATACTTTAGGGGGTAACGACCCAAGCATAATGGATATTCTGAGAAAGGAGGTGAGAAAAGAGGAATAGCTAAAGATAGCACAATAAGATTGAATAAAATTTATTCAATCTCCACCCAAACTAAACTAAAGACAAAGGAGTAACAGATGAGCAATGATCCTTGGAAACACCGAAGTAAAGATATGTCTTGTGCCACTTGTATGTGGTATGTAGAGAAAGAAAAGGCTGCCGGAAGTGAGAACACCGCGCCTATTGGTCGCTGTCGCCGTCATGCTCCTACTATGAACGGTTATCCAGTCGTGTTCGAGACTGACTGGTGCGGCGACCACAAACTAGATGAAAACAAATCATAAACTAAACCAAAAAGGAGTATTTACCATGACTGACATTCTGGACGTTAGTTTTGATGATGTAGTCGAGCCGAGAACTGCCGAGGCTGACGATGAAGTGGAGATCACTATCGTGAACGTAAGGAATGACCTTGACAAGAATGGCCACCCTTACCTTCTTCCCCGCTTCGAGGTCAAGGATGATCCCTATGCCAAGGAGTTCACTCACTTCATGCGTCTCCCTCATGATGAGATGAACAAGAAGGAACTCAACAACTGTAAGTATCGGCTGCTGGAGTTCTACAAAACCTTCGGCATAGACCCGGCACGTCCGATCTCTCCCGAGGATGATCTCCCCGGTCAGACTGGCTGGGCAATCCTGGGCGTGAAGGACGACGATTTCACTGGTGGAGAGACAAATTACGTTAAGAAATTCATTCCTCCGCATCGTTAACCTTGAACCCTAAATCACTGCCTCCTCACTCACGCGGTGAGGGGGCACTCTTGTATCTTTAGGAGGCCGTATGAGTGATTTTCAAGACTATATGAGGGCTCAATCAGAAAGCCGAGCTGCTTGGGCGCAGTACGATAGTGCTAGCAAAGCACTAGATCTTGCCAGAATTAATGAGAGGCTAACCGAGATCAAAAGTCAGACTGAGCCTTTACGATTTCTGTCAGGATGTTCTATGTCAGGAAGAAACAAACTATATTCCGCTGCGTTCTATGTTGTAGTAGGGCGCATGCCGAACTTAGAGGAGGAGATAGAATGAGTGACCGCCCAGTGTATCGTCCCCGCCTCTCCATTGAGATCTCAGAGGAACAGCAACAGGCCCTCCAATCCCGCCTCAACCACGGGGAAGGGAAGGCCGTCTTCGTGGCCATCATAGACGACCTGATTGATCTCATAGATGAGCATGGGAATCTCGTCGTTGCTCTGATCGCCGGGAAGCGTCTTCGTGCTAGGGACGTAATCCCTTCCGTGAAAGAGGCTAATCAACTTGCTGAAAAGCTTAAACAGGAGGATTCACATGACAACCTTTGAGGATGAACGCAAATCTATATCAGATATGTCTGATGAGGAGCTTAGGGAAGAGTTACGGCGAATTCGGAAGGCCCGCCGTACCCCAGCTCCCAAGAAGAAGACTAAGGGTCCTTCCAAAAAATCTGAGAAATTGCCCTCCAACATATCACCGGAGCTTGCGAGGAAGTTATTGAAAGAAATGGGGGTAGATGAATGAAAACTAGAGTCGATATTATCAAGGTCAATGACATCGAGCTCGGACAGCGTTATCGAGAGGACTATGGAGACATAGACGATCTCGTTGCCGATATTAAGGAGAAGGGATTAATCCAGCCCCTTGCCGTGATAGAGTCTACGGAGGAAGGCGGCTCCTATCGCCTGCTTGCTGGTGGGAGAAGATTCACTGCCGCTAAGCAGGCGGATATTGAGAATGTCCCCGCTAATATCTATCCCAATACCCTTTCCGAGCTGCAGACTCGGGGGATAGAACTGGCCGAGAATCTGTGCCGGAAGGATTTGGAGTGGAAGGAGCAGATCAAACTCCAGCAGGAGATCCATCGCCTTTACCAAAACATTCACGGTACTAAGACCAGCACTTCCAAGGTCACTCCCGGTGAAGGGTGGGGCGAGAGAGATACAGCTGGTCTTGTAAACAAGTCCCAAGGCTCTGTCCACCAGGATCTCCAGTTGGCCAATGCCCTTGAGTCCGCCCCCGAGCTCTTCTCGGACTGTAAGAACAAGCATGATGCGGCCAAAGTTCTTCGCTCTGTCCGAGAGAATCAGCTCAAGGAGGAGCTCACCCGCCGGGTGGAGACCCAGGCCCCTTCCTCATCCTCCTCCCTCACTGAGCTTGCCAACTCCTTCATCGTTGGGGACTTCTTTGAGAAGGTAAAGAGCGTGCCGGACGGAGCTATCAACTTCGTAGAGTTCGATCCACCCTATTCCATCGACCTGCACAAGACTAAACGCCAGAATGAAGGGCCTCAATCCGAAACTCTCTCCCAATATAATGAGATCTCGAGGGATAAGTACCTCAATTGGATGCGCTCCGCATTGGAGGAATGTTATAGAGTGATGGCCGAGCATAGTTGGTTGGTGCTATGGTTCGCCCCGGAGCCTTGGTTCGAATCTATGTATAATCTCCTCAACCAGACCGGCTTCCACGTACACAGGATGGTGGGGATATGGGCTAAGGGCTCGACTGGTCAGAATCAACACCCTGATGTCAACCTCACCAACTCATACGAGATGTTCTTCTATGCTCGCAAGGGCTCTCCGGCGATGGCGAAGCGGGGTCGATCTAATCTATTTAACTTTGCTCCAGTCCCGAACCAGAAGAAGCGCCATCCAACTGAACGCCCGATTGATCTGATGATGGAGATTCTCTCCACCTTTGTGGATAGTGGATCGAGAGTGATGGTGCCTTGTCTTGGGAGTGGTGTCACTATCCTTGCCGCCCATCAGTTGGGAATGAGTGCCTTTGGGTATGAACTTTCGGAGGGGTGTAAAGGGGATTTCTTGCTGGCATTGGAGGAGTAGTTATGATGAAATTTACTCCTTGCCCACATCATCACGGAGATAATACTTGTGCCTTAAAGCGCTCCACTGATTAAACCGTTAGACGGAGAAATTCTTATGACTCAATCCAAAACCTTCGTACCACCTAAAGGCTCTCCTGACGCCGGCATTATCTTGGTTGGGGAGCAGCCAGGGCAAAAAGAAGTCCGCCATCGCATACCCTTTATCGGCCCAGCCGGTAGGGAGCTAGACGAAAATCTCCACGCCGCCGGCATCTCCAGGAATGATTGCTACCTAACTAATGTAATCAAGGATCTGGACAAGTCCATCAATAGTTATATCGACCTCTCCAAGAAAGATGCCCACGTCAGTAAGGAGGCCAGGGAATACCTTAACCTTCTCAAGGAAGAACTATCCTTCCACAAGGCGAATGTAATAGTGGCTGTGGGCAACATTGCCCTTTGGGCACTGACTGGACGGAAAGGTATTACCAACTGGAGAGGCTCCATCTTGGAGAGCACTATTCTTCCCGACAGAAAGGTAATCCCTATCATTCATCCTTCAACCATAATCCCTCCCAAAAATCAGTATCTCCACAAATACCTCCTAGTCAATGATCTTGTTAAGGCGAGAAGGGAAAGTGAGTATCCTGATATAAGGATTACTCCTCGCAACTGTATTATTGAGCCGAACTATGAGACTTGCGTGAACTATCTCCACCAACTTTGGCATATGGGCCAGGCAGGGAATGTGATTGACCTTGACATTGAGGTGATTGGGAAGGAGATGACCTGCATCTCCCTTGCCCACTGCGAGCACGAAGCCATTTCCATCCCCTTCGAGAAGCACGATGGTCCGTACTTTGATATAGATCAAGAGGCCACCCTCCTTCGCCTCATTGCCAAGATTGTGGAGGATCCCGAGATCGCACTGGCCGGCCAGAACTTCTGCTTCGACATCGACTATCTCCTCCTCAAGTTCGGGATGATTCCCCGAGGGCCTCTCTACTGCACTATGATCGCCCAGAAGATAATCATGCCGGACTTCAGGGCGGGGCTAGACTTCATCACCAGTATTCACACGGACATCCCTTACTACAAGGCCGAGGGAAAGCAGTGGATGAAGATAGGAGGGAGTTACCGCCAGTTCTGGCACTACAACGCTATGGATGCAGTTGCCACTGCCGCTAGTCGGGAGTCTCAACTCACTATCATCCACCGCCAGGATAACACGGAGACCCTATCCCGCAAACTCAAGTCCATGTACCCTTACCTTGATATGATGCAAAGGGGGATATTAGTTGATCGAGAGGGGTTTGATGCGGAGAGGACTAAGACCGAGACCGCCATCTCCGAGACTGAGGAGGAGCTCTACTCCGTGGCTGGGTATCGCTTCAATTACGCCTCCCCACAACAAGTCATGCACCATCTCCATGAGGTTCTTGGCCTCAAGCCTTATCACAAGCGCACCCAGAAGGGATGGGTCCCCTCTTCCGATGAGGATGCTATGAAGCGCCACTCCAGGAATGGGGTCAAGGAAGCCAAGTTAATCATGGAGCTTCGGCGGCTGGCTAAGAGGAAGGGCACCTATCTCGACCCCAAGATGATTCGGGAGGATGGCAGGGTAACCACCCAATACAAGCCCCACGGCACAGCGACTGGTCGACCTAGCTCCTCCATCCCTATCATTTGGCCAGGAGCTGCTTTGCAGCAGTGGCCTCACGACCTCCTCTCTTACCTCATCCCAGATCCCGGCTATATCTTCTACTCCTTCGACCTCTCCCAGATCGAGAATAGAATCGTCGCCTACGTCGGGCGGATTCCCTCCATGATAGATGCGTTTGAGAGCGGGAAGGATGTCCATAGGCTGACTGCCGGTCTGATCTTCGGGATTCGTCCTAACGAAGTCAGCGATGAGGCAGGCTCTACCCAACTTGGAGATGGAAGGCACTCCCAAAGGGACTTCGGGAAGAAGGCAAATCACAGTCTGAATTATGATTATGGCTATAAAAACTTTGCTCTTAAATATGAGATTCAAGAGAGGGATGCTAAGTGGATAGTGGAGCGTTATCACGAGGTGTATCCAGAGGTGAGAAGCGGCTACCACGAGATGGTTAAAGCGCAACTTCGGGATGGCCGAACCCTTACCAATCTATACGGCCGGCAAAGAAGGTTCATGGATAGATGGGGAGATCAACTTTTCAAGGATGCTTACGCCCACATTCCACAGTCCACTACTGCCGACAAGATGGATGAGGAGGGTCTGAACTACATCTATTACAACCAAGATCTATTCCGGCCTATTCAACTCCTTAACATTATCCATGATAGTGAAGGATTCCAGATCCCTATCTCCACTCCTTGGCATCGCCAGGCCGAAATGCTACAACTCATCAAGGAGAGTTTGGAAACTCCATTGAGGTGGGGAAGTCTTGAGTTTGTAGTCCCGGCGGATCTGACTATGGGCCTTACTTTAAATAAGGATGACGGAACAGAGATTAAGCATAATAAGTGGCCCAACTCAACTGAAGAACTCGCAAATAAGCTAAGGGAGAATTACAATGAACTACAATCTACACAAAGATGATCGCATCTATCTTATGACCCCATACTCCGCGTCCCATCTTGAAGGGATGGAGAGGAAGGAGCTGGAACACATTCGATTCCTACAGGCAGTTAGATCTGCAGGCATATTAATCAGTAAGGGCCTTACCGTCTTCTCCCCAATCGCACACTCTCATCCAATAGCAGTGGAGCACGAGATGGATGGGACCTTCATTACATGGGCTGCTCTCGATCACTCCTTCATAGACTGGTGGGCAACGGTAGGAATAGTGGTCAAGTTCTGGGGATGGGACAGGTCTGCTGGAGTTCTTACGGAGTCAGTAAGAATGGGCGAAAGAAGGTTACCTGTTCATCTAGTACATCCCACTGAGCTGGACTCAATTCCTATTACTTAAATTGGAGCTACTATGCCATCTGAACGGATTCTTAAGGATTGGCTGGAATCCTATATGGAGTGGACGGAGGAGTCTGAACCCCCAAAGACCTTCCACCTTTGGAGTGGGATTAGCACCATTGCAGCGGCTCTCCAGAGAAAGTGCTGGCTACAGTGGGGAACCTTAACCTTTTACCCCAATATGTATATAGTTCTGGTCGCTCCAAGCGGCAGATGCCGCAAGGGCACAGCCATGTCCCCTACTCGTGATCTCCTTGACTCCCTTGGAATGAGGATGGCCGCGGAGGCTACGACTCGGGAGAGTCTTATCCGAGAGTTGAAGAAGGCCAACAGCACTACCATCGATCCAGTCACTGGGGAGCAGGCCTTTCACTCCTCCTTAACTATTCACTCTCAAGAGTTGACAGTCTTTCTGGGCTACGACAATAAGCAGTTAATGAGCGATCTTACGGATTGGTACGACTGCCGGAATAGATGGACATATCGGACTAAAACTCAGGGTGAGGACGATATCTTGGGGGTATGGGTGAACTTGTTTGGGGCTACCACTCCGGATCTAATCCAAAGTACTATGCCTATGGACGCTGTCGGCGGAGGTCTCACTTCCCGAATGATCTTCATCTACGAGAATCAAAAGTATAAGACTTCCGTATTTCCGGAAGCCCCAGTAGAGCTATACAATAAGCTTCAGTCCGACTTGGAGCGCATCCATATGATGGCAGGGCAGTTTAAAGTGGATAGCAATTTTGTGGACCTTTGGGCGGAGTGGTATCCGGCACAAGAGTACAATCCTCCCTTCGAGGATCCTAAACTTGCCGGGTATATAGAGCGTAGACCTAATCACGTGATGAAACTATCCATGATTCTAAGCGCCTCTAGGTCCTCTGATCTAGCCATCACCGGAAACGACCTCCACCGGGCGATCCAGCTCCTTGAGTCCGTCGAGGGAAGAATGCCGATGGTCTTTAGGGGTATGGGCTCCTGCCCAATAAGCAGCATCATGCATAGGGTAATGGGGATGATAGCAGCGGAAGGCCGAGTCGAAGAGCCTCATCTCATCTCCACCTTCCTGAATGACGCAGATGATTTCACTATGGATAGAGTTCTGAAGACTCTCTCCAGGATGGAGTACATCAATATAATTACTAGAGAAGGTCGACCGAGAGAAATAGAATTTATAGGAAAGAAGGAGGATTTAAATGGATTATCAGAAAGTTTTAGGTACACTAATGGAACAGGGGAAGGTAACTCAGGAGGACATTGAGGAGGCTGAGAAAGCTCCAGATGTGGAGACGATTAGGGAGATTGCACACTCCCTACACTTAATTCTTTGCACTGCAGATCACGATTGGGATACTTGTAGGTTTCCTCAAGAGGAACAAATGGTCGATCCTTGGGATCAACCTTCTCACCAGAAGTGGTATGAGTATACTGCGGATATGATGGGGAGGGTGGGTGTCAATGAGAAGGAGATAGTGAATGAGATTCTCTACTATCTCCCTACTGTTGTGAACCAGATTGAGACGTATCTTAGTGAGTTTGGGCTGCGGGTACTCCAATTAAGATTGAATAAAATTTATTCAAACTATGAAATTACTCCGCCCGTGGCTCTACCCGACCTTGCCTAATCTTGTCATACTCACTCCAAAACTCATCCGTAGCGATGGAGGGGAACAACTGGATTTCCCTCCAAAGCTGCTCCCAATTCTCACTTCCCTTCTTATACTGGGAAAGTTCCTCATGAAATATTCTAGCCCTTGTCCTCGGCCTCTTCCCCATCAATCTTTCCCAAGTGGAGAAGTGGGGAAGTCTGGGGGTAATGATATAGAAGTTCGCCAGATCATACAATTCCTCCACTCCACTTTCCGAGAGGTGCTGGGAGGCTTCCTTCCTAATATACCTATGCAGTTTTCTTCTCGTGGTTGTCGCATCTCCCTTCTGTCTTCCAGCCTTCTCCTCCCGATACTGCTTCCCAAGGGCCCTCACTTTATTCTTGTGCATATAGGAAGTAGTAGCAATCTCCTGCTCTGACTCCTCAATCATATCGTACTGGTAGGCTCCCGGCCGAGTTAGCCCTACTATTCCCTTAGTGGTTGGGAACTTCGCAAGAGCCTCCATCAACGCGATCTCCTTATCCGCTTGAGGCACATCCCTAAAGCTGTCATACGCCTTCCCAGCGAGGGTAGTTAGATAGTTCCCATTAGTGAACACATCCTTAGCCGCCTCACTAAGATGGTGGGCCGAGACACCTTCTCCCGGCAGCACCTTACTCGACCACTCCGCCATATCCTGAAAGAATTGCGGCGTCTCTCCCTCAATATATCTCTCCCCATACTTCACTGCCTCATCGTACGGCCAAACTCTGCCCCCAAAGAAACTATCCACTCCCTGCACATAAGTATCATATGCAGCAGAGATAGGGATTCTGGTCGGAGCTACATTCGCCAGGGATCTGGCCGTCTTAAGAGACTCCTTAACTACATCCCCTCTAAACTCCTCCCCCATAATGTACGCTGCGCCTAGTTCCCCCACCATCTTGGCCAGCACCATAGGTCCATCTAGAGGAATCTTGAAGTACGGATAAATCTTCTCCCCATCCGCATTCTCGAAGTACATCTCCACCCCAAAGGGGAACATGATGAAGTTATTTGCCCACTCCCAGGCCCCAATGTCCTTGGTGATGTCCTCTCCTTCATCACTCATATAGTGTTTGGCCGCTCCATAGAACATTGCCCCAAGCAACGCCACTTGAGCATGCTGGACTGCAGCTGTCCTCCAATCCCTTCTCCATGCTCGAGCATAAGTCCGGCCCACCTGCACCTGCGCATTGAGATACGGAATGACTTGATCCACAGTCTTAGTCAGCGTCCCATGCTGGCTGAAGTCCAGATAATCCTTCGCAATACTCACAGCTTCCTGATAAAACTTGGAGTCCTCCCTAGCCTCCTTGAGACTAATCCCTTCTCTCTTCGCAATCCTCCTCAACGCTGTCTCCGTAGACATGAGCCTGGTGAGGATCTCGCTGGTCTCATTAAGATACGAGAACGCTTCCCCGAGGTGCTGCGCTCCTCTCCTCACGTGGCCCAGCTTGGTACTGATATTCCTCCCATACCGCACTGCAGTTTCCGCACCCTCAAAGGGTCTGCCCTGCACCGCAAGGAAACTAAATCCACCTCCCGCATTGACATAGTCCTCATACTTCTTCCCTCTAATCGCGGCGCTAGGCGCGACCTTACCAAGATCCTTTGCCTGTTGATACATCGCCACTGGAAGAAACCTATCATAGACCGGCTGCCACTTTCCTTTCTCATCCATATACTTGGAAGCGTGCCACATAAGGGTGAGGTCCTTAATCATATTAACTGGGATAAAGCCAAGCCTAATCCCTGTAGCCATCGGGCGGAGGACAGCACTCCCCGAGACTACTCGAAGGAAGTTCGCAACTCCCGGCGTGACTCCTATCACGTCCAGGAGCCACCATCTTGAGAACTCGGGCGGAGCGTAGATAGTTCTCTTCTTCCCCTCCACCACCATTTCCAACTTCTTCCAATCCCTAGGCTTCCTAACTCCCTGTCCTCCAGGAATCAGCACTCCATTCTTGGGATTGGACATAGCTGTGTCCCACAGCTCCTTATTCAACCTAGTCATGTGGATTCTCTTCATAACCCGGTTAGTCCAATCCGCTAGGACGTACATCATATCCATCTGGGGGCTGTCGGTCTCATTACCAAGCTCCAGATCCTTGATCCCACTATCCCTTATGCCGGGTCGGGATTCCCTCGCCCCAACTGACAGTCCCTCCGTCTTCATCTTGGGATCTATCTTATCCAACATCTCAGTCCGAGTCCATTGGAACTTACTCATACTATCAAAGTCCTCTTTGGAGATCACTCCCTCCTCCTTCATCAGCTCAAGGAGTTCATGAGTAGCCTCAAAATACTTCTCGGCTCGCCAGAAGAGTTCATGAGCCTTCCTCCTGGGGACTCCTGCATTCTCCTCAAGATAGGTTAGCCAGTTCCTATGGTCCTGCGGACTCAAGCCCTTATAATCCTTCACATTCCTCTTATACCTGCCTATCTGGATCATCCGGGAGCTGAAGATAACTCGATTAAGAACTTCCCTTTCCTTATGATTCAGCCCTCCATAAATAGTTCCGATCTTCCTATTCAGAAATCTCGAGGCCCTCACCGAGTGGCCCTTGGCCAAGATCAGCTGGTTGATAACTTTCCTTGCTTGATGCTCCCCAAAGGTTTTCTTAAGGAGACCCTTAAGCGGCCCAGTCACATCGTAGGTTGCGGCTTGGGTCTTCCGGTAGAATTCCTTTAGCGCCCCCTTACGAGTTCCTTCCGCTTCCTTCTCCACCTCATTATACGCCTTCTGCACTTTCCTTCCGGGGAGCTTTCTGTCCGGATGGACCTGAGCCTTGGAGATTTCCGCTGCCCCCAGTGCCTTCTCCGCACCTCTCTCCGCCAGCTTCTTCCCTTTGTTCTTCAGCATCCTGACTGCGTCAGTCGGATCGAAGCCCATCTTGCAAGTGAGGGCATACGTCTCGGGCTCGGGCTCTGTATCGGGGAGACGGAACTGGTAGAATTCTCTGGTCTCTGAGGTAGCTTCCTCTATCTCCCTATCTATCTTCTTGACAACTTCCTGCAGCGCCCCGACACTATTATTATCTCCAAAAGTTTCCACTGCCCGAAACACTGCATCCTCAAGTTCCTGTCTCCTTTCTATGTCAACACGCTCATCTATCGCAGCAAGAGAAACTTCGTCTTGAGCTCCCATCAACTCCTCATAAGCGGAGACCATCATTGTCAGTGTTCGCCGCTCTAACTCATTCGATGCCATCTCAAAGCGCATACTTCTAACAGCTGCAGAGCCTCCCTCCAGATACATATGGTGAAGAAGTCTAAGTACGTGCCTATAGTTAGCATTATCAGGAATAGTGCCAGATTCGAGAAGCTTCAGTACTTCAGCATCTGTATCCTTAAGGGATTTTTTAGCTAGTCTTCCTGCAATTGAGTTCCTTGTGCCTCCCCAACGTGGCTCATTAAATACTCTCAACGCGTCTTCTAAAAGCTCCTTAGGCTCTTTAAGAGCAGTGTTCATTTTGTTGAGAGTTTTAAGATCCGCCACTCCAGCATCTAGTCGTCTATCTATCTCCGCTATATGAGACGCTCCTGCCCTCGAGAACGTTAGGGCTGCATCCTTCAACTCCTTACTCCCAACCTGACGCGCCCCAAGCTTATTCATGGCCTGTCTAATCTGCTTCTCATAAACGGCCTTGGTGCTCTTGGGAAGCTGCCCCGCCCACCTCTCATTAACCCAGTCAAAAGGTGGGAAGAGTACCTTCTTATACCCCAGCGCAAAGGCCCTCTTCGCAATCATGCTACTGACTAGATCCACCCAAGCTCTCCGCTTGAATGGAGCATCGATGTCGATTCCCTTCTTCGCCGCCATAGTCGCCAACTCATTCTGGATCTCCTCCACAATGAAGTTCTCTCCGTCATGAGACACTCTGGCGAAGAATGCTACTGGGCTTTCAAAGGCTTTGTGCACTCCCTTCTTGGCCCAGTCATAAGGAGCGTCGGGAAGGGTGACTACTATCTCCTCATGAGAGTAGTCATTCGGTCTTACATTACGGAAGTGGGAGTGCTGTGCATAGGCAGTAGGCTTGGGTATAGACAACTCCCCTCTATGCATCAGCGTGCCAGGATCCTCCTCCGAATCTACAGCCGCCCGAACTTCCTCCTCCGAGATTCCAAAGAGCTCTGATTGGCTCCTTATAGAGGCTTCAATATTTCTCTGATCAAATAGATCTGGACGCTCTTTAGCTCTTCTTACTGTCTCAATCCACTCCATAAACTCTCTTGGAGCTCCAGTATCCGCCTTTCTAATCTCCACCTGCACTCCGGGCACCTTAGTGATCCTATTAAGCAGATCCTCCTTACTGATCTTCCTCCCTTCCCTTTCCGCCTTCCGCAGCTCAGCAGTAATTCCAGACCAATCCAAATCTTCTCGGGGGATATTCTTGGAAGTATCCTTATACTCCTTCGTAAGCATATCCCACGCAGCCTTCGCATTGACCTTCCCTCTCCATCCTTGAATTCTTCCTATAGCATTGCGGATAGAGGGATAGAAGACATCAGGCCCAAGGCTCATTCTAAATGTCAAGAGTTCGTCCCGGCGATTCCGAAGCTCATCCGCCTGCTCAGTCAATTCAATTCCCTTCTCCACTGTCTCAATAAACTCATTGAGCTGAGTCTGACTTCCAAAGTATGGATACAGATTATCCGCCTCATCTCTCATCCTGCCCAAGGCATCCTTGATCTTGGAGATGTCCGGACTCGCTATACCGTGTACCCAGGCGTTGACCTGATTGATAAGATACCCAATAAAGAGCTCTGGGTTCTCCTGAATATTATTCCATCCCCTCTCCTCATACTGATCCATCAGAGTCTTAACGGAGTTAGGATCGGGATCAAGGTGAGTAGGTAGCCAATCTTCCGGCTGGCCCTCAAAGGCCTCTTCAGTTGTGGAATCCTCCACGGCCGAGCTAAGCTCTGCCTGATCCGGGATGTGCTCTCCAGCCAGCTTCCTTACCAAGTTAGTTCGAAAGGCCGCTAGGTCCGGGGAAACAGGCTGCCCGCTTTCCTCAATCCGGAAGATGTCCTTAAGATCTGCCGCATCCTCCTCATTCAATGTCTCCAGCTGATCTACCAGCTCCAACTTCTCCTGCAGCGACCCTTCATCCACAGTCCTCTTAATCCGCTTTTGAAGTCCTTCCTTAGCCTCCTCAACTTCCGCCACGTTTGAGTTTGAATAATTTTTATTCAAAGTGTCAACATCTTGATCTACTTCCTCATTGCCTGTCTGAGTCTCTTCCGTCCAATCTCCATAAACTCCAAGATCCAGATTCTCATCCACCTGATTGACTTCATTGAAAGCTTGGGCAGTGGAGATTTCCGGGGCCTCAGCTTCCTCCAGCTCCTTTGGAGCCAATTCAAACCCTTCTTCCTTACTCCCCACTACTTCATGACTCTCCTCTAGTCCTTCCCTTCTCCGGACAGCCATTGCACCTTGCTTGGACTTAAACTTCCCGCCATCCTTCCTTCTAATCCTCTCTCTTTGTTCCTCAGCTTCCCGAGTCGGCTCAGCAGGACGCTCCGATGGCTCTGGAATTCCTCTTCCTCTTCTTTGCTTCTCCAGTATCTTCTTGGCCTTATCCAGCGTGGCGGCATCTTCCTCCTCTCGTTTAGCCTCCTCCCTTTCCATCTTCTCAAAGAAGGAGCCCTCCGGCCTATATAGCTTATTATACAGATCCATATTGTACTGAGCGATAGGATGCTCCGCCTGCAGCCCGCCTTTTCCAGTCTCCTCTCCTCTCCAGTACGCGTCAACCAACCTCTGCCGAGCCTCAACTCCCTCTTCCGCGTACTTTTTGGACCTCAATTTCCCAGGAATTCCGGCGGCGAGGTCCTGAGTCCCCCTCACAGCTAAGGGCGCACCGCCGAACAGCGCTCCCCCAATAGCCCCAGCCTTCATGCTTCTCCATCTTTCTTTCCTGGCCTCCTCCGTCTTAATATACTCCCGGAACTTCGCAACTAATTCCTCTCCACTAGCCTCCGGATTCTCAGCTGCAACTCTCGCAGCCGCTTCCGGATAGCTTTGGAAGTACTCCTCCACTGACTCCGCCCCAGTAACTCCTGCAAATCTCGCAAAGGCCTCTGCAGTGGCCTTACTCACCCCAACTTTCCCGGCGGAGTGAGCTATCATCTTCCCAAGCTGATTAACCGTGAATCCTGTTCCCAGCATCTCCATAAATCCAATAGCATGCCCCGTCAGCATGGAGATGTCAAAGGCCTTATCCTTCGCCACTCCATTGGATCTTAGATCCTCATAAGCCATCCCTTGAGAAACTGACGACATCTGGGCAAAACCCACTAATGGCCCAGCCCCAACCTGCGCGATCATAGAAGGCGCGAACATTCCCATACTCTCAACCACAGCCTCAAATAGATTTTCCGCCTCTGCTTCATGGCCGGGAACATGCTTCCTCATGGCTTTAAGTTCTTCCGCCTGAGTCCTATGCCTTTGCATGTGTTCGAAGCTCTCCTGAGCCTTCTCCTCCGCAACCTTCCTCTGGAGTTTTCCCTGCTCCTGAAGTTCCTCCTCCGTCTTCTCCCGGCCAGGTAGCTTAGCAATCTCCCGATGCAGAGGAGATACATAGTCCTCCTCTCCAGCCCGCAGATACCTATCCTCATACATCTCCGCCATTTGCTCACTTCGAGACGCAGCAGCAGTATACTGAGCGGCAACTCCCTTAGTCACACCAGAGGCCAAGAGCTTGGGAACTCTAGAGACGGTCCTGGCCGCAGCACTCCACAATCCACGCTCCGTTTCCTGCGCCTCCTCCTGCCCCTTTTGCTCCAACATCGGAGTAAACTCCCTTCCCATCTTCCCCTTGGAAACAGGAATCCATTCCTCAGCTGGAGAGGTCTCCTCCTTGGATTCCCCACCTTCTCTCTCTAGAGGCTTAATGCGTTTCCACTCCTCCAGATTAGTCTGTTCCGAAGCTTGTGATGTCGATCCGCTGGATAAGTTCTGGTTTGCCATCTTTAGTAACTCCTACTATTCCGTAGATGTTGGGATTGTTAGGATTCTGGCGAATTTCAGTACTCGTATACTGAGGAAGCCTTTGCTTCAACTCCTCCGCTGCGCTTTGAATGGCCAAGACTCTTCGAGCCTCATCACTAGACCTCAACTCGTTCTCGGTGGAGAACTTATTTACTTCGTTAGAACTGAACGTCTTGGCTCGATCAGCAAGATCACTAACTGTTCCAATCTCAGTTCGCGCCTCCGCTTGGCTTTTAAGCATATACTCCGCCATAATCTCATTAGGATCAAATCCGCTGGAAGTGGCTTGCGCTTGAATGTACTCCCGATAATTATCTTTCTCCTCATCAGAAAGATTATTCCACTCCTCTATAGAGGGAAAATCCCTGCTGATCTGCCTCTCCAGCTTCCTCCGCTGTAGCTTAACAGTCGCTGCTCGCGCAGGATCCATCTGAACGGTCTTCCCTCCAACTTCCACCGGCACCCTATTTTCCATTTGGGAAAGTTTCTGCTTGGTCCGCACTGCCCTAGCCTTATCCGTAATACTCCTGGACCTCATCTGACTCTCTGCCTGCTCCAGATCAGACTTGAGACTGATTGCCTTCATCACGAACTCAGGACTCAGACCATATTGCCCCTTAAGCTGCGGAACACTTCCCATTGCGGTGGAGAGGAATCTTCGATTGGCCTCATTAGTGGCCATCTCACTGGCGGCTCCTCCCACTCTTCCCGCTACCGATCCTTGTGGGGAGATGGCTTTCCCAAACTCCCCAAGGACTTTTGCCACACTCATGTCGTCAGCCATCATTTCCTCCTATCCGAACATAGAAGAGAGTAATCCAGTAACGTCGGTACTTCCCCCAGGTCCTGAGGTGCCTATGCCGGCCGGAGCAGTAGCCCCGCCACTAAATAGATCATTGACGCCGCCACCTTCAGCGCCTCCGCCTCCGAGGAGCTGCTGAAGAAATTGCCGCTGCAACTCTTGCTGGCCCATGTCTGCGGCTGCTCCACCCAGCCTACTTTGCCAGCTGTCCTGTGGGGAAATCGCTTGCCCAAAGGATCCAAGGACACTAGAAAATGTCTCTGGGTTCTTCTCTATCGCCTTTCCTATTCCTGCGAGTGCATCACTCATACCTGTAAAATCCATAACTTACCTCCACTTTGAATAAATTTTATTCAATCTATTATCCCATCATCCCAGCAGCAGCACCAAGAACTCCTCCAGCAATCATTCCAGGAGGGCCTAGCGGAGCTCCAGCAGCAGCCCCAGACATAGCGCCACCAATAGCAGATTGCATCTTATTACTATCCTCCCCATGCCGAACAGTGCTTGCGCCTGCGATACTGGCTATCACATTTCCTCCTTTTTCCATCACCTCAAGATCCCAAAATTCATCCTTCATAGCAAGCTGAGTTTCTGCATCTGCCTCTTCCTTCTTCGCCACAATCCCTAGTCTATTTCCCTCAGATTGAACAGAGGCCAGTGTCTTCTGCAGCCCTATCTCTAGCTCCAACATCTTCAAAATCTCACTAGCCCCACTCATAAGACTCTGAGCTCTTCCACTTGCCTCACTAATCTTGAGCTGATTCTTAACGCTAGCATCCTGCGCATTAAGTTGGTCCTCCTGAATATGAGCCTTAGCCAGAAGCTCATCTCCTTGCGCATTAATTTGATCCGCTTGGATATGGGCATCCATCTCCTTAGACTGCTGGTTCAGGGTGGCCTGATGCCTCAACTTTCCATCATAGTCCGCAACCTGACGATTTCTTCCCTCCTCAATATTCGCTCGCCCTATAGCGAACGCCGAGGATACCACTGCATTAATATCCCTCATTCCAGCTTCAAATCTAGGATATACATCCTCAGTCAACTGCGCATCCATCACATCTGCAAAGGCATCTACCGCATCATCTACATCGCTTCCCACTGTCATACCAGAGATATCGGAGGGAGCATCAGGAGAGGAAAGTAATCCACTTATATCCGTCGCCGCATCTAGGGTGAATGTCTCCCAACTCTCCACTACCCAAATCTCGGAGAGCTTCGCGAAGACTTGATCCCAAATATCTGTATCCCAGCTATCCGCATCAACAGAACTAACAAAAGTATCCAGCGCCGAAATTGCGCTCTCTATATTCTGGACTGAAGGGAAGCTAGCTGTATCAGGATCGAAGATGCTAAGGGTGAAGCCACTAAATGGGCTGTTCCCTATCGCCCCATCTATAATATCGTCCAGTGCGTTCCCATCACTAATAGCAGGGACTGCCGAATCAGCATCCTCCCCGCACAGCATTTGAGAGTGCATGTCCTTGAGATAGGCCGGATAGTCTACCCTTCCGGAACTGCCGCCTCCACCCTTGAAACACCAAACAGGATTGATTTCATCCTTAAATCTCATTATATATTCCCTCCATCAAACGACTCGACTGGAAGGGAAAGAAGTGTATACTCCGCTTCCCCTCCAACCGCCCGAATAAAAGTTTTTATACTCTCTACGTTAGTATATCCTACTACTCTCTCGCAGCCCTTACTCCTTGCGTACTCCACCAAGCTAGTAATTCCTTTCTTCCACAATCTTCTTGGGCCTTCCTGTATTGTGGCTAATGCGTAAATCACCAGCTGTTTGGAGCCACTGCACTCATCAGAGTTAATAATAGTAAGTATTACCGCATATAAAATTATCTTCTTATCTTCTTCATCCTTCTCATACACTGCCCAACACTCCATAACTCCGGACATAAGGGCAGTGAGTATATTACTCAGTCTTTGCCTTTGAGTGCTTGCGGTAGGTGGAAGTGCCTCATCCACCGCAAACCTCACGTAGTCCCAAATACTGGAGATTTGATCTATTGTAAGCTTATTGATCATATTGTCCTCTTATCCCTCTAAAGTCCATCATCTTCCATCTGATTTTGATATAGGAAGGTTTGACTTCGTCTGTAAGCTCACCTTCCAACTCCACCTTGAATTCCTGAGCAGTCATCATGATAGTGGCGCTATTCCAGCTATTCATCTTCACACTCTTGAAGGATTGAAAGTCTCCACCCTTATTCTTCATCCACACAGTAACAAAGGCATCATCTACATCTCCCTCCACCATCATAAGCATCTTCATTCCACGCTGTTGAAAGTCAATCGGGCCGGTTATAAGACTCCACCACTCCGGGTCTTCATCATCATCAAGCACTCCGTAAGAAGTCCCATCTATAGTCACAACCTCCCCAACCTTTTGACTCACCTTACTCAACCCATGGCCAGTAAAGAGGAAGCACCTTTCCCCATCTGAGATGTAGTAGTCCTGTTCAGCAGGATCGAATCGAACCTTAATATCGGAGAACTCCAGCTGATTGATAAAGGAGTGGTATCCAAGGACTTCAAGCCCTTCCCCAGAAATCTTGTAGGCCTTCTTATCACTCCCCACGAATAGATATTCCAGCTCATTCCCAGCAATAGATTCCCTCGTAGCAATCCCAACATCTAGGATCTTCTGCTTCCCAAAGGTCGGAGCGGGCTGGGCCGTAGGGATGAGGGCTTCGATTCCCTTCTCACCACACACCAGCACTTGCTTCCCAAGCGTCCTAACCTTCAGCACCTTCCCCACATCCTTAACCGGCATAAAGCCAGCTTCGTTATTCTTACTGGGAGTGCAGTCTACCTCCCCAATCCTACTCCACGCCACAAACTCCTCATCACAGTCATACCAATCTGAAGTGACTCCTCCCAAGACCAACTGCCCTCGGAAGTTGCAGCAAGTCCTGGCCAATGGAATCTCAGTGAGGGCAGTGCTGGAGTAGGTGTATCCAGTGGAGGGAGTCCCATACAAGATTCCAAAATCTCCAACTACAACTATATACTGCTCAAAGTCAGCGAGCTCTGGGAGATTGCTCATGACTGGGGAGATACTGGAGATTGTCTGGATTGTAGTTAAGCTCAAGTCAGAGTTGATATGGGAGAGAGTCAGTACATTAGTATCACTGATCGAGGCCAAGATTTGGTGGCTAGGCCCTTCCAAAACCTTTGGTACTGGCCACTGATCCCCAAGCTCCCTAAACACTCCCAGCTTTTTCGCCGGCACAAGCCCCTCCCCCACACACCTCAAGTTGAAGAGCTCCTCCAGCATGGGCTGATTCTCAATCCCCATCCGATAAGGGCGGAGTCCCTTCTTCAACACTTCATTATCAATGTGGAGTTCACTCTCCCTCATCTTCAATCTCCTTAAGCGCAAAGGCTCGAACATCCTTGGGCGATACTGCAGAAGTAACATACACGTCAGTGATGAAGGTAGGGGAATGGACTACTACTCTACACCCAGCACTCACCGGAATATCCAACTCGATCCCAGTATGCCCAGCCTTGATATCCTTCTCCACTGAGGACTTCCCACTAACTGGATCTAAAACTCCTACAGAAACTGGGATAGTCTTCTCCGGCAGATCCTCTGTAAAAATGTCGATTCTTTTCAAAACTCCCTCCATTCCCACCAAGAATCTAGACAGTACCCCATCCGTCTCAGCACTATGATCCACAAAGCTGTGGAAGATTAAGGGAGAGGAGAATCTCCTCGTCTCCTTCATGGCGGCTCTAAGCTGTCTATGCAGCCTCTTTCCCGCCTCCCTAACTGCCTTTTCAAAAGTATCCATCTTACCCCCTCATCCTATCTGTGCTGGATATCTGGGTCTCCACCATATCCATATCTAGACCAGAGAGCTTCTGATTGATGTGGGTAGTCCACTCATTGGCCCCAGTAATATTTCGATAGCTTCTTTCCAGCTCCCTCAATGCTGCCATCACCAAGATATCTGGCTCATTTAGTGTCCAGTAGTTCTCATGCGTCTCATCCACCAACTCATCCGAATAAAACAGGCCGTGCAGCTCAAGAGTAATGTCCAGAGAGGGCGGAGGAAGGATAATCACTCCATTATACTCATGGTGATTGGCAGAGACCACATCCATATACGCACTAATGGCATCCAGCGTATCGGATTCTATACGAGTGGGACTTGGGCTATGCCGGAGATTGACAGGGCACCAGTAGAGAGGAGTCCCCTCATCCGTACTAACAAGACTTTGTTGATACCTAGCCCTCAACTCATCATAGTACTGATATTGGAGTTGCTTAAAACTGGAGCCGGTTCCATAGAAAACTTTCTTAAGGGATCGAGCCCTAGTAAACTGCGCAATCCAATCTCCCTGCGTGAGCACCACATACTTCCTGGCCAGACTATGATAATGCTGCATCGAGGCTCGATCCAGTTCCCTCATACCTGCCATTATGAAGTAGTCTGCCCCATTATCTACATAGTCCTCAAGATCTTCAACTAGATCCGCCCGACCACTAAGCTCAATAAACTGCGCTCTTACTTCTTTAAGATTCATCCTTTTACCTCCACGTAGTAGTGGGGTTAATCCCGGAGGGTTTGACGTAGTTCTTATACGGAAGTATCTTGGTGAGAAGTTGTCGTATTCCCTCTCTCACTTCAATAATAGGCTCATATCCATGCTCCAGAAGCCATCTATGTTCCGGCTCATACTCATGGCTCTCCTGCTCCACCCTCGGATTGGAGATGTTCTGGATCTCTACATTCAGTTCCATCTCCCTCGCCTCCTCCGCAACCACTCTGGCCAAGTGATTTACGGAGTATGTCTCCTGAAACTGATTGACAGTGCGGTACTTCCCCTTCTTTGGCGGGTTGTCCAGAATGATTCCTATACACTGCAGAGAGTCCGCCAAAGGAAGATATCCCCTCGTTTGTCCTCCCGTTCCATAGGGAGTGATGGGATGCCCAGAGATTGCTTGGGCACAAAACCTGTTTATGACAGTTCCAAAGTACTGATCATAGTCAAAGCGAGTGATGTATTCACAAGACTCATCCGTCCCGGGAGTACTTACTCCAAACACAACTCCTTGCATAATGTCAGTTGAGCGAAGATCCCACACCTTACAAGCAAACCTAATATTGTAGGTGTCGTGAACCTTAGAAAGGTGGTACCAAGATCCAGGATCTCTCGGGAACAGAAGCCCCGCCATTGGGCACTCAACATCTCTCCAAGCCCCATCAGCTGGGACCCTACATTCCTTTGAAATCTCCCCTTCAGGAATATCACAATTAGGCGTTCCATACTCTCCCATCGTCCCTAACTTAACCAAATGCGCTTCTGGACAGTACTTCTTCATGAGATGGAGAAGAAGAAGCGTGCTCTCCACATTCTGGCACTGCGTTTCCACTGCCTCCATCGGCCCTCTCATGGAGTATGGCGCGGAGGGCTGCTCGGCCAAGTGCACTATCGCATCGAACTCATGAGACATGAAGATATGCTCAAGAGCTTGATACCTCATTATATCCATATCAAGGACATTAAACTCTACTCCAAGCTCTCGAAGGGTACTTCTTCTATCCTCTTTCGACCCAATGGGGGTTAAGCTCTCTCCCCCGACTCCACTTACTTTTTCCCTTCTTGAAAAGTTATCAACCCCGACCACTTCATCACCCTTCATAAACCTTTGCAATGCAAGTGGCCATCCTATATATCCATCTATTCCGCAGATTAGTACTTTCATCATTCCCCCAGTTTGAATAAATTTTATTCAAAGTGTGGCGGCCAGCCGAAACTGGCCACCACTATTCAAACAACCTCCTCACAATTAGGTAAGGATATTATCCTCACCAACGCCGTAGAAGATCCCCATCGTTTCCGGGAAGTGATACTCCAGTCCCAGCTCCGTCAGGAACTCCTCCTTGACCCCATCAATCCGATTGTGGCCAGTGTTCTGCTTTTCTCCCTCACCAAAGAAATCCGTATCATCAATCATTCTCTGATTGAGATTCTTCGGCTCGAAGAAGAGCATAGCGTGCTGCAGGGTCTCCTCATGATTGAAGAGGGGATGGGTCTTGAGCTGAAGACTGCCGAACGGAGTGATCCATTCCATCGTCTTCAGTCCATACCCCATATCTCCAGGCTGCAGATTAATCTGGCCACCCTGCTTGGCCAATCTCATAATCCCGTGGAGAGCCCCAGAGCCGCAGAAGCATACCTTCCGATCCATACTCCCGTAAAGGGAAATTCTCCGGAAGGCGTTATCCAGCCACTCCTCACCACTGGCCAGCCAGGTGTCGCCGGTGTAGTCCGCATCAATCCGATAGTCCATAATGTTGGCAGGTGCACCACTTCGCACTGCCGGAATCAGGCCCATCGTAGTCCGCTCCGACTTCCCATTATCACCAGTCCTTTCAGTCCGAATACTAAAGAGCATCGACATCTCCATCTCAATGGAGTGATCCTCAAGAGCTTCGGCCTTCGCCTGCTGATACTGCTCACCAGTGCGGAGTTTGGTCCTCATGGCAGTCCGGGTTATCTCCAATGGAGTTCTCCAGATCTGGGTAAAGTTATACAACTTCACCGGATCTCGAGTAATGGACTGCGGCATCTCCGCACCTTCCGAGTTGATATTCCCGACCAAAAGCAGTCTATCCACATTGGAAAGATCATTGCCCTGAGTCGAGTTATCATCATCCTCCAGCAGAAGAACGCCAATGGAGCTGTTCGCCCCATTCTCATTCCGGCTGGTGACCTTGCCGACCAGATCCAAAGTGGAATCCACAGTGTATCGGAACAGCACCTGGTGGCCAGGCCGGAACTTTTTCACATCCTCCGCAGCCATCCTCACATACACTGTATCTCCGGAGGCTCCGCCTCCAGCATACGCTGTAGCCAGGACTGCATCAGTGTAGATTCCAGTGGTACTGACGCCGACACTCGCCAGCGTCTTAGTCCACCAATAAAACTCGGGGTCGTCTACTTTCTCGCTCCGCAGCATAGCCAACATGGCTGTCAACGGGGCGTCGCCGTCAGGGTAGAGATAGAGGATCTGCTCCCTCCAACTCTTGGGCCTTTGCCCTTCTGCCCAATCGTTCGTACCTCTCATACCAAGAAAGAAACTCATATCAAAACCTCCTATAAAGAGTTAAGTGTTAGTGTTGATTAAAGGGGCTCAGTAGTAGTTATAGGACTGGGAGTCGTGCCGGAAGCTGTCAGCGTTTCCGCCCCAGTAAACCAGCAGAATCCATCACTATACAGCAGCGCCCTATCACACTTTCCATCCATCGTAATGTCTCCCGGCCAGCACTCACTATCATCTCGATCCTGAATAGTGATGGTGTTAGCTGCATCGGCGTTTCGGGCTACAATACTGTAGAATCTCCCCGCCGCTGCATTAACGGGAGGGAGTGTGATAGTAATAGCTCCACTATCCCCATCTGCACTCGGCCTTAGGACATAATCCCTTACCGTCATCTCGTAGTCCTCATTCGGGGCTACGAACTTGTCCAAGACTGCATCCTGCTCCATAAACCTTTTTTCAAGACCCATGTCTATACCTCCTCAAATTAAGTTCCGCCCAATGCCTTGTTCATCTCATCAATCTGAGATTGCTTTGGATCGGGCTTGGTTTTAGTAGTACGCTTCCCGGAAGAAGGCTTCTTCGGAAAGCCGGGGTTCTTGCCTTTAGTTTTCTGAGTTTGCTGTTTCAAATTCAATCTCCTTCGCGCCTCTTTAGAAGTCTCTTCAAGAACCTTATCCATACCCCAATCAGGATGGTCGCTGGACAACTTCTCCGAGACCTTTCCGACGAAGCTCTTGTACTCCGCCAGATCTGGATTACTGGTATAGAACTGGCGAGCAGTCTCTTGCATGGCCTGCTGCTGCGCCACCATATTCTGGACGACCTTGGGCAAGGACTTCATCATCTGCTCCCCAAACTGCTGGAAAGCCTGATTAAGGGTGTTGTTGAACTTCTCGGAACTGGAAAGAGCGTCATCCAAACTATCGTCATCCTGGATTACGGGGATCTCCTGGAAGGAAGGCCCTTCCTCCCCGCTTGCCTCTTGCCCTTCCTGCTTCCCAGGACTAATCTCGGCGATTTGGGTCTGGAGGTTCCGGATCTGCTCCATCATCTCCTTTGGAGTAAGACCCTCAAGATCATCATCTCCCTCTTCACCCTCTTCTCCTTCCTCGCCTTCACTATACTCACCCTCTTCACCTTCCCCTAGGTCTTCACCGCCTTCTTCACCTTCACCACCTTCTCCTTCACCTTCACCTTCCTGACAAAGGGCCAGCGGTCCTGAGTACCAAAAGGAATCTTCCTCAAGGATCTCCTCAGTTTCCATATCAATAACTACTTTGTTGTAAACTCTACACTCGTCTCGCATCTCTCTCCTCCTGTTCTTTAAGTCGTTGCTCTTTGGCAGCCTCAATCAACTTATCTGGCAGATCCAGTATATGAAGGACTGCTTCTCTTCTTCCTTGTATCTTTTTAACTTCTGAAATATCATTACACTCGTCATAAGCTTCCTGCAGCATCTGCATCCACTTCTCAAGTTCTCCCAAGATATCCACCCAGACCGAGCCTTCCTTAAACTCCCGCAGAGCTGTTTCAGTACTCCCCACCAAAAACTCCTGATTTTGAGTCATTCTGCCCTCCGTAGATTTCCTTTTTGTGCCTGCTGCTGCACTTGCTCATCAGGCATCATTTCCATCTTGTTGGCTCCCTTCCTCTTAAAGTCCGCAATATTCTTTGCGCCCATGTTCATAGCGATGAATTCAAAGACCCTATTCGGGTCGTACTCCTTAATAGCCTCCGGATTCTCGATCATCATCTGATAGATTTGGAGCCATCCCTCATTAAAATTCCCTCCCGGGACTGTTCCATCCTTCACCATAATATCATAGTCGACAACGAGATCCTCTGGCTCAACATTCAAGCTTTGATTTTTCTCTGCCTCTTTCCCCAAAACCTCCTGCAATCTTTCCTGCCACTCACCTACTACCCTCCTTTTCAATCCCATACTCATGAATTGTTGGGCATGAGCCGCGAAGAAGTACCCAATATCCTGCATGGCCTGAATCCCTATAACATTCGCAACCCTTTCCAGCCTCGATACTGCAGACCGAGTAGTCCCTTGGAATTCGGCCTTAGTAAGCCTCTCCGGCCCACCTTGTCTAAGCATTCCCTGCATAGACTCATCAACAGCGCTGACTTGCTGCATAAAGCTGGTAATCACATTCATGTCTCCGATATGGCCCTGAGTAATATCATCCACCTTGAGTTGGGAAACAGCTCCTTCTGTGCCCTTTCCCCATGCAGGCCGTCGGAGTTTAATCAGCTTCCCCGGGCCGGGATTAGCTACATCATCATAATTAACTAGCCAAGGATCTACCACCAGCATATCATTCACGCTCTTTCGGACATTGGCGATCCTACTGTTGAAGAGCCAGTCCAGGACCTCCTGAAGCCCACTAAGCACCTCAATACGGGAAAGGGGAAGTGTGCCGTACCCATCAAAGTCTGGAGCTGCAGTAGCTATCGGATACATCCCATGATCGAAGTCGAGGGGCTGAGCTCTGATGATAATCTCCCCATTAGCCAGCGTGAATACCCACTTCTCCGGAATCTCCCCATCTCCAAGCCCCCACTCCTTCGGAATCAGGGTAATGTACATAGTGATGAGTTCAACACTCTTGGAATATTCATCATAAGCGTCGTTTAGACTCACTCCGGTTTTCAATCCCCTTTGCGAGTTATCTCCAAAGAGGTCCTTAACCAGCTTCCTATCCTGAAGATACTTGACGTTGAAAAGCTCGACCCCATAGGCCTCATCTTGGAGCAGCAGCATGAGATTCCCAGTCTCACTCCACCCAATGTATTCCATCTTCTGGACGTCATGAATAGGGACCGTAGTGTCCGGCAGAAGTCGATAAGGATCAATATTGTAAAGGTAATTTCCTTCATACAGTGTTGCTCCCTCCACCACACTGGTACTCGCTGTGCTGAAGGTCTCTCTTCCCTGTGTGTCGTAGACTGAGCCAACGTTCTTAACTCTCTTCCTTCCCGTCCTGGTTTCCCAGCCCGGCACAACTGCTCCAACTCCATAACTCAAACTATCCCGGAACAAAGTGTGGAGGTTGAGGGGAACCTTTGCCTTCTTACAATGCAGGTCGATGATCATCTCCAGGAGCAGTGCCCCATAAGCATCCTCCGGGCCTACACCCTCATACTTGAAGATCGGAGGAGTTGCTAAGGCCTTATAGCAGTAGGTTACCAGGGTTTCCAACATGGCGTAGCTGAAGGGAATCACGATGGAAGTGGGCTTGCGTTGATCCCCCTCCTTAACTTCTTCCTCCTCATCATCTACCCACTTGTAAGTAGTAAGTGTCTTATCTATCTGATTCCACGAATCAAACCTATCACTCACATTCCCATAAGCGGTGATGGCTCTAGACATAATGGCAGTAGCGATATCATCATGCAGCTTCGTGCCCGGCTTCAAATTCAACTCATTTGGGTAGTTGTAATCGTAGCTCTTATGAGCTAGATTCGTCGTGTCCACTTTCCCACTTTTAGTGTTCCCTACTACGATCCGTGGCATCTTACCCCCACTTTGACTAAATTTTATTCAAACTTACACTGCCGATAGGGCTCGAGCAAGTTCTCTCCACTCCCCATCAGCTCCGGTATCCTGATCTCCGTCCACATTCACTAGGGTAATCATATCCCCAACTTCCAAGTCCAACTCAGCGTCTGTCTGATTAAGGATGATATTTCCATCACTACTAAAAGTAATATCCTCACTCCTAGCAAGCATCACCTTAACCTGACCATGCCTACCTTCCGTAATCTGATTAATATCCGCCGCTCCACTATCAATATTTAAGAACACCATCTCAAACGAAACATCCGCTAAGTGATTCCCAACCTCCAACAAAGTCTGAGTATTATTCAACTCCACATCTGTAATGGCTAGCCCAGCTATAGCCGTTAATATATTATCCAGCTCCTGTGCTACCTTCCTAATATACTCCGGCCATTTTGAGACAATCTCATTATCTGGAGGGCTTGTTTCTGAAATTGTGACTGTCATGATTCATCTCCTCGATTTAGTAGATGCCGTGCACTTCTTTCAATCTCATTAAGATGATCTATATCTTCTTGACTTATCTTCTCTTCTCTTATCTTAGCTATCATAATAGAACGCAGCACCGAAACAGACGCAAGATCTAACGCTTTAAGCCTATCTTCATCCTCCCGTCTATGCCTCTCCGCCTCCTGCTCTTGCCGTTCCTGTTCAAGCTCTGCGGCTTTCTTTATATTTACTTTACCCATTTGGCACCTCCATTTGGCCCTGTTTTGTTAAGGCCCAAGGCCTTCCGGCTCCATGCCCTTTAAACGGCACCTGAATAGTATTGGGATCATAATTGCTCACATCCATTTCTTCCGTTTCACCCCAATGCCCAGGGCCGACAGCTTGACAAAGAACAACGTGAAGCTCACCGGCAGAATCACGGTAGGCGTTGCGAATAATTTGACTCCCTGGAATATCATACCCATCTTTATTAATCAGCCCCACCGACTCAACACCTTCGAATTTATCTCCTGCCTCCAGTACGGATAAATCAAAATCTTCGTGCTGGCCTCCTGATATAGCCGTGATTATTTCGCCATCAAAGCTGTAATAATCAGGCGAATTGCCTGTAGATAAAAATTTTATTTTCATTTTTTAGAACCACCTCCCTATTGCTGTTGCTGATATATTATCGGATTTTTGTCCATTAAAGCCTAGAGCAGATATAAGACTAACACTTGTATCTACATAAAAGCAGTTCGCTCCCATAAGGATAGAATCACAAGAAGCATCTACAGAAGGATCAGAACTAAACGATTTAGGATAATTCCAATTAAAGTGTGTATTACTATTCGTGGCTGATGTATAAACACCCGAAGAACGCTCAGTGTCTGCCTCTGCTGTAAAGCCATAACTAAAATCAAAGCTACAAATCTGCGTCCCATCTGCCCACCTCGTCCACTCACCATCAGAGTTGCTGCCGGATTCGACAACTTCTCCAATCGCAGTATCAATCCCCTTCAAGTGGGCTGCTAAGTCGTCTGCATCATCTGCTTCTGCAATCGAGCTATCCGGAGTATAATTAGAAGGATCCCAATTTATATCTAATTGATCCCCATCCATCACAGCCCCATCCTTCAGATCAACAAGTCTAACTACTTCAGAATCTAGAGTTGGAGCCTCCCCCACTAGGATACTTCCCTGACTAACGAAGCCTCTTCGATGTTCTCCACTAAAATCCCCATCAGGGTCATCAACGGCGTCTGCATCATCGTAATAGTACGGCCCGTGCGTGCCTATATAGATCTTTTTTTCCGTCATCAGAGTACTACCCCATAAGATACATACCCAATCATCGTAACTAAGAGTAATATCACAGAGATTAGAAACGCAGTAAGCCTATTGGATATCTTATTCAATTTAGTATTAACCTGAGTCTGCACTTCCTCTAGATGCTCTATCCTCACGAGCACCCCACTATGCTCCTTGCAAAGTCTGCTAGAGTTCTCCTCCGTCATAAAACCCTCCACTCTGCTGTAAGGGACTTCTCCGAGATCCCAATATCCATAAACTCCAGCATAGGATTATCATTGTGCTCAGGAACCTCAAAATATCTAGATCCCATTTCCAACAACTTGACAAGATATGCCAGCGCGTCCATAATATCAAATCTAGCCGATCGAGGGAATGAGAAGAGCTGAGCCTCCAACGGCGAGCAACAATTAATATTGTGGAAGATATATCCCTGCCGATACAGTGGCGCAAGAGCCGCAATCCTTTCCTCCTTCTTCCCTACTGCTTTGAGCTCGATTAGCGTGAAGAATTTTCCCCTTTTAAACATCTCATTCCGAAGGGGCTGCGTAATGAATTCTTCAAGAGAAGTAACCTCCACCCCAAGCACTTGCGCTGAGAGTCTTTCTCCCATTAAAAACAACTTCTCGTAGAATTCATCAGGACGAAACTTTCCGGCATCTACATCTCGAACATAGTACCTTCCAGCCTCCGCATCTATCCCAATTCCGACTATCGCACTCTCAGCCGAGTGCATCTTCACACTCTTCGCTGGGTCAGCAAGAATAACCGTTTCAATCTTCTCTTGCCTCAGCCTCAACTGGAATTCCGGATCAGTTTCCCTATATGAGTTCACATAATCGGGCTTGAAGACAGCATCTTCCGTTGAGATAGGCATATTGCAATACTCCATATAGAAAGTATCCAACATTCCTGCCTTCTCATGCTCCACCTTCTCCTTGAGGATTTCCTCCGTGGTCATGTATTCAGGGACGAGACTCTCAAAGTTCTCGTCTACAAGGGAAAGATTAAGCGTCGCCCAATCCTCTGCATCAATCAAGTTCTGCATCAAGGAATCTTCATGCTTAACTGTGTCAATATAAACTATCCTCCAATCATTAAGGTATCTATTGACACTCTTCATCAAGTCCGAGAAGAACCAATTCTTAAGAAACTCCCTATTATCGGGGTTTTTGACTTCCCTCTTATCCTCTAGATCATCCACAATAATCAACTGGGGACGATTCCCGGCCCAGTTAAGCCCACGAATCTGCTGGCCCGCCCCTCTCGGAAGAACCAACGTCTTCCCAAAGGCCGTCCAGGAGGCCTTACTGAAACTCTCATCCAGCTCCGGATTCTCATTAACCTTGACGCTGCCAAAGAGGGCCTTCACCTCCGAGTTGGAAAGCATCTCCCTTTTAATGTTCTCCGTCTGCATCTCTGCGAAAGTGGCGCTCTTACTGACATAGCAGATAAAATTTGCCTCCCGAAAGGAGATATACTTTTGAGCCAGACACTTCGCCATTGTAGTCTTCCCAATCCCACGGGGAGCGGCGATTGCAACCTTCTTATACCCACCATCAATTAGATTAAAGATCTGATCGTGGAGAGGAGACCAAGGAGCCGAAAACTGCTCGGGATGCAGAGTCTTGGCGTAGACTTGCATATTGGCCGCGCAAAGTGTAAGCTCATCTTCCAGGTCAGATATGTCAAAGGCGGCGTTATTCATCTCTTGTACATCTTCCTAAGTTTGTAAAAGGAGTATACCATATTATCCCTTAGCACGTCATAATCAGTCTTTCCTAGCCTCATGGCCATTCTTTCTATCTCTCCGTAAGATATATTTCCTTTACTTTTCTTTTTTCTCCCTATCCTCTTCTCGACCTGCTTCCTTCTCTCCTGCAATAGGTTTCTACCCCCAACTATGAACGCAGCAGTCATCATCCCAATAAAATCTGGCCACTTACTATCATTTACCCGCATATAGGAGGAGGTTAAGGGGCCCTTCTTAAATGGGCCAAGATGAATTCCTCTAGCCTTCGGAACTGCCCAATTCTCAAAGCCCATCATCAAAGTCTTTATCCCAAGCAGAAAGTCCCCGCCACCCCAGGGAAGATAATTCCTAGCCAACGTCCCATATCCTCCAATTCTCATGAAGTGCGCTTTCTCCATCAGCATCGGGACTCCCCGAAATGCAATCCTTCTAGTGGAGAAGTCATCTCCATTCCGTATGCCAAAGAGTGTAGTAAGGTCTCTATCAATAAACCCATTCCTATCATTCTGCACATGATAAAGGCAAGATCCATACACAATCCCAAGATTCCCGTCCTTGCCTTCGGCAACCTCCAAAAGTTCCTCAATTCCTCTATACCCCATAAGCATATGGGAGTCGAGAATGAGAATCCATCTCCCTCTTGCGTGCTTAATTCCTTCTGCTCTTGCCGCAAATAAGGAGGGTGGGGAAGTATATAGAAGTTTGACTGTTCCATCTTGGAGGTATTCCTTATCTATCGCAAACCTTTGATTCTCCTCCGAGTTATCCACCACAATAATCTCGAAGGAAAGGCCTTTAAGAGATTGAAGAAGGCCCGCGACAGTAATAGAAGTTCCGATCGCATCATCTCTTTGTGATATAACAACACTGAGTATCATCTCCCTCCAGCCACTGCTCCATCTGCTGATCCGCCTTCATAGTTGTGAGTGTGGGTGTTCCAAGGCTTGAGTTTAAGAAGCTCCTGAAAAGAAAGCTTTTGATCCCGAAGGATTCGGTCCCTTTCCTTTTGCCCAACCTCCTTCGCCTTTGGGGAGAGCTTATCCACATCCAGCTTGAATCTCTCCTCAACCGCAGGAGCGTTTCTCTTTAATCCCCACTCCCCTCCAAGAACATAACTGGAGACTAAGAAGCCGAAGCAGGGAGGATAACGACCGGATTCCTTGTAGTTTCGGTATTTAAGGGAGCCGGTTTTATCTCCTGGGAATGGACCTAGATGGATGCCGGGAGCAGTGGGAACTGCCCAATTCTCGAAGCCTAGCAACCAAGGCTTGATCCCAATATGCATATCTCCACCACCCCAAGCCAGTTTGTGCTCGGAGAGAGCTCCATACCCACCAAGCTCCCCAAGGAAGAAATCCCTCCTGCAGATCCAAGGCATCCCTTTCCAAGTAATGGGAGTAGCGTATTTGTATGCAGCGCCCCAATCTCCAAGCTCGGAAACAGTCATATCTCGGTCATGGCGGGACTTGGACTCGTGTTGATGGCACCAGTTGATCGGGGAGTGAGCGAAGCCAATCTGGCCATCATCCCGCCTTTCCATAAAATTAACCAGATCCAAGAGCATGTCCCTACCCACCAGCATATGGGAGTCGAGGCAAACCAAATACTTACCGGAAGCGGCCTTGGCCGCTGCTTCCCTCGCTGTAAAGAGACAGGAGTATTCCTGCCGAATCAACTTAACCAAACCACTCTCAAGATAGGACTTTGGAATATTCTTCTGAACATCCTCAAAATGCTCCCTAAAGGAATTATCACAAATCACTATCTCCGTCTCCTCCAGTCCAAGAGGCCGAAGCTCCTCAATAATGGAGCGGATAGTGATAGCGAGCATCACAGTATCATTGCGATTGGAGATGATAACGCTTAGAATCATACTAATTCCTTTAGATGAGGGTAAAATCTGTCAATAAACCAAAGCTCTCGCTCAATCATCAGTCTTTTCATTTCTTTATCGAAGTAGCTATGGGCCAGACCGTGGGAAGAGGGAGTTTGATGCGGAAACTCAATGGAATAATCCCCTATGATTCCTTTCCAGTGCTCTACCCAATCCTCCTCAAAGCGGATGGGAACGAGATTAGAGGGGACTTCCCCTCCCACACTCAAGTACTCCTCAAAGGTCCCTCGAGTCAACCCAATTTTAGTGCGCTTTCCCTCAAGAAGGGAAGTGTAGAAGAAGGTTTTGAAGGTATTGGAAGTCGATCCCTTCCCAACAAGATTGGCCCAAAGGCTCACGGCCCTTTCAAAAGGGTCTCGAATGTTGGTATAAACGGTAAGGGATGAAGTATCCACGCCCACCCTTTCCAATTTTTCCAATCTCTGCTGCAGTGGTTGATGGATTCTCCCCTTTCCGCCAGAATACTTACTCAACAACGACCCCTCATCCGGCATCCCAAAGGCATTCATTAAGGCCCGAGTGACTGAGCTTCCCCCAGTTCGATTAATGTGGAGAAAGGCGAGGTTATGTTCTTGCCAAAAGATCATGTCTCATTCCTATATGCGTCTAGACAATGGTTTGGGTCAAGCCAGTCCAGGAAGCCACCCAAAGTCCTAGCCAAGGGATAGCGCCAAGGCGCCTTACCGCCGTGCCGAGCTTGGAGGCTCCCAAGAGTATAACTGATCGTCCTATCCGGGTTCCCAACTCCGGGCCAGGTTAGAGGCCAAGGGAGTAAAGGAAGGACAGTATTCCCCAACTGATCCAGGCCCATCAAAAGGTTCAACCACTTCGGACTTTCTTTCCAGTTATATTTACTCATCACTTCTCCAATCGATCCGCCAACCACACAAGCACCCTGCGGATGACGCCCTTATAGGGGCGATACTCATCAGGAATAGCCCCCATAATAAAGTCAATAACGGCAGCACCTCCAGCTGCAATGAGACCCATTAACTCCGGGCTGTTCAAAATAGTAGTGATTACTTCACTCATTTCTTCCTCCTTTTTTGGCTAGCCTTAATGGCTCGACCCTGCTCCGCCGCCTTCTTTCTGGCCGCCTTTCGGGAGCTTTCATTGCCGGGGCTATAGGTGTAACACTTCCCACTTTCTCCCCACTTAAACCCAGGCTTTCCCTCACTCTTACACTTTTGTACTGGCATTTTAGCTCCGTTGAGTTTAACACTTTGAATAAATTTTATTCAATCTTCCCATTAGGGTGCTAGAGGAACTTACTTGCTCGCAATGCAATGAGCGATGAGGAATTTACTCGCTCGCTACGCTCGCCGGCCTATTGAGGATCCCACTCAATATGGATATGATCCACTTCATCAAGTACCTGAAACCCACATCCAACCTTATCCTGAAGCATCTCCACGGCCCGCTTCCTTCTACTTCCCTCCATACCCCTAACACCAAGATCTATTGCTAGGCCATAATAGTGGAGGGATCGCGGTGAGTGCTCCCCATCCGTCACACTAGTGACTTCCAATCCCGCCTGGAGCGCACTATATACCCTTTCTGCCGCAATCAGCACCGGCCTCATACACCAGTGCAGCCCCGCCATATCCACATCGTCCTTAATTTCGAGCACCCTCATCATATTACTCCTCAATCATAACCCCTGCTACGGCAGCAGCCGCTCGGGATCTTTCCTTAATCCGGTTGATATCTTCTTCCCCAAGATGCGCATGGGCGAATCTGCCCTCCACCTTCTTTGGGGCCTGGTGGCCTAAAATATCCTTGAGGATCGTATCGGCAGTCTTTTTCTTCAAGGAGAGGGAGGCCTCTTCCTCCTCCAGAATCTCCTTGTAGATTTCCACTGCCTTTGGTGCCAACTCCGCAACCTTCTCCGCAACATCTATCGAGTCCGCATCTCTCGCATCGTCCAGCATTGCCAGCTTGCGCTGGCCAAGAGTGGAGTTGACCGTGTTATTGACAGTGACGGGAGTAACTCCCAGCTTATCCGCAATATCCTTGTGATTCCACCCCAAGAAGGCCAGACGCAACATCTCATGGGAGCGTTCCCAGAGCTGTTTGATGTCATGAGTCCCGGAGCGATCACTTCTCCGAGCGTCCTGCTCTCTTCTGTAGTCCTGCCTTCTCATTAAATACTCCTTTGTATTTTGACCAGATGATGTACTCGGCAAACTCCGGGAAGTCCGGGTAATCTTTTTTATGGCTCAATTCAGAAGCTTTCATTTAAGTCACAAACCTACCAATTCTTTCTACATCCACCCAACAATTTAAACTATTCGAACCTCCCACCTCCCTTAAAACGACCTTTAAGTTAGTCCCGTCATGTGTATATGCAACAGTAACGATACCAGTACCAGAAGCATCTCTGGGATAAACAAGGACCCTCAAGCCCCCGTTTTCAGAAGATGAGGAATAAACTGTTTCTTGTGCACCTGCATTAACAGTCACGCTTTCAGATACTAATTCAGCTCCTCTTCTTCTAGGAATATTATTCCAGCTAAATAAACCAGTGTGGTCCAAATCATAATAATTATTTTGCGGTGATCCATTTTCTACAATCACTAAATTGTTATAAAAGTAAATATCTTCATTGTATTCATTATTCCTGAATCCGTCATAAATCGTGGGAGTGCTTTGATTATCAATAATTTTATTATTGTATATATGACCTTTCTTAAGAGGCAAATCAGAGGAACTCCTAAAATCAAAAGCGGATTGATTATCCCCTGATTGATTGGGATTTATGCAAATATTGTTATAAATTGAAAAATTAGAGATTTCTGTTCCTAGAATAGCCAAACCTCGTTGGGGATTCTCCACTATATTATCATGCATGAATAGATTTGTGACACCATTCAATGTAGCTAACCAAACAACATTATTATTAACGCGGCACCCCGAAATCTCTAAGTTCTCTATCGTAGAGTCTGGGTCACAATCAACTACTTGTTTAAAATTACCATAAGCATCAGCTTCAACAGTAACATTTCGGACTGTTACATTTTTGGCGGAACCCTCTGATTGTTTATACACTTTTCCAGTGCTACCATATACCTCAACACCATCTATATAAAAATGCTCCCAATCACTTGCTGATGCAAGACCAACTCTAACATTGTCCAAAATATTATTATGAGCATAGACAACATGGGGGACGGAAACATTAGGATTTAAGAATACAGCATTGTCGTTTACTTCACCGAAATAATTATCATTAAGCCATAGCCGTGTCCCATAATAAGTTATATGAGCAGATGTTTTATCATACTTATCCCTTCCAGTTCTTAAAAAAGTGGAAGAAGTAATATAATTATCATAACAAATATTACCGCTTGAATCCTGTGACATATGTATTGGAGCGTGGGAAGCATCGTAGATGTATGTTTTGTAAATGGTGCAATTCTCTGCTGCAAGCAAACCTATAACACGATTACGGTTGTCTCTATTATCAGCGTTACCATCCACCTCAAGAGATATAGTTGACCATTTTATACCTTCTATCTCAAAAAGGTTTCCATTAAAATTTCCATGCTTTAATATCGTGTCACCAAGGCGATATATTTTATGACTGTTAAAATTAATACCAGTTATTGTCTGATTGATTTCAAGTGTTCCTAAATTATCTAAATAAGCAATATAACCTGAACTATCACTCAATATATCAAAAACAGATTGTATGGCATTTGCGTCTTTCCCAAACCAAGAGACATATAAATCTTTTACAATTAGAGTCCCGGCAACAGTTAAAGAAGACCCAAATACCTGCCACAGACCAGCATCAATAGCTCCGTTGATCGTAAGGGTTTCATCTCCAGTTACAGCATCAAAAGCCACAATACCAGAGTTGTAGCCTTCAGAGATCAGGTTACCATTAACTGTTACATTTTCATCAATAGTAAACTGGCCGCCATCCTGCACCTTGACGTTGAAATTAATCGTCTGCGCCACAGAAGCAGTCACCGTCACTCCTGGCTTAATCACCACGGTAACGCCGGATAGATCGTACGTTCCAGAAAGGTCTTCGTCGAGGGTGGCATCAGTGATTACCCAAAGTTCGGCTTTTTGGCCGTCTAGGGCCTTAAGAATATCCACCAAAGTACGGAAAGAGGCGCCAACTCCCGGGTCTCCATCAAAAACTATCACATTATTAAAGTCGGCCAGACCAGAAGAGTTGACCGTCTTGAGGCTGGGTATATATTGTGATCTTGACATAATTTTATCCCTCCAAAGATATTAAAGACTATACACTTATTCCCATTTTAACTCCATTCTACTACCCTTTTGGGATGGTGTCAAGCCATTTCTTCCCACAAATAAATTCTCTACGGAAACGAGTTTCCTTGGACTGCGTCCGGGAGATTGAATAAATTTTATTCGATCTAGCGGTCGTGTCGGAGCCCTTTTCCTCCAGCGAGGAATTAACAGCCGCAAACCCACAACCCTAGCCACCCTAGCCACAGCGTCAATATCAATCCTTGCGATAGTCCTAGCCGCGATCCTTTAGAGGAATTAACAGCCGCTGGCGCCCTTCCAATAGCCCATTCCAATAGCCCAACCGCTGGCGCGGCGGACCCTCCAGTGGTCGTGCCGGTCAATCCTCCCTCCACAAGTATTGCGATTGCAAGGATTGCAAGGATTGCAACACAATTTTGTGGTTTTAGCAGAACTTGAACACAATGTAACTGGTCCTCAACTGGCCGGCCGCACGGGAGTTTCCCCCATCGAACCTCGAGCTGGTGGCCGGATGGCATAACTAGTTGATATCATTGGACATAGGGGAGGGCTGCCGATTTTTATTGACAATCATTCTAGGTGTGGTATAGTGGAACCGTACAATCATAGAATTTGTTCATTGACAATCAGTTGTCTAGTACGTAGTAATTACTAGGCATGGAGGGTAGTTCGGGCGGTACCAACTATTTAGGGGGTGCTACCATGAAACAAACTACTACTAGGACAGTCCTTAGTCAACCCGACAACAAGCATATTCAGTTCACTGTAACTGTAGACTTTAGTAATGCGAGTGACGAGCAAATGGCACAGTGGGCGCTTGGGAATCGCATCATAGTCGGGCAGAAGCAGTGGACTAAACTAACGGCTGAGGAACTTAGGAAGTACGTCGACGGGAAGACATTCGACGCGACTACTATTGGCCAAAAGGTTGAAAGCCCGGAAAAAGCAGCGCGGAAGGCAATGGAATCCATAGACAAAATGGATCCTACGGCTGCTCAGGCCATGTATGAGCAACTTAAAGCCAAAATGGAAAAAGATAATAAGTAAATAACCTACGCTGCCCGAACTACCTACTTAAAGCCTGGGGAGCTATGCTCCTCGGGCTTTTTTATTGTCAAACTCCGTTTGACGTAGACGTAGTACTGTCCTGCCGGAGACGCACAGTACGACTGCGTCGTAGCCCAAACTACATCCTGCCGGAGACGCCAGTTTGAATACGACATTTTTTTGTGGCTCGAGGGACTACTCTTTAACCCTCCCAAACTACGTTTGGAGTAGAGAGTTCTATGTTCTGCCGGAGACGTGAGGATTGAGGCCGTAAGGTTGAATAAATTTTATTCAAACTATCGCCAGTACGCCCAATACAAGTAATACTCTTAATCCTTCAAGTCCAAATAATACAATTAATACGGGTACTGTAAGCAATTACAATTTGAATTGTGGTTTAGTACTCCCTTATGGAAGCGTAGAGCTAGGTTTTCCCTTGGTTTAGGGGTTCCTCTCTCTCTAAAAAAAAATAAAAAAAAAAAGAAGAGAGAAGTAAACCATAAGCTACGCTTAGCTACGAAGCTAAGGAGGCTAACTCACGAAGTGAGAAAGGGAGTACTAAACCACATTTGAAATTTTAATTCCCTA
>Ga0209925_1000066_pt1 | contig 48475 bp, 52 predicted proteins | sample SalPonR2_A_D1_MG_FD_185702 | JGI IMG/M metagenome (GOLD analysis project Ga0209925, IMG submission 185702) | Salt pond soil microbial communities from South San Francisco under conditions of wetland restoration - Salt Pond MetaG R2_A_D1_MG... ... | reverse complement strand
CAGCGCCCAAAAATACTTCGGCGCCCTTGAACCCCGAAAAAACGGACAAACCCGTACCGAAAAAACCGGCGGTCCTTCTTTTCCCATCGGCCAGTCCCGCCATATCGAGGTGCCCACCAAAATCCACAAGGGGCTCGTCGACCTCGCCTATCCGAGCGATGATTATTGGGACATTCATAAAAACAGGCGGTTTTCCATTCTTTCGGACGTAATGTCGGACCGCATGCGGATTAATATAAGAGAGGACATGGGGGCCGCCTACTCATATTCCGCTTACAACCATCCCAGCCGGGCGTTTGCAGGCTTCGGCGTATACCATGCCGTGGTTCGAATCGACCCCCAGGACGCGGGCAAAGTCATTGACGCCATTAAGGACATATCGGCAAACCTTGCCAAAAAAGGCCTGACTGAGGACGAACTCGAGCGCGCCGTCAAGCCGACCCTGGCCAATATCAAGGAACAAAGAAAAACAAACGGCTACTGGTTAAACACCGTACTCAAGGGCTCTTCCCGGCATCCCGAACAAATCGAGTGGAGCCGGACGATTTTAAGCGATTATGAATCCATTACTGCCGAGGAACTCTCCGAACTGGCGGCGGCCTACCTTAAAAACGAGAAGGCTGCCGAGCTCATTATCACCCCGGCGCAAATGGCCGGCGAACAGACAAACAAAAAAAAATGATCAAGCTGTTTATGACCATAGAACGAACGGTTGAGAAAGGAGCTCTACGATGCGTCAACGGATCTGGATGATTCTGCTGGCCCTTATCCTATCGAGTCCCGCAGCGGCCGTAGACCATAAAAATTTCATGGTTGGCGAGTACACGGACGGCCCGGACGTCACCCAAGCCTGCCTGAAGTGCCATAAAGAGCAGGGGCGGGCGTTTATCGAGACCGCCCATTGGCGCTGGAAGGGTCCCAGCCCTCACGTAGCCGGCCTTAAAGCGGACAAAGAGCTTGGCAAGCGGGTGCTGATGAATAACTTCTGAGTGAGCATCAAGTCTAACTGGTGCAGTTGCACCAAATGCCACGCCGGTTATGGATGGAAGGACGAGGCGTTTGACGCCTGCGGGAAAAAAGACGGATTCTGTTTCGACGATCCATCCAGAGCGGATTGTCTGATTTGCCATGATACCACCGGCACCTATGACAAAAAGAAAAATACCTGTGGTTATCCCAACGAATCGGTTGATCTCGACAAAGTGGCACGCCACGTCGGTAAGCCGGTACGCGCCAATTGCGGAACCTGTCACTGGTATGGCGGCGGTGGAAACAACGTTAAACACGGGGATATGGGCGATACCCTGGCTGACCCGGATCCGGATCACGACGTGCACATGGGGGCGCTCGATTTTACCTGCCAAGAATGCCATACGACTGAAAGCCATCGCATCGCGGGCAGAAGCACAACGTCTTCGGTCAGTGAGGGCAAGGTGTCATGCACGGATTGCCACGAGCGAACCCCGCATGATTCGAATTCCCCGGTACTGGACCGGTTAAACGCCCACTGCGATGCCATCGCCTGCCAGACATGCCACATTCCAAAATATGCCAAGCAGACCAAAACAACGACGCGCTGGGATTGGTCCCAAAGCGGCCAACCAAGCAAGACGCTGAAAAAAACCGACCAAATGGTGAAAAAAATAAGCAAAAAAAAGGGGGTGCTGGTGGAACAAAAAAACTTGACCCCCTCCTACGACTGGTACAACGGCACCCATCGGCGGTATTTGAAAGGCGACCCCGTCAACCTGGACGGTGTTACCTACCTGAATCCGCCCATGGGCGATATCGATGACCCGGAGGCAAAAATCACGCCCTACAAATTAATGAAGAGTAAGGTGCCGGCGGATAAAAAACTCGGCCACTTGATTGTCCCGAAACTCCACAACGGCTATTTCACCAATTATAACTGGGAGGAGGCCGCCCGGAAAGGGATGAAAGCGGCCGGCCTGGATTTCAGCGGAGAGGTCACTTTCGTGAAAACGGTGATGCACTGGCGACTCAATCATGAGGTCGCCCCCAAACAGGATGCGCTCTCCTGCCTGGATTGCCATGGGACAGAAGGGGTAATGGATTTTAAGGCGCTGGGCTACAAAGGCGACCCGGCCGCTACCGGCGGCAGGACGACAAAAGAGGGATCAAAACAATAGAGAGGCGGCAGCGGCGAAGCATCTTTTATCTGAGCCTTCCCGCTGCCGCCTCCCTTGCACCTTTCACTTTTCACTTACGCCACCCGCCGGTCGCGTCCCTGCCATTCCTTCTCGCGCAGTTTGAACTTCTGAATTTTTCCGGTCGCGGTTTTCGGGAGCTCGCAGAATTCAACCACCTTTGGCGCCTTAAACCGCGCCAGATGCTCCTTGCAGAAGGAGATGATGTCTTCTGCGGTGACATGGCTGCCGGGTTTTGCCGTCACAAATGCCTTGGGCACCTCCCCCCACTTTTCATGGGGCGTGGATACAACGGCCACCTCCATGACTTCCGGATGCTTGTACAGGGTGTTTTCAACCTCCACCGTGGAAATATTTTCCCCGCCGCTGATGATGATATCCTTTTTCCGGTCCATGATCTGAATATAGCCGTCCGGATGCATTACCGCGAGGTCCCCGCTGTGGAACCAGCCGCCGTCAAACGCCTCCCGGGTGGCGGCCTCGTCCTTATAATAGCCCAGCATAACATTGTTGCCCCGCATGACGATCTCGCCGATGGTCTGTCCATCCCTGGGCACCGGTTCATAGGTTTTGGGATCCACCACATCCGCATACATGGCATGGATATAGGGAATCCCCTGCCGGGCTTTAATCTGGACCCGTTCTTCGGTTGACTGGTCATTCCACTTGGGCTGCCATGTACAAATGGTATGGGGCCCATAGACTTCGGTCAATCCGTAGCACTGGATCACTTCCGCGCCCGAGGCCTCCATATTCTGGATCACCTGGGGCGCCGGCGGGGCACCGGCGGTGTTGATATTGAGTTTATGGCTCAGTTTGATATCGTTCTCCTCCAAATAACCGGACAATCCGATCAGGACGGTGGGCGCGGCGCACAAATGGGTAACCTGCTCCTTTTCGATGAGATCATAAATCACCGCCGGCTCCACTTTACGCAGACAGACATTGGTGGCGCCAACAGCCGCTATAGCCCATGTATAGCACCATCCGTTGCAGTGAAACATGGGAAGTGTCCATAAATAAATGGCGTCCGGGGTCACATTGAATTCAATAATTTCGCCTAACGCATTTAAATAGGCGCCCCGGTGATGATACATAACCCCTTTGGGCTTACCGGTGGTGCCGCTGGTATAATTAAGCGTGATGACCTCCCGTTCACCACCGACTTCACAGGCAACCGGCGCATCCGAACCAGTAGCCAGAAACGCCTCATAGCTCATGCCATCCAGTGGTTTCTCCTCTGAGACATCACAAATGTTAATGAAGGTTTCCACATGCGTCAGCTCATCGAGAACCGGCGCCACCAGGTTGGCAAACTGGTTGTCCACGACGACCACCGGTGCCTCGGAGTGGTTCAAAATATAGGCGATTTCAGACGGTGAGAGCCGGATATTAACGGTGACAAGGACGGCGCCGATCATTGGCACGGCAAAATGGGCCTCGAGCACCGGCGGAATATTCGGGGCGATAAACGCCACTTTGTCGCCCTTTTTAACCCCGGCGGCTTTAAGCGCGCTTGCCAGTCGGTTGATGCGTTCGTAGAACTCCGCATACGTGTAACGTTTGTCCCCGTGCACGACTGCGGTTTTATCGCGAAAAACATCGGCTGAGCGCCAGATGAATTTAACCGGGGAGAGTAAATCATAATTAACGGTTTCCTGGGTCATAACCTATTCCTCCCTTTGTTGGTTTAATTGGTCCGAAACATACTGCACGATAGTTTCGGCATATTTGTCATCCGCGGGCTGCACCATGTAGAAGATCACGCCCTGCCGCCTGGCCGAAAGCTCCAGGGATCGGGAGTTCTCTTTTGTCATTCCCACAATCCGACAATCCGATCGATGCGCCCTAAGCTTTCCGATCACATCATTGCCGCTTTTTTGGGCCTGGTCCAAATCCACGAACACCAGGGCATATTCATTGCTGCTGCAGAGACTCATCGCCTCGCCCAAGCTTTCGGCGACATCCAAATGATGGCCGTATTGCCCCATGCGTTTTTTCATCTGATTGGCATAGGCCGAATCCGCCTTTACCAGAAGGATTTCCATATCGAACCCTGCCCTCTTTAGTAATCGGAATAGAATTGAAGCCTAACGCCTACCTGGAATCCAAAACCCATGCCAAATATGCGGTATATGGAAAACTTATTAATTTTAATAGATATTTTAAAAAATGGGATAAAAGAATGGGGGTGACGGGATGGGAATGCTTGTTCTCAATAATGGTTCAACGAAAAGTTTATTCCCTGAAATAAATACAAAAAAATTGATGGGTATTTTCGTTCTCAAATTAGGCATTATCAAGCCCATAACGCCTCATCTTTTTATACAGCGTTCGGCGGTTGATGCCGAGCTCGCCCGCAGCGTTGCCGCGGTGCCATTTGCTGCGCTCGAGCGCCGAAAGGATTAAGTCTTTCTCATACCGTGCCAGCGCCGCCGCCAAATCGAGATTGGCCTGCGCGGGCGCCTGGGGGGGGTTAATACCCGCCGGTGACTTGAGCACATCAAAGCGTTGCAGGGTAAAATACCGGTGCAGGGCGTTTTGAAGCTCACGCACGTTGCCCGGCCAGTCATATTGATAAATGGTATCCAAAATTTCCCCGGTTATGGGGGGAAGCGAGGCATTATCCGGATAGCGCTGACGGAAATGTTCAACCAGCAGGGACAGATCCTCCTTTCGATCCCGCAGCGGCGGCAGCTGAATGGGAATAACATGGATGCGATAGAAAAAATCCTCCCGCATGCCGCCGGTCTTGACAAGCTCCCGAAGCTCTCGGTGGGTGGCCCCGATAAACCGGATGTCCGGATAATACGGGGTCTTTCCGCCGAGCGGCATGTAGCCATGGCCCTCGATGACGCGCAGCAGCTTAACCTGCATATTAAGGCCGATCTCGCCCAACTCGTCCAGGAACAGCGTGCCGCCGTCCGCCAAGGCCAGATAGCCGTGCTTATCCCGCTCCGCCCCGGTAAATGCGCCCTTCGTATATCCGAAAAACTCGCTTTCAAGCAGCGTCTCCGGAATGGCACCGCAATTGACGACCACAAACGGGGCCTCCTGGCGCTCGCTGTTCTCATGGATCGCCTTGGCCACAAGCTCCTTGCCGGTGCCGGATTCCCCGTAAATGATAACATTGGCATCCGTTGCCGCCGCGTTTAAAATCAGATCATAGACCCCCTGCATGACCATGCTCTTACCGATGATCTCCCCGAATCGGAAACGCTCCTTCATACTGGATTTCAGGCGGACGTTTTCTTTGCGCAGATAGGCCGCCTTTTCGGCAAGGGCTTCCTCCTCGCGTTTGCGCTCGGTAATATCCACCATAAGGGCTTCCAAATGGGACACCCCGCCGTCCGCGTCAAATATCGGAGAGGCGACCGCATAGAACCAGCGCCCCTCTTTTTCATCCTCGAACTCAAAGCGTTCGGTTTCGCCGTTGAACACGGACTCCCGCATACACCACGGGCAGGGAGACGGTCGATCGTAGAGGGCCTGATAGCAGAATTCGCCGGTGGCGTCCCGGCCGATTTTATCGATAAGGGCCTTATTCATGAACTCTATCCGAAGTCGGCGGTCGCATATATAGATAAACCCTTCGGCCGCCTCAATAATGGTTCGAAGCTTGGATTCACTATCCTTGAGCGCTCTCTCCGTCTGCTTGAGAGACGTAATATCCATAAACGAGGCGATGCTGCGTTTGCCGTCCGGCAGCATCCCGACTTTCATGAATATGTTCCGGCGCTCCCCCGCCCGGTTGATAACGCTGCACTCATACTCGGCCGGCGCCTGGCCCCGGGGCCCCCTTCGGGCATAATGGTAGGACGCCATTCGGTCCAGATCCTCGGGGACAACAAAGGCCGACCATTTCATCCGGTTTTCGATTTCTTTTTTCGAATAGCCGGAAAGCTTCTCAAACTCCTCATTTGACATGTAAATGGTCATATCCGGCTCAATAATAATGGAGGCGGCGCCGGATTTTTCAAACACGCTTCTGTAATAGGCCTTGCTACGGCGCAGATCGGTTTCCGCCTGCTTCTGCTCGTTGATGTCAATGACGACGCCGATGATGACGTCGAGTTCACCCGAATTGTCAAAAATGGCAGTAGCTGACACATCGCCCCAGAATGTGGTTCCGTCTTTCCGGATATAGCGGACCTGACGGCGAAAATTCGTTCGCTCGCCGCGGATCATCTGCACCAGCATATCGCGAACGATTTCCACATCATCCGAATAAAGAAGGTTTGTCGCCGGTTGACCGGCCAAATCACTTTCATCATATAATAAACGCCGGCGCATGGCCCAATTCGCCTGAACCAGCCGGCCGTTTGAATCCACAAGGAATATCCCCGCCCCGGCATAATTGAGGATAGCGGGAAACCGATCCAGATGTTTCAGCAGCGATGACTTTTCTTCCAGGTTTTTCTGGGGGTTGCCGTAACCGTTATGACGACTAAAATCTGACATTTCATACCGCCCGGTCTATGCCTCTGAGGGCAGAGGTTTTTCCGGCAGCATCTGCTGCCAAGGAATACCGCTTCGTATATGCAGATCCCGCTGTGGAAAAGGGATCTCAATACCGGCTGCTTTCAGGGCATCAAACAGTGCAAAGTAGAGCCGGCTCCGGATCAACCGGCGGGCCGTCTTTCTGATATCGATCCATATCAAAAGCTCAAAATCAATTGAGCTGTCGCCATATTCCATAAATCGGATTTCCGGATTTTTGCGGATGGTCTGAAAATCCCATCCCAAAGGCGTATGCGTAAATAGGGAGCGGGCCTGATGGCTTAAATCCTTGGTAACCTAGACCGCCTCCCGCTTCATGGAACCGGTGACATCGTCTGAAAGCCTAACCGCCCCATCCGCTTGTGGCTCAGCGGCCATATCGGCCTGTTCGCCCGATTCCGGTGCTCCCGCAGCCTTGGCCGGCGGTGGGAAGACCATCATAGTGCCGATGATCAAAAGAATAATCACAGAAAAAAGACGATAATGGGCGCTCATAACCGCTCCTGTAGCGTTGGGTGGCTTTATGGTTAATTTAACCCATAGCGGATTCATCAGGCAAGCATTTCAGGAATGAATCTGTTTGCTTGAGCAATAATTATCTGTTATGAATAACCACTTATTTTCAGATCAAGTATAACAGGCGGAAATAATGAATCAATCAGTTCCTTCAGGACCTTTCGAAAAATTTACCCATCGGGTGTGGAAATTTTTTGCCTCTGTCAAGCTCTCTGTCATTGTGCTGCTATCCCTTGCGGCCACTTCGGTTATCGGTACGATTATTCCCCAGAACGCCAATCCGGTGATGTATGTTCAGAAATATGGGGAAACGCTCTACACGGTTTTCGAGGCATTGAGCTTTTTCGATATGTACCATGCCTGGTGGTTTCGGCTGCTGCTGGGCCTTTTGACGATCAACATCATCATCTGTTCCATCGACCGGCTGTCTTCAACCTGGAAAATCATTTTTCCCAAAAAAGTTAACTTCCGCGCCGGCCGTTTCCGAAAATCCCCGAGCCGGATTGAATGGGACTCGGATATCGCATTAGGCCAGCTTGAAAAGACCTATGAATCCTATATCGGCAAACATTTCCGGCGTGTCAAAAAAGAAAAAACGGATACCGGCGTGCTCCTGTTCGGAGAAAAGGGACGCTGGACGAGGCTGGGGGTGTATATCGTCCATTTCAGCATCCTGTTGCTGCTCATCGGCGGCCTTATCGGCTCGTTATTCGGATTCGAAGGCTTTGCCAACATTGCTGAAGGCGACAGCATTGATCGGATCACATTAAAAAACAGCGGCCGGGAAAAAAAATTGCCGTTTACCATCCGATGCGAGGACTTCTCCATCAGCCGCTACGACTCCGGCATGCCAAAGGCATACCGGTCCACCGTTGAGATCCTGAATAACCAAGAGCGCCTCCATAAAGCCGAGATCCGGGTGAACGATCCGCTAAGGTATCAGGGTATCAATATTTTTCAGTCCAGCTATGGCCGGATCCCGGAGGATAATTTTACCGTAGCATTTACCGATCCCGACTCCGGGATGACCTATGAGAAAACGGCCGCCGTCGGGGAAAAGATCGAGATGCCCGCAAATGCGGGCACCCTGATCGTGGAAGATTTCAGGAACAATTTCAGTTTCCGCGGACATAATATCGGTGAGTCGTTTGTATGCCGCAAAATACCGTCCGAGGCGGAAAACGATGAGGCATTCGGGGGTTTTTTCGCGATTCCGATAGCCTATCCCCGGTTTGACCGGATGAGAGGCGGCGATTGGGTGATTTCAATAGAAAATGTGGCATTCGGCTATTACACGGGGCTCCAGATTACCCGGGACCCCGGGGTTCCCGTGGTATATGCCGGATTTATAACAATCATCATCGGATGCTACATCACCTTTTTTCTGCTGCACAAACAGGTTTGTATTGAACTCACCGAATCCGGCGGCCGGAGCCATGTGATGCTCTCCTGCGTTTCCGGGAAAAACCGGCCCGGCATGAAAACCGCCGCCCGCCGATTGGCCAGGCGGCTGAAGAATCTGCAGAACAGGGACGGAAGGTAACCCATGATAACGAGTTCGAGTTTGATCTCCATTATCACGTTTGTCTACGGACTGGCCGCGTTATTATATATCACGTCCTGGGTATTTAAAAAGGAGCTGCCCGGGAAACTGGCCACTGCCACAACGATCATCGCTGCAGGCGGGAATCTGATCGGGATTATCCTTCGGTGGGTCGAATCCTACCAGCAAGGGATCGGCCATGCCCCCCTGTCCAACCTGTATGAATCCCTGGTGTTCTTTGCCCTCTGCATTGCCGTGCTTTACCTGTTTCTTGAGCTTCGATACAAACTGCGGGTTATCGGCGTCGTGGCCATACCATTGGCATTTCTGGCCATGGCCTATACCTCCCTCACGGTTGACAGCACGATTGAACCGCTGATCCCGGCGCTTCAAAGCAACTGGCTGATCGCCCATGTCATTACCTGCTTTATCGGCTATGCGGGCTTTGCCGTGGCCTTTGGCATTAGCATCCTCTATTTTATCAAATCAGGCAGAAACGCATCCAGCGGCGGCCTTACCAATAAAATTCCCCATGAAGCCATGCTGGATGAGTTGACCCATCAAATGGTGATGTTCGGCTTCCTGTTTCTTTCGGTCGGCATCATCACCGGCGCCGTTTGGGCCAATCAGGCCTGGGGACGCTACTGGGGCTGGGACCCTAAGGAAACCTGGTCCTTGGTGACCTGGCTGATCTACGCTTCGCTCTTACATGCCCGGCTCATGCGGGGGTGGACCGGGAAGAGGATCGCCGTCCTATCGTTTGTCGGATTTGTGGCGGTCATTTTTACCTATTTCGGCGTCAACCTGCTGCCCGGCCTGCACAGCTATCAGTAGACATTTTTATTGACAACCGGCTTCAAAATAGATATCTAATTGCTTTTTAAATGTAACAAACAACGGGAATCCATGAATTGATACGGGGATAATCACACATCAACGTAGAATAACGGGGTATTCATGAACACCAACGATCAACAACAACCGGTTTCCGACACGGCATCCCCGGGGACAGGCGATGCCTCAGGAAAGGGCAAAAACGGCTCCGGCTGGATCATTCTGCTCTTTTTTGTCATTGGTCTTATCGGCAGCCTCGCGGGCGGCTGGCTTTTCTTTCCGGATCTGCTTTACTCCGAGAAACAGCAGCCTATCGATTTCAACCATAAACTTCATATGGGCGTCGTATACGAAGGCTGTCAGAGCTGCCATTATTTCCGCGAAGACGGCAGCTTCTCAGGTATTCCCGACCTCTATTCCTGCTCCGGCTGCCATCAGTATCCGCAGGGCACGAACCCGGAAGAGAAAAAATTTATCGAAGAATATGTCAGACCCAACAAGGCGGTGCCCTGGCTCGTCTATTCCGAACAGCCGGACTGCGTTTTCTTTTCTCATGCCGCCCATGTCAAGGGGGCGGATATGAAGTGCCAGACCTGCCACGGCAAAATGGGGCAAACCACCCATGCCCGGCCCTACCAGGAAAACCGGCTGACCGGCTATAGCCGGGATATTTGGGGCTACAACATCGCCAGGCTGGGTGAGCCCAAATACGGCCTGCGGATGAAAATGAACGACTGCGCCGAGTGCCATAAAAAGAGAACCGGTCATAAGGGCGCCTGCTTTCAGTGTCATCAGTAACTGTTACTGCCGATTTGGATATCGATATAAGGGGTTAAATCCATGAAAATTGATAGAAGAAGCTTTATCTCGTTGGGTGTCGGGGTTGTCGCGGGCACTACGCTAACGCCGGTACCTTGGAAACTGATGGACGATATCTCGATCTGGACCCAGAACTGGCCGTGGACGCCGGTTCCGAAGGAGGGGGCGGATACCTACAAAACCTCCGTATGCACCCTTTGCCCCGGCGGCTGTGGTATTCAGGTCCGAAAAATCATGGATCGGGCGGTGAAAATTGACGGGCTGCCTGAACACCCGATCAATCGGGGAACCCTTTGTCCCCTGGGGCTTTCCGGTCTGCAATTCCTTTACGGCCCCTCCCGCGTTAAAGCCCCCATGAAGCGCGTCGGCAAGCGGGGCGAAGGTAAATGGCAGGAGATCAGCTGGGATGAGGCCGTTTCGGCGGTCACTAAAAAACTAAAAGAGCTCCGGGAAAAGGAGAAACCGCATAGCGTGGCCTGGGTGGCCGGCACCGATAAAGGGACGGTGCCCCGACTGATCGGCCGGTTTTTAACCGCCTATGGGTCACCGAACTTCATCCGGCCGCCGTCGGTCCATGATGCCTATGAACTGGCCGTTTACCTGATGCAGGGGCAGGAAGGCGCCGTGGGATTCGACATTGAAAATGCCGACCATGTACTGAGTTTTGGCACAGGCCTGCTTCAGGGCTGGGGGGCTCCGGTCCGGATGCTGAATATCTACGGTGAGCAGCATGATTCCAGAAAAATCGTGCAAATCGAAACCCGGCTCTCGGACACGGCTGCCAAAGCCGATCAATGGGTACCCATTAACCCGGGAACCGAGGGGGCGCTCGCCCTGGGGATCGCCCATGTAATGATCAAAGAGTCATTATATGATCAATCATTTATCAACCAATCGGTATTCGGCTTCGAGGACTGGACGGACGACCACGGCACCCGCCATATCGGGTTTAAAACCCTGGTCCGGGAAGACTACAGCCCGGAAACCGTTGCGGAGAAAACCGGTGTTCCCAAGGCCACGATTGAAAAACTGGCCCGCCGGTTTGCCCGTGCCGACAAACCGATTGCCATCAGCGGCCGCGGGGAGGGGCTCCTGCCGGGAAGCCTGAGCGAATGCATGGCTGTCCATTCATTGAATGCGCTTGTCGGAAACATCAACAAACCGGGTGGCGTTTCGGTCACTAGCGAACCCGAGTATGCCAAATGGCCGGAAGTGAACATCGATATGACCGCTTCCAGGGGCATGCAGCAACCCCGGGTCGACGGGGCGGGCGGCTCAAAATACCCGAATGCCAGATATCTGCTCCACAGGCTCCCGGAGGTCATTAATAGCGCCAAAGGCGAATCCCCGGTTCAGGCGCTTTTTGTAAGTGACGCCAATCCGCTCTATACGCTGCCGAATACTAAGGCGACAAAGGCCGCCTTCGACCGCATACCATTTCTTGTCAGTTTCTCCTCGTTTATGGATGAGACGGCCAGCCATTCAGACTATATTCTACCGAATCATGTATTTCTGGAGCGATATGAGGATGTGCCCACGCCGAGCGCGAGCGTCCAACCGATCATCGGCCTTGCCAAACCGGTGGTCAGGCCGGTCTATAATACCCGGCACGTGGGGGATGTGGTGCTCCAGGTGGCCAAATCCTTGGGATCCTTTGTCGAAAAAGCCTTCCCGTGGAAGGATTATCAGGGCTACTTGAAATCGGCGTTAAAGGACTACTGGGATCAATTGGAGGAAAAAGGGTTCGTCAAGGTGAAAAACGCCAAAGATTTCCCATGGGCCAACCGGTTTAATACAGCCACCGGAAAATTTGAATTTTATCCGTCCGCCCGAAATCAACCGTCAAAGAATGATAAAAAGGCCCTTCCGAATTTTTCACCGGTACCCATCGAGGGCAAGCCGGAACAGTATCCCCTGGTCTTGATGCCCTATGACGCCATGCGGCTTACCAGCGGAGATGTCGGCAACCCCCCGTTTATGACCAAAACCATCGATGATACGGTATTAAAAGGGCAAACCGTATTTGTGGAAATCAATCCGGCGACTGCCCGCAAAATAGGGGCTTCAGAGGGGGAACGGGCGACGGTTGCCACCCCGAGAGGCCGGGCAAAGGTCAGGCTTCATCTTTTTGAAGGCATCGCCCCCGGCGTGATCGCCATGCCGAAGGGATTCGGTCATACGGCATATTCGAAGTACCTGGCCGGTAAAGGGGTCAATTTCAACGATCTGATCGGCCCGATATCAGACCCCCTTTCCGGACTGAATACGGCATGGGGCATTCGGGCAAAAATCGACAGGGCCTGATTATCAAAGCCCCAAAGTGTTTTTTAACCGGGATGATCAACAGTCAGCAATGAGGTTGGAATGAAAGAAGAACATGGAGACAAACACACCAAGCGCTACGGCATGGTCATCGATCTTGATAAGTGCACCGGCTGTGGTGCATGTATGGTGGCTTGTTATGCGGAGAACAATGTGCCGTTCAAGAAAGATGAAACTGACAAGCTCGACAGCCTTAACTGGATACGGATATTTCAGCTAACCAACGGCAAACCCTATCCGGACACAGAGATATGCTATCTGCCGATGCCCTGTCAGCATTGCGACGGCATCGGAAAGCACGGCCATCCCCCCTGTGTTTCGGTATGTCCGGCAATCGCCACCGATTATGACGACTCAACCGGCGTTGTCAGCCAAATTCCAACCCGCTGCTTCGGCTGCAGGTACTGCATGGCGGCCTGCCCCTATCACGCCCGAAAGTTCAACTGGTGGGATCCGGTTTGGCCGGCGGATACAAAAAAATACCTCAATCCGAATGTATCGACAAGAATGCGGGGCGTTGTGGAAAAATGTACGTTGTGTTTCCACCGTTACCAGCAGGCCAGGGATAAGGCGTACCTGGAAGGCCGGGAGGAAATCTATGAATCCGAATATCAGCCCGCATGCGCCCAAGCCTGTCCGACAAACGCCATTACCTTCGGGGACCTCAACAATCCGGACCATGCGGTTTTCAAATTAAAAAATAGCCCCAGGGCATTCAGACTCCTGGAACGTCTGCATACCAATCCCAAAGTTTACTATCTTTCCAGTAAAACCTGGGTCAGGCGGGCCGGAGACAATTATCTGGAAAATGAATCACGGCCAAAATCAAACAGACAGAAGATTCACTCGTAAATCGTTTAACCTATGGCAAGGAGCAAATCGAATATGGAGACGACGCCATTAATACCTCAGGGGGTCAAACGCTGCTCAAAACTGCAATTTTCCCTGTGGATGGCTGCTGCAGGGGCCGTCCTCCTGTGGGGAGTCTATGCCATGTATCTTGTCTGGTTCAAGGGGTTGAATCAGACCAACATGAATGATGCATACGGTTTTGCCCTATGGATCTGGGCCGATCTGGCGGTTATCGCCCTTGGCGGCGGCGCCTTTTTTACCGGCTTTTTGACATACATTATCGGCAAGGACAAACTGAAAAACATCATCAATTATGCCGTTATCATCGGATTCATCTGTTACAGCTCCGCCCTTCTGATCCTGGCCATTGATATCGGCCAGCCGCTAAGGGGCTGGTTTATCTTCTGGCACGCCAACGTACACTCCATGTTAACCGAAGTGGCCTTCTGCCTGTCGTGCTATTTCGCCGTGTTAACCATTGAATTTCTGCCCATTATTTTTGAAAACCCGAAGCTGGACAGGGTTCCGTTTCTCCATCACCTGAGCCACAACATGCACCGTATCATGGCGGTTTTTGCGGCTACCGGGGTATTCCTCTCTTTCTTCCATCAGGGATCCCTCGGCGGCGTATCCGGCGTCCTGTTCGGCCGCCCCTTTGCCTTCCGCGAGGGCATCAACGTGTGGCCCTGGACATTCTTTTTGTTTACCTGGTCGGCGGCTGCCTGCGGGCCCTGTTTTACCATCCTGGTTACCTGGATCACGGAAAAACTCACGCGAAAAAAACTGGTTAAAGACGATGTGATTCAGCTGCTGGCGAAAATCTCCGGATGGATGCTGGCTACCTATATAATCGCCAAAATTGCGGACACCCTTTACTGGGCAATGGTTACCGCCCCCAGCATGGGGTTTTCCTTCATGGACTTCTATTCCGGCAATCCGGTCTACGGCATCTGGATCCTGATTCTGGAGATCGTGATCTGCGGCATTGTTCCGGCCGTCATTTTAATCACCAGAAAGGGGCGTGAAGCAAAGTCCCTGTTAATGCTGGGGGTTGTTCTCGCCGTCGTAGGCGTCTGCGTCAATAGGTGGGTTATGATACTGCAGATGCTGGCCGTACCGGTCGTGCCGTTTGAAGAGTGGTTTATGTATGCCCCGAGCTGGCAGGAAGTCGCCACCACGATTCTGCCCGTGGCCTACGGGATCCTTGTGATTTCGCTGGCCCACCGGTATCTGCCGGTATTTCCACAGGAACGCGAGCTGAACCCGACGAATTAACAAGGAGAGAATATATGTTTCCTTTCAGTTTTGAATGGGCGTGGGATATCCCCCATCTGGTTTTTCATGGGGCCTTATGGTATGTTCTGTCGATCGTTGGCTTGGGACTGACATATTGCATCATCAAATCGGCTGTGGATACCTTCCGGGAGGAAGATAACGGGCATCACTAGCCCCTCGCCCTCCCCCCATTCTATTTTTGAACAAGCGTTATTCCGTCTCGCCCATCTTCGCACCGCGCGCGGAATAACGCTTTTTTTATTACCGGCGATGATACATTGACCTGGCAAGGATTCTATAATAATGGACCAAATCCTAATCAACGGCGGCTATCCATTGAACGGCGAAGTGACGGTCAGCGGGGCCAAAAACGCGGCGCTACCGATCATTGCGGCCACCATACTGACAGGTGGACGCTTTACATTTCATAATGTGCCGATACTAAAAGATATCGAAAGCATCCAGGCCCTGCTGGTCGACATGGGAGCGGAAGTCGAATTCAGCGACAACACCCTTTCCATTGACACCGGCAACCTGTCCGATTTTGAGGCCCCCTATGAACACGTCAGAAAAATGCGGGCCTCCATACTGGTCTTAGGCCCCCTCCTGGCAAGGATGAAACGGGCTCGAGTCTCGCTGCCGGGCGGATGTGCCATCGGCGCCCGCCCCATTGAGCAGCATCTGAACGGCCTCTCGCATCTAGGCGCCGAAATTTCATTGGCGCACGGCTATGTAGAGGCTTCAGCCCAAAACTTGACAGGGGCCGAGATCTATTTGGACCTGCCCACGGTTACAGGAACAGAGAATCTGATGATGGCCGCCGTGCTGGCCGAAGGCCGGACTGTCTTGCATAATGTGGCCCGGGAGCCGGAGATTACGGCATTGGCGGATGTATTGAACCTGATGGGTGCCGATATTTCCGGCTCGGGCAGCTCCACTATCACGATAAACGGTGTCAAAGAGCTTCATCCGGTAACCGCCACCATCATCCCGGACCGGATTGAAACCGGCACCTTCATGGTCGCTGCAGCACTTACCGGCGGGGAAATCGTAATTAACACATGTGAACCGACGCACCTGAAAGAATTAGCCCTTAAGCTGGAAAAAACAGGGGCTGAAATTGAATACCGGGACCGATCCATCCGGGTCAGGGGCAGCCACCCGATCAACAGTGTGGATGTCAAGACCATGCCCTATCCGGGGTTTCCAACCGACATGCAGGCCCAGTTCATGGTCCTTATGTCAGTAGCCAACGGCTTTTCAGTCATCTCGGAGAATGTTTTTGAAAACCGGTTTATCCATGTGAGCGAGCTCCGTCGCATGGGGGCCGATATTACCATTTCCGGCAGCCATGCCATGGTCCGCGGCGTTCCCGAGCTATCCGGCGCGCCGGTCATGGCAACCGATCTGCGCGCCAGCGCATCCCTGATCCTTGCCGGGATGATAGCCCGGGGCACCACTCGAATCAACCGCGTCTATCATCTGGATCGCGGATACGATAGAATAGAGAAAAAATTCAGCCGTCTCGGGGCCTCCATCAAGCGGATATCGGTATAATTATCGCCGCAGAAATGCCCGGCCTCGACTTCACAGATAAACCGAGCGACCCGTTTTTTTTCCGGCCGCTCCTGCCGCTTCTTTTTGCCTTGATGGGCGGAATTGCAAGCGGTCATTGTTTTCCAGGCTATTTCAAGACGGCCCTTGCCGGATGCCTCCTTGCCGCTGCGATTACCGGCATCCGCCTTAGCCTCAAAAAACCCGCCCGACTCGCCCCTTTCCTGCTCTACTTTGCCATGGGCTATCTCTGCCTATCGCCCTGGCAGATCATCCCCCATACATCTGAGCATTTATGCCAATTGATCAATAAAGATAAGAAATCCTGGCAGATCACCGGTCGGGTAGCCACCGAGCCGGCCCGGGAGGGGTATCGGGTAAAATCTATATTGTCCGATATCCGGCTGGCAGATCCGGCCACATCCGCAACCCCCTTGCCGGTGCGGGGAAAACTGCGGTTGACGCTGTACGGGACAGGGCCTTCGATACATTTAGGCGACCGGATCACCTTTTCCGGCAGAATCAAACCGTTTCATAACTTCAACAATCCCGGCGGGTTTGATTACAAATCATTTATGGCCTATAAAAATATCTGGGCAAGCACGTCTGCCAACGGCAGCCAAATCAGGGTCAAAAAAGGCCGGGCTCCCGGATTGGCGGCAAATATAAGAAACAAAATGCGCCGCTCCGTTGAAGCGCTGATCACCAATGCGACTAAAGGAGACAGCCGGGCGATCCTTTCCGCCCTGGTCCTCGGCAAGCGGGAGCTGCTTTCAGCGCCACTTAAACAGGCCTTTAACCGGGCCGGCGCCAGTCATGTACTGGCCATATCCGGACTTCATATTGGCATTGTGGCCACCTTTGCCTTCTTTTTCTTCAAACAAATCCTTGGATTCTGCAAGCCATTGCTCCATCGCGGCGGGTCCGGAAAATGGGCGGCGATAATGGCTCTTGTTCCGGTATGGGGCTATGCTCTGCTGACGGGTATGTCGCCCTCCACCCAACGGGCGGTGATTATGGTAAGCGTTTTTTTGGCCTCCTTTTTATTTGAACGCGATCAGGATCTTATCAATACCCTGGCTGCCGCCGCACTTATCATTTTAATCATCTACCCGCCGTCTCTTTTTTCCGTTTCTTTTCAGCTATCGTTTACCGCTGTCCTAACAATTGTCCTGGGGCTTTCGACCACCCAGTGGATAAGCCGTCTGCCGGGCCCCATACTCCCTTACCTGTTATCGTATACCGCCGTATCCTTTTTTGCCATCATCGGCACCACCCCCCTGATCCTTCATTATTTTAACCAAACCGCCTTCTTTGGCCTGCTGACTAATCTTATCGTTGTCCCCCTGATCGGTTTTTTTGTTGTTCCCTTATCCCTGTTTTCCGTACTCGTTTTATTGCCGCTGCATCCGCCCATGGCCGCCTGGGGCTTAAAAACGGCCGGCGCTGGAATTCAATCGGCCCTTGCCATCATCTATCCTATCGGCGAGTGGCCCTACAGTGCGGTCAAAACCGTTACGCCGTCGATTCTTGAAATGATCTGCGCCTATACGCTGATTTTTGGGCTGTTTTATATAATCCGCTTCAAAAAACGCCTTCAACTGAATCCCGGATGCTTCAAACGCCCCGTGGTTATTCTTATGACGACTGCGCTTCTCGTGTTTCTCATGGACATCGGATATTGGTGCCATGCCCGGTTCTGGAGGGATCAGTTTTCCGCGACGATCATTGATGTGGGCCAGGGCAGTGCCAACCTCCTGGAGCTGCCGGATGGATACTGCATGCTCGTTGACGGGGGCGGATTTATGAACAACTCGGCCTTTGATGTGGGCAAATATCTGGTGGCCCCGTTTTTATGGGGCCAAAAAATCGGAACCATTGATACTGTGGTCCTTTCCCATCCTGACGCGGACCACCTAAACGGATTGATCTATATCCTGAAACATTTTAATGTTAAACGGGTCATTTCTACGCACCAGCCGTCGGATACCAGTGAATACAGCGCTTTTATTCAAACGATTGACGACCGGAACATCCACCATCCGCCGTTTGCCCGGATCCCCCGACACTTTGGAATCAACGGCGTAAAATTCGATCTCCTTTATCCACCGACGGACTTTATGGATGATGGGCAGGCGGCCGATACCAATAACTGCTCTATCGTGCTGAAGGCTACCTACAGGGGCCAATCTATTATTTTCCCCGGCGATATCATGGAGTCAGCAGAAAAGGAACTGGCGGCAACGGGGACAAGGCTGCTTCACACAACTGTTCTGGTATCACCCCACCATGGCAGTAAAACGTCAAGCACCCCCGAGTTTTTGGATGCGGTTTGCCCAAAGGCCGTGGTTATCTCTGCAGGGCCGAAAAATCGGTTCAACCTGCCCGCCGCGGCCGTTATCGAGCGATATCAGAGGAGGGGGTATGATATACTGATGACGCCCCAACACGGAGCGGTTGAAATTGACGTAAATAACCGTCGGGTGCGCCTGCATCCGGTATGCGGAGACGCCATAAGGCTTCCCCATTGATAAAGGGACCCCGTTTACCCATGGCGGCAATGCCATCAATGGATCAAATGGGCACCTTGTCGACTTTTTCGGCCGTCTCGTCGACCGTATCATGGGCCGGATTACCCACGACGGGCACGATAGAAACCGCCGCGCCGCCTACCCGCATGGGCACGGTAACAAGCTTTGTCAACACGCAACCGCTGGAGAATGAAAGGATAATCAAGCATATCAAAATTTTAACATATCTTTTCATCATCGGCCGACAAAAAAAGCCCCGTCCGTTTATTGGGTACTCATGAAGGGGGGGAAACGGACAGGGCAGATTTAAATAGATTCCGAAGGCTTAAACTCAGGCGGTGGCTTTTTTCTTTTTATCCCCGCCCTTTTTCTTTTTTCCGGTTTCCACCGGAACACCCGTCAACTCAATCATTGAAAGTGGCGCCGCATCGCCCTTTCGGGGGCCCAGCTTTGTAACACGGGTGTAACCGCCGGCTTGGTCCGCAAATCGTTCAGGGGCTTCACTGAACAGTTGATAAACAACGCCCTTTTCCCGGACAATCGACAATGCCTGCCGGCGGGCATGAAGATCCCCCCGCTTGGCCAGCGTTACCATATGATCCGCCCATCGACGAATCTCCTTGGCCTTGGCATCGGTGGTTTTGATTCGCCCGTATTTAAACAGTGAAGTAACCATGTTTCGAAAAAGAGCCTTCCGGTGACTGGCTGTACGATTTAATTTGAATCCGCTCTTCCGATGTCGCATACCTATTATTCCTCTTGTTCCTTATCCTCTTCCGGTGGTTCAAAGCCCTCCAGGTTCATTCCCAACGAAAGGCCAAGCTCGGTTAACAGCTCCTTGATCTCATTGAGCGATTTCCGCCCGAAATTTTTGGTCTTCAGCATTTCCGACTCGGTCTTTTGAACCAACTGATATATTTTTGTGATATTCGCGTTACGGAGGCAGTTGGCGCTCCGAACGGAAAGCTCGAGTTCGTCCACGTCGAGATAGAGGTTCTCGTTAAATTTCGGGGTCGCGTCTTCCGCCTCTGTTTTTTTGATTTCAGGTACGGCGTTTTCGTCAAAATTGATGAAAACGTTGAGTTGTTCCTTTAAAATTTTGGCTGCATAGGCAATAGCATTCTCCGGGGCCACGGCGCCATCGGTCCACACTTCCATGGTCAGCTTGTCATAGTCAGTCTGCTGACCCACCCGGGCATTTCCAATCGTATAGTTCACCCGGTTGATTGGAGAAAAGACCGCATCAATGGGAAGCGTGCCTATGGGGGCTTCCGGGTCCTTATGGGTCTCGGCCAGGGAGTAGCCACGCCCCGCCTTCACAGTCATCGTCATTTTCAGCTCGCCGTCCTCTGAAAGCGTGGCGACATGTTGATCAGGATTCATGATGGTTACTTTGCCATCCGGGCTCTTAATATCTCCGGCCCTAACCACGGATTCCCCGGATGCATCGACTTCAAGCGTTTTTTCCTCCGTATCATCCATTTTGACGCGGATATTTTTTAGATTCAGTATAATTTCGGAGACATCCTCCAAGACTCCGGGAATTGTACTGAACTCGTGCATGACGCCTTCAATCTTGACGGAGCAGATTGCCGCCCCCCAGATCGAAGATAGAATGATTCGGCGCAAGGCATTGCCAATAGTGATACCAAACCCGCGCTCCAGCGGCTCCCACACAAATTTGCCATAGGTGTCGGCCTGGTCGTCGACTTGGACCTTTTCCGGCTTAATAATCTCCCGCCAGTTCATATAACTGAGTTCGTTTAATGACATTTTCGATCTCCAGAAATTCCTTTAATGATGCCCGGCCAGGCGGCTGTTGGCTTCAGGCCAACATATTGATATGATAATAATATAAAGGAGGCGCCCCAGGCTGCCCCGATTGCGGTCCTCGGCAACTCGAACAGTTACTTGGAGTAGAGCTCAACAATCAGATTTTCCTGAATCGGCATTGTTATATCTTCACGCGTCGGCAATGCTTGAATGGTCCCCTTCATATTTTCTGCATCAAGCTCCAGCCAAGCCGGTGCGCTTCGCCTTACCACGGCTTCAAGGGCATCATTGATTACCTGAACGCCCCGGCTTTTCTCCCGAACTTCCACGACATCCCCAACCTTCACCTGAAAGGACGGGATATTGACTTTTCGCCCGTTGACCAGAAAATGGCTGTGGCAAACAAGCTGCCGGGCCTGGGGGCGGGAATTGGCTAAACCCAGGCGGTAGATCACGTTATCAAGCCGCTGCTCCAATATTAACAGCAGATTGGTACCGGTGATGCCCTTCTTCTGATCCGCTTTTTCAAACGCCAGCCGAAACTGTTTCTCAGACAATCCATAGCTGCGCTTGACCTTCTGCTTTTCTCTTAGCTGAATGCCATAGTCGGATATCTTGCCGCCGCGCCTCTGCCCATGCTGGCCCGGCGGGTATCCCCGGCGATCGAATGAGCATTTATCCGAATAGCAACGATCACCCTTTAAATACAGCTTTAAATTTTCCCGCCGGCATATCCGACAAACTGAATCTCGATACCTTGACAAGGCTTCCTCCCTTACATATCCTCATATCCATGTCGTTCGACGATATTTTCTCCCGTCAAACACGGGTTATATACGCTAAAACCGACATCAAACGGTTTTAAATGACAAATGACAATTATACACGCCGCCGTTTTTTAGGCTTGCAGCCATTATGCGGAACAGGGGTAACATCTTTTATCATGACCACGGTAAACCCCACGCCCTGAAGCGCTTTTAATGCAGATTCTCGCCCGGGGCCCGGCCCTTTCACATATACTTCCACATTTCGCATGCCATGCTCTCTGGCCTTTTTTGCCGCGTCCTCCGATGCCAACTGCGCGGCGAACGGCGTACTTTTTCTGGAACCCTTGAATCCGTTCATCCCGGCACTTGACCAGGATACCACGTTGCCATTGGGGTCGGTAATCGTAATAATCGTGTTGTTAAACGTGGATTGAATGTGAACAACCCCGTTTTCAATATTCTTTTTAACCTTTTTCTTTGTCCGCGCTCGTTTTACCTTAGCCATGATTTCGCCCTTATTGATAAATAGGAATTATTTCTTTTTAACGCCGCCGCCCTTCTTTTTGACCGCAGAGCGTTTCGGTCCCTTACGGGTTCTGGCATTGGTCGAGGTTCGCTGCCCATGGACCGGCAGTGACTTCCGGTGGCGCAATCCGCGATGACACCCCAGGTCCATCAGGCGCTTAATGTTCATTGATATTTCGGTCCTTAGCTCGCCCTCTACCTTGTGTTCATTATCAATGGCCTTACGTATGTTGTTGATATCCGAATCCGTCAAATCATCGGTCCGAAGATTCTCATCAATATTCAGGCGCCTTAAGATCTCCCGGGCCGTTGACTGACCGATCCCATAGATATAGGTTAATCCGATAAAAACGGATTTTCCTTTTGGTAAATCGACCCCAGCAATTCTTGCCAAAACCTGCCTCCTTTTACCTTTTACCCCTGACGCTGTTTATGGCGCTTATTCGTGCAGATCACCCACACGACGCCTTTTCGTCTGACTATTTTGCAATTCCGACATCTTTTTTTTACCGATGCGCTGACTTTCATAATTTAACCTCACAAAAAAGCGGCTCTTGTCCTGTTATTTTGACCGATAGGTAATTCGCCCCCGACTAAGATCATAAGGGGATAATTCCACAGTTACCGTATCTCCGGGTAAGATCTTGATAAAATGCATCCGCATTTTCCCTGAGATATGAGCGAGTATCTGGTGCTTGTTTTCCAGCTCGACCTTGAACATTGCATTCGGCAATGTCTCAATGACTGTACCCTGAACCTTTATCGGCTCTTCCTTCGCCATCAACAGCTCCTGTCAATCTCATCAATCTTGGGCGTCAACAGCCTCTTTGCTGCCGGTTGCCGCAGAAATATAGACGGCCCCACGATTTTTATTTTCGGCCTCTTCCGGTGGTTAGAAACCCTTCATAGTTTCTCGTAATCAGATGCGATTCAATCTGATTGACCGTATCCATAGCAACCCCGACGACAATCAGCAGCGCCGTGCCGCCGAAGTAAAAAGGGACATTGAACTTGGTCATCAGAATCGACGGCAACACGCAAACAGCGGATACATAGATCGCCCCCCCCAGCGTAATCCGGGTCAGCACCTTGTCAATATAATCCGCGGTACGTTTACCCGGACGGATGCCGGGAATGTAGCCGCCGTATTTTTTCATATTCTCGGCCACATCCTCGGGATTAAATGTAATGGCCGTATAAAAATAACAGAAAAAAACAATAAAACCGACAAAGATCAATTCGTATATGAACGAACCGGGGCGCATGGCAGAGGCGACGCTCTGCATCAGGGGCACATCCTTGAAAAAACTGGCCAGGGTGGCCGGAAACATGATCAAGGAGGAGGCAAAAATCGGCGGAATAACACCTGAAGTATTGATTTTAAGCGGCAGATGCGTACTCTGTCCGCCATACATCCGGCGACCGACGACCCGTTTGGCGTACTGAACCGGAATTCGTCGCTGTCCCTGCTCCATAAAATTAATGAATGCGATAACTGCCACCATTAGGATAAGCAATACCGCAACGGCGAATACGCCCATCTCGCCCGTGGACATCATCCGGAATGTGTTACCTATCGCCTGGGGCATGCGGGCAACGATACCGGCAAAAATGATCAGGGATATCCCGTTGCCGATGCCGCGTTCGCTGATTTGCTCGCCCAGCCACATGATAAATGCGGTACCGGCCGTCAAAGTAATAGCGGTTAGCAGACGGAACGCCCAGCCGGGTTCGATCACCACCGGAAGATTTCCCGGGGCCGACATGTTTTCAAGCCCGATACTGATGCCAAAGCCTTGGACAAAAGAAAGCACCACGGTCCCGTAACGGGTATATTTGGTAATTTGACGCCGGCCCTGCTCCCCTTCTTTGGACAACTTCTCTAAATGGGGGATCACAACGGTCAGAAGCTGTAGGATAATTGATGCGCTGATGTAGGGCATAATGCCCAGGGCAAAAACCGACATCCTGACCAGCGCCCCGCCAGAGAACATATCGAAGATGCCGAATATGGTATCCTGATGGCTGGCGAAAAACTCCGCCAACGCATTCGCATTGACTCCCGGCGTCGGAATATGGACGCCAACGCGATATACCAGGAGAAATCCAAAAGTGATCAGAATACGCCGTTTGAGCTCGGGGATTTTTAAAATATTGCCGACACCGGCCCCTGTTACGCCTCCTGCTGCTGCCATAGTTAACCAACCTCGACTTTGCCGCCGGCAGTTTCAATTTTTTCTTTGGCGCTTTTGCTGGCGGATTCAACCTGAAGCGTCAATGATACGTTAAGGGCGCCCTGGCCCAAAACCTTCACAGACTTCGCCTTTCGCGAGACCAAGCCCGCCGCCATCAATTCATTCCGATCTACTACGGCGCCGTTTTCAAACCGGTTCAGATCCCGGACATTTACGACCTCCACCGGATTCTTAAAAATATTTTTAAACCCCCGCTTCGGCAGGCGCCGATGCAGCGGCATCTGGCCGCCTTCAAAACCCGGGCGCACGCCTCCGCCGGATCGGCTATTATGGCCTTTGGTGCCACGGCCGGCCGTCTTCCCCAACCCGGAGCCGACGCCGCGGCCCTTTCTTTTCCGGTTTTTCCTGGCACCATCTGCTGGCGACAATTCATGCAGTCTCATCCTATTCCTCCACTTTTACCATATGTGATACTTTGGCAATCATTCCGCGGGTCGCCGGGTTATCCGGAAGCTCGACGGACTGGTTGAGTTTCCTGAACCCCATGCTGCGGAGGACTTTCCGGTGTTTTTCAGACCGACCGTTCATGCTTTGTATCATCGTAATCTTCAGCTTGTCCGCCATCTGTCCTAAATCTCCTCAAGTTCTAAGCCGCGCTTGGCAGAAACCGATTCACGGCTTTGCAGGCTCTTGAGCCCTTCAACCGTCGCCTTGACAACATTATGCGGATTATTGGTCCCCAAGCATTTGGTAAGGATATTTTCCACGCCGACCGCCTCGAGTACAGCGCGTACGGCACCGCCGGCGATAACGCCGGTACCCCGGGAAGCCGGTTTTAATAGAACCCGTGCCGCACCGAATTTACCCGTAACCTCATATGGAATCGTCCCATCGACAATCGGCACCTCGACCATGCTCTTTTTGGCTTTTTCCATCCCCTTGCGAATGGCTTCCGGCACCTCATGCGCCTTGCCCAGAGCGTTTCCGACGCTGCCTTGACCGTCGCCGACCACCACTATGGCGCTAAAGCTGAAGCGGCGCCCGCCCTTATGGACTTTCGCCACCCGGCTGATATGAACGACTTTATCAATATATAGATTTTCGTCTGTTTCCTTCTTAAGCAAGCCAACGCCTCCTTTTTACTTTTAAAAATCCAAGCCCGCTTCGCGCGCACCCTCGGACACGGCCCTGACCCGTCCATGATACATAAACCCCCCGCGGTCGAAGACAACTGCCCGTATCCCCTTTTCAGATGCCCGTTCCCCGATTCGTTTGCCGATAAAATTTGCCGCCGCAACCTTGCTTTCAAATTTCTCGCCCTTCCGGATATCCGGCTCCATGGTTGAGGCCGATACCAGGGTAACCCCCCGGGTATCATCAATGATCTGGGCGTAGATGTGTTTGGAGCTCCTAAAAACGCAAAACCTTGGTCGCTCCGGGGTGCCCGTCAGCTTCATTCTTATGCGTTTTTTCCGTTTGAGTCGCAGCGCTTTTCTGATATTTGGTGAACCCATATGTATATAACCCTTAATGCATCAATCCATTAATCTATCATCAACCTATTTCGCGGTTTTCCCGGCCTTTCGCTGGATAGTCTCCTCGGCATACTTGACACCTTTGCCCTTATAGGGCTCCGGGGGCCTCAGCTGCCGGATCGAAGATGCCGTGTATCCCAAAAGCTCTTTATTGTAGCCCTCCAGCCGAATCACGTTTTTTTCCACTTTGGCTGAAATACCTTCCGGCAGTTCAAAATAGATTGGATGCGAATGCCCGAGATGAAACTCCAGCCCCTTATCTTTGAGTTCTGCCCGGTATCCGACCCCGTTGATTTCAAGCACCCGTTCGAACCCTTGATTGACGCCATGCACCATATTGGCGATCAATGCCCGGGTCATTCCCCAGATTGCTTTGGCTTTCTGATCATTTCGTTTTACACTCACCGTAACCGCCGAATCCGTTATATCAAGCGCCGCATCCGGATGAACGGTCATTGACAGCGTGCCTTTCTGCCCCTGAACGCTCAGCACGCGGTCCTTATATGTAATTGTGGTCTTCTCGGGTATCTGAATCGGTTTTTTCCCCACTCGAGACATGGTCTTCTCCTTGCCTACCAGATATTACAAAGGATCTCACCGCCGACTTTTTCGTTTCTTGCCTGTTTGTCTGTCATGACGCCCCTTGAGGTAGACAGAATAGAAACGCCAAGCCCCTTTAGAACCGGCCTGATTTCCTTGCTGTTCACATAGACCCGCCGGCTCGGCTTGCTCACCCTTTGCAGTCCATATATGATATGCTGATTGTTTTTATCGTATTTCAAGTATACGCGGATAATTCCCTGCTTATTATCCTTGATAAACTTGTAGTTCCGGATGAACCCTTCGTCCTTGAGTACCCTGGCCATCGCCGTTTTCAAATTCGACCCCGGCATATCGACGCTGGGATGACGGGCGCGCCCGCCGTTGCGTATCCGGGTAAGCATATCCGCTATAGGATCACTCATTGTCATCAATCTTTCTCCATCCTGTTAACCTTATGTGGCTCTATTGTGCGAGTCGTCAACCTACCAGCTTGACTTCTTGACACCCGGAAGCAGCCCCTCTGAAGCAAACTTGCGAAAACAGAGACGGCAAATACCGAATTTCCGGATATAGCCCCTCGAACGCCCGCAGATCGGACATCGGTTATGCTGCCGGACTGAAAATTTGGGGCTTTTCGCTGCCTTCTCCCTGAGCGCTTTTCTTGCCAAACCAGCCTCCTTAAAAAAATTAATTTCTAAATGGCATGCCCATCAGCCTGAGCAGCTCTTTGCCTTCTTCATTGTTTCTAGCCGAAGTAACGATCGTGATGTTTAAACCTTTCAATGTATCGATTTTATCATAATCGACTTCCGGAAAAATAATCTGCTCTTTAATGCCCAGTGTATAGTTTCCCTTTCCATCAAAAGCCTTTCCTGATACCCCCCGGAAATCGCGAACGCGGGGCAAGGCAAAATTGACGAGCCGATCGAAAAAATCATACATCCGGCGGCGTCTTAAGGTAACCATGCAACCGATCGGCATCCCTTCGCGCACCTTAAAGGCCGCGACGGATTTTTTCGCCCGTGTTATCACCGGGGCCTGGCCGGTTATCTCCTTGAGCTCTTCCTGGGCCGAGTCGAGCACCTTGATATTCTGGATCGCTTCACCGAGGCCCATATTTAAAACGATCTTTTGCAGTCTCGGTACTTCCAGCCGGTTCTTGTATGCAAATGTCTCGATTAGCTGGGGGAGCACCTCATTGTCATAATACTGCTTAATAGCCATTTCGCTTATTCCTCCGGCAATCTTTGCTACGACGCATCGATAATTTCATTGCATTTCCGACAGATCCGTACCCGCTTGCCGTCCTCGAGTTGATGCATCTTCGTACGAACAGGGGTCATGCATTTATTGCATACCAGCATCACATTGGACCAGTGGATAGCGGCTTCACCCTCCACGATCCCTCCCTGTTTGTTCTTGTCGCTCGGCCGGGTATGCCGCTTGACGGAATTGACATTTTCAATCAGGATGCGGTGCTTATTTGGATAGACATCGATGACCTTACCGATTTTTCCCTTATCCTTGCCGGCGATCACCTTGACCTTATCGTTTTTTTTGATCTTTACCTTGCTCTTACCCTTATTCATATCTGGCCTCTCCAAACCTTAAAGCACCTCGGGTGCCAGCGATATAATTTTCATAAACCGGTGTGCACGGAGTTCTCTCGCCACAGGCCCAAAAATTCGGGTACCGATGGGCTCCCTTTGAGCATTTATCAAAACCGCCGAGTTCTCATCAAACCGAATGAAAGAGCCGTCCGGACGGCGAATCTCCTTTTTGGTCCGCACCACGACCGCTTTGAGGACGTCGCCTTTCCTGACTTTCGAATTCGGCATTGCCTGCTTGACCGAGACCACGATGATATCCCCGATGCTGGCATAGCGCCGCCTGGAGCCCCCCAGCACTTTTATGCAGGAGACCACTTTTGCCCCCGAGTTATCTGCGACAGACAACATTGTTTCAGCCTGTATCATTTTTGATATCCTTTAATCATCAAACCGCTTTTTCAATTATCTGACTCACCCGCCATCGCTTGCGCCGGCTCAGTGGCCGGGACTCCGTAATCAGCACCCGGTCTCCAACGCCACAGGAATTCTGCGAATCATGGGCGGCATATTTAGTCCGTCGCCGCAGATATTTTCTGTAGACCGAATGAATCACATATCGATCCACTCTGACCGTGACCGTCTTATCGGATTTATTGCTTAAAACAGTTCCGACCAGTTGCCTGCGTTTGCCTCTTTCTTTGTCTGTCATAGCTCTATATACCGTTTATCTGATGTTTAGTTCCCGTTCCCGTTTGACCGTTCTAAGCCGCGCGATATCGGACTTAACCTGCCGGAGACGTTTAATATTCTCAAGTTGCCCCGTTTCATGCTGGAAACGCAAATTAAAATAGGACTCGACCATATCCTGCAGCTTCTTGTTCAACTCGTCACCGTTTAGCTCTCTGATTTCATTTGGTTTCATTACATTTCGTGCCTTTCAACAAACTTGGTTTTGATCGGGAGCTTATGTGCCGCCAGCCGCAACGCCTCTTGGGCCAAATCCCTGGGAACGCCTTCCATTTCGTATAGGATGCGTCCGGGTTTGATAATGGCCACCCAACCCTCGGGGGCACCTTTTCCTTTACCCATCCGCACTTCGGCCGGTTTTTTGGTGTACGGTTTATCAGGAAATATTCGAATCCACATTTTCCCGCCCCGCTTAACCCGGCGGGTCATGGCGATACGGGCCGCCTCGATCTGCTTGGAGGAAATTTCCCCACATTCCACCGCCTGAAGGCCGTAGTCCCCAAAATTCAACCGTGAGCCCCGATAGGCCTTGCCCTTCATCCGGCCCTTCTGCTTCTTTCGATATTTTACTCTTTTGGGGCTTAGCATCTATTCGACTCTCCTCATATCAATGGTTCTTTTCAGATTACTGGCTTTCACTCTCCAGCTGCTCATCGCTTAAGATCTCGCCTTTAAAAATATAGACCTTCACGCCTATCGTGCCATAGGTCGTGTTGGCGTTGGTAAACCCGTAGTCAATATCCGCCCGAAGGGTATGAAGCGGAATCCGGCCCTCTTTGTACCATTCCACCCGGGCCATTTCAGCGCCGCCCAACCTGCCGGAACAGATAATTTTAATCCCCTGCGCGCCAAACCGCATGGCCGAGGAAACCGCCCGTTTCATCGCCCGACGGAATGCCACCCGTCGAACCAGTTGATTAGCAACATTTTCTGCGACTAGTTGGGCGTCGACTTCCGGTTTCCGAACCTCCTGTATATCCACCAGGACTTCATGGGAAACCATCTTCTCGAGCTCCTTTTTTAAAGCCTCTATCTCAGCCCCCTTTTTACCGATGATGATCCCGGGCCGGGCCGCGTATATCCGGAGTTTTATCCGTTTCGTGGATCGTTCGATGTCGATTTTTGACACACCGGCATGCTGCAATTTTCTCTTTAAATAGGTTCTTAGTTTATAATCCTCCAGAACATATTTATGATAATCTTTGCCGGCATACCAACGGGAGCCCCAGCTACGGACGATCCCTAGCCGCATACCAATTGGATTGACTTTCTGGCCCAATTTTCCTCCTCTTTTATTTACCCTTCGGCAACGATCACGGTAATATGACTCGTTCGTTTCAATATGCGGGTCGCCCTGCCTCTCGCCCGCGCCCGGAACCGTTTAAGCATGGGACCTTCATCAACGATAATATTCTTTATCATCAATGCGTCGATATCCATATCCCCCCGCTGGTCCGCATTGGCGATTGCCGATCGAAGAATTTTTTCAACAATGCCAGATGCTTTTTGGGGCATGAATTTCAACTGATTCAACCCCGCCTCTACCGGCTGGCCCTTCATGGCCCCGATGGTTCTGCGAACCTTCTGCGGGGATATACGCATATACTTGCCTGTTGCCCGTGCCTCCATTTTAGGACATCCTAACCAAATTTATGAGGTTACCGTTTCATTTTCGTTTTTTTGTCGCCGGCATGCCCGTAGAAAATCCTCGAGGGGGAAAACTCGCCGAGCTTATGCCCCACCATGTTCTCTGAAATAAAGACCGGAACGAATTTCTTGCCATTATGCACTGCAAGCGTCAATCCCACCATTTCTGGAACGATTGTGGAACGGCGGGACCAGGTTTTTATGACCTTGCTGCTTCGCGAAGCCTGCGCTTCATTGACCTTTCTGAACAATTTCGGTTCAATGTAAGGACCCTTTTTTATTGACCGCGGCATACCTTCACTGCTCCTGATATTGCTGTATCGATTAATCTCAAAGTTTACCGTTTCTTCCGACGCTTCACGATCAGGCGATCGCTTTTCTTTCTACTTCGGGTTCTCAAGCCTTTCGTCGGCTTGCCCCACGGGGTGCATGGATGCCGGCCGCCTGATGATCGGCCTTCACCGCCGCCCATGGGATGATCCACCGGATTTTTTACGACCCCCCGGACCTTCGGGCGTCTGCCCAGCATCCGGGTTCGTCCGGCTTTTCCAAGGGATACGTTAACATGATCGATATTGCCGATCTGCCCGATGCTGGCCCGACAATTTTGCAAAACCATCCGGACCTCACCGGAAGGAAACCGGATAGTGGCATATTTGCCCTCTTTCGCCGTCAGCTGGGCATAGCCACCCGCACTTCTAACCATCTGCCCGCCACGACCGGCACGGAGCTCAATATTGTGTATTTGAGTCCCCAGCGGGATATTTTTGAGCGGCAGCGCATTACCCGGTCTGATCTCCGCATCCGGCCCCGACATCAGCTGATCACCGACTTTCACTTTGACGGGGGCCAGTATATAGCGTTTTTCCCCATCCATATAGTGCAGAAGAGCAATTCGGGCGGACCGGTTGGGATCATACTCGATGGCCGTCACTTTGGCCGGCACACCGTCTTTTTCCCGCTTAAAATCAATCAGCCGATACTGTCGTTTGTGACCGCCTCCGCGATAGCGGATGGTCATCCGGCCATTCGCGTTCCGGCCGCCGGATTTTTTAATAACCCTCAGCAGCCGCTTTTCCGGCTCCGTCTTGGTTATCTCATCAAAGGTCGCATATTCCTGAAACCGGCGCCCTTGTGATGTCGGTTTGACTCGTTTTAATGCCATTTATCGTCTCCTCACTTAAACGCCTTCGAAAAAATTGATCCGGCTGCCGGGCATCAACGTAACAATGGCCTTTTTCCAATTTTTTTGCCGGCCGAGGATTCGTCCGCGTCGCTTGATCTTGCCCTTTACATGCATGGTGCGAACGGATTGGACTTTGACTTCGAAAATTTTTTCAATCGCTTTCCGGATTTCGACCCGGTTGGCCTTCGGATCAACCTCGAATGATACTTTATTGTGCGACTCTTTCTGCAGATTGGTCTTCTCCGTATCAATGGGCCCTTTTATAATATCATAAGTTCTCATGCGGCCAACCTCCCCTCAATCAACTTTATAGAAGGCTCCAATAAAACAAGATGCTTGTGATTCAAAATATCATAAACATTCAGGCCTTCTACCCGCAGAACCTTTGCACCGGGAATATTTCTGGCGGATAGCTCCAGCGTACTGTCCTTCTTATCAATAACGATGAGTGGTTTCTCCAGTTCGAGCGCATCCATCGCCGAGGCGACGGTTTTCGTCTTTATCCGATCCATTTCGAATTTGTCAAGGACAACCAGCGTCTCCGCCTGCAGCTTGCTACTGATCGCCATTCTAAGCGCCAGGCGCCGGGCCTTTTTGGGTATTTTAAACGCATAGGAGCGGGGCTCCGGTCCAAAGGTTACCCCCCCGCCTTTGAGCAAAGGGCTTTTGACATCTCCCCGCCGGGCCCGGCCGGTCCCCTTCTGGCGAAACAGCTTGACGCCACTTCCCTTGACATCAGAACGATGTTTCACAGATGCGGTGCCTTGCCGCCTGGCGGCCGTCTGCATTCGGACCACGTCATGGAGCACGCTTTTTTTAACCGCTACATTAAATATGCTGTCGGGCAGTTCAACCTCTGATACTTTGCCACCCTGAATATTTTTGACTTCAACGACAGCCATGATTTGCCTCATTTTCTCTGATTTTATAGGATATCTATTATCGACGCTTTTTGATTTCCAGCCGACCGCTTGCCGGTCCGGGAATCGCCCCTTTGACGAGAATCAAGTTGTCGTCCGGCCGAATATCGACGATCTCAAGATTTTTGACCGTCTGCCGGGCATTACCGTATCTGCCGGGCAGCTTCTTGCCCTTGGCCACTTTTGACGGCCAGGCGCTCATTCCGATTGCGCCGGGGAGGCGATAGTTTCTGTTCCCATGGGTTTTGGGGCCCCGATGAAATCCGTGCCGCTTAATGACACCGGAGAATCCCCGGCCTTTAGTCGTTCCAGAGACTTCGATACGCTCGCCGACGGAAAACATCTCGAGCGTGACTTCCTGGCCGAGCTGGAAATCATCGGGATTTTCCACCGAAAACTCCCCTATCTCGGCAAAACATTTATCCCCGCTCTTGGCGAAGTGCCCCTGCAGCGGCTTGTTTACCCGGTTCTTTTTCTTCTCCCCGAAGCTCAGCTGTAAGGCATCGTATCCGTCATTTGCCTTGGTTTTTATCTGGGTGACCGTACAGGGGCCGGCTTCAATCACTGTTACCGGCAAATAGCGGCCATCATGGCCAAAATATGACGTCATCCCCAGTTTTCTACCTAGTAATCCGTTGCTCATAGCCGTCACCCAATTATACCTACAGTTTAATATCGACGTCCACACCCGGCGACAGGTCAAGCTTCATCAAGGCATCCACAGTCTGCTGCGTGGGATCCTGAATATCTAAAAGCCGTTTGTGGGTCCGGACTTCAAACTGCTCTCTTGACTTTTTGTTCACATGGGGTGAACGCAGTACAGTGTATTTGTTGATCCGTGTGGGCAGGGGGATCGGTCCAACGATCTTTGCCCCTGTTTTCCGGGCCGTATCCACAATATCCCGGGCGGACTGATCAAGCAGTTTATGGTCGTATGCTCTTAAGCGTATTCTGATTTTTGAATTTGTTATCATAGAATATCATCTCTCAGGTTTATTCGATGATTTCACTGACGACGCCGGCACCGACCGTCCGGCCGCCTTCACGGATCGCAAACCGAAGCTCCTTCTCCATCGCGATCGGCGTGATCAGCTCCGCCTTGATCTTGACATTATCGCCCGGCATCACCATCTCCACTCCTTCCGGTAAAGTCAATACCCCCGTTACATCCGTCGTCCGAAAATAAAACTGCGGCCGATAACCACTGAAAAACGGCGTATGCCGACCTCCCTCATCCTTGCTCAATACGTAGACCTCGGCCTCAAACTTCGTGTGCGGCGTGATCGACTTCGGCTCGGCAACCACCTGCCCGCGCTCTACATCGTCGCGCTTGATTCCTCGTAGCAAAAGCCCCACGTTGTCACCGGCCTGACCCTGGTCCAAAATCTTCCTGAACATCTCAACGCCCGTGCACGTCGTGCTGAGCGTCTCACCAAAGCCCACTATCTCCACCTTGTCGTTGACCTTGATCACGCCGCGCTCCACACGACCCGTCACAACCGTGCCCCGGCCGGAAATCGAAAACACATCCTCGACCGGCATCAGAAACGACTTGTCCACATCCCGCTCCGGCTCCGGAATAAAATCATCTATCGACTCCAACAGCTCCCAAAGACACTTGGTCTCCTCTCCGTCCGGATCGTCGGATTCCAACGCCTTCAATGCGCTGCCGCGAATGATCGGCGTCTCATCACCGGGAAAATCATAGGAGCTCAACAGCTCGCGAAGCTCCAACTCCACCAGCTCGACTAGCTCCTCGTCATCCACCTTGTCGCACTTGTTCAAAAAAACCACTATCTGCGGCACCCCGACCTGACGCGCCAGCAAAATGTGCTCCCGCGTCTGCGGCATCGGACCGTCATCGGCCCCCACCACCAGGATCGCCCCGTCCATCTGGGCCGCTCCCGTGATCATGTTCTTGATATAGTCCGCATGGCCCGGACAGTCCACATGCGCATAATGCCGCTTCTGCGTCTGATACTCCACATGCGCCGTGGCAATCGTGATCCCCCGCTCCTTCTCTTCAGGCGCCTTGTCAATCTTGTCGAATGCCACGTACTCGGCCATCCCCTTTAATCCACAGTGCTTCGTTATCGCTGCCGTCAATGTCGTCTTGCCATGGTCAATGTGACCCACCGTTCCTACGTTTACGTGCGGCTTCGTCCGCTCAAACTTCTGCTTTGACATCTTAACTTCCTCCCCCGACAGGGCTATTGGAGTCTTCCGATGATTGCAGCCGAAGGATTTTCCTTCAGCACCTTATGCCGTAGTTTATTAAAAAGTTATTTTGCCCATCCGATTTGAAAAAAGCAGATGGGCAAAATAATGATTAAATCAAATAAAAACAGTAGGCTACCATCTGTAATGGGCAAAAGCCTTGTTGGCTTCCGCCATTCGATGGGTATCTTCCCGCTTTTTAACGGAAGCCCCGCGATGCTCGAGGGCATCCATTAATTCACCCGCCACCTTCCGGGCCATGGTATTCTCAGAACGCTTGCCCGAATAGGCGATTATCCACCGCAGCGCCAATGCCGTCTGGCGTTTGGGACGGATTTCGGTAGGGACCTGGTAAGTCGACCCGCCGACGCGCCGGGATTTAACCTCAATCTGGGGCCGGATGTTACCGATCGCCTGTTCAAAAAGTTTCATCGGATCATCCCCGCTCTTCTGCCCCATATAGTCAAGCGCATCGTATACAATCGACTGGGCCACGCTCTTTTTGCCATCCCGCATGATATAATTGATAAACCGCGCCACCAGCTCACTGTTATACTTCAAGTCAGGCGGCAGTTTTCTCTCAGCGATTTCTCTACGTCTTGGCATCTTAAACCATTACCCTCTGGTTAATATTTTATATTGTTTACGTAGTGCCTGACCGAAAACGGTCATTTTTACCATTATCTGTTTCAGGCGCAAATTTTAATCCTCAAAATACTTCGCGTATGTCTGCGGTCAAAATTTTCGTCTTCCTTGATCCTAACAAAGAATCCTGGTCTTTGTTCGGGCACTACTTGGGCCGCTTGGTGCCGAACTTCGACCGCCCCTGCTTTCTATCGGCAACACCCAGGGTATCCAGTGTCCCCCGAACGACGTGGTATCGAACGCCCGGCAGGTCCTTGACCCGTCCACCGCGAACAAGCACAACCGAGTGCTCCTGAAGATTATGCCCGATGCCGGGGATATAGGCGGAAATTTCCACGCCGGTTGTCAGGCGAACCCTGGCCACCTTGCGCAAGGCTGAATTCGGTTTTTTAGGGGTAGCCGTGTACACCCGAACACATACGCCGCGTTTCTGAGGCGACCCCTGCAGAGCGGGCGCCCCTTTCTTTTGCTCAATCCGCTTGCGTCCTCTCCGAACCAGTTGATTAATTGTCGGCATGATCCTGATAAACCTCTGAAAATAATTATAAATTTTGACCGAGTTAAAATATTTGATACTACTTCAAATTAAATATATTGTCAAGACTTTTTACTTCAATATCCATTAATTCCCGTTTCCCGATTTTTCACTGGGACTCCGTCGGCTGCGCGGCATATGGCCCCAACTCGACCTCGATATCCGGCTGCGCATATTCATCCCGTCCGCTGCCGGCGGGGACCAGACGCCCCATAATCACATTTTCCTTGAGCCCCTTGAGCCTGTCATAGGCCCCTTCAATACTGGCATCGGTCAACACCTTGGTGGTTTCCTGGAACGAGGCGGCGGAGATAAAGCTATCCGTGGACAACGAGGCTTTAGTGATGCCCAATATTAACGGCTCTGCAGTTGCAGGGGTGCCGCCCTGCTCCACAACGGCGCGGTTCACATCCTCGAATCGGTGCTTGTCGACCTGCTCCTCCGGGATAAACTCCGTATCCCCGATGGTCTGAACCCGGACCCGGCGCATCATCTGCCGTATAATAACCTCGATATGCTTATCATTGATCCGCACCCCCTGCAGACGGTAGACTTCCTGCACGCCGTTTAAGAGATAACGGGCCAGGGCGACCTCACCCTGGATGGTCAGTATATCCTGGGGATTCGGACTTCCACCGGTCAGCTGTTCGCCGGCCTTGACGAAATCGCCGTCATAGACATTAATATGGCGCCCCCGCGGAATGAGATATTCCTTCTTCTCACCGGCATCCACCGGGGTTACGGTAACTTTTTGTTTTCCCTTTTTCGGGGTTTTGGCAACCGTTACATACCCGTCAATTTCACTTAACACTGCGGTCTCTTTCGGCTTGCGGACTTCAAACAGCTCGGCCACCCGCGGCAGCCCCCCGGTGATATCCTTAGTCTTGGTGGTTTCGCGGGGAAGCTTGCCGATAATATCGCCGGCCTTGACCGTGTCATTCTCCTCCACCATCAGAATGGTCTCTACCGGCAGGTTGTACCGTGCGGCACCGGAACCCGGGATATTTGCCGTTTTGCCCTCTTTGTCCTTGATCGAAATCCTCGGGCGGGCGTCCAACTCTTTGGATTCCACCACCGTAAGGCTGGATTTTCCTGTAACCGGGTCCACTTTTTCCTTCAGCGTCTTTCCAATGGTCAGGTCACCGAATTTAGCCTTACCGGATACCGCCGTAATAATCGGGGTGGTAAAAGGATCCCAGGAGGCAAGCAGCTGGCCCTGTTCAACCTTTTCACCGTCTTTGACAGCAAGCTCCGCCCCGTAGATAACCGGGAATTTTTCCAGCTCCCGTCCGGAATCGGACACAATGGAGAATTCCCCACCGCGCCGGTTCATCACAATCGCCCGATTCTCTGAGTTGACCGCCGCATTCAACGAGCCAAATTTAATGGTGCCGCCGACGCGGGCCCGGATATCGGCCTGTTCCACCCGCCGGCTGGCCGTACCACCGATATGAAACGTCCGCATGGTCAACTGGGTCCCCGGCTCCCCAATGGACTGTGCCGCCATGATGCCTACCGTCTGGCCGACTTCCACCGGCCCGCCATGCGCAAGATCACGGCCATAGCACTTGGAGCATACCCCGTTTCGCGTCCTGCAGGTCAGTACCGACCGGATTTTAATACTGGTCACCCCGGACGCGTCAATGCGGACAACGCCGGTTTCGTCGATTTCCTCGCCCGCTTTGACCAAGACCTCTTCTGTGAACGGATCGACCACATCTTCAAGCGCGGTACGGCCAAGCACCCTTTCAGAAAGCGGCTGGATCACCTCACCGCCTTCCAGCAGGGCCTCAACCTCAATGCCCATAACCGTTCCGCAATCAAATTCCGACACCGTGCAGTCCTGGGAGACATCGGCCAGGCGGCGGGTCAGGTAACCGGAGTTGGCTGTTTTCAGGGCCGTATCCGCGAGCCCCTTCCTGGCGCCATGGGTAGAAATGAAGTACTGAAGCACTGAGAGCCCTTCACGAAAATTCGCCGTGATCGGGGTTTCAATAATTTCTCCGGAGGGCTTGGCCATAAGGCCCCGCATACCGGCCAACTGGCGCATCTGATCCCGGCTGCCCCGGGCGCCGGAATCCGCCATGGTAAAAATCGAGTTGACCACGTCACTGCCATCCGAGGACATCCGGCCCGCCAACCGTTTATCCAGCTCTTCGGCGGAGGTATCCGACGGCCGCTCCGTACGGGGCGTCTGCATAGCGTCCATCATCTCGTCGGCGATTTCGTCCGTGGCCTTCGCCCAGATATCGACCACCTTGTTGTATTTTTCCCCCTGGGTAATCAGCCCTTCGGTATATTGACGGTTGATTTCAGTCACCTCTTTTTCAGCCCGGTTGATGACATCCCATTTGGTCTCCGGTATGAGCATATCGTCAATACCGATGGACAAACCGCCGTAGGTTGACATCTTGTAGCCGATGTCCTTTAACTGGTCGGCAAGAATAACCGTCGCCTTCGGCCCCTTGTGGCGGTAGGTATAATCCACGAGCTCTCGAAGCCCTTTTTTATTCAGGACCTTGTTGACCATATCGAACTGAATTTCGGACCGCCGCTCAATGACCTGAAACAGATGGTATTTCCCGCCGGAATAGATGATCTGGCTGACCTCGCCTTTATCCAATGAAAAAACCGTATCTGCGTCCCGATCACTGACCTGAAAAATTTCCCGGAACTCTTCTTTTTCAAGCAGCCCGATGTTGCCGTGATAGGTTTTATCAAATGCCTCTGAATACTTATGCACAAGGTCTTTAAAGGACTCGCCGGCCTCTACCGCGTCGACTACGGGCGCTGCATTTTCCTTGGAGGAGGCCATTATGTGCCGCAAGACCAGGCTTTCTCCCTTCGGCACCAGCTCCCACAAGAGCACCCGCCCCACCGTCGTGTCATAGCGTTTTTCATTGATACGCACCTGAACTTTGGCATGCAGGTCCACGCTGCCGGCATCATAGGCCGACCTCACCTCGGCGGTATTTGAGAATCGCATGCCCTCGCCCTGTACACCGGCGACCCCAAAGGTCATATAGTAGATACCCAGTACGATATCCTGAGTCGGCACGATAATCGGGTTCCCATTGGCCGGAGACAATATATTATTGGATGCCAGCATTAAAACCCGGGCTTCGATCTGGGCTTCAAGAGAGACAGGAATATGAACGGCCATCTGATCCCCGTCAAAATCAGCATTAAAGGCTGTACATACCAGCGGATGCAGCTGAATGGCTTTCCCCTCAATAAGAACGGGCTCAAATGCCTGAATGCCCAATCGATGCAAAGTAGGCGCCCGGTTTAACATAACCGGATACTCCTTGACCACTTCATCCAGCGTATCCCAAACTTCCGGGCTCTTGCGCTCCACCCATTTCTTGGCGCTTTTAACGTTGGTAACGATCCCCTTTTCTTCGAGCCGGTGATAGATAAACGGCTTGAAAAGCTCAAGGGCCATCTGCTTGGGAATACCGCACTGATGCAGCCGCAGGTTCGGACCGATACTGATAACCGATCGGCCCGAATAGTCCACACGCTTGCCCAGCAGGTTCTGACGGAACCGCCCCTGCTTGCCCTTGAGCGTTTCGCTCAAGGACTTCAGCGGCCTCTTGTTGGAGCCGGTCACGACGCGTCCCTGCCGGCCGTTATCGATCAAAACATCGACCGACTCCTGAAGCATCCGTTTCTCGTTCCGAACGATGATATCCGGCGCATTTAGATCCATCAGGCGTTTCAAGCGGTTATTCCGGTTGATCACCCGGCGGTACAAATCGTTTAAATCCGAGGTGGCGAACCGCCCCCCTTCGAGGGGGACCAACGGCCGAAGCTCCGGTGGAAGTACCGGGATAGCCTCTAAAATCATCCATTCCGGATCCAATCCCGACTGCCGGAATGCCTCCACGACCTTTAACCGCTTGGCCAGCTTTTTCCGCTTGGCTTCCGATCCCGTATTCTGAAGTTCCTCTCTTAGCTCATCATAAAGCGCAGGGATGTCGACCTGGCTCAAGAGTTCCTTGATGGCTTCAGCGCCGGTGCCGGCTTCAAATTTGTTGCCGTAGAGCTCCAGCGCCTCCCGGTATTTGTCCTCGGAAAGCAGCTGGAGACGGGACAGCCCTGTATCCTTTGGATCAATAACGATGTAGTTGTCAAAATAGATAACCTTCTCGAGCGACTTTAGGGTCAAATCCAGAAGGTTGCCGATTTTGCTGGGCAGGCTTTTCAAGTACCAAATATGGGATACCGGGCAGGCCAGATCAATATGCGCCATCCGCTCACGGCGCACCTTGGATTGTATGACCTCGACCCCGCACTTTTCGCATATCACGCCGCGGTGCTTCATCCGCTTGTATTTTCCGCAATTGCACTCATAATCCTTGGTGGGCCCGAAAATCTTGGCACAAAAAAGGCCATCCCGCTCCGGCTTAAACGTTCGGTAATTAATGGTCTCCGGCTTTTTAATCTCCCCGTATGACCAGCTTCGAATCAACTCCGGAGAGGCCAGTGACAGCCTCACACCTTCATAGAGTCTCGGATTTTTTGGCTTTATGAAAAAATCGTACAGTGTTTCCAATATGATTCTCCTTATTCCTTATTCTCAATAAGGTTGATATCGAGTCCCAGACTCTGTAGTTCCTTGGTCAAAACCCGAAATGATTCCGGTAAACCGGGCTCAAATACATTTTGACCCTTGACAATTTTTTCATACATCCGGGTCCGTCCCGCCATGTCGTCGGACTTGACGGTCAAAAACTCCTGGAGGGCATGGGCCGCGCCATAGGCTTCCATAGCCCAGACCTCCATTTCACCCAGACGCTGGCCGCCAAACTGCGCCTTACCACCGAGGGGCTGCTGAGTAACAAGAGAATAGGGTCCAATCGAACGGGCATGCAGCTTATCATCCACCAAATGATGCAGTTTGAGCATATACATGGTGCCGACGGTAATTTTACCGTCAAACGGCTCTCCCGTGCGGCCGTCAAAGAGGATGGCCTGACCGCTCTGGCTAAGCTCGGCTTCCTTCAAAAGCCCCTTTACCTCCTCTTCCCGCGCGCCGTCAAAAACCGGGGTGTTCATATGAACCCCCTCCCGATAATTGTCGGCAAAGCCGTATAATGTTTCATCAGGCATCTTATCCACGTCTTTGTGAAACTTTTTATCCGAAAATATCGACTTGAATTTTTTCTTAAGTTCCTTGGTCTTGGCCTCTTTGATCAGCCTGTTGACCTGATCGCCCAAGCCTCTCGCCGCCCGGCCGAGATGAATCTCCAGGATCTGGCCGACATTCATCCGCGAGGGAACGCCCAACGGGTTTAATACCATATCCACGGAGCGGCCATCTTCAAAATACGGCAGATCCTCTTCGGGCAACAGCCTCGATACGACGCCCTTGTTTCCGTGCCGGCCGGCCATTTTGTCGCCTACTGAGAGTTTGCGCTTCATTGCCACATAGACCTTGATCATCTTGATGACGCCGGGCGGCAAATCATCGCCCCTCTCGATGGCGCTGACCTGATTATCAAACGCCTGGCGGGCCATTTCGATCTGCTCCCGGTAACGGGAGACGATTTCCTGGACTTTTTCGTTGGTCTTGGCATCTTTTAGGCTCAGGGCTTCGAATTTTGCCAGCGGCACCTCGGCCAGCTGCTTGGGGTCAATCCGGGTATCCTTTGGATACAGCACCTTTTTGCCGTCGGTAAAATCGACAGCGCACTGCTTGCCCGAAATCAAGGCGCTGATCTCTCTTCTGGCGGTTTCATCGATAATACTGATCTCGTCATCCCGGTCTTTTTCGAGCAGGGCGATCTCCTCATCATCTATCGACCGGGACCGGTCATCCTTGTCTACACCACTTCGGGAGAATACCTTCGCATCGATAACGATGCCGTTGACGCCCGGGGGCACCCGAAGCGACGTATCCTTGACCTCACCGGCCTTTTCACCAAATATAGCGCGAAGAAGTTTTTCTTCCGGCGACAGCTGGGTCTCCCCTTTGGGCGTCACCTTTCCGACAAGGATATCGCCGGGGCCTATCTCTGCTCCAAGGCGGATAATTCCGCATTCATCCAGATCCCTTAACGCCTCCTCGCCCACATTGGGGATATCCCGGGTAATTTCCTCCTTGCCGAGCTTGGTGTCCCGGGCCAGGACTTCAAACTCTTCGATATGCACAGAAGAAAACACGCCGTCCTTGACCAAACGCTCGCTGACAAGAATCGAGTCCTCGAAGTTGTATCCGCCCCATGGCATAAACGCCACCGTCACGTTTTTGCCCAATGCCAGTTCCCCCTGGTCAGTAGCCGGGCCGTCGGCAATAATATCGCCGGCATTCACCCAGTCCCCCTTACTGACGATGGGCCGCTGGTTAAAGCAGGTATTCTGGTTGGAGCGGATGAATTTCGACAAATTGTATATGGTGACATTTTTGTCTCCGGGCACTCCGGACGGCTCATGCTTCAATACAATCCGAGAGGCATCCACATTGGCTACCCGGCCCGCCCGTTTAGCAACGATAGCAACTCCGGAATCCCTTGCCACAACGCCTTCATTACCGGTGCCCACAAGCGGCGCGTTGGTTTGCAGAAGCGGCACCGACTGGCGCATCATATTCGATCCCATAAGCGCCCGGTTGGCATCGTCGTTTTCCAGAAACGGGATAAGTGATGCGGAAGCGCTGACCAGCTGGTTTGGCGAGATATCCATCAGCTCGATCCGATCCCGGTTGATCTGCATGAACTCGCCCTCTACACGGGACATGACCAGTTGATTGACGAACTCATTGGCTTCGTTGACCGGCGCGTTGGCCTGGGCAATGGGATGATCCTGCTCTTCAAAAGCGGAGAGCATCCGGATATCATCTGTCACCCGGGCATCCTTGACCACCCGGTAGGGGGTCTCAATAAACCCGAACTCATTGACCCTTGCATAGGTCGAAAGCGATACAATCAAACCGATGTTCGGGCCTTCCGGCGTTTCAATCGGACAAATCCGTCCGTAATGCGAAGGATGAACGTCGCGCACCTCGAATCCCGCCCGGTCACGCGTTAAGCCGCCGGGCCCGAGGGCGCTCAAACGTCGTTTATGCGTGGTTTCAGACAACGGGTTGGTTTGATCCAGAAACTGCGAGAGCTGGCTGGTGCCGAAGAATTCTTTAACCACGGCCGATACCGGCTTGGGATTGACCAGATCATTCGGCATGAGGGCATCGACTTCCTGCATGCTCATACGTTCTTTAATGGCGCGCTCCATCCGAACGAGCCCGATACGGTATTGATTTTCAAGCAGCTCACCTACGGCACGGACCCGCCGGTTGCCCAGATGGTCGATATCATCGACCGGGCCCTGATTATCCCGCAATTCAACCAGCGTTTTTGCCGTCAGCAAAATATCTTCTTTTCTCAGTATCCGGATATCCAGGGGCGTTTCAATGCCCAGCCGATGGTTGATCTTCAACCTCCCGACACTGGATAGATCATAATAGGCGGTTTTGAAAAACAGATGGTCGATAAATTCCTGGGCGACTTCGGGGGTTGCCGGATTGCCCGGGCGAAGCCGGCGATAGATATCCAGCAAGGCCTCCTCCTTTGACTCCACCTTATCGACCACGAGGGTTTTCTGAATCGCATTGCTGGCATACGGACCCTCCATGAACAGCACATCGAACCCTTCGACACCGGTCTCACGGAGCTTCTCCAGAAATTTTTCATCCAGGGCGTCATTGGATTTGGCGACAACCTCCCCGCTTTGCGGATCTTCGATATCGGCGGCCACCACCCGGCCGGTCAGATCCTCCCGGGGGATGGGAATCAATTCGACGCCGGCGGACTGAAGCTCGCGGACAGCCCGTTTGGTAAACATCCGACCCTTCCGGATGGCCACTTCCCCCGTCACCGGATTAATTACATCGGCGCTCGGGCGCTGCCCCTTCAGAAAGTCGAAATTCAGCTCCCTTAGAAACTTCCCGTTTTTTATATAGATGCGCTCTTTATCGTAGAAGTAGGAGAGGATATCATCATCCGTATAGCCGAGCGCCTTGAACAACAGGGTTACCGGAAACTTTCGGCGCCTGTCGATCCGAATATAGACGATATCCTTGGGATCAATCTCCATATCAATCCAGGAGCCGCGAACCGGGATAATACGCGCCGTATAGATGATCTTGCCGCTGGAATGCGTCCGGCCCTTATCGTGATCAAAAAATACGCCTGAGGAGCGGTGCAGCTGACTGACGACGGCGCGTTCGGTTCCGTTGATGATAAACGTTCCCTTCTCGGTCATCAGGGGGAGGGTGCCGAAATAGATCTCCTGCTCCTTGATGTCGCGAATATTAGACACGCCGGAGCCCTTATCCACATCATAGACCACCAGCCGAACCCGGATCCGCACGGCAATTTCATAGGTCATCCCCCGGTTAATACATTCGTTGACCGAATGCTTCACCTCGCCGAAATGATAGGACACGAACTCAAGGGAGGCGGTGCCGGTAAAATCCTTTATGGGGAAAACCGAATTGAAAACTGATTGCAAACCCACGTCCTTCCGCGCCTCCGGCGTCACATCCATCTGAAGAAAGCGCTGATAGGACTCCCGTTGCATCCCAATCAAATCCGGTATATCCACGATGGATTCGATCTGACCGAAATTTTTTCTGATTCGTTTATATTTCGGCGGATTCTCTGCCATAATGTCTCCCAAAAAATCTCAACAAATATGAAATACGGCCGCCCGGAAAAAGTCCGGGCGTCCGCAATACGATAGGCATGTTGTCGGCTGCAGGAGGGCTACTTAACCTCGACACTGGCACCCGCCCCTTCGAGTTGCTCCTTGATCTTGTCGGCATCCTCTTTGACAATGCCTTCCTTGACCGGTTTAGGCGCTTCTTCGACCAGGGCCTTGGCCTCTTTCAGACCCAGCCCGGTAATGGCCCGAACCTCTTTAATGACCTGAATTTTCTTGTCGCCGGCGCCGGTCAAAACAACGTCAAATTCGGTCTTTTCTTCTTCGGCCGGCGCAGCTTCCCCGCCGCCCGCTGCCGGGGCACCGGCAACGGCGACCGGTGCCGCCGCCGAAACGCCGAATTTATCTTCAAGCTCCTTGATCAGCTCGGAGAGCTCCAGAACTGACATATTAGAAATAAATTCAATGACATCATCTTTACTTATATCTGGCATGGTATACCTCCAAAATTAATTCCATATATATACTTTTTCAAATGTATCTATCGCGTATCCTGTCAAGCCGCCTCTTTTTGATCCTTGACCGCCTGAAGCACATAGACGAGCCGTTCGGGTATGTTATTGAGCGCCCTCACAAACCCCGTCGGCACATTGTTCATCACGGACAAGAACTGACCCAGCAGGATTTCTCTCGACGGCATTTCCGAGAGGCTTTTAATGGCATCGAAATCCAATGCCTTCCCACCCATTACGCCGCCCTTGATTTCAAGCTTTTCATTGTCCTTGGCAAAATTAACAAGGGCTTTGGCGGGCTTGACCGGATCATCATAGCCCAGAGCAATCGCAGTCGGCCCCTGGAACTTATCGGACAAGAGGGCCACATCCGTATCCTTGGCCGCCCGGATCAGGAGCCGGTTCTTGACCACCTGATATTCCACGTCAGCCTCTCCGAGCTTGCGGCGAAGCTCATTTAGCTTGACAACATTCAACCCCTTAAAGTCCGTAGCGATGACAATCTCCGTACGCGAAAATTTCTCCGAGAGCTCCCCAACGAGTTCTTTTTTTCTTTCAAACCGCAAACTTAAAACACCTCCTTTCTGATGCTGTAAAAACCAGAGGTGTTCACCCTATCAGAACACCTGCCTCGGTAGGCCGGAGCCGAAAATCTCCGATTAAACACTTTTGACGCCAGTGAACCTACGGTCTTTGACAGACAAAATATTACCTAAATTGATTCGCTGTTTTAGTGTCCGTCCATAAATAAGATAATTTGTTCAAGTTCAAGGAAGGCAAAAATTTTAACCACAGGCATACGCGAAGTATGCCTGTGGATTAAAATTTGAGCCTGACACAGAGATTGGGCAAATTAGCCATTTATGGATGGATACTATTTTAAAAGATCCTTCACGTATGCTGGATCGACTTTAAAGCTCGGCCCCATGGTGGTAGAAATGGCAACGCTTTTGATATAAGTGCCTTTGCTGGCAGCCGGTTTCATCCGGACCAGGGTATCGATAAATGTGGTGATATTGTCCTGGATCCGATCGGCGCCAAAAGACACCTTGCCCATAGGCGCATGGACGATCCCGCCTTTTTCCACGCGGAAATCGATTTTTCCGGCCTTGAGTTCTTTGATGGCCTTTTCCAGCTCAAAGGTCACCGTGCCGGTCTTGGCATTCGGCATCATGCCGCGGGGGCCTAAAATTTTACCAATTTTTCCGACTGAGCCCATCATATCCGGCGTTGCCACCGCCTTGTCGAATTCCATCCATCCGCCCTTGATCTGTTCAATCAGCTCATCCCCGCCGACAAAATCCGCCCCGGCGTCAAGCGCCTCCTTCTCTTTTTCGCCCTTCGCAAACACCACTACGCGGACTTCCTTGCCAATTCCGTGCGGCAGAACAACTGAACCGCGGACCATCTGGTCGGCATGACGCGGATCCACACCCAGCTTAACGGCAATATCCACTGTTTCATCAAATTTGGCGAACGAGGCATTCAGGGCCCCTTCTATGGCCTCCCGAAACGCAAACCGTTGCTCAGGGGCAATATTCGCCTTTGCATTTCTATATTTTTTTCCTCGTTTATGCATGATTCCCGTCTGACTCCTTTTCGCCGATTAAACAACCTCAAGTCCCATGCTTTTGGCCGTTCCTTCAATAATTTTAAAGGCGTTTTCCATATCGATAGCATTTAAATCCGGCATCTTCTTCCTGGCGATCTCCTCGACCTGATCCCGACTGACTTTACCGACCTTTTCCGCTTTCGGATCCCCGGCGCCTTTGGCAATTCCCGCCGCTTTTTTCAGTAAAATAGCAGCCGGAGGGGTTTTAGTGATAAACGTAAATGACTTATCCTGATAAACCGTCAGAACCACAGGTATGATCATGCCCTCGTCATTGGCTGTCCGGGCATTAAACGCCTTACAAAAATCCATGATATTAACCCCGTGCTGACCCAAGGCCGGACCAATCGGGGGGGATGGATTCGCCTTTCCGGCCTCTACCTGAAGTTTGACCTGTGCGATCACTTTTTTCGCCATGTCAACTACTCCTTATATTTTAAACTCAACTTTTGATGGCTTCGTAAAAAGTCCAATATCTGTGTTGCGCTGCATTCCTCGGAATTTGCGCGCCTTGATCTTGAACTTTTTTCTTTGCCATTCCAAAATCGACTTTTTACGAGATTATCAACTTTTGGATACCTGCACAAAATCCAGTTCAACGGGGGTTGAACGCCCGAAAATGCTAACCAGCACTTTGACCTTTCCCTTCTCCGGGTTGACCTCTTCAACCGTGCCGTTGAAATTGGTAAACGGCCCATCAATGACGCGAACTTCGTCACCGGCTTCAAAATAATACTTGGGCTGGGGGTTGACCTTTCCGGCCTCCATTCGATTGAGTATCTGCTCGGCCTCCTGATCACTGATGGCCACGGGCCTCTCCCGTCCCCCGAGAAAGCCGGTCACCTTGGCGGTTGATGTCACCAGATGCCAGGTGTGTTCATCGAGTTCCATCTGGATCAGGATATATCCCGGATAAAACTTACGGTTCGAGGTCTTGCGTTTGCCTTTGACCAGCTCCACCACCTGTTCCGTCGGCACCACCACTTCCCCGAACTTCTCCGGCATCGGGGAAGCCGCAATCCGCTCTTCGAGGCTCTTCTTCACCTTGGCCTCAAATCCGGAATATACATGAATTATATACCACTTCAATGCCATTCGGCCCAATCACCTTATTTATAGAATCAACCGCATCAGACTGGATAATACGATATCCGCCGCCCCAAGAAACAGAGCGATGAGAAAGACAAAAACGATAACCACTATGGTAGATCCGATGGTTTGCTTCCGCCCGGGCCACGTGACTTTACTCAGCTCAATTTTGACTTCCCTTAAAAACTGAATCCAATTGCCGAAATACCGATCAACCAGGCGCAAAACAGCAGACTGCCCGGCAGGCGACGCCTTTTTGGCGGCAGGCGTGTCCCGCTTTTGCTTTTTCTCCTTCGCCGCCTCGGTAGTTACAGCGCCCGTCCCCCGCGCCGATTGGACACCGGCGGTATCGCTCCGAGTTTCGCCAGCACCCTCGGCGCTCTGCCCGGTTTTCTTTTTCTTAGCGGCCGGCTTTTTTTTTTGTAAACGCGCCATTTAAGCTCCTAAACTATTGAAAGCCCAAATTTGAGCTTACCCGTCGATATCCAATGGCAGGCCAGGAGGGATTTGAACCCCCAACCACCGGATTTGGAGTCCGGCGCTCTGCCGTTAGAGCTACTGGCCTGCATGTCAATAGCCTGCCGATCAAACGGGAAGGTCTTTTCTGACACTAAAAAATGCGGATAACCGGGTTACTTGGTTTCCCGATGCAGGGTGTGTTTTTGGCAAAACCTGCAGTATTTTTTAAATTCAAGCTTGTCCGGTTTGGTACGCTTGTTTTTCGTCGTCGAATAATTTTTTCGCTTACATTCGGTACACGCGAGTGTGATATTAACTTTCAACAGCGGCTCTCCGTTTATCCCTATTCGATGATTTCACTGACGACGCCGGCACCGACCGTCCGGCCGCCTTCACGGATCGCAAACCGAAGCTCCTTCTCCATCGCGATCGGCGTGATCAGC
>Ga0209925_1000065_pt1 | contig 48864 bp, 42 predicted proteins | sample SalPonR2_A_D1_MG_FD_185702 | JGI IMG/M metagenome (GOLD analysis project Ga0209925, IMG submission 185702) | Salt pond soil microbial communities from South San Francisco under conditions of wetland restoration - Salt Pond MetaG R2_A_D1_MG... ... | reverse complement strand
TATTTACAATTTTGGCATGATAATGTACCTCCATCATAACCTAAGCTTGTACAGCTATTTCCGTCCATATTATTACCATCGCACTCTTCAGTATCTTCTACTATCCCATCTCCACAGAAGGAATCAGGATCAGAATAACAATTACTTGTATCATATTTACAATTTTGGCATGATAATGTACCTCCATCATAACCTAAGCTTGTACAGCTATTTCCGTCCATATTATTACCATCGCACTCTTCAGTATCTTCTACTATCCCATCTCCACAGAAGGAATCAGAACTTACATAATCTTCCCAATACCTTATTTCAGCTAATCCTTCATAAACACCATCATTATCATAAATTTCCACTTGCAATTGATATTTTTCTGGACTTAATCCTGAGATATTATGACTCTTTTCAATTTTACAAGTTTTATCTGGACCACAATCTTTTGAAGCCCACGATTCTGATATTTCTTTATCTACTATAGTATTCCAAGAAGATTCAGAACTTTTTTTATATTTAACTTTATAATAAATATCTATCTGTTGTTGACCCTGAGGATTATCAGTTGAATGAAATCTAAGTTTAATAAATAATTTATTGGTTTTGTCTCGAGAATTACTACTTTCCCACTTCCATTGTTCATTATAAGGACTGTAAGGACCATATTTAATTACATAAATTTGAGCTAGATCATTACAATCACCAGAGGCAGGCTGAATTTTATTGAGGCAATAATCATACCAGTAAGGTTCACTGTTATTACATCTTTTTATATCTTTTGATCCGCAGCAAGTAGAAGTAGCTTCTTCACAATCATAATCAAGACATCCCAAAAACGAAGATTGACAAATACAATCTTCTTCTGGCATGCATTTTATTCCATCGCAAGTATCTCCACATGCACTAACCATTTGAGCCCCAACGACAATGCTAAATAAAATTATTAAGTAACTAAAAAATAATAAATATTGTCTATTATTAGAAAGTATTTTGATAATAGTTTCTTAATTAAAGTTTTATTATATAAAATTTTTACCGTAACTATTTTGCTTAATAATAACATATCTAAAAAAAAAGACCAATATTTATTGGCCTTTAATTTCTATTTTTTTAGTTATAGATTTAATATCTACTCCTCCTGGATAATCTGCTATTAATGTTAAAGTAATAGTTTTAGGAAGATCAAAAAGAGTAGGTATTTCAATTATAATAGTACTTCCTTTATAGTTTTCAGTTTTTCCAGAAAAATTAACTTTCCATTCATACTCTATTTCCGTATAATTTCCCCAATAAATTTTATGAAGAGGAGCACTCTGAACCCAGAGTTCAACAAAATCATCTTTTTCTATAGTAAAATAATAAAATTCTGGGTTTAAAGAGCGACCACATCCGACAAGAAGAAACACAGCAAAAATTATTATAATACAAAAGATTATTCTTTTCATCTTTATTCCCCTCCTTTCTTTAAAGAGCTATTTTATACTTTTTTATAACATTATTATTTGCTTTTGTCAAAAAAAAAGACCCTCGAATAAGGGAATTTTGTGCCCCTGGAAGGAGTCGAACCCACGTCAACGGCTTAAAAGGCCGCTGCTCTACCATTGAGCTACAGGGGCATGTTTATTTAACTTTTAATACTTTACCTTCTTTTTAAAAATTCGTCAAGATATTAAAGTCCTACTTTCTTTAATTTTTTTAAAGCTTCCTTTTGTTTTTTATTTAAATCATCAGGAATATCAACTTTTATTTTTACAAATAGATCTCCTCTACTTCTACCAGAGAGATGTGGAACTCCTTTTCTCTTTACTTTTAATATCTTTCCAGATTTAATTCCTGAAGGAATCTTTAAAGAAATAGTTTTACCTATTATTGTTTTAAATTTAGTTTTTCCTCCTAAAGTTGCTAAAGAATAAGGTATTTTTTTTGTAAGGTAGAGAGATTTGCCCTCTCTTCTAAAAGAAGTGTTATTTTTAACATGTATTCTAATATATAAATTACCAGGCTCTCCCTCTCTATATGCAGCTTCTCCTTTCCCAGAAAGTTTTAATAATTGTCCATTTTCAACTCCAGCTGGGATAGTTACTTCTATTGTTTCCTGTTTTTGAATTCTTCCTTCTCCATTACATTTATTGCAAGTATTTTTTATAATTTTTCCTTGCCCATTACATTTTGGACAAGCTCTTTCTTGAGCAAAAGCCCCAAAAATTGTTCTTCTTTCTTGTTGGATTTTACCGCTACCATTACATTTTGGGCAAGTTTTAATATCTTTTGTATTTTCAGCACCAGTTCCATTACATTTTGGGCAATCTACCATTTTAGATAAATTAATCTCTTTTTTAGTTTGAGTCAATATGTCTTCCAATTTTACCTCAACATCAACCTTAATATCATTTCCTTTATTTGTTTTTTTTCTGGTTTTTGTTCTACTTCTTCTCTGTCCTCCAAAATTACTAAATATTTGTTCAAATACATCTCCCATATTATCAAACCCCCCCGAACCAAAATCAAAATTAAAGCCTTGCCCTTGATAACCTTGTTCTCCTCCAAAATCAAATCCTGATGCTCCAGCAGAAGCACCAGCTTTTCCAAACCGGTCGTATTGAGATCTTTTCTTTTCGTCCGATAGAACGTTATAAGCTTGGTTTATCTTTTTAAACTTCTCTTCATCTCCACCTTTATCAGGATGATGTTTATGAGCAAGCCTTCTATAGCTTTTTTTGATTTTTTCCTGGGAGGCATCTTTCGACACCCCCAAGATATCATAATAGTCTTCTGCCATTTTAAATATTTATTTATTCAGAGTCTTCTTCTTTGTATTCAGCTTCTTCTGCCTCTTCTGTTTCTTCTCCTTCTTCTTTTTGAGTTTGAGAAGACTGTTCCTGCTGTTGTTTTTTATAAATAGCAGCACCAGCTTTTTGAATCACTTTAGAAGCTTCTTCTGTTTTTTTATCAATTTTTTCAGGATCATCCCCATCTTTAACTTCTTTAAGTTCTTCTATCTCTTTTTTAATTTTTTCCTTTGTTTTGTCATCAATTTTATCACCAGCTTCTTTTAAAGTACTTTCTGCACTATAGATTAAACTTTGAGCCTTGTTTCTTTTTTCAATAAGATCTTCTTTCTTTTTATCTTCTTCAGCATGTTTCTCTGCTTCTTTTTTCATCTTTTCAATCTCTTCATCAGATAAACCACAAGATCCTTCAATTCTAATTGATTGCTCTTTACCTGTTCCTTTGTCTTTAGCTGAAACATGAAGAATTCCATTTGCGTCTATATCAAATTTAACTTCAATTTGAGGCACACCTCTTGGTGCAGGTGGAATTCCATCTAGAATAAACCTACCTAAACTCTTGTTGTCATCTGCCATTGTTCTTTCTCCTTGAAGGACATTAATTTCTACAGAAGTCTGATTGGTAGAAGCCGTAGAAAATACTTTACTTTCAGAAGTTGGAATGGTTGTATTTTTAGGAATTAAAGTTGTAGTTTTTCCACCTAAAGTCTCAATTCCTAAAGATAAAGGAGTAACATCCAAGAGTAATACGTCCTTAACATCTCCTTGCATAATTCCTCCTTGAGTAGCAGCACCAATAGCAACTACTTCATCTGGATTGATGTCTTTCTTTGGATCTTTTCCAAAGATATTTTTAATTTCTTCTTGAATTTTTGGCATTCTAGTCTGTCCACCAACTAGAACAATTTCCTCTATATCATCATCAGAAAGATTAGCTTCTTTTAGAGTTTTCTTTATTGCCTTAACTGATCTATCAATATAATTAGAAACTAAATCTTCTAGCTTTGCTCTTGAAAATGTAAAGTTTAGATGTTTGGGACCTTGATCATTTGAGGTAATAAATGGAATATTAATTTCAGTTTCTTTTGCACTAGATAATTCAATCTTTGCTTTTTCTGCTTCTTCTTTTAGTCTTTGCAAGGCAAGCTCGTCTTTTGATAAATCAATTCCTTCTTCTTTTTTAAATTCTTTAATCATCCATTCCATGATCTCTTGATCAAAATCATCTCCTCCTAAATGATTATCTCCTCCAGTAGCTTTTACTTCTACAGTATCTTCACTGACATCTAGAATTGAAACATCGAATGTTCCTCCTCCAAAGTCATAAACAAGAATTTGATGATCGTTCTTCTTGTTTAATCCATAAGCAAGAGCTGCTGCAGTAGGCTCATTAATTACTCTTTTAACTTCAAATCCTGCAATTTCTCCTGATACTTTAGTAGCTTTTCTTTGAGAGTCATTAAAATAAGCTGGGCAAGTAATAATTGCTTGATCTATTTCTTCTCCTAATTTGTCCTCTGCATCTTTTTTAAACTTTTGAAGAATCATTGCTGAAACTTGAACTGGTTTATACCATTTATCTCCCAGCTTTACTTCAATTGCCCCATTATTCGCTTCTCTAATTTCATAAGAAAGATTCTTTTTATCTCTTTTGATATCTTCATCATTAAACTTTCTTCCAATTAGTCTTTTAATAGAAGCAATAGTATTTTTAGGATTAGTAATTTGTTGGCGCCTAGCTAAAGTTCCAACTAATCTTTCTCCTTTTTTGTTTAAAGCAACAACAGAAGGTGTGGTTCTTTGTCCTTCTTTATTTTCTATAATTTTTGGTTCTCCTTCCTCAGTAATAGCCATTGCTGAAAAAGTAGTGCCAAGATCAATTCCTAAAATTTTACTATTATTGTTTTTATTTTGTTTTTTGTCTTCAGACATATTTTTTTAATTTAATTAATTTATTTGTTTTTGAACGAAGTGAAAAAAGAAGGTTCTGGTTTTATTTAAGATCTTATTTAGCAACTTTTACTTTAGCAGGCCTTAAAACTTTATCTTCTAATTTATAACCTGGTTGTATTTCTTTTGCTACAATATCAGAATTATAATCATCTGTTTCTATCCTTTCTATAGCTTCAGCAAAATTAGGATCAAACTTTTTTCCAATCGTTTTTATTCTTTCTACTCCTTCTTCTTTTAAGAATCGCCTAAATTGAGTTTTAATATGAATGATTCCTTGAACCCAGTCTTTTTCTCTTTCTTCTCTTGGAATATATTGTTCAGCTCTTTCTAGATTATCAAGAATTGGTAAAAGCTTTAATAGAAATTCTTCGCTACTGTACTTAATGGTCTCTTGTAATCTTTCTTTTTCTCTTTTTTTATAATTAATAAAATTTGCTCTTGCTCTTTGCCAACCTTCTAAATATTCTTCTTTTTCCTTTTTTAATTTTTCTATTTTTTCTTCTAATTCTTCTAATTTATCTTTTTTATCAGACATATTTTAATTATTCTTTAAGTAAGTCTTCGATTAATTGTTTTTTTATTGAGCTAATCAGAGAAATGTTTCTCTGGTAACCCATTCTTTTAGGTCCAAGCAAAGCAATTAAAGAATCTTCTTTCTTTTCTACGGGGCAACGAGAAATTATTAAGCTAAATTCTTTATCATTTGTTACAGGATTCTCACTTCCAATAAATACTTTAAAGTCTAATTCTTTTTCTTGAGAAAAATCTTTTATATAATTCTCTATTGCTTTTGCTAAATGAAGAAAACTTTCTCTAGTATCTGAATTTTTAAATTCTGGTTCTTTTAAAATTTCTGTCCATCCTTCTTTCCATAAAAAATCTTCATTTAGCAAATAAGCTATACTTAATGTTGAAGAAGAAGTAGAGATAGCTTTTAAAAGACTCTGAACAAATTTTAATAAATTCTCTTTTTTTTTGTTTAGCTCTTTCAATTGAGGTTTTCCAACTTGATCTTCTTCCTCCTCTCTTTTTTTTATTAGATGATCTACAAAGAAACGATAACCTTTATCAGTAGGCATTCTACCTCCTGAAATATGTATCTGATATAAAAATCCTTCCTTAGTTAAGAGCTGCATTTCTCTTCTAATTGTAGCAGAACAGACATTAAAGTTATAACTTTCTTCTAAAACTTGAGAACTAACCGGAGAGGCATTATCTATATATTCTTTAATTAAAGTATTTAATATTATTTTTTGGCGCTTTGTTAGTCCCATAAAATATATTATTATCTAAAATGATAATTAAATTATCCAGACTATATCATCATTTTTTTCTAAATAATGATTAACCAAAACAACGATTGAATTATCTTTGTTTTGATTATAACAAACAGAAATTAGCAGTCAAGAGTTTAGAGTGCTAATTTCTTTTAATTTTCATCTTATCTTGCTATAATTTAACTAATTCTAGTTAAATTAATTATTATCTGTGATGATGATTTAATTTGAAAATGAAAAAGAAAATACTACTTATTTTAATCCTAATAGTTGCCCTTGCTGGTTTTTTAAGATTTAAAGGCCTAACTACTACTCCAGAAGGCCTTTACCCGGATGAGGCTATAAATGGTAATAATGCTGTAGAGGCACTTCAAAGCAGAGACTTTGATATTTTTTACCCTGATAATAATGGTAGAGAGGGATTATTTATTAATCTTTTAGCTATTTCTTTTTGGATTTTTGGAATAAGTAAATTTGCACTTAAATTTGTCCCTGCATTAGCAGGAACCTTAACTATTCCTGGAATCTTTCTATTAACAAGACAGTTATTTTCTTTTTATCCTGAAAAGAAAAAAAATATTCTTGCTTTATTAGCTGCTTTTTTAACTGGTATTTCATTTTGGCATATTAATTTTAGTAGAATTGCTTTTAGAGGAGTTCTTCTCCCTCTTTGTTTTGTTTATTCCTTCTACTTTTTTCTTAAAGGGTTAAGAGAAAATAATTTCTTTTTTTCTGGAATAGGTGGTTTCTTCTTTGGCCTTTCTTTTTATACTTATAGTAGTGTTAGAGTTTCACCTTTAATTTTTGTAATTTTATTCTTATTTTTATTTGTAATCGCAAAACATAAAAAATATTTCTTTAAATATGCTTCTACTTTTACTATAACTTCTATTCTAACTGCTCTACCTTTAGGGATTTTCTTTTTAAAGTTTCCTTTCTATTTTTCTAGTCGTAGTTCTGGAATTATGGTTTTTAGCCACCCTAATCCTTTAAAAGCTCTTGTGATTAGTCTTGGAAGACACTTAATAATGTTTAATATTGTAGGAGATCCAAATTGGAGGCATAATTTAGCACACTCTCCTCAACTCCTCTGGCCTATTGGTATTGCTTTTCTTTTAGGAATTATTTTTGCAAAGATAAAAATTTATTATCACTTTAAGAAGAAGGAATATTTTTACATTACCCCTTATCTAATTCTTCTTCTTTGGACAGGGGTCTTGCTTTTGCCTGGGATCTTAACTTATGAGGGAATACCTCATTCTTTAAGAGTTATTGGAATTATTCCATCTGTCTATATTTTTGCAGCATTAGGACTTTATCCTTTAAAAGAAAGAATAGATTCAAGTTCCAAGTTTAAAAAGAATATAATAATCTTAATTCTTTTACTTATCTTTTTAGGTGGCTTAACAGTAACTCAATGCGATAAATATTTTAATGACTGGGGTAAAAGTGAAGAGGTTAAACACTCATTTTCTTATAATTATGTAGAAATTGGTAATTATTTAAACTCCTTAGATGAAGAAATTCAAGCTTTTGCGATTGTTAATAAAAGAGGAGATCCAATTTATTATCCTGATAAGGTCCCCATGTCAGCCCAAACCCCAATATTTATAGAAAATTCAAAGTACAGAAGACCTAGAACGACTTACCTAAAAATTAATGAAATAAAAAAAATTGATCTAAGTCAAAAACCAATTGTTATTGTTCCTTTAGATAACTCAGAGGAAATAAAAGATAAAATTAGAAGTAATTTTCCATCTGGGGAAATTGATACTCAAAGCGGTTTTTGGAAATATAAAATTAACAGTAATTAATTTTTAAATAAATTATGTCTAATCGTACTACAAATATAATAGCAATAATACTTCTTGGTTTTCTTTTTACAATTTCAGCTTTTAGTATGGCGGGTGATTCTCTTACTTTTGATGAGAAAGCCCACCTTCCAGCTGGTTATTCTTATGTAAAAAAACTAGATATGCGCCTCAATCCAGAACACCCCCCTATTATTAAAGATTTAGCTGGTATTCCTCTTCTCTTTATGGATAATGTAAACTTTCCTAGCGATAGTTCTTCTTGGCAAGAAAAAACCAACGCCCAATGGTCTTTTGGAAATGAATTTTTATATGAAAATAATAATCCAGCAAAAGAGATGATTTTTTGGGGTCGTTTTTCTATGGTTCTTGTTTTACTTTTACTTGGATTTTTTATTTTTAAAGTTACCCGAGAATTATTTGGAAATAAAGCAGGATTAATTTCGATTTTCCTCTTTAGTTTCTCTCCTACTTTAATAGCTCACGGAAGATTAGTTACAACTGATATAGGAGCAGCTTTAGGTATTTTTGTATCAACCTATTATTTTGTAAAATTTCTTAAAAATTATTCAATCAAGAACCTCTTTATCGCAGGTATAGTTTTAGGAATAGCACAACTTCTTAAATTTACCTCTGCCTTTTTAATTCCATTTTTTATAATTATTGGATTAGTTTGGTGGTGGGTAAGAAAGGAAAAACTAAGTATAGTGACTAAAAGAGTTTTCTTTGTATTTGTAATTGCTTTTCTTTTAATTGGAGCTGTTTATCAAGTTCATATTTGGAATTATCCTCAACAAAAACAGATAGAAGATATTATTAATATTTCAAGCATATATAATTTTGAGCCTATTGTAGAAGACGCACTTGTTTGGGCAGCAAATAAGCCAATTCTTAGACAATACGCTCACTATTTTACAGGAGTAAGTATAATTACTAAGCGAGTGCTAGGAGGGAACACTACTTACTTTTTGGGAGAGATCTCAGCTTCAGGATGGCCAACCTACTTTCCTATTGTATATCTAATAAAAGTTCCTCTCGCTTTTCACTTGTTTACTTTAATAGCTCTTAGTTACGGTGTTATAAAAATGATAAAGTCCGGAACTAAAAAAGGGCTTACTTGTTTTAAATCTTGGGTAAAAAATAATTTATTTGTTTTTTCAGCTCTAATTTTTGTCCTCTATTATTGGGTAAATTCACTAAATTCTACCTTAAACATTGGAGTGCGGCATCTTCTTCCAATCTTCCCTTTTATGATATTTTTGGTAGGGGGAAACGTAGGAAGTTGGATTAGTAAATCAAAAAAGAATTGGAAGAAACACTTAGTTCTTGTCTTTATTGCTTGGCAGGCAGTTACAGTAATTAGAGTATATCCATTTTTCTTAACTTATTTTAATGAATTAGTTGGAGGTCCAAGCCAGGGATATAAATATAGTGTGGGTTCTAATCTAGACTGGGGCCAAGACTTAAGAAGGTTAGAAAATTGGACCGAAAAAGAGAATATAAATAAAATTTACATTGATTATTTTGGTGGAAGTAATATCAGTTATCATTTTTCAGATAATAAATTTAAAGGCTGGTGGGGAACTCGAGATCCTAAAGAATTATCTGACAATAGTTACCTTGCAGTATCTGCAACTTTTTTAAAACAAGGACAAGGTAATCCTTCCCCTGCTTATGATGGAGAAACAGGCTACTATAATTGGTTAAATAATCATGAGTTAGTTAATAAAATTGGGAATTCAATCTTTGTTTACAAAATCGACAAAGATTAAGATATAGAAACTTTTAAAAAAAGAAAACCTCTCATTTCGTGAGAGGTTTTTTAATTAATTAAAAATATAAAGAACTAAAAATAATTATTAGAAGTATTATTAGGATTAAAGCACCAAAATAAACTTTTTTTTTCTTTTTTTTTCTCGTTTCTTTAGGTAAATCTTTTAACTTACAATACACACTAATCTCCTTATCCAAAACTACTATATAAGGAGTAAAATTTTCTTTTACTTTAACAAAGTTCCCTTCTTTTCCCTTTATAATGTATTCTTTTTTAGTCTTTCTATTTAAATAAAATTTTGTTCTTTTATCTAATTTTCCAATCTTAATAGAAAATAAATTCCATAACATTCAAGCACCTCCTTTGGCTTTAACTAATCCTAACTTACAAATATCTTAAAATAAAAACTTAACTTAGTCAACTTTATTAATTATATTTTAAGATTAGATCCTTATTTAAACTTATAAGGAGCAAAATTACCAAACCGTAATTCTATATACTCTAGTTTTTTTCTTTGCTCTTCAGAAATTTCTTTCTCAAGATCAGCTTTCAATTTTGTTAATTGCCACTCAATATCTTTTTCTAAAGCAAAATAGACTTCCCAGCCTTCTTTTGTTTTTAGAGTTAATTTTTCCATTTCAATAACAAAATTTGAAATTGGAATATTATATTCTTTTATTCTTTCCTTAATGTCAAAAATCTTTCCAATCTCTTCTTCGTTTAAAACTTTTGTTCCAAGTGAAGGAATTTCTTTTCTTGTTTTATCTATAAGTAAAGTAAGTTCTTTATTTTGTATTATGTTATCAAAAATAATTCCTGTTTTATCAGTTTTAAAGCATTTATTTTTAGAACACCAAATTAATTTGGGGTTTCTTTCTCTAATATCTAATTTTAAACCATCAGGAAATTCTCTATTAATTCTAACTTCTGCAATATAAGGATAACTAATTTTTAATTCCTCTTTTAATCTGCTTGTGTTAGCTAAAATAATACTTTTGCTCGACCAGACTAATAATCTCTTTTCAATTTTATCCCAAACAAAATTAGTTAATTTTTGGTCCTCAATTTTCTCATTCCCAGTAATCTTTATCTCTCTAATTTTAAAAAAAGAACAAAAACAAACTAAAAAAATTAGTTCTGCTCCAATTAATATTAAAGCAATAGAAATCCAAAAATAATTTTTCTTGTAAAAAGCTTTCTTTCTTTTTATTTTATGTGGTTTTCTGTATTTGTTTTTTACCATTAGAGTCCTCTTTTATATTTTCTAATTCTTTCAACTAGATAAGTAAAATAATATTTGAAAGACAAAGAATAATCTTGAGTTTTTACATACTCTACTTTTCTTCCTCCAAATCCTTTTTTAAACTTAGTTAATCCGTGCCAAGGATGATCTGGATTATCAGTTGGAGCTATTCCCCAAAAGTTATAGCGATCACATCCTCTTTTTTTAGCTTCTTTTATTGCTTCCCATTGTAAGAGATAAGAGGTTGGTATTTTAGAATATTTTCGAATAGATGCTCCTTGATGATAAAACCCTATACCAGACCAAAAGATAATCATTGCTGCACTAATTACTTCTCCTTTATATTTAGCTAAGAAAATAAGAACTTCATTATCTTTATTAAAAGCAGAAAATTCATTTTTAAGATACTTTAATGAAAAAGGTACAAAATCGTGTCTATTTGCTGTTTTTTGATAAAGTTTATTATAAGTTTCTATTTCTTTGGAATCATCTTTTTTTACTATTTCAAGATCTTTATTATCTCTCCCTTTTCTTATTAAGTAGCGGGTGGTCTTTCTCATATCCATAAGAAGATTTTTTTTCGAAGGAGTAAGATCTAGCTCCCAAGTTAATTCAGGATGCTTATGAATTGGAGCTTGTTTAAGATTATTATTTTTAAATATCTTCCTATTTCCCTCATTTCTCTTCCAAATTGGAGCAATTCTTATAAAATCAATGTCTTTTTCTTTTTGAGCTATTTCTTTTATTTTATCTAAAAATAATTCAAATCCCTCTTCTTTTGCTTTGTAATTTTTAAAAATTCCGGTTGGTCCATGTGGAAGAAAAAGAAAATTTCCCCTTTTAGCTTTAATCTTGATAATTAACCCTACTGCCTTGAGCTTATCATTTTCAAATAAACCTAAGCGCCACATCTTTTTCCCCATACTTTTTTCAAAATTTCCCCAATTCCAAGAGTCTAAGAAAGTTTTTTCTTTACAATTTGATAAAAGAGTTTCCCATTGCTTTTTTTCTTCTACTTTTTTTACAATCATTTAATTTGTTCTTTAATAAATTGAGCTATTTTTTTTGCACTCTTTTTAGATATATTTATATGGGTTGGTAGATTAAGTGTTAGAAAAGATAATTCTTCTGCATTAGGACAACTTCCTTTTTCATAATGAACTTTTTCTAATTTAGTATCATATGGTGCAACCGGGCTTCTATACCAATCACCGATCAATAAGTTATTATCCCAAGCTTCTGTTATAATTTGATGAGCTTCAAAATGAATAAGAGGAAACCTAAGATAAATCGGATCTTTCGCTTTTTCTAAAACTGGAAATTCAAATTCAGTGTTGGAAAATTCTTTCTGATAAATCTTTACAATTTCCTTTCTGTGTTTATTAAATTTATCAATTTTTCTAATTTGATTCAAAGCTAAAGTTGCTAGAGCATTAGGTAGCTTAGTTGGGAAATAAGAAGGTTTTTCCCCTTTTTTTTCTCTATAATGAACAGCTTTTGAAACAATTCTTAATTGCTGAGCAATAATAAGTAGCACCTTCCCTATTTTTAAAAAATCATATAAGGGAAGAAAAAGATATTCAAAAAGAAGAGGATGAATTAATTGCTGAAAAACCCAGAAAGAAGAAGGGAATTCAATCTCTTGATAAGTTTTTTCTAATTTTTTTCCAATTTCAGAATTATTAGTAGTTGCCATTCCTCCATAAATTGAGGATATCACTTTGTCTCTTGAGAAACTAAAAAAAGTTATATCTCCAAAAGTTCCAACTTTTTTACCATTATAACTTGCTCCAAGTGAATGAGCACAATCTTCAATAAGAATTAAATTATTCTCATTGCATATTTCTTGAATAACTTCAATGTCAGCGGGAATTCCAAAAGTATGCTGAACTATTATAGCTTTAGTTCTAGAACTAATCTTTTCTTTTAATTTATCTTTATCTAAATTAAAATTATCATTACAATCTACAAAAACTGGTTTTAAATCATTCCAGAGAATAGGATTAACTGTAGCATTACAGGTAAATCCTTGAACAATAATCTCATCCCCCTTTAAAAAATTTAAAGATTTTAAAATAGTCATTAAAGCAGATCGTCCACTATTAAAAGAGAGACAATATTGGCTATTTAAATAGTTTTTAAGCTCTTTTTCTGCTTTTTTGATATTCTCTCCATTGATGTAGTTTCCTGGCCTAAGAAGGGTTTTAAAGGTCAATCTAAGGTCGTCTTCTTCTACATTCGGAGATAAAGAAATTGAAATTGGACGAAAACTTTTTTTCATTTTATTTAAGTAAATTTAAATCTTTTTTTATCTTTTCTGGTATTCTGCCTTCTAATAGAATTGCTCCTTGATCAAATTTAATATCCTTTTTTGTGATCTTATCAAAAGTCTTAATTTTATCTGGATCTAAACCATTTTTAGCTGCTCCATTTTTAATATCTTCTAAGTGGTCCTTTGTAACCAAGACAGCTAAATCACAGACTTCTCCTATTTTTTGCCCTATCTTCTTATGAATTTCTTTAGAAGTCTCTCCGAGTTCTATTAAAGGACGCAAAATAATAATTCTTTTTCCTTCCCATTTTTTTAAATGATCTAAATCTGCTAAAGCTCCGGCTGGATTAGAGGAATAACTAGAATCAATAATATCTAATTTTCCTTCTCTTTTAATAACATCAAGCCCTACTAATTTTTTTTCAATTTTAGAAATAACTTTTTTAATTTCTTCAATTTCCATTCCCATTTCCATTGCACAATAAGCAGCAGTTAAAATGTTTTCTATTACTTGTCTTCCTGCAATATTTAAATCTATTAAAATTGATTTTCCTTTTTTAGTATTAAGTTTAAAAGATAATTCTTTCTTTTTAATTTGAATATCATCAGCCCATAGATCTGCTTTTTCTTTTATAGATGTAAAAACAATGTCTTTTAAATTTGGGTTATAACTATTTATTTTTCCTTTAATTTCTTTAATTATAGGGCTATCTAAGTTTAAAATTGCAACTCCATTATTGGGTAAGTTTTTTACTAGCTCTAATTTCCCATCTATAATGTTTTCTTGAGATCCAAAAGTAGCTAGATGTTGTTGATTTATCCCTGTAATAATTCCGATTTTAGGCTTCACAATACTAGAAACTAACTTTATAGTTCCTTTTCTATAAGCTCCAATTTCACAGACAAATACCTCATGTTTTGAATTAAGTTTATTTAATATTAGTTGGGCAATCCCTATTTCACTATTAATATGCTCTGTAGTTTTTAGTACTTTAAATTTATCTTCTAAAAGAGTAGCTAATATCTCTTTAGTAGAAGTCTTTCCATAGCTTCCTGTAATTCCAACTACTTTTAAAGATTTAAATTCTTTTCTTTTTTTTCTTGCTTTTTGTATTATTTGCCTTTTTCGAAGATAAACTAAAGGTTCTATTGAAAAAATTAGTAGTGTAACAACTAGTGGAACTAATATGTCAAAAACTAAAATTGAAAATGCAAAAATACCAAAGGGATTACTAAATTGATAAAGAAGAACTAGAAAAAGGAAGGGTAAAGCTAAAGCAATAATAGTTAAAAGAATAGTCTTTTTAGTAAATACTGGATATTTAGTTTTCTTTTGATAAATCTTTTTTAAAAATAAAAATACTTCAGCAATATAAAAAAGAGCTAAAATAGCTGCTCCAACTAGAGGAGCTATTAAAATTCCTGGTAATAATATTAGCTTTACTAGATACTTCCAATTCCAAATTAAACTTTTTCCTTTGATTGTTCTAAAGTGATCAATAAATCGTTTTAAATGATATTCTTTTAACTGCCAAAGATAAAGATAAAACAAAATTTCCTTAATTGTTCTTAAAGTCCAGAGGCCTCCTAAAATTATAAAAAACCAGATAAATATTTTCATAAATTTTTAATAATTATTTCACTTAATTTTTCAGGTACCTCTAAATGAGGGCTATGTCCTATTTTAGGAAGTATAAAGGTCTTAGTATTTTCTATTTTTTCTTCAAAAATTTTACTAACTCTAACTGGAACCATCTTATCTTTCTTCCCCCAAATTAAAATAGTTTCTTTCCCCATATTAGATAATAAAGGAGTTAAGTCTTCTTCTATTACTTTTTTCATAGTTTCCTGCATAATCGGAGAGGCTTTAGTATAGTCTGTTTTAGGAAGAAATGAATAATATATTTTTTTTACCTTCTTTTTTAATAAATTCAAAAAGGGTAAAGAAAAAATAAAATCCCCTAACTTTGAAAAAGTAAGAAGTATTTTTTGTTTTTTATTTAAATTAAGCTTTGCTCCCGCTGGAGAAACTAATATATTTTTATTTATCCTTTGCTTAAACTCTTCTTTTTGATTTAATTTGATAGCTAACCTTCCTCCAAAAGAATGTCCAATAATACTTAAGTTATCTAAATTAAAATAATCACAGAAATTAATTACCCAATCACAATAATCATCAAGATTCCAAGCTTGATTGAATTTTTGAGATTTTCCAAAGCCAGGTAAATCTGGACAATAAATTTTAAAGTTTTCTCGAGCTAGATTCTCTTGTATTTTTTTCCAAGAAACTAGAGAGGCTCCCCAACCATGCAAAATAAGGATTGGAGAACCTTCTCCTTCTACTCGGAGATTAGTTTCTATTCCTCCTATTTCTTCATAGGTAATAGCCATTTATTTTTTAGGAGTAATTAGTTTTTGTCCTCCCATATATTTTCTTAGAACCTTAGGAATAATAACTGAACCATCTTTTTGTTGATTATTCTCTAAAATTTGAATAAGAATTCTAGGAGTAGCAATAGCAGTGTTGTTTAAAGAATGGACATACTTAATTTCATCGTTTTCATCTCTGTACCGAATTTTTAACCTTCTGGTCTGAAAATCATGAAAGTAAGATGAAGAGTGAGTTTCACCATATCTATTTTGAGTTGGGATCCAAGCTTCAATGTCATATTTTTTAACTTGTCCTTGACCTAAATCTCCTCCACAATTAGCAACTACCCTATAAGGTAATTCAAGTTTTTGCATCAATTCCTCAGAATTTTTGGTAATATTCTCGTGCCATTTAACTGATTCTTCATGATCGCTTTTGCATAAAATAACTTGTTCTATTTTACGAAATTCATGTAACCTATATATTCCTTTTGTATCTTTTCCATAAGAACCAGCTTCAGATCTATAACAACTTGAAATAGCAGCCATCTTAATTGGTAAATCATCACTATCTAAAATTTCATTTTGACGATAGGCCATCATTGGAACTTCAGCTGTGCCAGCTAAATAAAGATCTTCTCCTTCTATTTTATAAACTTCTTTTTTATTTAAAGGAAGCCATCCTGTTCCTAAAAAACCATCTTCTTTAACTAAAGCCGGGGCTTCAAATATTTCAAAATCTTTATCTAATAAGGCACCTATTGCAAGTTTCCACAGAGCCATTACCATTAAAACAGCTTCATTTTTAAGAAAATAACCCCTAAAACCAGAAACTTTACTTCCTCTTTCAAGATCAGCTAAATTAAGTAATTTTAATAATTCAATATGACTCTTAGGTTTAAAATCAAAATCAGGTTTTTCTCCTACTTTTTTAATTTCTTTATTATCACTATCATCTTCTCCTTTTGGAACAGAATCATCTGGTATATTAGGAACTTGAAGCATTAGTTTTTTATACTCTTCTTTTATATTATCTAGTTTTGGTTTTAACTTTTTTATCTCTTTTTTAATTTCTTTTGCTTTTTCTCGCTTTTCTTTGCCTAATTTATTCTTTTCTGCTTGAAGCTCTTCAATTTTTTGAATATATTCTCTTCTTTTTTCATCTACTTCTAAAAGTCTATCAACATCTAACTTCATATGTTTTTTAGAAACAGCATCTTTAATTTTTTTTGGATTGTTTCGAATAAAATTTATACTTAACATTTTTCTATTTATTATTTACTTCTTTTTTGTTTTAAACGCAAAAAATTAATTTTCTTTCCCCCTAGAGGGGGAAGAAATAACTAGTACTAGAGCTCCAATAAGTCCCATTACTAAAGCTATAGAATAAGTTATCTCAAGAGAAATTAATCCTAAAAAAGGATTTCCTTTTAAGGGCCAAAAAGGAATCATATCAATATTAATAAAAGAATCAAAAAGAATGTGAACCCAAACTCCTAGTAATGCACTAGAAAACAAAGCTTTAATTGTAAAGCTTTGTTTTAAGTACTTATTACTCCATTTTTTTAACTTATCCTTAAAAGGAAATATTAATAATACAGTAAATAATGCTCCTAAAATTCCTCCTAAAAAGGAATGAAAAGGCCCATGTAAAGGATAACTCTTTTTGATAAAGAGGTTATAAAAAGGTTCTAAATCTAATATAATACTTCCAATCATTACTCCAAAAAAATTAAAATATTTTGTTAAAATTAAACCCGGACCTAAATGAAAAGGAGTTAACATTTTTTAATCATTGTTCTTAGGCTTCATAAGAGGGAAAATCTGACATTCCTTTACGGATTTATCTATAAAGAAACTAAAAACTCTTTCACTCATTCCAAAGCCACAAGTTGGTGGCATTCCATAACTTAAAGCCTTAACAAAACTTTCATCATATTGCTGGGCTTCTTCATCTCCAGCCTCTCTCATCTCTTGTTGTTTTTTAAATCTTTCTGCTTGATCAAGAGGATCATTTAACTCACTATAACCATTTCCTAATTCTGATCCAGCAATAATTGGTTGGAATCTTTGAGCAAGTTCAGGATTATCTTCCCTTCTTTTTGCTAAAGGAGAAACAATAATTGGGATATTAACTAAAAACCCTGGTCCTTCAATACTTTTTCTACAATACTTCCATAAACTATCTACCCCCCTTGCTAAATTAAATCCTTTCTTATCATATTTAATGTCTAACTCATCTAGTTTTTCTTTTATTTCATCAAGATCAGTTTCCAAAATATCAACTCCAATTTTGTCTAAAACTACACTTCGATAATCATATTCTTCCCATTCTTTTGATAAATCTACATTAAATCCTCTAATTTCAAACTCAAGCTTCCCAAATACTTCTTTTGCAATATGTCTAAATAATTTTTTAACTAACTCCATACCATCTTTATAAGAGGCATAAGCCCAATAAAATTCCATTTGCATATAATCTTGTAAATGTTCTGGGTCAATCCCTTCATTTCTAAACTGTCTGCCAATTTCAAAGGTTTTATTAAAACCAGCTACCATTAATTTCTTTTGCCACAACTCACCCATTGAAATTCTCAAATAAAGATCAAGATCTAAAGCATTGTGATGGGTTTTAAAAGGTCTGGCATCAGCTCCACCTGGTGTAGTTTCTAAAACTGGAGTGTGTACTTCCAAAAAATCCCTCTCTTCTAAAAATCCCCTTATACTTTTCCAAAACTTAGATTTTTTTACCACTATTTCTCTAGCCTCTTCATTAAACATTATATCCAGATATCTTTTTCTATATCTTTCTTCGGTATCCTGCAACCCATGCCATTTTTCAGGTAAAGGCAAAATACTTTTAGAAAGTATTTTATATTCTTCAACTCCTAAGGTTTCTTCTCCTCTATTGGTTTTAAAAACCTTACCCTTAACTTCTATAAAATCACCAATATCAAAATTATCAATAAAGAAATTATAATCTTCTTCCTCTAATTCATCTTCTTGAAAGAAAAGTTGAATTTGATCAGTTTCTTCTTTTAAATCAACAAAGGTAGAACCTCCATGCTCTCTTATCGCTCTTATCCTCCCTACTAAAACCACTTCCTCTTCTTTTTCTTCTAAATTTTTAAAATTATTTAAACATTCTTTAATTGAATGAGTTTTTTTAGTCTCTGCAGGATAAGCCTTCATTCCTTTTTCCCTTATTCTCTCAAGTTTTTCTATTCTATTTTTCCTTAATTCTTTTTCTGTAGGCATAGTTAAAAATCTAGTTAATTGCTTTATTAAACTTACTAAATAATACCAAAACCAGGAGTATATTTCAACTCATAAATATATTTATTAGCTTTCTTTACTTGAGAAAAAATTGACAAGTTTAATTAAATTATATACTATGGGGGTGTATATAAATAAGAACCTGTTTACCTTTTTCTCACTTCGTTCAAAAATAATTAAAAAATCATAAATATGTTATCTGAAGATAAAAAAATTATTCATCAATTAAATCGGTTGGAGGGACAAGTTAAATCCCTTAAAAAAATGTATAAAGATGATAGGGAATGTCTTGAGATTATACAACAAATTACAGCTGCTAAATCAGCTTTAAACAGAGCAGCTAATTTAATCTTAGAAGAAGAAACCTGTCATTTTATTGAAGAAGGAGAAAAAGAAAAAATCTTACCAATAATAAAAAAAATATTTAAAATTAATAATTAAAATTATGACTAAAGAAGTAACAGATAAAAACTTTGAAAGAGAAGTTCTAAAATCAGAGAAACCAGTTATAGTTGATTTCTGGGCTGATTGGTGTGGTCCTTGTAAAATCCTGGGGCCTATTATTAACAAGCTTGCCAAAGAATACGAAGATAAACTTGAAGTAGCCAAATTAGACGTAGATCAAAATAAAAAAACTGCAGCTAAATATGGCATTCAAGGAATACCTACTCTACTCTTTTTTAAAAATGAAAAATTAAAAAAGAAAGTAACTGGTGCAAGGCCATATAGTCAACTTAAAAAAGAAATTGATAAGTTTTTAAATTAATATGTACGATACAATAATACTAGGCGGAGGACCTGCAGGCTTAACTGCAGGTATATACTCTAGCCGTTATAATTTAAATACTCTTATCTTAACTGAAGGAATTGGAGGAACTATTACTGATACCCATCTCATGGAAAACTGGCCTACAGAAAAACAAATTTCTGGCAATGAATTCGCAGAAAAAATAACTAAACACGCTGAAAAAGAAGGAGTAAAAATAGAACAAAAAAAAGTATCTAAGATAGAAAAAAAAGAAGAAGAATTCAAAATTACAACTTTTGATGGAGAAAAATATAATTCTAAAACCGTACTTCTTGCTTTTGGTAGTGAAAGAAAAAAATTAGGATTAGAAAAAGAAGAAGAATTCCTTGGAAAAGGGTTATCCTATTGTGCTACTTGTGATGGAATGTTTTTTAAAAATAAGACTATAGCAGTAGTTGGAGGCGGAAATGCAGGAGTAACCTCAGCTCTTTATCTTTCTTCTATTGCTAATAAAGTACACGTATATACTCATGGAGAAGCTTTAAGAGCAAGTGCAAGTTGGATTAAAAAAATTAATGAAAAAAACAATATTGAAATTTCTTTCTTTACAAAAATAAAAAAATTGACTGGAGATGATAAATTAGAAAAAATTATTATAAATAAAAATAAAAAAGAAAAAGAAGTAGAAATAGATGGATTATTTATAGAAATTGGATCAAAGCCCTCCCCTCTTCCCACTTTTAACTTTAAACTAAAAAAGGATCCTCAAAGTTTTATAAAAGTTAATCAAGAACAAAAAACAAGCGAAGATATGGTTTGGGCCGCAGGAGACATAACAGATAATTCTAATAAATTTTTTCAAGCAATTACTGCTGCAGCAGAAGGGGCAATAGCTGCTCAGAATATTGCAAAAACATTAATTAAAAGAATACACTAATTATGAAAAAACCATTTGAAAATTATCTTTCAACTCTAAAAAAAACAGTTGAAAAAACAGAGCTTGATAAAGATACTACTAAAAAATTAAGTTCTCCAAATAAAATTCTAGATTTTAAAATTAATCTAGGCAATAAGAGTTATCAAGCTTACCGAGTACAATTTAACAACAAACTTGGTCCTTACAAAGGTGGAATAAGATTCCATCCTCAAGTTAGTTTAAGTGAAGTAAAGGCTTTGTCAGCTTGGATGGCAATTAAAACTGCTTTAGTCAACTTACCTTTAGGAGGAGCAAAGGGAGGAATAAAAGTTAACCCAAAAAAATTAAAAGAAAGGGAATTAAAAGAGATTTCTCAGAAATATGTAGAAAACATTTATAAGTTTATTGGAGAAGATAAAGATATTCCTGCTCCTGATGTAAATACAAATGCAAAAATAATGAAATGGATGAAAGATAAATATGAAGACCTTATAGGGAAAAAATCTCCTGCTTCTTTTACTGGAAAAGCAATAAAAGATGGAGGTTCTTTAGGAAGAGAAGAAGCAACTGGTCAAGGAGGAGCCTATACTCTTCAATATTTTGCAAAAAAAATAGGCCTTGAGCCTAAAAAAACTAAAATAGCAATACAAGGCTTTGGTAATGTAGGATCCTATTTTGCTCTAGCTGCTTCTAAAATAGGATTTAAAATTATAGGAATCTCTGATACTAGCGGAGCTTATCTTAATCCAAAAGGAATAAAGAAAGAGGAACTACAAAAAATTAAAAGAGAAAAAAAAGAAGGTAGTTCAATTAAAAACTATCTTATTCAGAATGGTAAAGAAAAAAAACTTTTTGAATCAGATAAATTACTTTCTTTTAAGGTGGATGTATTGGCACCAGCTTCTTTAGAAAATGCTATTCATAAAGATAATTATAAAGAAATTAAAGCTAAATATATTCTAGAGTTAGCTAATGGACCAATTACTGCAGAAGTTGAAGATAAAATAAGAAAAGATAAAATTGTAATTCCTGATGTTTTAGCAAACTCTGGAGGTGTTATAGTATCTTACTTTGAATGGCTTCAAAATAGAAAAAATCAAAAATGGAACAAAGAAAAGGTTTTTGAAAAATTAAAAGAGAAAATTAAAAAATCTTTTGAAGAAGTGTGGAATGAAAAAGAAAAAGACAGCTTGACCTTAAAAGAAGCTGCCTATGTTTTAGCTATAAAAAGATTAATTTAATCAAAAAAAGCCTCTTAATCAGAGGCTTTTTGTTTTTCTTCACTAAAATACCATTCCAGTACATCTCGAGCTACTGGTAATACTGCTGCTTGCATCCCTTCTACTTCTTCTATCATAATTGTTAATACTATTTCTGGATCATCATAGGGAGCAAAAACAACAATCCAGTTATGATAATAACCTGGTCTAGGAATTTGAGCAGTACCAGTTTTAGCTCCTGTTTCTATTGGTAAACTATTTAGTAAACTAGCAGATCCATATTCAACAGCATCTTTCATCCCTTCTTTAACAATTTCTATATTATCTTTTTTAATAAAATTATCTCTTTTAATTTTTGGTTCTTTTATAATTTCTTCTCCTTCTGTCTTAATTTTTTTAACCAATTGAGGTTCATATAAGGTTCCTCCATTTGCAATTGGTAAAAAAGCTGTAGTAATTTGTAAGGGAGTAGTTAAAAAATTTCCTTGTCCGATAGAGAGATTGTAGGTATCCCCTGTTCTCCAAGAATCTTCTTTATATTTCTCTTTCCATTCTGGAGTTGGAACTAACCCATTTTCCTCTCCCGGAAGATCTATCCCTGTTTTAGAGCCAAAACCAAATAAATTTAAGTATTTATCAATTTTAGTAACTCCTAACCCTTCTTGATCTTCAAAGCCTCCTCCTATTGTATAAAAATAGACATTACAAGAAATAGCAATTGCTTTTCTCATGTCTACCATGCCATGAGCTTTCCAGTCATTAAAAATGTGGCTATCTTCTGGATTATAAGGATTTGGTATCTTAATATAACCTTTTGTATCATCTATTTTTTTTTGAGGTGAAATAATATTTTCCTCTAAGGCTGCTAAAGCTATAATCGGCTTAATCGCAGATCCAGAAGGATATTGTCCTGCAATAGATCTATTTAATAATGAGTTTTCGGGGTTAGAAAGCGTTTTAGAAACTTCTTCTGGAATGCCTCCGCTAAAAACATTATTGTCATAACTAGGAATGCTTACCATGCTTAAAACACCTCCTGTATTAGCATCTAAAACTAACCCAACTGCTTTATTGCTATTAATCTCGTCTAATTTACCTTGTAAAGAATTAGTAAATTTTTCTTGTAGATCCTTATTCAGCCAGAGTTCTAAATTTTTCCCTGGTTCTGGCTTTGATACAATTTTTTCTGAAATTTTATTACCATGAGCATCTCTTTCTACTTTAATCTGGCCTGGTTCTCTATGTAATACCTTTTCATATTCTTTTTCTAACCCTGTCTTCCCTACATAGTCATTGCCTGAGTAGCTATCTAACGATAGAAGTTCTTCAGAGCTTATTCTTCCAACATAACCTAAAATGTGAGAAAAAATTTCACCATTAGGATACTCTCTACTATTTTTCTTTACAATTTGGCAATCTGGAATATAATTTATTCTGGTTTCAATTGCAAGTAAAGTTCTTCTATCTAGATTTTTTATTATGATTGGATCTCTATTCTCCCAATCTTTAATTTCTTTTTTTATTTCAGAGCTAGTCTTATTAATTACTTCAGCTAAAGCATTGATTGATTCCTCGCCTGCTTCTTTTTTACAAGTTAAATCAAAATTAAGCTTGTTGTTAATAAGCTGATTTTGTTTATCGCTATAAATAACACCCCTTAATGCATCAATTTGTTTGTCTCTAAACTTGTTTCTTTCTGCTAAAACTGTAAAGTGATTTCCTTTGAAAAACTGTAAATTAAAAGCTTGCCCCAAAAGGACTAGAAAAACTAAAAGTACAAAAATAAAAAATCCAATAATAATATTTTTATACAAAGGAACTTCAAATCTCCTCTCAGAAATACCAATTTCATCCTCTTTTTTCTTACTTAATTTATCAAGTAAAACTTGCTGAGGTTCAATATTCTTATTAGGATCTTTTTTTATAAATCTGTTTTTAGCCATTTAAATTTCAAATTTTAAATATTTTCTTCGAATTGTTTTTAATACTAAAGAAAGAATAAAAAGCCCTATAGTAAAAATCCCAAAATAATAGGAGGAGTAAAGATCTAAAAGAAACCCTCCTAACCCTCCAATCCATAATCCAGTTTCTCTTTCTTCTTTTTCAAAAAGATTCAAAAAAACGATATAAAGGATTACTACATTAAATTTAAGTCCAAATATATCTAGTCTAAATAAAAAAGTGGTCTGTAAAATAATTAATATAACTAAAAGTATAAAAAATATTAAAAAACGTTTCATTTTAATAATGCTATGCTTTATTAATTATTTTTGTATTCAAAATCTTTTAATATAAAGAGATTCTCTAAATATCCAATTTTACAATCTAATTCTACTTCTGCTTCTTTATAAGGTTCGAGGTCATAGCTATTGCAGTTTTTTATAGTACCAATTAATAACCCTTCTGGGTAAAGCCCCCCTAATTGGCTTGTGTAAACCATATCTCCTTTTCCAATTTCTATCTCCTTAGGAATTAAATTTAGTTTTAATCTGTCTTCTCCTTGTCCTTTAGCAGATGCCTCTATTTCTTTTCCCTCTAATTTAGCCGAAAAAACACTTTTTTTATTTGAAATAAGCATTACTTTAGAATAATTATCATAGACCTCATCTATCTTTCCACATAAGACTTTTTCAGAAGTTACAACAGGTTGATCTTTTAAAATCCCATCTTCTCTTCCTTTATCAATTAAAATATAGTCTCCCCCTACATTCTTACTAATAATTTGAGAAAATTCTAATTTATATTCTTTCTCTAGTTCTATATCAAGAGCATTTTGTAGTTCTTCATTTTCTTCTTTAAGGTTCTGTAACTTTATAAGTTCTGCTCTAAGAGATTTGTTTTTTTTAATAAGTTCCTCTACTCTATCTTGAGAATCTTTAGCTTCAAATATAGAATTAATAAAATTAAGTTTCTTTGCTCCTTCCTGCCAAACTATTTTTTGAGTTGAAGCAAAAAGATTATAGGAAAAATTTTTAACATCTCCTATTACTCCAGTAAGATTTAAACCGGTAAAAACAATAACTAATATTAAAATTGTAATAATATACTTTTTCATAATTTATCCTTATTACATATTACAAAGAAAAACTTCTGAGCACAAGCTCAGAAGCCTTTTTTAGTATTGATGTCTAAATTAAGGGGGCGACTTACTTTCGCCTGAAAGACTATCATCAGCCTTAGGAGATTTCACTTCTGTGTTCGGAATGGGAACAGGTGGAGCACTCCCAGTATTACCCCCTTAATTTAAACATCAATAAAATAAATAGATTTTTATGAACATTAAATGCTAGCCAAAATGACCTATTAGTACTGCTCAGCTGAACACCTCTCGATGCTTACACTTGCAGCCTATCAACCTCATGGTCTCTAAGGGGTCTGTGAGTCCTAATCTTGAGGCCTGCTTCGCACTTAGATGCTTTCAGTGCTTATCAGTTCCCGACGTAGCTACCCAGCAGTGCTCCTGGCGGAACAACTGGTACACCAGAGGTCAGTTCCCCACGGTCCTCTCGTACTAGTGGGAACTCCTCTCAAGACTCCACGCCTACGGCAGATAGGGACCAACCTGTCTCACGACGGTCTGAACCCAGCTCACGTACCACTTTAATTGGCGAACAGCCAAACCCTTGGAACCTTTTCCAGCTCCAGGATGTGATGAGCCGACATCGAGGTGTCGAACAGAGCCGTTGATGTGAACTCGCGGGCTCTACTAACCTGTTATCCCCGGGGTAACTTTTGGCTGCTGATCTCTCCGTTTTCTATTAAAACGGGTCGGTTCACTAAGTTCCTCTTTCGAGACTGCGCGGCTTATCCGCCTTGCAGTAAAGCCGGCTTATGGCTTTATCCTATCACTCCGATTTCCATCCGGAGCTAGCCGACCTTATAAACTTCTCCGTTACCGTTTGGGAGAAAAGCGCCCCACTTAAACTGTCCGCTAAACACTGTTCCCACATACTTCTGCGAAAAGCGTGAGTTAGAATCAAGACTCTAAAAGGAGGGTGTTCCATGGACGGCTCCATCTGTCCCGAAAGACAGACTTCAAAGCCTCCCCTCTACTCTACGCATTTAGAATCAAGACCCAATGTCAAGCTACAGTAAAGCTCCCGGGGTCTTTCCGTCTAGCCGCAGGTAACCGGCATCTTTACCGGTACTGCATTTTCACCGAGCTCCTCGTCGAGACAGTCCCCCAGTCGTTAAACCTTTCGTGCGGGCCGGAACTTACCCGGCAAGGGATTACGCTACTTTAACACGGTCATAGTTACCGCGGACGTTTACTGGAGCTTCACCCAATCAGCCTTTCATAAATGAAAGACCGTCAGGCTTGACATTCCAGCACTGGTCAGGTCTCAGTTCCTATACATCCTCTTGCGAGTTAAGCAGGAACCTGTGTTTTTGATAAACAGTCGCCAGGGGAACGGTCGCTGCGCCCTCAAATCTTAATGATTGAGGAAGTCTTTATTGCGAACTTACAGACACTTTTTTGCCGAGTTCCTTAACGAGGTTTCACTCGAGCACCTTGGCACATTAACGCCAGCCTACCTGTTTCAGTTTGCGGTACGGCTTCCTTAAATAGTTGACTAAAAAGTTTTTCTTGGAAGACTGCTCTCCTGAATCCTTGCTCAATTGCAAGTTTTGCTTACTCTTGAATGCTCAAGTAAACAACGAAAATCCAATAATTCGATCAAGATACTATTCTTCGTCACCTTTTAGATAATTTTAAGAAAGGGCCGGAATATTAACCGGCTGTCCATCGGCTACCCCTTTCGGGTTTGCCTTAGGGCCGCCTAACCCTTGGCTGATAAGCATTGCCAAGGAAACCTTAGGCTTTCGGTGGACAGGATTTTCACCTGTCTTATAGTTACTCATGCCAACATTCTCACTTCTCTTCGCTCCACTGAACCTTACAGTTCAGCTTCAGTGCAAAGAGAACGCTCTCCTACCGCATGAATACAAAAGTATTCATACCCTTATCTTCGGTTCTAGACTTGAGCCCCGCTAAATTTTCGGTGCGGAACTCCTTAATTAGTAAGCTGTTACGCTATTTTTAAAGGGTAGCTGCTTCTAAGCTAACCTCCTAACTATCTATGGAATTCCACTTCCTTTCTAGCACTTAGTCTAGATTAGGGACCTTAGATGAAGGTCTGGGCTGTTTCCCTTTCGAGTATGGAGCTTATCCCCCATAATCTAACTGCTAAAAGAATAAAAGGTAGCATTCGGAGTTTGTCTGGGGTACCTGGATAAAATCCACGGTATCCCAACCAGTGCTCTACCTCTACCTTTCTCTTTTAACGCTAACCCTAAAGCTATTTCGGAGAGAACCAGCTATTACCAAGCTCGATTAGCTTTTCACTGCTTACCCTGGTTCATCCCAGATTATTGCAAGAATCACGGGTTCGGGCCTCCGTCCCACTTTCGCGGGATTTCACCCTGACCTGGGCAAGATCGCTTGGTTTCGGGTCCTAAACAAACAACAAAGTTGCACTAGTTAGTACTTGCTTTCGCTAGGGCTCCTCCCCAGAAGGGATTAGCCAAAAGCTGTTTACTTAGACTCGTTGGCTCGTTCTGCAAAAAGCACGCCGTCACTCCGTATGTAGTTTGTAAACAAACTAGACAGAGCTCCGACTCTTTGTGGGCAGAATGGTTTCAGGTTCTATTTCAGTGCCCTCACCGGGCTACTTTTCACCTTTCCCTCACGGTACTTGTTCACTATCGGTAAGATTGAGTATTTAGCCTTGGCCAAGTAGTTTGGCCGAATTCCCACAAGATTCTCGTGTCTCATGGTACTCAAGTAAATACTTAGAATAAGAAATTTTTTCACCTACAGGACTATTACCTTCTTTGGTATCGCTTTCCAGAGTATTTTGGTTAAAATTTCTTAATTCCGTTATTGTATTACTTACAACCCTATCTTTTTAAAAAAGATAGTTTGGGCTGTTTCCTTTTCGCTCGCCGCTACTAAGGAAATACTATTAAAGTTTCTTTTCCTCTGGTTACTAAGATGTTTCAATTCACCAGGTTCACCGACATTAAAAATGTCTGACCACCTATTACGATGGCCGGGTTACCCCATTCGGAGATCCCCGGATCAAAGGTTGCTAGGCACCTTCCCGAGGCTTATCGCAGCCACGCCACGTCCTTCATCGCCTCAATCTTCCAAGGCATCCACCATTTGCCCTTAAACGTTGGCTAGCAATTAATGTTCATAAAAAAAATTGACCCAATTATAAAAAATAATTGACCCAATGTCATGAATTGCTAATTAATTTATTGAGTATATAATTTCTATTATTAACTTTTAAAGAACACCAATTTCGCTTTTCTATATTACCATACTAAGAGGCCCTGTCAAGGCCTCTTTTTTGGAACTATTAAGCTCAATTATTTTTTATCTTCCTTCGAGTTGTCTTTTAAGTTTTTCTAGCAATTCTTGAGCAACATCTTTTCCTCCAAGCCCAAAAGATAGACCAAGAGCGATAGCAAGAGTTGCTACTAAACCACTAAAAAGAATTTGCATAAATGATTCAGCAATTCCTAGTTGTTCTAAAATAATTAGTCCTGCAAAAATCCAAACTGACCATCGGACTAAAGCAGTAGCATAATTAGCATGTTCGATTCCTGATTTTTCAACAGTAGTTTTTACTAATTTTGTAAGAATATCAACAACAACAACAGTTACTACAAAAATTAGTAAAGCTACTAATACATTGGGAATGTAAGCTAATATTTCTTTAAGAAAATTAGCAAATTGAACAGAACCAAGCATTTCTACAGAAACCATTAAGAAGATAATAATAATTACCCACTTAATAATTCCTCCAATAAATTCTGAAGGATTAATATTGATCTCAGCTCTATTCATAGCTCTCTTCCATCCTCCTTTTTCAAGAAGACTGTTAAATTTAACCTTTTTTAAAATCTTGGCTATAGTAGAGCCAATTATTACTGCAGCAAACCAGCCAATAGTAAATACAAAAATAGCAGGGATTATGCTAGCTAAGGAGCTTAGAAATCCCTCCCAAATCTCTATTAAAGTACTCACAGTAGCTTGTGATAAACTAGTTGGAGACATAATTATTTTTATTATTTAAATAAATTATTTTTTAACCTTTTTCTTAAGTTATTATACCACAAAAGTATAAAAATAAAAAAGCTAACCCTTTAAATTAGAATTAGCTTGCTCTGTGGACCCGGTCGGATTCGAACCGACGACCTTCACATTGCAAATGTGACGCTCTACCAACTAAGCCACGGGCCCAATTAAAAAGGTGTGGGCACGCCAGGATTTGAACCTGGGACCTCGTCTTTATCAGAGACGCGCTCTGCCGCTGAGCCACGTGCCCTTTTCTTTTCAATTACATTATCATTTGTACCAAAAAAAGAGCTCTCTGTCAAAAGAAATCTCCCTTCTGTAGAAGGGAGTAAAATAATAGAATTCTCCTTTAGAGTTGCCCCGAAGATCGAACTTTGTAGGCGCCTCGATCAACACCTCTTGATTAAGAAGAGAATTCTCGCTCCTTAATCAGGGTCGCCACTTAGTTTGTAAAAAATACAAACTTTTTATTTTTGTTCCACGCGCAGGTTCCCCTACACGTGCCTTGTTACAACTTTACTCCTGTTGCCGAACTTAGCTTCGGCCCTCTTTTTTAAGGAGGGACTTCGGCTAACCTCGACTCCCTTAGTATGATGGGCGGTGAGTACAAGACTCAAGCACATATTCACCGCTGCGTGGCTGATCAGCAGTTACTAGCGATTCCAACTTCATGGGGTCGAATTGCAGACCCCAATCCGGACTGAGAAGCCGTTTGATGAGATTAGCTCCAGCTTGCGCCTTCGCTGCTCATTGTCGACTCCATTGTACCACGTGTGCAGCCCAGGACATCAGAGGGTCATGCTGATTTGGCGTCATCCTCACCTTCCTCCTCGTTATCCGAGGCAGTCTCCCATGACACATGAAACATAGGATAAGGGTTACGCTCGTTACCCGACTTAACGGTACGCCTCACGGTACGAGCTGACGACAACCATGCAACACCTGCCCAACTGTCCTTGCAGACAATCACCGTTTCGAGTGATTTTCAGTTGAGTGTCAAGTCCTGGTAAGGTTCATCGCTTATTGTCGAATTAAGCCACATGGTCCACCGCTTGTGTGAGTCCCCGTCTATTCTTTTGAGTTTTAGCCTTGCGGCCGTAGTTCCCAGGCGGAACACTTAACGCGTTAGCTTCGCCACTTGAAGGGTCGACACTTCAAGCAGCCAGTGTTCAGCGTTTACAGCGTGGACTACGAGGGTATCTAATCCTCTTCGCTACCCACGCTTTCGTCTCTCAGCGTCAGGGTCGCTCCAGTTGGCTGCCTTCGCTTTCGGGGTTCCGGTCAATATCAACGGATTTCACCCCTCCATTGACCGTTCCATCAACCTCTAACGCCCTCTAGTCTGCCGGTTTTTTCTACATTCCTAAGGTTGAGCCTTAGAACTTTAATAGAAAACCTCTCAGACCGCCTACAGACCCTTTACGCCCAGTGATTCCGGATAACGCTTGGAGATCGCGTATTACCGCTGCTGCTGGCACGCGATTTGCACCTCCTTATTCCTGGAGTACCGTCACCCGAAGGTTCTTCCTCCAGAAAAGCTCTTTACACCCCGTAGGGCGTCCTCAAGCACGCGGCATTGCTGGATCAGGGTTTCCCCCATTGTCCAAGATTCTCGACTGCTGCCTCCCGTAGGAGTTAGGCCCGTGTCTCAGTGCCTATGTTGGGGATCATACTCTCATACCCCCTACTCGTCATAGCCTTGGTGAGCCATTACCACACCAACAAGCTGATAAGACGCAGACTCCTCCCTAACCGAAAAACCTTTACTCTTTAACACATAAGTGAAAAGAGACTATCAGGGATTAATCTACCTTTCAGTAGGCTATCCCTGTGTTAGGGGCAGATTGTCTACGTGTTACTAACCCATCTGCCACTTTCCTAAAAAGGAACGTTTGACTTGCATGCCTTTTCCATGCCGCCAGCGTTAATCCTGAGCCAAGATCAAACTCTTAAAAAAAATAAATGTTCAGGACAACTCTAAAATAGAATTCTATTATTTAATTTAAGTGAACTGTTTACTATATTAATGATGGTTGATCAAAAAGTCAACCCCTTTCTTTCTTTTCTAAAAGAAAGATGGAGCCTGAGGTCGGATTTGAACCGACGACCTACGCTTTACAAGAGCGTTGCTCTGGCCTCTGAGCTACTCAGGCTTCTCTTCTTCTTTTTTGGTAGCATTCCTTACTTCTTTCCAATAATCTTTTCCTTTCCTTAATTTTTTCTTTTTTTGGTGATTTTTTCTTCTAATTTTTGAAAGCAATTTAGAAGTTTTATTTTCAATTTTTAAATTTGTAACTCTAATTTTAGAAAGAATTTTTTGAAGCACAACATCAGAAGAAATATTTCCTAATGGATTCATTTCTACCATTTTATTTTTTAAATTAATAATATGGTCATTTTTATTATTAACTACTTTTTTAGCTGGTAGTTTATTTAATTCAGGAATCTTTTTAAATGCCAACCCAATTATCCCAATTAGGCTTAAAAAAAATAAAATTTCTACAATTAAAAAAGTCATATTATATTTGATACCTTGTATATTTTTTAATTACAATTTTTTCTCCTAATTTAGCAACATATTTATTTAATAGATCTTCTATTGTTTTATCTTGATCCTTAATCCATTTTTGCTCTTTAAAGTCTTCTTTTACTTCTTCTGGATCAAGTGCTGCAATTTGAAGGCAAAGTTCGTGAGCTAGTTCTTTAAAATCATTAGACTTAGCAACAAAGTCTGTTTCGCATCCTAATTCTAATAAAACCCCTACTTTTCCATTTGCATGAATATAAGCATCAACTAATCCTTCCGAAGCCTCTTTATCTGCTCTTTTGTTTGATACCTTCTCCCCTCTTTGTTTTAAAATTTCTTCTGCTTTTTCTAAATTTCCGTCTGTTTTTTTTAAAGCTTTTTTACATTCTGCAATCGAAACTGCTGTTTTATTTCTAAGTTGTTTAATTTTATCAACTGAAGACATATTTTTATTAAATTAATCCTTCTTATCAGAAGGTTTTACTTCTTTAATTGCTTCTTTTATTTTATTTAATATGTATTCTACTGAAGGTACTGCATCATCATTAGCAGGAATAAAATAATCAGTTAAATTTGGATCAACATTTGTATCTGCAATAGCAATAATTTCTATACCTTGATTTTTAGCTTCTTTTACTGCAATTTCATTGTAATGCATATCAATAATAAAGACTGCATCTGGAATAGAATTTAAACTTCTTAATCCAGCAAATTTAGTTCTTAATTTATCCAACTCTCTATCAAATTCTGCTCTTTCTTTTTTAGTATATTTTTCTAATTCACCTTCTTCTTTCTTTGCTTCTAGTTCCTTAAAATATTCTATTCTTTTTTTAATAGTTTTAAAATTAGTAAAAGTTCCGCCTAACCATCTTGAATTAACATAAGGCAGAGAGCATTCTTTTGCTACTTCTTCTATTATGTCTTGATGTTGGATTTTAGTTCCTACTAATAATATATTTTTCCCGTCTTTAATTATTCTTTGAATCCTTTTAAGAACCTCTTCTAATTTTTTAGCTGTTTTTTCTAAATTAATAATATGAACACCGTTTCTAATGCTAGAAACATATGGTTCCATACTTGGATAAAGTCGGGGTGTTTGATGCCCAAGATTCACACCTTTCTCTCCCATCTCTTCTATTTTTATATCAAACTTGTAGGACATGATTTAATTTACTAAGTTAATTTAATGTTATGTATTTTTATATCAAATTTATAAGACATTCTATTTAATCAATTCTTAATTAAAAAAATCAATTCTCAATAACTCTATCATATTAATACTAATAGTTCAAATTTAATTTTGTATGCTTATTAAGTAAAAATGAAAATTAATTTCTATTTTGAATTATATCTTCCTTAGAGATAAAGATTAATCCAGATACTTCTATTTTGAATTATAATATCTTAGTCTTCTTTCTGTCAATTGTAATTATTGATTTTTATTTTCTTTTCTGTTATAGTTGGGATGAAATAAATCAGAGTATAATTATGAAAGAAGACATTCATCCAAAATACAATAAAAAAGCAACAGTAAAATGCGCTTGCGGCAATACTTTTGAGGTTGGCTCTACTCAAGATAAAATAGAAATAGAAATCTGCTCTAATTGTCATCCTTTTTATACTAAACAAGAAAAAATTGTAGATAAAATGGGAAGGGTAGAAAAGTTTAAACAAAGAATGAAGAAAAGCAAAGAGTTCAGTCAAAAGAAAACCACAAGTAAAAAGAAGAAGAAAGAAGACGAAGAAAAAAAGGAAAACAAAAAGAAAGAGAAGAAAGAAGACGAAGAAAAAAAGGAAAACAAGTAAGCTATTTTAATATTTTAAGTTTTAATTAAGAGAATAGAAACTATTCTCTTAATTTTTTTATTACCTATGATTGATTTAAAAAAAATAAAAAAAGAATATGAAGCTATTTTAAAAGAACTCAGCGATCCTGAGATTTTTTCTAATAATCCAGAAAAAGCTAAAAAATTAGGAAAAAGAAAAAGTTATCTCGATCCTATTGTAGAAAGAATTAAAAAAATAGAACAAGCTCAAAAGAAAAAGAAGGGAAATGAAGAAATAATTAAAGAAGACGATGAAGAGTTAAAAAAACTAGCCAAAGAATCGAATAAAAAAATGGAGAATGAGATAGAAGAGTTAAAGGAAGAAATAAAAGAAATTGTTAAGAATAAAAATAATTTCCAAGGTAGACCAATTCTAGTTGAAATTCGAGCTGGAGCAGGAGGAGAAGAAGCAGCTCTATTTGCTGCAGAATTATATAATATGTACTCTAAATATGCTAAAGAAAAAGACTGGAAATTAAAAATTCTTAATTCTAATAAAACAGAGCTAGAAGGTTTAAAAGAAATCTCTTTTGAACTTAGAGGGAAAGAAGTCTATCCCAATATGAAGCATGAAGCTGGAGTTCATAGAGTTCAAAGAATTCCCGAAACTGAAAAAAGTGGGAGAATTCATACATCTACTGTTTCTGTAGCTGTCTTCCCAAAACCTAAAAAAGCAGAAATTAAAATTGACCCAAGTAAAATAGAAATAGATCGGTTTCGAGCTTCAGGGCCAGGGGGACAAAACGTTAATAAAAGAGAGACAGCAATAAGAATTACTCACATCCCTACTGGTATTACAGTTAGTTCTCAAACTGAAAGAAGACAAGAACAAAATAAAGAAAACGCTCTTAATTTATTAAGAGCGAAAATACTAGAGGAAAAAAGAGAGAAAAGAAGGAAAAAGATAGAAGGAAAAAGACAATCTCAAATTGGCCACGCAGAAAGATCAGAAAAGATTAGAACCTATAACTTCCCCCAAGATAGAATTACGGATCATAGAATAAACAAAAATTGGCATCATATAGAAGAGGTAATGGATGGAGATTTAAATCAAATTACAAAAACTCTTAAAGAATCAGAGGAAGAAGAAATTATTTAATAAGCTCAATATCTTTTTCTATTGAGTCTGCTTTATTTAAAACTTGATTAGCATACCAATAAAAAGCAGGGTTATTAGTAGATCCAGAGAAATAAATCATTGCTGCTCTCCATTCTCCATTTCTTGTTTGTGAATTAGCTCCTGACTCAGTAAGATAAAGAGCAGAAGCTAAAAATGCATCTTTTATAGACCATGGATCACCGGGCTCTCCGGTGATTTCTTTTAATTTACCTCTATACATATTCCAAGTAGAAGGAATAAACTGAGCAGGCCCCATTGCTCCTCCATATCCTATATTTAAAGGACAAGAAACAGGAGTAGAATAAGGATCTCTCCCTAACGCCTTAGTAATTGTAAGAAAAGGTTGAACATCTCTGCTTGGCTTCATTACATTATTTATTTTTCTTCCAGTACTAGCTACTATCCCTGCTCCTGTTTGAGGATCTTTTAAATAACACTGCCCAACATTTTTCCCAATAGCTGATTCCTGCTGTAATACAGCAAGCAAAAACGCTGGTCTAATTCCGGTTATTCCTTCTACCTGCTTAGCAATATTATAAGCTTCTTCAAAGGTAGGAGCTTCAGAAACACCTGCTAATTCAAAGATTCTTTCTCTTATCGTTTGAGCTTTTTTTTCTGTTTCTTTTTTTTCTTCAAGGTATTGTTGGTATTCTGCTTGAGTAAGTTGCAAATAATATTCTTGGTTTTTTTTCATTTCTGATCTTTCTTGTTTTTGCACCTCTTTCATTACTACAGTTTTTTCTAAATCATCTTTTTCATTAGTTAATGAATATTTTTGTTTTTCTAATCTATTTTTAAGAGATTTTATTTCTTGAAGTATTGTTTTATTTCTCTCATTTAAAGTTTGAAGGTTCATTAAATTATCAAAAAAGTCAGAAAGATCATCTCCAGCCATAATTATTTCAATTGAAGTTTTTTGGTCTTGTTCATATATTCGACGTAATATCTTACTTAGTCTTTGTTTAGAGTTATCGATTCTTTCTGTAGTTTTATCAATAGATTCAGTAGTATCTTCAACTTGCATACTAATATCTCTAATCATTACATTGCTTTGTCTAATTTGAGAGTCAAGACTTCCTATCCTATTGTTTAAATAATAAATTTGATCTTGAAGATTTTGTTTTTCTCTTTGTGTTTGATTAATATTTTCATTAATTTCTTCACTTTTTTCTTGTAGATATTTCTGACAATCCTGTAAAAGAGAGTGGCATTCTTCTTTTGATAAAGATTCACATTCTTGATCAATTTGTTCTATTGATTCACAAAGTTCTGAGCTTACTTTGATATCAGCCTTCACACTAAAAACCGGTAAAGTTATTATGAGTAGAAGTAAAACAAAAATAACTTCTAAAATTTTTACCGGTTTTTTTATAATCATATTTTATAACTTTTTAATTGTTTTTGAGTGAAACGAGAAAAGAAGGTTCTAGTTTTAGCTAGATCCTTACTTTTCTTTTGGTTGAGTTTCTTCTTTAGTAGTTTCTTCTTTTTCCTTAACTTCTCCTTCTTCGCCTTCCATAATTTCTTCTTCTTCTTCTTTTTGTTCTTCTGCTTCAACTTCTTCCATTTTTTCTTCAACAGATTCTTCTTCCAATCTTTCAAGTTCTTCTTCAACATCTTCTGGTGGTTGAACAGAAGCAATTATAGTATCTTCTTCTTTAATAATCTCTACTTTTGCTGGTAGCTCTAAATCTTTTACATAAATATAATCATTAAAAGTCTCTAATTTACTAATGTCTACTTCAATTTCGTGAGGTAAATTTTGAGGTAATGCTTTTACTTCAATTTCATCCATTGCTTTAATTAAGGTTCCTGCCTCATCTTTCACTGCTTTTGACTCTCCAATAAAAACTAATGGAACTTGAGCTGTTGTTTTCTCTGTTAAAGAAGGTTGATAAAAATCAACATGTATAATATTTCCAGAGATAGGATGTTTTTGAAGGTCATGAATCAATACTTGTCTTTCATCATCTTTAAAATTAAGTTTAATTAAACTTGTTTCTCCTGCTTCTCTATATAATTTATTAAATTTTTTTTGATTAATTTTAAGAGAAATTGGATCAGTTTTAGGACCATATAGGACACAAGGAATTTGCTTCTCCTTTTCTCTTATAACTCTAGCGTCTTCTTCGCTTTTTCTAGTTTTGGCTGAAATAGTTTTCATAAAATTTATTTCTAATATTTAATTCTAATATTTATTCCTAGTTCTATAATTTACAGCAATCTTTCCTTTTTTGCAAATCTTTTAAGAAAGTAAATTAAATTTTTCTTCTACTTTTTCTTGAATAGCTTTAAAAGTTTCCTTGTGCGTATTATACAAAACCTTGCTCCCAAAATTATTTTCTACAACTTTTTTCAAAGTATCAACATAAGTATTTTTTAATTCTGTAGCAAAATTTACTTTAACTATGCCTTTTTTTATTGCCTCTTTAAGATCAGCTTTAGGAGTTCCCGAGCCCCCATGTAAAACAAGATAAATTCCAGGAAGAATTGAAGCTATATTTTCTAATCTCTCAAGGTCTAAAGAAGGATTAATTCCAGACTTTGAAATACCATGCTTATTTCCAATATTTACAGCTAAACTATCAATCTTTGTTTTTGCTACAAATTCTTTTGCTTTTTTAGGATCAGTCATAATTTCGGCCCCAATTAATTCAATTTCCCCTTCTATAACTACATCCTTTCCTTTAGAATAAGAAACTAGTTCTTGAGCTATACTAATGTTTTCTTTAAATCCTAATTGTGATCCATCAAAATGAACTCCGTCAAAACCTAAATCAATTGCTTTTTTAATAATTTTTTTATCTCGTCCATGATCTAAATTAATAAAAAAAGAGCCTTCATTTCGTTTTTTGTAAAAATTAACCATAGAACTAATTTCTTCTATCCCTATTAGCTCTACCGCTGAAGGAGAAACTCCAATTAAAACAGGGGTATTATTCTCTTTCCCTGCTCTAATTGCTCCTTTAATCATTTCGTAGTTATAAACATTAAATTGTCCTAATGCTGTTTGTTCTTTTTTATTTTGCTGGTAAATTTCTTTTAATTCCATTTTTCACTATTTATTTTAATTTTTGGGATATTACCCCAATCATCTTTATTTAAAAGGCCGTTTTTAGTTCCTCTTTCTTTAATGCATGAACTTGCATTAGCAGTTCCTAATTGAATAGAAAATTCTATATCTTTTCCTTTTATTAACCCAGTTATAAAGCCTGAGCCAAAAGAATCCCCTGCTCCGGTTTTTTCAACTACCTCAGTATCTGGAGTTCCTGCTTTCCAAATTTTATTTTTATCACCAGCTATTACCCCTTTTTCTCCTTTTGTAATAACAACTACTCCATTAATATATTTTACAAGTTTTTTAATTGCTTTTTCATTGTCTTTTAGTCCAGACAAAAGAACTGCCTCTTCTTCATTTAATAAAAGTGCTTTTAAGGGAGATAAAATTGGTTTTAGTTTATCTAACCCTAAATCAATCTGATCTTTACTTAAATTAGCTGCTACTTTAATATTGTTTTTTTTAGCAAAATTAATAATTGGTTCAGTAAGCTCTGCGCTTTTTTCAGATATTGGGGCCAAATAAAACCATTTTGTATTTTTAATTTTATCCCAAGCAATATCTTCTTCTTTCATATAATGACAAGCACCCCTATAAATTAAAATAGTTCTTTCCTCTTGAGGTATTGATAAAACTGCTGAGTAAGCAGTTTTTAAATCATCTACTTTGTTAATGAAATTTATACTAACATTATTATTTTTTAAACCCTCAATAATTTCTCTCCCGCTTTCATCCTTCCCAACACTTCCAACATAAGCAGTTTTTAATCCTTGTTTTGAAAAAGTTACTGCACTATTTGTTCCTCCTCCACCAGTAAATCCAAATAGTTTTTTAATTTCTATTTTAGAACCTAAAGGAAAAACAAGATCCTCTCCTGTAATGGAATCTCTATTTTTTTTAATATTGTAAGTTCCTTCTTTTAAGGTTAAAAAATAATCCTTAGTAGCTGAACCAAATGTTATTACATCATACATAATCCTATTTGCAACAGATTAAGTCTGTTGCAAAATTAATATTATACATAAAATTTACAAAAATTATTTGTAATAAAATAGTATTTTAATTTATCTTCCTTTTTTGTCAAAAACTAAAGATCCTGGATACAACGAACGGGAAGACCGTTGGCTCGGCCGGCAGTGTAGAAAGCGACACCAGAGCTAAAAAAGGCCAAGTCATCTGCGTGGGAGCCATTTAGTGACGAACACCAATAGTCCCCGATGCTACCTGCATCGTCGATGGAACCATCACTGTAACTGCGAGAACCAGCAGAAGGAAGTTTTAAGACAGAGTTAAAAGCATCACTTCTATCTGACCAATTTGAAGAAACTGAGCTCCATTCACTCTTACTCGGCACATGCCATCCTTCGGGACAAATTTCACCATCGTTAGAGCCTGATCCATCTGTATTCCACATATTATCGTTTTGAGGATCTCTCCAATCAGTACTATCTGTAATAAAACCACTATGGCCCGGGTGGTCAGAATCAGCTAAAACAGAGGTTGTAGCACTAGTCCTTTCTTGGTGACCATCATCAGGACGTCCCCATTGGACTAGATCTCCATAGGAATCGCTGTCATTATAGGCTGTTGCTACTCTTGAAGCTCCAAGGTTTCTATCCATCCAACATTCACCAGAAGTTGCTACTATGCCGTAAGTAACCTCTGAACCATTATAGGTAAAGGTTACATCGTCGCCACAGGAAAAAGTTTCATAACAATCACTTGTATCATATGTACAATTTTGGCATCCTAATGTACCTCCATCGTAACCTAAGCTTGTACAACTATTTCCGTCCATATTATCACCATCACACTCTTCAGTACCTTCTACTATTCCATCCCCACAGAAAGAATCAGAATCCCTGAGGCAACGAACGGATCGACCGTTGGCTCGATTGAAGCTGCCGAAACTGACACCACTGCTATAGAAGTACAAATTCCCGGCATCCGTACCATCTACCGACGAAGACCAATAGTAGCCGCTGCTACCTGCATAGCGGATGGAATCATTGTAACTGTGAGAACCAGCAGAAGGAAGTTTTAAGACAGAGTTAAAAGCATCACTTCTATCTGACCAATTTGAACTAACTGAACTCCATTCACTTTCACTTGGTACCCGCCAGCCTTCAGGGCAAGTTTCACCATCGTTTGAACCTGATCCATCTGTGTTCCACATATTATCGTTTTGAGGATCTCTCCAGTCATAAGGTGAAGATCCAGATTTAATAAAATCACTGTGACCTGGATGGTCGGCTGAGGCTAAAGTACTTGTTTCTCCACTACTTCTTTCTTGGTGTCCATCATCAGGGCGTCCCCATTGGAATAAATCTCCATAAGCTTCACTATCATCGTAGGATTGAGCTACTCTTGAAGCTCCCAGATTTCTATCCATCCAACATTTACCATCATAAACTACAGTACCGTAAGTTACCTGAGAACCATTATAGGTAAAGGTGACATCTCCACAAGTTTCATAGACGCACACCCCATTATCACAAGTTTCTCCATTTGGACAAAAACAATCTATCGTTCCACCACAACCATCATCTAGGTCAGTACCACATTCAACCCCTAAAGAAGAACAAGTTTCACAGGCTGAACCTCTGTTATTACCATAGCATATTATTCTATTCCAAGCTGCGTTATCTAGATTTTCTTCTGCACCACAAGAAGCTTCTCTATCTTGAATTCCACTTTCAGACTGATTAAATCCTATTACAGCCCCTCCTCTACCATCGCATACATTATCATTACAAGAAATTGGATCATAAGCATAATAATAGTTCTGGGCGTCTAATAAAGGATCAGCTGGTACATTTATAAATTCAAATAATTCATGATCTACACAAGAACCTCTTTCGCCTAAACGAACTCCTCCCTCTACTTCACAGTTTTCTATTCTGCCTGGTAAATCACCATTCTTATCTCTGTAAAGCTCTATTGCAACAATTATTTGCTTCATATCTGATATTCGATTGGCATCTCTTACTTTTTCTCTTACGCCTTTTAAGTTTACAAGTGTTATCGAAGATAAAATTCCAATTATAGAAATTACTACTAATAGTTCAGCTAAAGTAAATCCTTTTCTTTTGTTAAAATTAAAAAACATTAATTAATTTAGTCTTTTTTTATTTCAGCTAATTGCATTATTGTTTTTATAACTACGTTAGGATTAAGAGACATTGATTCAATTCCTTCATCCATTAAGAATTTAGCGAATTTAATATAGGTGCTTGGAGCTTCCCCACAAATTCCAACATATTTATCTTTTTCTTTGCACATTTGAATAACCTTTGCCACCATCTTTTTAACTGCTTCATCTCTTTCATCTCCTACTTTAGCAATTTTAGCATTGTCTCTATCTAATCCTAAAGTTAATTGAGTTAAATCATTGGTTCCAATTGACATTCCATCAAAAATCTCAAGGAATTGATCTGCAATAATTACATTAGAAGGTATTTCACACATTACATAAACATTAATATCGTCAGATCCTAGTCCAAATTTTTCAATTAATTCTCTTACCTCTTTGCCTTCTTCTATAGTTCTGCAAAATGGAACCATTACTGAAATATTAGTAAGTCCAAATTTTTCTCTTGCTCTTTTAATAGCTTTGCATTCCATTTTAAAAGCATGCTTAAATTCATCATCTAAATATCTACTTGCTCCACGAAATCCAAGCATAGGATTTGATTCCTCATCTTCAAATAATTCACCCCCTATTAAGTTTTTGTATTCATTTGTTTTAAAGTCAGAAAAACGAACAATTACTTCTTTAGGATAAAACCCTGCTGCAATTTGAGATACACCTTCAGCTAATTCTTTAATAAAAAACTCTTTTTTATCACTATGTTCTACAGTATTTTTCTCTATTTTTTTAACAACTTCTTCTGCTTTTTTCTTTGAAATATCTAATTTTTCTAACAACTTTTCTTTTTTTTCTTTTAAATCTTCATAGTAATAAAGAGCTAAAGGATGAGCTCTAATTTTTTCTGCAATAATAAATTCCTCTCTTGCTAATCCTACCCCCTCTTGTGGTAAAAATGAGCTTGAAAATGCAATTTCAGGAGCCCCAATGTTTACCATAATTTTAGTATCAAGCTCTGGTATTTTTTCTAATTCATATTCTTCTACATCAAATTCAATCTTTCCTTCAAAAACCTTTCCTTCTAATCCTTGTGTGCAATCAGCTGTAATCATTTGACCATCTTCTAATATTTTAGTTCCATTTTCTGTCCCAACAATTGTAGGAATTCCAAGTTCTCTTGCGACAATAGCTGCGTGACAACTCTTTCCCCCTTCATTTGTAATAATAGCTGAAGCCTTTCTCATAATTGGCACCCAATCCGGATCTGTCATGTTGGTAACTAAAATCTCTCCCTCTTTAAAATCTGCTATCTCTGATACATCTGGAATAATATGAGCTTTACCTGATCCAATTTTATCCCCAATAGCAATTCCTTCTACTATTGGAACTTTATCTGTTTTCAAATTATATTCTTTGTAAGTTTTTTCTTTATCTGGAGCATGAACAGTTTCAGGTCGAGATTGAACTATAAATAATTTTCCAGTTTCTCCATCTTTTGCCCATTCTATGTCTTGTGGATAATCATAGTGATCTTCAATTTTACAAGCCCATTTTGCTAATTGAAGAACTTCTTCATCAGTTATTGAAAACTCTAATTGTTTACTTTTTTCAACCTCAATTTCTTTTACGTTTTCCTTATTATCTCCGAAAACCATCTTTTTATTCTTCCTTCCTAAATTCTTAACTATAATTGAATCATATCCCTCTTTTAATGTTGGCTTAAATACATAAAATTGATCCGGAGTAATTTTTCCTTGTACTATTAATTCTCCTATTCCCCAAATTGAATTAATCAAAACTACATCTTCGAATCCGCTTTCAGTGTCCATAGTAAACATTATTCCAGAAGAAGCTATATCAGATCTAACCATTTTTTGAATTCCAACTGATAAGGCAACATCCATATGATTAAATCCTTTTTCTTCTCTATAAGAAATAGCTCTCTCTAAAAATAAGGAAGCTACGCATTTTTTTGAAGCGTTAAGCACTTCTTCTTCCCCTCTAATATTTAAAAAGGTTTCGTGTTGTCCAGCAAAAGAAGCTTCTTTTGAGTCTTCTGAAGTAGCAGAAGAACGAGCTGCAATACTTACATTCTTCTGACCATATTCTTTAGATAGTTTTTGATAAGCCTGTCTTATGTCTTTTTCTAAATCTTCTGGAAAAGGAGAATCAAGAATAAGTTTTCTTAACTTCTTGCTAGTTTTTTGAAGATCTTCAATATTTCCTTTTTTATATTTTTTAAATATTTCTTTTATCTTCTTTTTTAGTCCATTAGCTTCCATAAAGTTCCAATAAGCTTTACTAGTTAGAGCAAATCCATTTGGAATATTTACTCCTTTCTCAGTTAAATTAGAGTACATTTCACCAAGAGAGGCGTTTTTTCCACCTGCCAACTCTGTATCTTTTGAACTTAATTCTTCAAACCACAGTATATTTTTATCTTTTTTGCTAACCATATTATTTATAATTATTTTAGTAATTAATCTTAACGAAGTTAAGATGTTATTTAAAATTTTTAATTACAACAGCTCTCAACTTCACTCTCTTCAGTAACTATAATTGTATAATCATCATCTGTTCCTTTTTCTCTGTCTGGCCCAGCAGTAGAAAGATAAGAATCCCCACAAGGTGCATTACAAGCATGATCTTCATAAATATAATGATTTCCCCAAGGGTCTTCTAAAATTAAATCATTTAAATAAGGGCCTTGCCAATCATCACCATCCGAATTCATTAAAGCATCTACAACTTCTCTCCACTCCTCTTGATCATTTGGAAAATTATCACTTGTATTAATTCCTCCATCTCGAGGTGGTAATTCTCCAATATCAATTTCATAAACTTTCATTCCTTTTGCAATAGCACTCATATCATTTTTAGCCCTACTTAATTTTGCAAAATCTCTTGCGTCCCCAAAATTAGCAAGCACAAGAGCCATTAATAAACCAATGATTGATACTACTACTAATAGTTCAGCTAAAGTAAAGCCTCGCTTCGCTCGCCTTTTAATTTTGTTAATTACAAAGCCTCTTTTCATGTTTAAGTTTAATTAATTATTTTTATTTTTTTTGCTATTGCTAATTCTTCATTTGGCTCAATCGGTGCTATTTTAAATTCTTCTTTAAAAGGTAAATCTTTTGTAATAATATTTCTAATTTTTAAAGATCCAGCTCCAATTGCACCTGTAAAACAAATTAAATCACACCCCCCTAATATAGTATAATAAGAGCCAATATATTTTTGAATTTTATTTACAAATATTTTTAAACCTTTTTCTGCTTTTTTATTTTCTTTTTTAATTTCTTTTAGAATGTCTAACATATCTCCTATCCCAACTAATCCTTTCATGCCAGATTCTTTATTTAAAATTTCTTCTGCTTTTTCAGCTCCGTATTCTTTACTTAATTTTAATACAATTCCAGGATCAATATCTCCACTTCTTGTCATCATTACAATACCTTCTAAAGGAGTAAATCCCATTGAAGTATCTATTGCTTTTCCTTTATCAATTGCAGTAATACTACAACCTCCTCCTAAATGACAACTAATAATTTTAATATTATTAAAATCTAAATTTTTCATTAAAGCTCCTTCCTTTGCTGCATATTCATGAGAAATACCATGAAATCCAAATTTCTTAAAAGAATGTTCTTCTCTAATTTTTTTAGGAAGCGGATAAGTATAAGCTATTTCAGAAAGAGTACTATAAAACTCTGTATCAAAAACTGCCACCTGATCTGCATTTTTAAAATTTTCAGTAGCTATTTCTATTCCTAAAATATTAAAAGGATTATGAAGTGGAGCCCATTCATTAAATTCTTTTAATTTTTCAATCTTTTTCTTATCCATTACTGTTGCGTTTTTAAATTCTGTTCCTCCATGAACAACCCTATGCCCTACTATTTCTATATTTTTAAACTCTGCTTTGACCTCCTTAATAATTTCCTTTAAATTCTTTTCATATTTATCAGAATTAGAAATTCTAATTTCTCCTTCTTTAGAAAGAGAAAGATCTTTTTTAAAAACTTTCCAGGAGATAGATTGACTTCCACAATTTAATACTAAAATCATTTTAAATTTAACTTAATTTCCCCTTTACATTTTTTATAGACAGCTCCTGCATTGCCTTCATCGGTGTCTAAGTGACAAGATAAACTATAATTTTGATTAACTCTCACAATAATATTATGAAAAGTTAATGCTCTTTTCCCATTAATTTTAACTGAAATTTCTTTATTATCTTCTAATCCTAATTGTTTAGCTTCTTTTGGAGTGCAGTGAATATGTCTTTTTGCTACAATTACTCCCTTATCTAATTCAACTTTTCCTTTAGGACCAATTAAGGTAATACCTGGAGTATTTTCAATATTTCCAGATACTCTAAGAGGAGGATCTATCCCAAGAAAAAAAGCATCTGATCTTGAAATTTCTAATTGCGTATAATCTCTTAGTTGACCTACTATTCTAACATTTTCAAACTTATTTTTATCTGTTTTTACATTAACGGTTTCTTCCGCAGCAAACTCATCTGGCTGAGAAAGCTTCTTTTTAACATGTAAATTATAGCCTTTTCCGAATAATTTTTCTAAAGTTTTCTTATTTAAATGAAGATGTCTTGCTGAAACTTCAATAGGAACCTTGTTCATAATTATTAGTATTAAATTAATTGCATCATTGTTTTCTAAAAGATAACGATTAATCAAAACAACAATTGGATATCGTTGTTTTAATTATAACATTTTATTACTAAAACAAAAAGAGGCCCATAGGGCCCCTTTTCTCTCTAAAATCTACTTTTTAAGTATTGTACTAATCTATATTTAAAAGTGAGGCAATTTTTTTCTTATCAAACCCGATAATAATTTCTCCATTTATTTCTACTACTGGAACTCCTTTACTCCCTGATTTTTTAACCATTTTGTCTCTTGCTTTTTTATCTTGAGAAATATCTTTTTCTTCATATTCAATATCATTGTCATTAAAGTAATCTTTAATTGCTTGGCAGTATGGACAAATTGGTGTTGTATAAATTATAACTTTTTTTTCTTGGTTCATTTTATTTACAAAGAAGGTTATTCTTTAGAATATTCTCATTTTATTAATATATTTTAACAACTTCCCCCATCAGAATTAGCTCCTTCTAGAGGTTCTAATTCCTCAGAACATTGTTCAACCTCAAATCCCTCTGAAAAAGCTGAACAAATAGAATCTTTATATTTATTAGGTTGACCATAATAATAAACTGCTTCAGTCTCTACACCATTTATTAGCATGGTAGGAGATCCAGATACATTATTTTCAGAACTAATTTGTGCCTCTTTTTTCATTAATTCTATTCCATTTTGATTAATGCAATTTGCAATAGTGTTAGCATTTAAATTTGCGCTTTGAGCTGCTTCTTCCCAACAACTTCCATCTGAACCACAATTTTCATTTACATAAGTGGTAAATTCCCACCATTTATCCATTCCATTGTTTTCTAAAACACAAACTTCTCGCATGTTTTGATCCACTTCTTTTTGGCCATGTAAAGAAGTTATTTCTCCCTCTCTTTCACTAACAACATAATGAACATTAAAATCAATCTTATCTTTTAATAAATTATAGGCTGAAACCATAGTGTCTTCAGCTTGATTTCCATAAGGACAGAAACTCATTACATAAAGATCCACTTTAGGTTTTTTTGATTTAGGAATTTCTGCACTACTTTGAGATGAGTTTGTTTCGCTTGTGCTTGTTGAATCTGTACTTGTTGCTTTAATTGAAGTTGGAAAAATCAATTCTGCATCTTTTGTAATGTAAGTTCTCTGTTCTTGACCATTAATTTCAAGAGTTAGTTTATAAAGGCCTTTTTCTTCTGTAACTTCTTTCAGGATAGCCTTATTTCCTTGTAAAAATTCTTGATTAATATAGTCCACGGTCTTATTGGCAGCTTCTTGGGGCGGAAGAACTTTTTTATTAAGGATGCTACCTTCTCCTTGCCAAGCATAAAAAGCAATACTTCCTACAATAAGCACACCAACAACAACCATTGCTATATTAAGATATTTATTTTCTATTTGTTCATACATAATTTTAAAAAATTTAATTAACTTGTTTTTAATTAAAACACAATTTTTAACTCTTCGCAATCTCTATTGTCTTTTCCATTAAATTAACTTGATTTATTTTTCCTAATTTACCTTCTTTGCAATCTTTTTCAGAAAAGTTTTTTACTTTATCTTTTTCTCCATCATAGATTAAAACTGGTAAAGGCTTTGTAGTGTGTTCTTTTTTAATACAAGAGGTTGAATGATCTCCTGTAATAATTAAAAGAGTATTTTTTAAAACCATTAAAGGCTTTAATTTTCTATCAATTTTTTCTAAAAAGTCTTTTTTGCCTTTAAAATCACCATCGTGGGAAAGATTATCAATTTTCTTAATGTGGCAAAAGATAAAATTATAATCTTCTATTTTTTTTGCAACTAAGTTAAACTTTTTATCTAAATTATCATCTCCAAATTTATCCTTACCATTTTTTTTAATAATATCCATCCCTACTGCTTTTGAAACTCCCTTATAAACTCCTCCTCCAGTTATACTTCCAGCCTTAAGATTAAATTTATCATCGAAGCTCTCCATTTTTTTAAAAGTTCCTGCTCCTCTAGCTAAAATATAGTTTGCTGGCAACAACCCTTTTTCTTCTCTTTCTTTGTTTTTAGGATGATCTTTTAAAATTTGATAGGCTTTTTCAAAAAATTGATTTAAAATTTTAGCTGTGTATTTTGCTTTTTTAGTATCTTTTTTAGATTTTACTTTTTTTGGTGGAATATTAGTTTTTTTAGGATCACTATTTGTAACTTCTTTAGATAGTTTATCTTTGCCTTTTAAAATTAAAACTCCCCTATGCTCTATTCCACTCTCTACAATAAATTTAATCCCATCAATTTCAATATTTTGTAGGGCCCTAACAAAAGGTTTTTTGTCTTTAATCCTACCTGCTCTTCTATCAATTATCTTTCCATTTTTAATTGTTGCAAAATTAATTCTAAAAGCTAAATCTCCTTCTTCTAAATCTACATCTAAGGCAGCAGCTTCATAAGGACCTCTACCTAAATAATTTTCTTTTGGATTAAAACCAAACAAAGCTAAATGAGCGCTATCGGAACGGGGATAATGCTGTTTCTTAAACCAAAAAGGATCAACCTTACCAGATACCCCTTTTTCTGCCAAATAGTCCATGTTAGGAGTTCTCGCAGCTTCTAGAGGGGTTTTATTTCCAAGTTCTGGTATTTTATCATCTCCTAATCCATCTATTACTAATAATATGATTTTTTTCATTTTAATTCTTCTTCTATTCTTAATAATTGATTATATTTACTAACTCTTTCTCCTCTAGCAGGAGCACCAGATTTAATAAACTCGGCATTAAGTCCTACTGCTAAATCTGCAATAAAGTTATCACAAGTTTCACCGGACCGATGAGAAACCATAATTTTCCAATCTTTGGAACGAGCTAATTGCATTGCTGCAATGCTTTCTGTAATAGTTCCAATCTGATTTATTTTTAATAAAAGCCCATTGCAAGAATCTTTTTTTATAGCTTCTCTAATTCTTCTAGGATTAGTAGTTAAAAGATCATCTCCAATTACTAATAGCTCTTTATTCTCTTTTTTAAATTTAGCCCAAGTTTCAAAATCATTTTCATCAAAAGGATCTTCAATTGAAAATATTGGATAATTTTTAACAAGTTCTTTGTAATATTTAAATATTTCTTCCTTATTCTTTTCCTTTTCTTCAATCTGATAAGTATTTTTTTTCTTATTATAAAATTCCGAAGCAGCACAATCTAAAGCAATTTTAATGTTTTTAGTATTATAACCTGCTTTAGTAATTGCCTTTTCTAGATAAGAAAGAGCAGTCTCCGCTTTTTCAAATGAAGGTGCAAATCCTCCTTCATCTCCTACGTTAGTTGAGTCAGGAGAAAAGTCTTTTTCTAAAATTTCTTTTAAATAATGATAAATCTCTGCTCCTGCTCTTAAATTTAAATAAAATTTACCAAGACGTGGAGAAATCATAAATTCTTGAATATCTAAATTATTTCCAGCATGTTCCCCTCCATTTAAAACATTAAAACAAGGACAAGGTAACCCAATATCAGCTCCTGCTAAATTAGAAAGATATTCCCAAAGTGGAATTTTTCTACTAGCTGCTCCTGCCCTAGCTCCTGCCATTGAAACGGCAAGAATTGCATTTGCTCCTAAATTTTCTTTGTTTTCAGTTCCATCTAACTCTAATAGAGCTTGATCAATCTTTTTTTGATCAAGATTTATACCTTTTAATCTTTTTGCAATTTCTTTATTAATATTAGAAACCGCCTTTTTAACTCCTTTGCCATGAAATCTTTTATCTTTATCTCTTAATTCAGTAGCTTCATGCTCTCCAGTAGAAGCTCCGGAAGGGACAGAAGCTCTATATCTTCCTTTTTTAGTAATAATTTCTGCTTCTACTGTAGGATTTCCTCTGGAATCTAATATTT
>Ga0209925_1000064_pt1 | contig 49539 bp, 43 predicted proteins | sample SalPonR2_A_D1_MG_FD_185702 | JGI IMG/M metagenome (GOLD analysis project Ga0209925, IMG submission 185702) | Salt pond soil microbial communities from South San Francisco under conditions of wetland restoration - Salt Pond MetaG R2_A_D1_MG... ... | reverse complement strand
AGCTATTTCTCTGGGAACAATGATTTTTAATTTTATTTACTGGGGTTTTAGTTTTTTAAGAATGGGTACCAGTGGTTTTGCTGCTCAGGCTTATGGGAAGAAAGATATGAACGAGAGTATGCTGGTACTTTCGCGTGCTGTTGCTGTGGCTGCCGGCGGCAGTTTGTTATTAATTATTCTGCAGTACCCAATTGCCAAAGTTGCTTTTTCTTTGCTTGAAGGAAGTAAAGAAGTTGAGGGGCTCGCGCGGCAATATTATTTTATCAGGATTTGGGCAGCTCCTGCTACAATAGGTTTATATGCGCTTACAGGGTGGTTTATTGGAATGCAGAATGCTCGTATACCAATGGCTATAGCAATTTTTGTAAATGTCCTGAATATTGGTTTTAATTTTTTATTTATTCATGGTTTTGGAATGCAATCAGACGGAGTCGCACTTGGCACAGTAATAGCCCAATATCTGGGAATTATTCTAGCCGCCGGGATTTTCTTAAGAAGACATAAAAATTTGTTGAAATATTGGAGCTATAAGGCTATGATTGAACTGAAAGCCCTGAAGTTATTTTTCTCTGTTAATAAGGATATTTTTATCAGAACTGTTTGTCTTATTTTTGTAATGTCCTTTTTTACAGCACAATCTGCTAATATTGGAGATACTGTTTTAGCAGTAAATTCGGTATTGTTGCAGTTTTTTATGTTTTTTTCATTTGTCCAGGATGGTTTTGCCTACGCAGCAGAAGCACTTACTGGCAGGTATATTGGAGAAGGCAATCGGCCTAAGATGAAAAAAGTAATTCGCTATCTGTTTTATTGGGGAATAGGTTTTGCCGTTTTTTTTACTTTAGTTTATTTCTTCTTTGGGAACCAGATTTTATGGTTATTAACAGATAACAAAAGCGTATTGGAAAGAAGCCATGATTTCTTATATTGGGTGTATACAATCCCCTTAATAACTTTTGCAGCTTTTATCTGGGATGGAATATATATTGGTGCAACGGCTTCTGCGGGGATGAGAAATACTATGCTGATTTCAACACTTGTTATATTTATTCCGGCTTATTATTTATTAATTGGCCCCCTGGGCAATACCGGATTGTGGATTTCTTTCATGCTTTTTCAGGCCAGTAGAGGAGTGATGCAGACTATACTTGCAAGATATTCGGTTTTCCGTAAAATTAATTAACTTTGTATCTTAATATATAGATATGTTGTTTTAAAACCGTTGCCTTATGAAAATAACAAAAGATATAAGCATTGAAGAATTAGTTGATAATGTACCTCAGGCAGTTAAATATCTTATGAATGAAGGTATTAAATGTATTGCATGCGGAGAACCTATTTGGGGAACTCTGGAAGATGCAGCAAAAGAAAAAGGTTTTGGAGAAGAAGATATTGAAAAATTTGTGAAAGATTTACAGCATTTTGCAAATAATCCCTCAAAGGAAGTAAAAGATCCTGATTCGACTATTAAAGTTAAAAAGATAGATAATAATAAAGATGAGCCTAAATAAATAAATGTTTGGTTTTCAGAACTTATTATATTTCAGGTTAATTAATTGTTAATATTTTTGTTGTCAAACATGCAATTTAAATTTGTATAAATTTGATAATCCGTAATATATTCTCTATTTTGCACCTTTTAATAACAAAAACAAACAAAAATAGCCAGGAGCGGGAAGATGCAAGTTAAAGTCATTCGGGGACATTTTATAAATGAATTAGAACAGGAATTATCCTCAATAATTCACAAAGAATTTACGCCCTCACTGGCAATAGTGTTCTGTAGCGCTTCACAGAATATCAACCAATTAAAAACAATATTCAAAGAAAGAAGTATTAAACTTGCAGGTGTTACAACTGCAGGTGAAATTTACCATCATACGGTAGATGAAAAATCTATAGTTGCTGTTCTTTTCGATTTGGATCCTTCCTTTTTTCAATTACACTTTATTAATAACAATGAAAGGAAAATCCCACTGTATGAATTAGGCAAAGAAGTTGCACTATTGGCTAAAGATCAATTCTCAGATTCATCCCTGATTTTGTTTTCAGGAGGCCTGAAAAGAGATGGCGAACAGTTGGTTAAGGGAGTTAAAGAGATTAAGCTTGATGGGCTTAATGTTTACGGGGCACTGGCAGGTGATGACCTTAATATGAAGGATACTTATGTTTTCAATGAGGATACTATAACTAATGATGGGGTGCTTGCCCTGGCAATTGATAATAATGAGGTTGATGTTCAGGGTACTGCAATTAGCGGATGGGAGTCTATTGGTACAGAAAAAACCATAACAAGAGCCAGGGAAAATGTAGTGTTTAGTATTGATAATGTGCCAGCTGTAGACATTTTTATGGAATATTTTAACAAACCCAAAGAACGTCTTCAACAAAAGGATATGATTGTTACTGAACTGTCACAGTATCCCTTGCAGGTTCTGAGAGATGACGGAACATTTGTCTTGAGAGCACCTCTTATGGCCGATGTAGACAGAGGAGCATTAATTTTTAGTGGCGGAGTTGAAGAAGGGTCAAGGATAAAATTTTCCGTACCTCCAGGGTTTGAAACAATCGAAACAACCATAAACGAAATATCAAAGCTAAAACAAAATATCCCTGAAGCTGATGTATTGCTTATGTTCTCATGTAAAGCAAGACATCAGGCATTGGGACCTTTACTGGAAGAGGAAATAGGAGGGATACAGCATATATGGAATGCACCATTGGGAGGGTTTTTCTCTTATGGCGAAATTGGTAGCTTTAAACAAAACAGTTGCGATTTTCATAATGAGACTGTTACCTTAATAGTGATAAAGGGAAAATAATTATGTTGAAGGAATTGATTGAATTAAAAAAAGATATAGATTCCCTTGAAATAGATTCCAAAAAGAAAGAGGAGATTATTCAGAAAATTTCCAGGGTAACTAAAAACTATTCATTAATGGAATTTAAGCTGGACCGTACCTTTAAAGATAAAGGGGCAGTCTCCAGCGTATTAAGTAAAACCATTGAAGAAATTGAAAAATTATCCATGGTGGTTCGTGAAACTGATAATGCCGTTGCAGTATTTGATTCGAATGCAGAACTGGAATGGGTGAATGATGGTTTCACCAAGCTTTTTGGATACTCAATGGAAGAGTTTATTGAAATTAATGGTTCCAGGGATATCTATAAAATGAGTTCCAATTCTAACATCAGGGATACCATAAAAAAGGCAGTAGCGAATCAGGAGACACTGGAATATGAAACCATCAACCAGTCAAAAAAAGGCCAGAGATTCTGGGTGCATACAACACTCACACCAATTTTTGATAACAACAATAATTTGAAACGGATCATTATAATTGATGCTGACATTACCAAGACAAAAGACGCTGAGCATGAACTGGAAAGACAAAGAAATATAGCAGTCAAACAACAGGAAGAAATAATTGATAAAAACCATGAGCTGGAACAGCAGACAGAAGAAATCCTTTCTCAGCGAGATCGTATAGAAGAACAAAGAAAACTCCTGGAAATTAAAAATAAAGAAATTACAGAAAGTATACACTATGCAGAACATATTCAGTCTGCAATTCTACCACCTCTTGATTTAGTAGAGGATAGCCTGAAGGATTTCTTTATCTTCTTCAGACCGAAAGATTTGCTTAGTGGTGATATATATTGGGTAGAAGAGTATCATAATAAAAAATATTTTGCAGCTATAGATTGCACAGGTCACGGAATTCCCGGAGCTTTAATAAGTGTTTTTGTATATAATCTTTTAAACCAGGCCCTAAAAGTACAGGAAATCAAGTCTCCTGCAGCAATTATAGAATATGTTTATGATGAAGTTTATAAAGCTTTAACCCGTCATAAGAACATAAAACATTTGGGCTTTGGTATGGATCTTACACTATGTGCTTACGACTCTGACAGTAAAGAACTTACCTATTCAGGCGTTTTCAATCCTCTTTATATGATTCGTGATGAAGAATTGTACCAGTTTCCAATGAATGAAATTGCAACTGGCTTTGAGGGCGGTGTGTTCAGGTATCGCTGTCAGGATAATATAGTGAAAGTGAACAAGGATGATGTAATTTATATGTTTTCTGATGGTTTTGCTGACCAGTTTGGTGAGAAGAAAAACAAGAAATTTAAACGTGGACCATTCAGGCGATTACTCATGGATATTCATCAAAAGCCTATGAGTAAACAGAAAGAAGAAATAGGAAGGGCTCTTGATGAGTGGAAGGGGAAAGAACCACAAACAGATGACATATTAATTATGGGAGTGAGATTTTAATTGTATATTCCCATTTTAAGGTAATTTTTTACATAGTCATGAATGCCTTCTTCGAGAGAGTGAAAAGGCTTTTGATATCCGGCTTTTCTTAGTTTATTCATATCCGCTTCTGTAAAATACTGATATTTATCTCTTATGTCTTCGGGAGTATCAATATATTCAATATTTTCTTCAACATCCATGGCCTGGAAAGTGCTCCTGGCAAGGTCGTTAAAAGTTCTGGCTTTACCGGTACCCAGGTTATAAATTCCCGGGGTCGGCTTATTTTTCATAAGGAAATACAATACTTCAGTTACATCTTTTACATAGATAAAATCTCTCAGTTGTTCTCCGTTCTTATAATCGTCCCGATGAGAACGGAATAATTTCATTTTTCCAGTTTCTTTTATTTGGTTATACGCATGATAAACAACAGAAGCCATTCTTCCTTTATGATACTCATTGGGGCCAAAAACATTAAAGAACTTTATACCTGCCCAAAAGGGCGGCTCTTCATTTTGTGTAAGAACCCATTTATCAAATTCATTTTTGGATTCTCCGTAAGGATTTAAAGGGTTAAGCTTTGGTATAATTGAATGATCGTCTTTATAGCCATATTCTCCTGATCCGTAAGTTGCGGCTGAGGAGGCGTAAATGAGAGGTATGTTATGTTTTGTACAGATGTTCCAGATACTTTGCGAATATTTAACATTAAGACGGTCGAATACAGATTTGTCAAATTCTGCTGTATCAGTTCGGGCACCAATATGAAAGACGAAGTCTATATCATTGGCATGCTTTTCAAACCATTCAATGAAATCCTCCCGTGGAATTTTTAACCTGAAATTATTGTTATGAAAATTCTTGTTTTTTGATTCTCTTGAAAAGTCATCAACTATCGCTACTTCGGTTATATTTTCCTTGTTTAACTTTGTAACCAGATTGCTGGCAATAAATCCGGCCGCACCTGTAACAACTATCATAGTTTTAATTTTTGGTTATGTTGCGAATTTAAAAATATATCCTGATTATTGTTCAGTAATTACTCAGTTTATTTCTTCGTTGTGCTTTTGTGAAGTAAATGTATTGAAAAGTAAGTGTTTTAAATTATATGTATTAGATATGTTTAAAGATATTGTTTTTGTTTGAAAAATATTGTTTATTTGATTTATTATAGTATAAAATTAATAGGTATTATGGAGACTTTTATTACCAGAAGAGAGCGATTTAGTGCAGCTCATCGGCTTTTTCGTCAGGAATGGGACGATACAAAAAATCTGGAAGTATTTGGATTGTGTTCAAATCCTAATTGGCATGGACACAATTACCAATTGTTTGTTACTATAAGGGGTGAAGTGGATCCTCAAACTGGTTTTGTTGTGAATATTAAAACTTTAAGCAAATTGATCAAAGAACATGTGATTGAAAAGATTGATCATAAAAACATGAATACAGAGGTCCCTTTTATGAAAGGTAAACTTGCTTCCACTGAAAACCTGGCCATTGCTATCTGGGATGAGCTGGAGAACCCAATAAACAGCCTGGGAGTTAAACTATATCGTGTAAAAATAACAGAAACAGAAAATAACTTTGTAGAATATTACGGAAAATAATTTTAAACTAAGTATTATGGAAATTATAAACAATGGATTTGGGGAAATAGACGGCAGTGGTTACTCAAAGAAAGAGACCTGGGATGATGAAAAAACCCAAAAACTTGCTGAACATTATAAAGAGATATTAAAAATTCTCGGAGAAAACCCTGACAGAGAAGGACTTGTAGATACTCCTGAAAGAGTGGCTAAAGCAATGCAATTTCTGAATAAAGGACTTAATATTGATCCCTATGAAATTATCCGATCGGCTTTGTTCCAGGAAGACTACCAGGAGATGGTCATTGTAAAGGATATTGAATTGTATTCAATGTGTGAACATCACATGATCCCGTTTTACGGGAAGGCTCATGTGGCATATATTCCGGACAAATATATCACCGGGTTAAGCAAAATAGCTCATGTTGTGGAAGCCTATGCAAGAAGATTACAGGTTCAGGAAAGACTTACAATGCAAATCCGTGATTGCATTCAGGAAACAATAAAACCCCTTGGGGTAGCTGTGGTTATAGAAGCTCACCATATGTGCATGCAGATGAGAGGTGTACAGAAACAAAATTCAGTAACTACCACATCTGCTTTTACGGGAATTTTCTTAAAAGATACAAGAACAAGAGATGAATTTACTCATTTGATAGGAGCTAAATTACATTAAAACAAATGGTTTTATTGTTGAATGATAAGTGAAAATTATTTATTTTCGCCGCTCAAACAAAATTGAATAACCTAAAAAAAACGCTTATGAAAGCTTATGTATTCCCCGGACAAGGGGCTCAATTTGTAGGTATGGGAAAAGATTTGTACGAGAATACAGCGATTGGCAAAGATTTATTTGAAAAAGCCAATGAAATTCTCGGTTTTAATATCACAGATATTATGTTTGAAGGAACAGATGAGGACCTCAAACAAACAAAGGTAACCCAGCCGGCAATATTTTTACATTCTGTTATTCTTGCCAAATGTCTTGATAATTTTAAACCTGACATGGTGGCCGGTCATTCACTGGGGGAGTTTTCGGCTTTGGTTGCCAATGGCGCTCTGGCTTTTGAAGATGGTTTGACTTTGGTCTCAAAACGTGCCATGGCTATGCAGAAAGCTTGCGAGGCTGAACCTTCTACTATGGCAGCTATCATGGGATTAAAAGATGAGGAAGTTGAACAGGTTTGCAACGAAATTGATGAGATAGTTGTTCCCGCTAATTATAACAGTCCCGGCCAAATTGTTATTTCTGGCTCAGAGGCCGGTATTGATAAGGCTGTGGAGATTCTTAAAGAAAAAGGAGCAAAGCGTGCTTTAAAACTTAAAGTAGGTGGTGCCTTTCACTCTCCTTTGATGGATCCTGCCAAAAAAGAGCTGGAACAGGCAATTAATGAAACTAAATTTAAAAAGCCTGTTTGTCCGGTTTATCAAAATGTGAATGCTGCACCTTCTGATGACCCTGAAACAATTAAGGAGAATCTTATTAAGCAGTTAACCTCACCGGTAAGATGGACACAGACCGTTAAAAATATGATTGAGGATGGTGCTGATAATTTTACTGAAGTGGGACCAGGAAAAGTATTGCAGGGGTTGATTAAAAAAGTAGACAGAAAGATGCCAACTGAGAGCGCTTCTTTGTAAACAGAGTTTATTTTCAACATAAAATAGAAATGCTTCGAATAAAATTGTTCGAAGCATTTTAATTTCAAAATATGGTAAAACAGGATTAATCACTGTTAAACTTCAAAGTAACATTCTGATTAATTTCAGGGTTTATACTTCTCGGGACTGGACTGGCTTTTACAAGTTCTCTGAGAATAGATCTTTGATCTTCGGTAAGATCCAGTTTGGTGAAATCATATTCTATCTGCACCTCCTGTATTCTTCTTGGGTCATTCCTCATTATTTTATTTGTAGTTGCTGTAGCACCATCTATGCTAAAACCATTTTCTTTAGCTTTAATACCCATTATTGTGAAAATGCAACTTGTTAGGGCAGTTGCAACCATGTCGGTGGGAGAGAAATATTCTCCTTTGCCTTTATTGTCTACTGGTGCATCCGTTATAATTTTTTTTCCGTTGCGTTGATGTATTGCTTCTGTTCTTAGATTTCCCGTATAGGTTGTTTTTATTGTCTCCATAATTTGTTTTTATTTTGGTTAACAAATTAAACAAAGATTGGTTTTAAGATATTAGTTTTTTGTGATCTTCATTTTATACTTATGTTCCTTTTCTATTTCTGGTAATGTAAATAAATCTCTGTGATATCGGTCATTAATATATAACTGTGTCTGGTTACAGTAAAAATTACTTGCCGGAATGCCCGAATTGCCGGTAGGAATCACTGAGAATGATTCATCCCAGTTAGCTGTGTTGTAGATATGTCTTTGTGAAGCTCCATGGTTTGCATTGTAAGGATTGTTATATGAATAACTGTAAGGTCTTACTGTATGGTAGCTCCCACCAACCTTAAAGGGCCCACGGTTTAAATTAAAAGCTCTGTCCAGAATTTTTTTCTGGCTCAGCGGATGTTTAAAGGATATTGTATGTTGATCTCCCCAGCTAATTTGACTCAGATTTTCATCAGCCATTTCAGCTATCTCTTCTACAGTTTTTCTATAGCTTTTAAAGATGATATCTGAGAGCATTTCTTTCTTTTGAGTAGTTACATCATCAATCCATGGGTTTCCTTCTGAGTTGAAAATTTTCCTGATAAAGTTTCTTACAATAATTCTTCTTCCCATGAATTCCCTAAAAAGTGTATCCCCCAGCTCGTCTTTGGCAATATTTTTTACAAGGTTGATGTACATTTGTTCGAAAATAAGCGGAGCTGTCAGATCAGTTTTGTATTCATAATTCCATTTTTTAAAAGACTCAAGTAATTTTTTTTCATGTGTATTGAGTTCTTTTTCCATTTTTGCAATATGTTGAATGAATATCGGAGCATAATGCTCAGCCATTATTGAATGCTGGTCTGTTTGTAACTTTTGCATGTCTTTTACCGAAAGTTTTTCTCTGGAATTAATGTATTTTTTTATCCTGTTGTATCTTGAGGGCAGATCAAACCATTTGCTTATGTAATAAGGATAACCTTTACTTACCGTTTTGTTATTAGCTGAAGCAGCAAATCCTGATTCCGGGTTGTATACATGCGGCAGCTTTTCAAAGGGTACGAGTCCTTCCCAATCGTAGCGTGTTGTATCTCCCGGGTAAATAAATATACCTTTGCCTTTTCTTATTGGAATTCCTGCGCAGCAGTATAGTCCAATATTGCCATTGGTATCAGCATAGGCAATATTCTGACTGATGGATTTGAAGGTTTTCATGGCCTCTTTAAAATCATTCCAGTTTTTAGCATGGTTTAACCTGTACACACTTCTCAGTTCATTGCTGTACTCATTGCCGATCCAGCGCATTGATACCGGATCTTTAAGATTTTTTTGTTTTGAAATTATTGGACCTCTGTGTGTATATTTTATTTCTTTTATCAGTGTATCACCGTTTTTTAAAGGAATGGCTTCCTTCTCGATGTTCAGATTTTTCCAGTTTCCATCAAGCAGATATTTTGATGAATCTTTCTTATTTATCGTTTCTCTGTAAAAATCCATGTCATCCAGCATTACATTTGTCATTCCCCATGCCACACTTTGGTTATGTCCGCAAATAACAAAGGGTTGTCCGGGTAAAATTACTCCGGTAACATCCAGTCCGCTTGAAGATACCTGGTGAATTTGATACCAGATACCTGGTGAGAAAAGTCCCAAATGCATATCATTTGCCAGAATTGGTTTCCCGGTTTTGCTTTTTTCGCCGGATATTACCCAGTTATTACTGCCGGTAAAAATATTGATTCCAAGGTTGTTCAGTTTGCTTGTGGCTGATTCTAATTTTGCAATTACCCGCTTTTCCTCATCTTTCATTTTGAATTCGGGGAAAATAACATCCTTTTGTTTGGCAACATCAGGAACTATACTTTTAAAGTACCGTTTGCTTACTTTTTGTTTGATCTTATGTGTAGTGATTTCATAGCTCCATGGCATGGTAAGATCCCATGCCATGTAACCTATCAGATTAATTGAGTGAACAGGTTTCCAGGGTTCTGGTTTATATTTAAGTATGTTAAATTCCAGTGGCAATTCATCTTTATTTTCTTTGATGTAGTAATTAACCCCTTTCGAGAAAGCGTTTAATGCTTTATTAATTTCTGGAGAAGATTTTTGTAAAACAATTTTTGATTTTTCCTGGATTCTTAGTGAACGCATTAAAACATCAGTGTCTGAATAACTTTTTCCGAATATTTGGGATAGTTTCCCGGTGGTTACTCTTCTTAGAAGATCCATTTGCCATAGTCTGTCCTGTGCCATAATGTAACCGGTTGCAAAGTAAAGATCTTCTTCATTATCGGCATATATATGGGGAATTGCTAATGAATCACGTAAAATAGTAACCTCAGATTTTAATTTTGAATAAACAAGGTTTTTGTTATAATCCGGTAATGCTTTTTGATTGTAATTATTTAGTGTTATTGCAATAGCTATAGCAGCTAAAATTAGAACTGTAAAGAATATCAGTAGAATATTTTTGAATTTTTTCATGTGATAAGTTTTTGGTTTTAGGATGAATTAGTGTAAAAATATGATATATAAAGCTGAACCTAAAAGGGTTACAGTTTTATGAAATCCATTAATCATTTCTGAATGGGAAAGTTATTAATTTTATATGAGAATTTAAAACTGCAGAAGGTACGGTGAAAACCCGTAAATCCGTTTGTTTTTTAAAAATCTTGATCTGTGAATCTCGTAATCCTCACGCTTAAAACTGTATACGACTAACTGTTAATCAAACAGGAAATTTGTTTGTTAAATTGAACACAGGTTTATTGAATATATCTTTTTTTGATATGGGAATTATTGCAAGGGGAATCAGAATAAAAAAAAAGGAAAGATTAGTCTTCTTTCCCGCTGTTTCTTAATTTTTTTAACAGATATGCTTTAAACTCATAATCTGCAAGGTAAATTTTCATTACCTTTTCTATGGGGAGAATTTTTGTGAATTTTGAATGATATTCTTTTAAGAGTTGAGCTTCTCTTGTTTCAAATGAGATATATTTGTCTGAAAGTTTTGTTAACTGGGAATCTGACAATTTATCTACATTTTCAGAATAATTATTCATTGTTTTTTTTCTTTCAACATATATTTTATTTTTCTTTTCCCAGTATTCGTTATAAATAGGCCAGAATTTTTCTGCTTCTTCAGGGGTTAATCCGATTTTATCAGTAAAAAAAGCAATTTTTTGGGCCTGAACTAATTTTTCGACCTCCCCGCTTTTGTTTTTTTGACCAAATGATTTCTGTGAAAAGGATACTCCAATAATAACAGTAATGAAAGTAATTTGAATTAGTTTCTGCATAACTTTTACTCTTTTGAAGTGTCGTTTTTACTTTCCAGTTCATTTATAAGAGTACCGTAATCAATGTCTTCTTTAAGAAGATAATCAATATATTCATCTGTTTCTTTGCTGGACTCTTCAACCTGTACTCCTTCAAGTGCATCGATAATTTCTTCCTCATTTGAGAAAGGCTTGTCTTGATGTGATCTTGCAATATCAGTTTGATTAAATTGTGATTGCTTATCAGGTTTATCAATGACCTGCACAGCAAGATAAGCAACAATTGCAACTCCTATAAAAAGTGCAGCTAATGAAAATGCTGGTTTAAGTATCTTTATCAGCTTGGGCTGCTTCTCTTTTGTTTCACAATTCTGCATAATTCTTTCCGGAAGTTCATCGAAATAATTTTCCGGAACTCTGAAAGGATTTCCTTTCGGTATTTCTTCCAATTTTTTTGGTTTTTGATTATTATTCATGTCTATTTTCCCCTTTTAACTTGTATGACTATCTTAAAAATGAATAGTTTACTTTAATTTATATTATTTTTTAAATAGTTTTCTATTTTTTTTACCGCATGGTGATAAGATGCTTTTAATGCTCCTACTGAAGTTCCTATTATTTCAGAGATATCTTCATATTTCATATCTTCAAAATACTTCATATTGAAGACTAATCTTTGTTTTTCGGGCAATGTAAGAATTGCTTTTTGTAATTTTTTCTGAATTTCATCCCCACTAAAATATTCATCGCTTTCCAATGTATTTTTTAGTTGATTTTCAATTTCAAGGAAAGGAATGAAATATCTTCTTTTTTTCTGTTTCAGAAAAGTTAATGATTCATTTGTTGCAATCCTGTATAGCCATGTATATAGTTTAGAGTCCTCTCTGAAGTTACTTAATCCATTCCATACTTTTATAAAAGTGTTTTGTAAGACATCATCTGTATCTTCATGTCCTATAACAATTTTTCTAATATGCCAATAGAGCCGCTCCTGGTATTTATTAATAATTAATCTGAACGCAAAATTTTTGCTGTCTTCGGATTTAAATAATTTTAAGAGCTCCTGATCGGTATATTCAGTCATGATAATTCTTTCACCATATTTTCTTTAAGAAACGGAGGAGGTAGAAATATTTTTTAAAAAGATTTTTTTCCTCTCGACAACTTTTTCTGCTGCATCAATCACATCAGGTGTATCAATATTGTATTTTTTTAATAAGTCATTGGGCTTTCCACTTTCCCCAAATGTATCATTAATGGCTACCATTTCTACCGGAACCGGATTTTTACGACCCAGGAGTTGAGCTATGCTATCACCAAGACCACCATTTCTCAGGTGTTCTTCTGCAGTAACAACTGCTTTTGTTTTTTGCACTGATTCCAGAATAATCTCCTCATCCAGAGGCTTAATGGTGTGTATATTGATCACCTCTGCAGATATGCCTTTTTCTTCAAGTTCTTCTGCTGCTTTTAGAGACGGGTAAACCAAATGCCCTGTTGCAATGATAGTTACATCTGTTCCTTCATTGAGCATTAATCCTTTTCCAATCTCAAATTTCTGATCAGCCGGTGTGAAATTAGGAACTTTAGGTCTGCCGAATCGCAGATAAGTGGGTCCAAAATGTTCTGCTATTGCAATTGTAGCTGCTTTTGTTTGATTATAGTCTGCAGGGTTAATAACCACCATATTTGGCAGCATTTTCATCAATCCTATATCTTCAAGAATCTGGTGTGATGCTCCATCTTCACCAAGTGTAACACCTGCATGAGAGGCACATATTTTAACATTTTTTTTAGAGTAAGCAATGGATTGTCTTACCTGGTCGTATACCCTGCCTGTGGCAAAGTTTGCGAATGTTGCCGCAAAAGGAATTTTTCCTCCAATAGTTAAGCCGGCTGAGATTCCCATCATATTTGCTTCTGCAATTCCGCACTGATAAAATCTGTCAGGAAAATCTTTTTTAAAATCCTGGATTTTTAATGATCCACCTAAATCAGCTGTAAGCGCAATTACATCCTTGTTAGCTTTACCTAATTCATGTAAGCCCGCACCAAATCCTGCCCGGGTTGCTTTGTTTTCTTCTGTTGATATTTTTTTCATAATTCTTGTTTTACCTAATCCAATGTTATTGTTGTTGATGAACCTGATTTTACTATAAATGATTTCCGTCTTGTAAACATCGTGTTTTTTATATTTTTTGGTCTATATGTAATTTCATATTCTCCGGGCTGCAAAATTAATGATTGTTTTTCATGATTCGGGCTAAAATTTAAAATCCATTTTAGTTTATTATTATCTTTTTTTTGAAAAAGGCTTCCATAACCTGAGCCTTCTCTTAGTATATTTAAGATTCCGGGTTGAGGTATTTTTATTTTTGTGGTATGACTCTGCCTGATTTCTACATCCTTCAGTGAGATCCTGGGAACTGTCAGCACTTCAATATCATATTTCCCTACTATATATTTTTCTATTTCATTGATTTTTTGCACATTTAACAATTGATGACTCCCTTTTTCTTTTATGAGAAATTTTAAGTTTCTGTACTGGTTAGAATTCGGACATTTTAAATTTAACATTCCTTGTGGGGCATCAAGTCCTATCATATTGTGTTTGCCGGGATTCAGAGTGATGCTGTCTTTTCTTACCTCAGGCAATGTGTGAACTACCAGGTCATAAGTAACAAGTGGGTCTAGTGTTAGGGTATCAGGGTTTCCTTTGTAATTAAGTGTATGTACAAAATTATATAAAACCTTTTCTGACAGATGGTCATAGAATGTCATGCCAACATTGGTTTCACTTGGTTTACCGTAGTCATCCAGAAGGTTTACCTGGGCAGTTGTTGTATTCAGTATTTTAGTTATAACAACATCTAATGCATGTTTGAATTTGTCTTTACTTGGAGTATTATAGAAATCGCCTACACATTCAAAAGTATGTTTAAAATTGGGATCAAGTCCAATGCCAATTACAAAAGGTTTAAGAATAATTCCTTTTTTCTGAAGCTCATTTGAAACAGCACAAGGATCTCCTTCGCATGCTTCTCTTCCGTCTGTAATTAAAATTATTATATTTCTGCATTGTTTGCATTCGGGAAAATCATGTTGAGCCTGTTCCAGGGAGTGAGCAATAGGGGTTGTTCCTTTAGCCCTTATATAGTTGAGCTTGTGTTTGATTTTGGATCCATTGTTTGGTGCAAAGGGTACTTCAAGCCTGGTGTCATTGCAATCCTGGGGTGGCACTTCACTTTGGTGTCCGTAAACCCTCAGGCCGAGTTGTACATTTTCCAGGTTATCCAGGCTGTCAACCATTCTTTTTAAAACATCTCTGGCAATTTTTATTTTTCGGCTTTTGTCCCAGAACCCGTACATGCTCTGCGATGCATCAAAAATAAAAAGTATTCTTGTTTTGGGTATTTGCAATTTTTTTTCATTGTTTTGCCCGAAACAAGAATTTCCTATAAGAAGTAAAAGAAACAGGTATTTTATTATTGATTTAATCAACCGGAATATGCTTTATTCTTGTTATTCGTTTGTTTGCCTTTCGTAATCTTCTTTTTTTATTAAACCAAGAATCAGGAGTTCTGCACTTGCAATATTTGTAGCAAGTGGGATATTATTGCCATCACACTGATCGAGAAGGTCCTGTATGTCTTCATGATGAGGTTGCTTAACATTTGGATCTCTGAAAAAGATAACAATGTCAATTTCTTTGTTTTTAATCATTTCATTGATCTCAATATATCCTCCGTATTTTCCAGGACTCATATGTTTTACATCAATATTGTTTGACTCAACATATTCTGCAGTTCGTCCGGTGGCAACAAGATTAACATCTTCAATCCATTCTTTCCTGCTGTTTAGGAACTCAACTATTTCCGGTTTTTTTGCATCATGTGCAATTATTACAATATTTTTCATAAGAGCCTCTTTATTTTAATTTTAAATCTATTACGAATTTGTACGCTGTTTGTTTAAAAATCTCCCATAGTTTCTTCAAGCTGTGTTAAAGCTTTAGCCAGTTGTTCATCATTAGGCGCAACGCCGTGCCATTTGTGGCTACCCATCATATAATCAACTCCATAACCCATTTCGGTATTCATGAGTATAACGATTGGTTTTTGTTTCTTCGTGTGTTTTTGTGCTTCTTTAATTGTTTCCACAACTTCTTTCATATTGTTTCCATCCATTTCCATGGTTTTCCAACCGAAAGCTTCAAATTTGCCTTTAAGATCTCCCAGGTCCAGAACTTCATCAATAGGCCCGTCAATTTGTTTTCTGTTATAATCAACGGTTACTATCAGGTTATCTACTTTATGAGCTGCTGCAAACATTATAGCTTCCCAGTTTTGTCCTTCCTGCAATTCACCGTCTCCGGTAAGTGCATAAACCAGTTTATCTTCTTTATTTTGTTTTTTAGATAAAGCAGCTCCGAGAGCAACAGATAGTCCCTGTCCAAGAGAACCTGTGGCTATTCTTACACCCGGAAGATTTTTGTCCGTAGCCGGATGCCCTTGTAATCGTGAATTTATTGTACGAAACGTAGCAAGTTCTTTTATGTCAAAATACCCGGAACGGGCAAGAACACTATAGAATAGGGGAGATATATGACCATTGGAAAGTATGAAAATATCATTGTTCAGACCATCCATCGTGAAATTTTGAGGGTCATGATCCATAATTTCAAAATATAAAGCAGTTAAAAAGTCGGCACAACCAAGTGAACCTCCTGGATGTCCGGACCCTTGTGCATGTACCATACGTACTATATCTCTCCTGATCTGGCTGGCAATTTTTTGCAGTTCTTCAATTCGATTCATCATCTCTTTTTTATAACAGTTTATTAATCAAATAATTTTGTTTTTTATTAGGGATGTAAAAATACTATTTTCATTCGATTACATATAACACATTGGTTAAAAATTATTCTTTTTTTATCAAAAATAATTATTAATAATGAAGTGCAGAAAGAAAGAAAAATTAATTTTGCAGGGTTCTTAAATCACTGAAATCAGAAATAAATGGCATTACAATGTGGAATTGTGGGTTTACCAAACGTAGGTAAGTCTACTTTATTTAATACATTATCAAGAGCTAAAGCGCAATCGGCAAATTATCCTTTTTGTACTATTGATCCTAATGTGGGAATTGTATCCGTTCCGGATTATCGACTGGATAAAATTGCTGAGCTTGTAAAACCGGAAAAAGTAATTCCCACAACAATGGAGTTTGTCGATATTGCCGGTTTAGTAAAAGGCGCAAGCAAAGGGGAAGGATTGGGGAACCAATTTCTTGGGAATATAAGGCAAACCGATGCAGTTATTCATATTTTGCGTTGTTTTGAGAATGAGAATGTTACTCATGTTGATGCTACAGTGGATCCTGTAAGGGATAAAGAGGTCGTTGATACTGAGCTTATATTGAAAGACCTGGAAACAATAGAAAACAGGGTTACGAAAATAGAAAAGCAGGCTAAATCGGGGGAAAAAGAAGCTAAAAAAATTCTTGAAATACTTCTTAAATATAAAGATGAACTTTCACAAGGGTATCCTGCAAGAGAGATTAAAATTGACAAAGAAGATAAATTGCTGGTGAAAGATATGCATCTTTTAACAGAGAAACCCGTGCTTTATGTGTGTAATGTAGATGAGTCATCTATTCTTACAGAGAATGAGCATGTTAAGAATTTAAGGGAGGCTGTTAAAAATGAAAAAGCCGAGGTGATTTCAATTGCAGCAGGTGTTGAATCTGAGATAGCAGAGCTGGAAACCGAAGAGGAAAGAAGAATGTTTCTTGATGACCTTGGGCTTAAGGAATCTGGACTGAATAAATTAATACATTCTGCCTATAAATTACTGTACCTAATAACCTTTTTTACAGCAGGTCCAAAAGAAGTAAGGGCATGGACAGTCAGGAGAGGTTCAACTGCACCGCAGGCAGGAGGGGAAATTCATTCTGATTTTGAACGGGGTTTTATAAAAGCTGAAGTGATAAAATATGAAGATTTCGTAGAGATGGGTTCGGAAAATGCCTGTAAGGAAGCGGGGAAAATGTCAATGGAGGGAAAAGATTATATTGTGAAAGATGGGGATATTATTTATTTTAAATTTAATGTTTAATCAATAAATTTGGAGTTGTAAAATTTTTTCTATGTTAAAAAAAATATTCTTTTTCTTTCTTATTGGGTTACCTTTCCTGGGAAATACAGCCAATAATCTGAATAAAAGACCTAAAATAATCGTTAGAATAGTGGTTGAGCAGATGCGTTATGAAATGTTACTCAGATACTGGGATGAATTTGGTGAAGATGGATTTAAAAAACTGGCTGGCCAGGGGGCATATTTTACAAATGCCAGGTTGAATTATTCCTCTACGCAGCGTTCTTCGGGGTTTGCTACTCTTGCAACCGGAAGTTACCCATCGGTGCATGGTATTATTGGGGATTTTTGGTACGACAGGTTATCGGGTGACCTGGTTTATTCGATAAGAGATGATAAATCAAAGCCTGTGGGAGGAGAAAAGGGAAATTATTCTCCACAAAATTTAATGAGCACAACTCTTGGAGATGAGTTGAAAAAGTTCGACCCAAAATCAAAAGTTTATAGTGTAGGGATTCATCCTTTATCTGCAATTTTTGGCGCAGGAAGACTTTCAGATGGTGCATTCTGGTTTGATGATAAATCGGGTAACTGGATGACAAGTTCGTATTATCATGACACACTCTCATCCTGGATAAATAAGTTTAACCAAAAGAATCTCCAGGATATTTATATGGACAGGCACTGGAATAAACTTTTACCTGACAGTAACTATACCATGAGTCTTCCTGATGATAATGATGCGGAAGAAGGATTCCTTCTTTTGTATAAGAAAAGTTTCCCGTATAACCTGAACACATTAAAAAAGAAATCGAGGAGTTACAAATATTTAAAATATACCCCTTTTGGCAACACTTATACAAAGGATTTTGCACTGGCTTTATTGAATGAGGAGAAACTGGGGAAAGATGAACATACAGATATCCTCAATATTGCTTTTTCATCATCCTCTTTTGTTAATGAGTTATTTGGTCCGAGGTCTATAGAGATGGAAGACCTTATTGTAAGACTGGATAAAGATATTAGTCATTTAATCTCTTATTTAACAGATCAGTTTGATAAAGATGATTTTCTGGTAGTATTAACCTCGGATCGCGGATGCATTGATCCCTACGAATATAATAAAGCTCACGGAATTAAAACCAAAACGTATAAACCAAAAAACGGACTTGCTCTTCTGCGAAGTTATCTGAATATTGTTTATAAAGATAAAAACTGGATCAGATCCAGTGTGAATAACCAGTTGTATTTGGATCATTCTTTAATTGACCAGGGTGGATTTCTTATTTCTGATTTCCAGGAACGAGTATCTCGTTTTTTCGTTAAGAAATCGGGAGTAGCCTATGCCGTTAAAGCTTCTACCTTGCTTAATACGAATTTTACAAAAGGAATTTTAGGCAAAATACAGAATAGCTACCATCCCAAACGCTCAGGTGATATATTGTTAAGCCTGGAGCCAGGAACAGTTGAGGTACCGGAACGTTCCGGTTCGGTATATAATTATGATAACCATATCCCCCTGATGTTGTACGGAGATAAAATTCCTGCAAAAACTTTTCATAGTGAAGTTTTCCTGAAAGATGTTTCTCCGGCAATTTCTGTGCTTTTTAATATTCCTTCGCCCAATGCATCAGGTGGATCAAAAATTTTAGAGCTTCTGGATTAAAAACTATATTTTTATAGCATATTTATTAAAATTATAATGAAATATGGCATGGCTAAATTTACTTATTGCAGGTTTGTTTGAAATCTCCTGGGCTGTAGGGATGAAGTATACCAATGGTTTTAGCAAAACCGGACCAACAATTCTTGTTGTAATAGCCATGTTGCTGAGTTTGTATTTTTTAAACCAGGCTATCAAAACGATTCCGCTTGGTACTGCTTATGCGGTATGGACAGGGATAGGGATTGCAGGTACAGCTTTACTGGGTATGATTTTATTTGATGAACCCGTAAAGCTAATGCGGATTTTTTTCATTTCCCTGATAATGATTTCGATTATTGGACTTAAAGTAATAACAAAATAAATTAAGAATGGAACATAAAAACTGGAAATGCCCCAAATGTGGGAACAGGCAATTTGAGACAGGCCGTTTTCAGGCTACAGGTGGAACTTTTTCAAAATTATTTGATATTCAGAATCAGAAATTTACTACTGTGACTTGCGCAAGATGCCGGTATACAGAAATCTATAAGGCAGACAGCAATTCGCTGAACAATATTTTTGATTTTCTTACCGGTTGATTCTGAATATTTCAGACAATTTTTTCGGGAAGTATAAATATGCGGGTTCCCCGACTTAGTGTAATCGTATCATTAGAAATTAATTCACCGGAATTTATTTCTCCATGATCTGATTTGATACATTTTCCATGAAGTACAATGGCTGTTTTATCTTTACAGTCATAGTTTTTTATGTTTTTTGCATGGATTAATTCTCCTTTCGTGATGATCTTTTTAATATCTTTTCCCGACAGGTTCTTATAGTTTTTAAGTTTGCTTATTATATTTTCAGCTATTCTGGGAGCGGCAATATCCCATAGTTTATCTTCCAGTGTTTCATTTCCCTGTATTATCTGTTGCATATTAACCGAAGTAAGTCTGAGTACTGAAACCGGGGATTCTGCAACAACTGTCGCTGTTCTTGGAGTATCTGTAAGTGATGCAATTTCACCTATGATATTCCCTTTTGCAAGCATGTCAATTAATTTGTTGTTTTTGTAAACTTTTACCGTACCTCTTGCTATTACAAAGAGCCCTTCGGCCTGTCCTTTTTCTTTTATTATTTTTTCTCCTACTGCATAGACTCGATATTGAAAAAGATTCACTATTTTATTAAATGTATCTCTGTCCAGGTTTTTGAACCAACTGATGTTTTCCAGTAATTTGGCTTTTTCAGGTGATTTTACATCTGGGGGAGAATCTACCAGTTTCTTCATTCGTTTTTCAATGTTAGAATTAATTTTGGCTGCTTCTCCTGTATCGATTTGACCTTTCTTCAGCAATCTTTCTACCATTTTTTGTTCATAATTCAGTGTGGCACGGATGGCCTGACGAGTAGAAATTGCATTATATATTTCCGGGTAAGAATTCCTGAGATTTCTGAGAAAAGTAATTCCATGAATCCTGTTCTCATTGATCTCTTCTTCAAGTTGCTCCAGAATCTTCTCGTCGACTGAAGTTTCATCGGTATTGCTCTTCTTAATATACATACTTTCAATCAGTTTGAGAGAATCATACTGGGCTGTAATAAAGCCTTTTGCCGTATCATAACTGATGGCAAGGTTATCAATAAAAATTCGTTCAGCTATTTTCCCCAGCAAAGGAATTTTCTGCAATTTGTTTAGTATTTTAGACGTTTTCCAAAGGTTCTCAAGATCGGTTCGCTGTGATAGTGAGATTTTTCCTCCTTTATCGATAATTTCATTAATGGCATCTGAAAGTCTTGATACAGCGGTAGCGCCAAGCATACCATCTTTAAACTGGTTCCAGTAGCTGCTTTTTTCTTTTTCAAGAATTCTTCTTCTTGTTTCTTCTATTTTTGTTTCAATGGCTTGTTCCTGGCGAAGTTCTTCCTGGGGCATTTCAGGAAGATACTCTTTTACTGCTTCAAAATCGGCCTTTTTGATAAATCTGTCTTTTTTCAGTTTGTCAATTGACTTTTCTGTAGCTTCCCTCAGGTATTTTTTTGCATCATAGAGCATTAAAGCTTTTGCCGGTGCAAGTTTTGTAAGCCCCAGCTTCTTAACTAATAAACCAATAGTTGTGGCATTTATAAGCAATGTAAGGGTTACTATTCCTGCTGTATAAAAGAGAAACTGTTGTCTTATTCCCAGCGGGATTGCACTTTCACCTGCAACAATAAGTGCCAGGGCAAGTCCTATTGCGCCACGGAGAGCCCCCCACCACAATACATAGGCATTTTTTTGTGAAAGGCCATACCCAAGGCGTTTCATTGCAGGGAAGAAAATAGAGATTACCAGTCCTCTTATGATGTGGATGCCAATGTAAATAAGCCCGAGAATTGCAAATTCTTTTACAGAGAATATAATTCTGCTTGCAATAACGACACCCACCATTAAGAAAATTAAAGTATTTGCGAGAAAAGCAGCCATTTCCCAGAATTCATGCAGGAAATGTTCTACTTCGGGGCTAATTCTTGTTCTTCCTATTCCTGCCATAAGCAGACCCAGTGCAACAAGCCCAAGTACTCCGGAGACATGAAAGAAATGTTCGCATATAAAGAAAGTCAGGTAGGCAGCACCAATAATTACGGTAATTTCTACAAGCGCATCGTTAAAAACTTTTTTTACCCACGAGATGGCTATTCCTCCAATGATTAATCCCACGGCTGTTCCTCCTATAGCAACCCTTATAAATTCCACAACAGCTGAATTTCCGGCTTCTCCACCTGTAACTGCTGTGAGAACTACCATAAAAATCACAATGGCTGTTCCATCATTCAACAGCGACTCTCCTTCAATGAGCGTAGCAAGTTTTTTGCTGGCACCTAATTCCTTAAGAAGTGAAACAACTGCTACCGGGTCTGTAGCACTGATAACTACACCGAAGAGAAGAGCTAATTGCCATCCCCATTCGCTGAAACCCAGGCCTGTTTGTTTAATCCCGATCACCAGGAAAGCTGTTAGGAACAAGGCCACAATAATTCCCGGCACTGCCATTGTAAATGCATTGGCGAATGATTTTCTGAATGTATGCACATCCATAGCAAAGGCTGCTTCAAAGATTAAGGTAGGCAGAAATACATAAAGAATAAGATGCGGATCAATATGGCCGGCCCATCTGATAGATTCCTGTAAGAATGATACGTTAATCTCCGTAAAGCCAAGATCCCACGTGTCAAGGGCCCCCATACGGAAAAGAGCTCCAAGGATTATTCCTATTAAAAGAAGTGTTACTGTATAAGGGAGTGGACTTTTTCTGAAAAAGTGTCTTGTAGCTGCGCCTATTAAAAGTGCGATGATTACAAAAAGAAGCGGGTACATGTTGTTCTGGTGCTCTCCCTCTTCTTCACTGTGGTTGTTTTGCTCGTGAGAATCTGTTTGCTCAATATGTTCTTGTTTGGAATGGTTTTGATTCTCATTATGCTGCTGAGCAAAGTTAAATTTATTCGAAATAAAAATGATTGAAAGAATGATGATGGATAAGGTTATCAGCCTTTTCTTCATAGCGTAACGGATTAATATTCTCGTTTCTAAGATATAAAATAATTTTTAAAAATCCATCAGATGTTTTTTGTCTTCTTTGGAGGGTTGATTTGTTAAAAATACTTTAAAGTTCTTAATATATTGATAATTCAAGAGATAATTACTATAAAGCAGTTTGGGTTTTAAATTATTGAAGAATAAAGTAATAGGTAATAGTTCCTTTTTGGTATGCGGGAGCGCTGGGTTTCCTGTCAAATTTAGCATTTAGTGCAGCTTTTTTGGCAGCTTTAAGTAAATTATCGTTCAGGGTTGTAGAACCTTTTACACCTGCCGTAGCATTTGTAACATTTCCATATTTATCAACGGTAATTTCTACCACTACCTTGCCTTCTTCCTGGTAATTATATTCTGGTTTGGGCAATGATTCCGGGTTTCTGCCTGAAAGGCTGAAATCAATACCACCCATTCCTTTGCTGTTTTTGTCTGAATAATTATCTGAAAAGGGCGACCCTGTTTCTTTTCCCTGGTTTCCTTCTCCCTTTTCCACTCCTTCGCTTTCTCCGTCCTGGTCATTGCTTTTTCCAGGGTAAAGAGCTTTTCGGTTAACTTCTCTTTGTTGTTTTTCCTTTTCTTCCTGGTCTTTTGTTTCTTCTTTTTCAGAAGTGTCTTTATTTTTGGTTTCTACAGGTTCTTTTTCTTTTTGTTGTTCTGTTTTTTCTTTTTTCTGTTCAGTTTTCACGGCAGGAGCTTCTTCAGTATCCTGGGTTATAATTTCTTCTTGTGTTTGTTGTTGTTCGGTTTGTTGTTGCTGAGGTTTGGGCTGGCTTTGTTCCTGGGTGCTTTGTAAATTTTGCCTGAGGGCATTTTCTCCGCTTGCCTGCTCTGTATTTCCAAAATTAATTAGAATTCCTTTTTCAGAGGGCAGGGGTAAAGGGGTAGAGAATTTGAAAAAAAACAAAAAGAGGGCTAATATAGCATGAAAAGCTAAGGTCCCAAGTATGCCTGTTTTATGTTTTTTAAAGAATTCTCCCATACCTTTTTTATTCAGCTGTTGTTGCCAGAATTAATTTCCATTCATTCTTATTGGCTATGTTCATCACTTTAACAATTTCTTTAATGGGTACATTCCTGTCTGCATTTAAAGAAACTGTAGGTTCTTCAATTTCCTTTCTGTTAAACTCTTCTTTTAAAACGTTTTCAATCTCAGAAAATTTTACTTTACTCCCCTGAACATAATATTGAATATCTCTGGTAATAGAGACGGTTGCAACCGGTGAAGCTGAAGTTTGATTTGAGCTTTTAGGGAGTAGTAATTTTAAAGCATTGGGATTGATCAGGGTTGATGTAACCATAAAGAATATGAGAAGCAGGAAGATAATATCAGTCATTCCTGACATGCTAAATGATGAATTAACTTTATTTCTTGGTTTTAAATCCATAGGTTATTTTTTTATTCCACCGGCTCATTGAGTAAATCCATAAATTCTGTAGTATTTGCTTCAAGCTGATATACAACTTTTTCAACTTTAGAAACCAATACGTTGTATGCTAAGTAAGAAATAATACCGACCATAAGTCCTGCTACTGTTGTAACCATTGCTGTATAGATACCACTTGAGAGAAGCGTAATGTCAATGTTGTTTCCAGCATTTGCCATGTCGTAGAAAGCCCTTATCATTCCCATAACTGTTCCCAGGAAACCAATCATAGGCGCTGCTCCCGCTGCAGTTGCCAGTGTTGGAAGTCCTTTTTCAAGTTTTGAAATTTCCAGTTTTCCCACATTTTCAATAGCAGTGGTAATGTCATTCAGCGGGCGTCCTATTCGCTGTATTCCTTTATCAATCATTCGGGCCACAGGGCTGTCAATTGATTGACATAATGCCTGGGCAGATTCGATTTTATCATCATGAATATAATCTTTTATTTTATTCATAAAGTTCAGGTCTGTTTTAGAGGCTTTTGAGATTGCCACATATCTTTCGAAAAATATGTAGATTGCCAGAATTGATAAAATAATTATTGGCAACATAATCCAGCCTCCTTTCAGGGCTAGTTCCCAAAAAGATAATGTTACCTGTCCTTGTTCCGCATTTTGTGCAGCTGTTGTGAGAGTATCCTGTGGGACTGTTTGTGCAAAAGTGAGAAAATCCATATTTACAATTTTTTGTTACAAAAATAAAAAACTATTCTTTCTTGTTCTTATTTTTTTCTTTAGATGAATTTTTAATAAGCTCTTTAAATGAATTAAATTCCTGTCTGTAAAATAATCCGGCACCCTGAATATATCTTGTTTCTTCGTAAATTAACCTGTCGCTGCTCCTGTTAAAGAATTTCAACCTGACTTTGCCGTTTTTTGTTAATTTCCAGTCTACCCTGAAATCACCCACAAATTCGCTGGTCCTGGCATATTTTCCACCTGTTCCAACATTTCCGTTTATAATTAGCCTGTCATTCAGTAATTGGGTGGAAAGAGCTACTTCCACCTGGTCTTTTGATATTTCATCTCCTGGTTTATAGTTGACACCAATATCCCAGTTGTTTGAGATTTGCGAAAGCCAGTGACTTAGCTGGTTTGATAGCAGCTCACTTGTAGAAAAAGCCAGTCCTGCAGAACCAATATCATACTGTTCTGATTGCTCTGCCATATATTGTTGAGCCGGCATAAAAGAATTTAATACCAGTAGTGATAGAAATTGTTTGTTTAGTTCCTGTTTTGAGCTGATGGCGCCCCTGACCCTTGCTCTTGTGCTTTCATCGGCTGTAGGCAGTGCAATGTCAAAATTAATCTGTGGATTTACAAGTTTGTTGGTTAATTGAATTCTACATTCTACAGGAATTCTTTTGTTGTAATATTCAGTAGTGTCAAGGAATAATTCACTCAGAGAGGTTCTCAGGTTATAAACAGCAGTAACATTGATATCCGCGCTTTGAGGTTTGCCATTCCATATAATCTGGCTGCCTTCCTGGATTTCGAACTTTTTGTTTATTACATTTTTAAGAGAAAACATGTAATCTCCGTCTTCAATCGTGTATTCCCCAAATATTCTAAAATCACCATCTTTATTAATGCCCATATTGATGTTTCCTCTTCCACGTGCTTTAATCATATCTCCAAGCTCCGGGTTAAAAATCAGCCTTGTCTCTGCCATGGGAGTGATGTTTAAATCAAAATTCATATCAATTCCAGAGAGATCAAGCTTATATTGTTCTTTTTCCTCTGCCTTTTTGTCCTCTTTAATATTGCTTTCAAATTTGATGAATTTTGATTTTTCAGTTTGTGAATTGCCACCCAGTGGAAGGTTAATTACAGTATTTTCTTCTGTTGTAACGGAAGCATCAATATTGAGAACGTTTGTCTCTGATTTGTCTTGAATTTTTAGGAATCCAGTTGAATAGGCTTCTCCGTAAAATGTAGAATTATCAATTCCTGTTGTATTTAAACTTTTTAATTTGTTGGCATTTATATTAAAATCATAAGTTAGGTTTCTGAATTTATTAAATGATAATCTTCCATCTATCATAGCAAAATTACCATCTGTATCAGAAACTTTTACTTCGTTAAAAATCAGGTTGTTGTTGCTTATATTTAATGAGTTTGTAAAGTTATAACGTGTATTTAGGTAGTCAATGGTAAATCCTGTTTTCTGAGCCGCAATTTTGCCATTCAATATTGGATTAGCAGTTGTTCCTGTTAATTTAAGAAAGCCACTCAGATTACCTTTTATGTTGTTAAAAGTTTTTTTAACAAATGGATTTAGCAGATCCAGCTTCAGCTTATCAAGCAATATGTCAAAAGCCAGGGTTTTATTAGAGGGTTTATATTCTCCTTCTATATCAAGAGTTTTTAATCTGCCTCTTTTGCTTTCAATATCAAGTTTTATGTTTTTTTTGAAATTATTCCATTTACTATAGATTGAAGTATTCCCGATAATTTGGTTGTTTAGTTTTAAACTATCTATTAAAAGGTTAGATTTAAAAGTAGGTTTGTCATAAAGATTAGCTAATTGTGCTTCACCATTAATATTCCCGTTAATGTTCAATTTATTTGCAGGTAATAAAACGTTTGCATATCCAAGGTTAATATCAGCAAAGTTCAGATGAAGAGTGTCTTCGGGATTTTTACTTATTTTACCTTCTATTTCCATTAATTGCGATTCATGATACAATTTAAAATTGTGGAAGAATATACTTGAGCTATCTATTGTAATTCTGTTTTGTGAAAATTTCCAGTCTTTTTCATCCAGTGTAATTTTCCCCGGTAAAAGAAAAATATTAGATCTGATATTTTGTTTCTTTGTCTTTTCCAGTTTGAGTAAAGCGATAATTTCTCCTTTATTGCTTTTTTTAGTTATGTCGTCCCAGTTAATAAGTAGTTTTGATTTATTATTCCCGGAAAGCGATTGTAGCGAGAAATTATTTAAATAACTAGTGTTTCCCGAGGATTTAGTTTTAATATTTTTGAAATTCATGGTCAGCGAAAATATGCTGTCCTGAGACTGGCTGTGAAGATCGATATTATTTATATTGTATTTTTTATACCTGAGAGATTTCGATTGAGCCTGGAGGCTAAAATCTTCTTTATTTCCGTTGTATTTTAATTTTATTTTTGAGTTTTTTCCAATTGAAAGTGAAGGGAAGAAAACCTTTGTAATATTTTTTGTGTTTGTAAAATCTATGTTTAAATCAAAATGGTTTTTAACTTTTACTTTAGAGGTATCTGTTGATTTCTTCACAAATACAGGCATGTATGAATAAAACAAATTTTTAACAGATTGATATACGCTTGTGGATCGATATTTTCCTATTAGTGAAGCATTAATGTAGTCTGAATTAATAAAAATTTTGTGTGTATCCTTTTGTTGTGACGCATTTATTTCAAAATTATCAAAAGCCAGGTCTTTATTCTTACTTGTTATTTTGCCTTTGCTTATATTGATAACCCCACTGGCATTGTCAAGACTGTTTCCTGTGAAGTTAGACATCAGATTAAATGATAACCTGGCAGTTGTGTCATTTTCTACAAAATTTAAGGGTTGCAATTTGGCTTTGTAAAGTTTTGCACTAAAGTCAAAAACAGGAATATCCTTTGAGAAATCAATACCACCATGGAAAGTAAATTCTATATTCGGGTCTTCAATAGAAAGGACACCATCATATTTGTTGTTGGTTAATAATCCGTCGAGTTTAATATGCTGGTAGTTGTAATTATTTATTTCCAGTTTTTTTATTGTTCCGTCTGTGTATGTTTTAAAAGTTTTGTCCTTATATGCTGTCCCTTTAATTTGCATGTCCATGCTTAAATTTCCAATGTTTTCCTGATTATTAAGCAGTCCACCAATATCAAAGTTTTTTGTTTCTAATTTTCCATTAATACTTAGGCCTTCATTTTTTTTAGGTTTAATCAGAACATCGGTTGAGACTTCTCCCAGGTTGCTTTTAAGGGATCCGTAAGCCACGAAGTCATCAATAAAACCGGTAAAGTTTCCGTTATAAGTAATTAAACCCAGGCTGTTTAAATTTTCTGGGAGTTTTATGTTCTGATTTCTTTGAGTAAAGTAATTAACAATTTGAATATCACGGGGGATGGTTCTGAATTTATCTATATCCACGTATAGAAAGGTTTGGTTTATGTCTGGCAATCCGTCAATACTGAAATCTGTATGTAACTCGGTTGTTTTCCCCATTGCCAGGTAGATATTATCTCCTTTTATGTTGTTTATCCTTCCGTTAAGATTTCCTGAGAACACAATATTTTGATTAGGAATATTCTGAAAAGGCTTTGCAAAGTAGGCAAGATCATGAAAGCCTATATTAGAATGTTTTATACCCAGATCGAGGTTGACTTTGCTGGCAAATTTTTTCAGGTTTGCATAGCCTCTGTGTTTAATAATCAGTGAGTCTGCATCCAGGTATGAATGTTTGGTTCTGAGAGAAACACCATTTAATTTCATTTTTTCAGGGCCTATGAACATCCTTGAGGACAGGTCTATTACGTGTAAACCACTCTTATCTTTAAATGATAAGTGATTTATATAAAAGTTAACTTTTCCACTGTCTGACTCAAAATTGTTGACAGAAATATTAAAATCATTCAGGTTTAAATGATTCATATCTATTTTGTTCTTTTCCTGTCTTGGTTTGTTTGTTTCATAGTGGAATTCAGAATTAATTATATCAAAGTCTCTACATTTTATGTGCATCCGGGGTTTGGTAGTATCCTTTCTTTTTAATGCATCGATCAGAAATTTTATATTGATGTGTTCTGAGGTATCATTGAAGAGCTGTATATCTGCACTGTCCATTTTCAATCTTTTGAAGTACAGTTCCCGGTCATTCAGATCGAGTTTTTTTAGATAACCTGTAACTTTTTTTGATCTGACTAATTGTTCACCCCGCTTATCCTCTATATACACGTCATGGAGAATGATTTTGTTGAAAAAGCTATAGTTAACGGATTCAATTTTAAATTTGGCATTTAAACTATTGGAGAATTTTTTTGTTAAAACATCTACCATGTAATTCTGTACTCTTGGTACTTTACCTATAAAATAGGCGGATATTAGTAACAGAAAAATTACCAGCAGAAAACCAAGTAGTATTTTGAATATTTTTTTAATAGTTTTGCCTGATTTATTGATTTTTCAACTATAACGCAAAGAAACAAAAAATAGTTTTAAATTAGATCATAAACTGTGCCATTAAATGAGTATAATTATTTTAGGAATAGAGTCATCCTGCGATGACACATCAGCAGCGATAACAAAGGATGATTTGATTCTATCCAATCTTATATCTAATCAAAAGGTCCATAAAAGCTATGGTGGAGTAGTACCAGAGCTGGCCTCAAGAGCTCACCAGCAGAACATTGTCCCGGTAGTTGATCAGGCCATAGAAAAAGCCGGAATTAAAAAGTCCGATATTGATGCTGTGGCATTTACCCAGGGTCCGGGGTTGCTGGGCTCATTAATGGTTGGTTCTTCATTTGCAAAAGCTTTTTCCCTGGCAAGAAATATTCCATTAATAGGAGTTAATCATCTACAGGCTCATATATTGGCTCATTTTATTAAAAAAAAGGAAGACCCGTATAAACCAATGCCGGAGTTCCCTTTTTTATGCCTTTTAATAAGTGGTGGACATACCCAGTTAGTGGTTGTAAGAGATTATCTTGAAATGGAAGTGATTGGTGCCACGATAGATGATGCTGCGGGAGAAGCATTTGACAAGTGTGGGAAAGTAATGGGACTACCCTACCCGGCAGGACCATCGATTGATAAAGAAAGCAAAAAAGGAAATCATAATGCTTATTCTTTTACCAAACCAAAAATAAAAAATTTAGATTATAGCTTCAGTGGTTTGAAAACAGCATTTTTGTATTTTATAAGAGACAAATTAAAAGAGGATCCAAATTTTATCTCGGATAATTTTTCTGATTTGTGCGCTTCCATACAGTATACAATTATCGATATTCTTATGGATAAATTAGTTCTGGCAGCAAAAAAAACAGGAATTAAAGATATCGCCGTTGCTGGAGGTGTTTCTGCCAATTCTCAGCTGAAAAAACAACTACATGAATTAGCCGGGAAACATGACTGGAATGTTTTTATTCCTGAATTTTCTTACACAATGGATAATGCAGCAATGATCTCTATTACAGGATACTACAAATACAAGAAAAAACAATTTTCTTCTCAGGATGTAATACCCAAGGCCAGAATGAATCTTCATACAGATTAATTTTTACTAATGTTCAAAAACATATTCTGTTCTGGTAAACACTAACAAATGTCATGTGTTATTTTTATAACAACAACTATATTTGTAACAAATTTGCAGAATATATAAGAAAAGGAGGAAAATATGAAATCCAAATCAGTATTAGTCGGAGGTTATCAATCTATAGTAGACAATGGAAGAAACCACTCAATAGTTTTAGACTTGCCCAAACATCAGGAAGGATCTGACATAGGAGCAACAGCACTCGAACTTTCAGTTATGAGTTTTGCCGGTTGTATATCAACTATTTTTAAGGTGGTTGCAGAAAAGATGCGGATTAATGTGGAGAAACTTGAAATAGAATCAGAGGCAGAAAAAGGAAAAGAAACAATTGAAAAAGTTACATTCAATGTGAAAGTAAAATCGGATGCATCTGAAGATAAACTTGAGAAATGCCTTGAAACTACTTGCAATACTTGCCCTGTGGGAGTTTTATTCAAGAATGCCGGTGTTAAAATAGAAAGAAATTTAATTAAATTATAAATCTTTAGGGTACCTCTTTATTGTAATATAGGAGCCTTGTTGTTAGTTTTAACAGCAGGGCTTTTTCTTTTCAAAGGATTTAATTTTATCTGCTAAAATTCTATCTTTGCGGAGACAAAAAATGAAATAATACTATGGCAAAAGTAAAACCATCAATACCAAAAGGCACACGTGATTTTCCACCGGATATAATGATCAGGAGGAATTTTATTTTTAATATTATTCAAAGAACATTTCAGAAATATACTTTCCTTCCGCTCGAAACACCCTCAATGGAAAATCTTTCTACCCTAACAGGAAAGTACGGAGAAGAGGGTGACCAGTTGTTGTTTCGTATTCTGGAATCAGGAGATTTTTTAGGTGAAGACGGGAAAAAAATAATTGAATCAGGAGCAAGAGATTCTGAAAGTCTTAGTGCTAGTCTGAGAAATCATATTGCCCGCAAAGGACTCCGGTATGACCTTACAGTACCTTTTGCACGATTTGTGGTTCAGCATAGGAATGAAATAACCTTTCCCTTTAAAAGGTACCAGATACAACCAGTATGGAGAGCTGATAAGCCACAGAAAGGAAGGTACCGTGAGTTTTATCAATGTGATGGTGATGTGATTGGCAGCAAGTCACTGCTTAATGAAGTAGAACTTATCCAGATAATGGATGAAGTTTTTTCAAAACTCAACCTTGATGTTACCATTAAGATTAACAACAGAAAAATTTTAAAAGGACTTGCAGAATATATAGGTCAGGAAGATAAATTTACAGATCTTACAGTTGCAATCGATAAACTTGATAAAACAGGAACTGAGAAAGTCCTTGAAGAACTCAAAAAACGAGGGATTTCCAAGGACTCCTGTGAGAAAGTAAAACCTTTTCTGGAACTTTCTACAAACAAGGACGATAATCTTTCTTATCTGGATCAAATTATGAATGATTCAGAAGAAGGTCTGAAAGGACTTGAGGAAATAAGAGAAATGTTTTATTATCTGGATATAGTCAGTCTGAATAATAAATTAGAATTTGATCCTAAACTTGCACGCGGGCTTGATTATTATACAGGAACCATTTTTGAGGTTAAGTCAAATGAAATGAAGATTGGAAGTATTTGCGGAGGAGGTCGTTATGATGATCTGACCGGTGTGTTTGGTTTGAATGACGTATCCGGAGTGGGGATTTCCTTTGGTGCTGAAAGAATATACGACGTGATGAACAAAATGGATAAATTTTCTACTCAAATGGAGGAAAATGCCAGAATTTTGTTCGTCAATTTTGGAAAAGAGGAAGCGAAATATTCTTATCAGATTGTTCAGAGGTTGAGAAATCAGGGAATTCTGGCCGAACTTTTTCCTGATTCTGTAAAAATGAAAAAGCAATTTGCTTATGCAGATCAGAGAAAAATTCCTTATGTAGCTATTATTGGAGAAAATGAGATGAAAAATAGTACCATCACCTTAAAGAATATGTCATCTGGTGAACAAAAGGAGTTGAACACAGAAGACCTGATAAAAGAGTTGAGTTCTTTTTAAAATAATTGAAATTTAATAAGATGAAACAAGCAAAATATAACAATCGACCTGTGAAAATGGTAGGGAGTGATATTCGATTCCCATGAGCTTTTTTTTTATTAATTTATCTTATTGTTTAATATAAAAAAAGCTCATTATGGGTAAAATACATTATATATCTAATAAAAAACTGACATTTAAGCAAATCGATGATATTCTCAATAAAGACTATACTTTACAGCTCTCTGAGGATGCAAAACAACGAATAGAAAAATGCCGTAACTACCTGTATAATAAACTAAAAAATTCTGACAAACCAATCTATGGAATTAACACAGGTTTTGGCTCTCTCTACAATCGGTCTATTTCAAAGGATGACCTCGAAACTTTACAGAATAATCTTGTAAAGTCTCATGCATCAGGAACCGGAGAAGAAATACCATTAGAAATTGTGCGTCTGATGTTGCTCCTTAAGATACAGGCGCTTTCATATGGGAATTCAGGGGTGCAGTTAACAACTGTACAACGTTTGATAGAATTTTTCAATCATAATATTATTCCTGTTGTTTATGAATATGGCTCTCTGGGAGCCTCTGGCGATCTGGCCCCTCTTGCACACATGAGTCTTCCTTTAATTGGTTTGGGTGAGGTTAACTACAAAGGGAAGAAAAAAGAAACCTCCGAATTATACAATGAATTAGGTTGGGAACCTATTAGGCTGGCTTCAAAAGAAGGTCTTGCTCTGCTAAACGGAACTCAGTTTATGAGTGCATTTGGTACTTATTGCATCATGAAGGCAAAAAAAGTATCTAGGTTTGCTGATTTTGCAGGAGCTTTATCATTAGATGTCTATGATGGAAGAATAGAGCCTTTTCATGATTCTGTTCATCAGATAAGGAATCATAAAGGTCAGATTGAAACTGCCAGATTTTTCAGAGAATTATTAAAAGACTCGGAACTTATAGTTCAACATAAAGTTCATGTTCAGGATCCTTATTCTTTTAGGTGTATCCCGCAGGTTCATGGAGCTACCAGGGATACAGTCGATTACGTGAGTGAAGTGATCTTTAATGAAATTAATGCAGTAACTGATAATCCAACAATTTTTCCTGAAGAAGACCTGATTATTTCAGCCGGCAATTTTCATGGACAACCTCTTGCTCTGGCAATGGATCATTTGGCTATTAGCCTTGCAGAGCTTGGGAACATTTCAGAAAGAAGAATTTATAAATTAATTGACGGACAAAGAGGTTTGCCTTCATACCTGGTTGCAACCCCAGGGTTGAATTCAGGCTTTATGATTCCACAGTATACAGCAGCTTCTCTGGTAAGTGCCAACAAACAACTGGCAACTCCAGCTTCGGTAGATTCAATAGAGAGTTCCCAGGGTCAGGAAGATCACGTTAGCATGGGAGCAAATGCGGCAACTAAATTATACAGGGTATTAAATAATCTGGAGCGTATTCTTGCAATAGAATGGCTTAATGCGTCGCAAGCTCTTGAATTTAGGAGACCTAAAAAGACTTCTTCTACTCTTGAGAAACTCGTTGAAAAATTCAGAAAAGAAGTGCCCTTTATTGAAGAAGATTCAGTCATGTATGAACATATAGAAAAATCGCTAAATTTTATTCAGAATCTTAACTTTGAAATTGAATAAAGGATTGGTCACAAGTATTTAGCGAGGGTTTGATGTATGCATAAAATAAAGTGCAGGTATTCAGGTAGCCCAGGCCTTTAGGGCTTGGGTTATTTATAAGAAAATCTTGTTCATTAGAGTCTGTTAATCCTCAACCTTAAAACTGGAGTTTTTGAATATCAACTAATTAAAATATTTTTTGTTAATTCGAATACAGTTTAGTTAATTAAAGAGGTACCTTGTAAAAGGCACCTCTTTTCAGGATTAGTTTTTGGGTAGCGAGTTTTTAATATTTGAAATGCCGTTTTTGATCCCGTTTTTAATTCCATTTAGCGTTTTAAGCGGAATGTCGATTAAATTATTACCGTTCTTTTTTGAATTGTGGAGATAAATCTCATCAATAACATCCTGGTATTTATCATGAATCACCCTTCTTTTCAGTTTTTGGGTAGGAGAGAGTTCTCCTGTTTGTGAACTCCATTCCTCACAAACAAGGCGGAACCTTTTTATTTTTTCTGTTTCGCCAAGTTCCTGGTTAAATTTATTAATTTCCTTCTGATACCTCGCTATCACAACGGGATGATTAACAAGTTCATTATTATCTCTATATTGTACTCTGTGAATAGAACACCAGTCATGTAAAAATTCAAAATTAGGAGAAATCAGGGCGCTTGCAAATTTTTCGTTTTCACCTATTATCATTACCTGTTCTATGAAAAAAGATTCTTTGAGCTTATTTTCAATAACCTGTGGAGCAATGTATTTTCCTCCTGAAGTCTTGAACATTTCTTTTTTACGGTCGGTAATAGTGAGGAAACCATCTTTGTCCAGATTCCCAATATCTCCTGTGTAGAACCAACCATCCTCATCAATGGCTTCTTTTGTAATTTTAGGTTCTTTGTAATAACCCAGCATTAAATTAGGACCTTTGCAAAGAATTTCTCCTGTATTATCAATTTTTACTTTTACATTTTCAAGTACCGGACCTACCGTTCCCAGCCTTGCATTAAGCGGGTCGAAAAAATTAACTGCTATAACAGGAGAGGTTTCTGTAAGACCATATCCTTCAATAATTGGAATACCTGCTGCCCAGAAAACTTTTCCTATTCTTTGCTGCAAAGCAGCTCCACCACTAACAATTACATTAATGTTGTTTCCAAGACTTTCTTTCCACTTGTTGAAGATGAGTTTGCGTGCTATTTTTAATTTAAAGTTATAGAATGGGCGATAGTTTTTTTCCAGTTTGAATTTTAATCCCAGGTTTACTGCCCAGAAAAATATTACTTTTTTGATGTATGGCAGGTTCTTGCCTTTGCTTAATATTTTATCGTATACCTTCTCTAATAGACGAGGTACTGTATTAAAAATATGTGGCTTAACCTCTTTGAGGTCATTTGCTATTGATGCAAGGCTTTCTGAATAATAAATACTAATGCCTTTGTATTGAAAATGATAGTTCATCATTCTTTCATATACGTGGCAGAGGGGTAAGAAACTAAGTGCCCTGTAGTCTTTTCCTAGTTTATGTGCTTTTGAGGTACTTATGAAATTGGAGACAAGATTCTTGTGAGAAAGCATTACCCCTTTTTGACTTCCTGTTGTTCCTGATGTGTAGATCAGTGTTACAAGGTCTTCCGGTTTAATACTGCTTTTGATCTCTTCAAGCCGGTCTTTAAATTTGTCTTCTTTCCTTTTACCTTCCTCTAAAATTTTAATCCAGTTATCAATTCCTTTAATCCTGTTGAAAGAATAAATACTTTTAATTTTTTTAATCTTATCAGCAACTGGTTTGATTTTTTTCAGAATATTCTGGCTGCTGACGATTATTGCTTTGACCTCAGAATGTTTCAGAATATATTTATAATCACTCTCACTAATAGTAGGGTAAATTGGAACATGAACAATTCCTGCCATTGCCATCCCCAGGTCTGCAAAGTTCCACTCCGGTCTGTTATTACTGATTGTCGCTATTTTATCTCCTTTTTTGAATCCCAGACTAAGAAGGCCATAGCTAAAATAATGGGCATATTTTATGTATTCATTCGTGCTGTACCTAACCCATTTTCCATTTTGTTTCCCTGCCAGCGCATCATCTTTCTGATAATGGTTTTTGTATCTTTCCAGTAGATCAAATGTTCTTGTAACCTCCATGACAAATTAATACCAAGTGATTAGAATAACAAATATATTATTTTTTTTTACATTTATTTAATTTATGCCTTACGTTAAAAAACAATTGTAATTTTATCCTGTTATCAATAAATTGAAAACACAAAAACATAAAACCATAAAACTATGAAGAAATGTATTCTCCTGATTATCCTTTTGAGCCTGACACAATTATTAACAGCTCAAAAGACGGCTTATAAAATATTTAATGCAGAAGGGAACGAAGTTACTTATGAGAATGTAACTAAGGATATTCTTACCTCAGATGTTGTTTTTTTTGGAGAATTGCACAACAATCCAATTGCTCACTGGCTTGAATTTTCGATACTAAAAGATTTGTATTCTCAGACCAGCAAAAAAGTAAAAGCCGGATTTGAAATGTTTGAGGCTGATGATCAGATTATTATTGATGAGTATCTTGATGGGAAAATTAAACACAAGCATTTTAAAAAAGAAGCAAAGATCTGGCCTAATTATAATACTGATTATAGGCCCCTGGTTGAATATGCTTTTAATAATAATATTGAAGTGATAGCAACGAATATCCCCAGGAGATATGCTAGTATGGTTGCCAGGGATGGTTTTGAGAGTCTTAAGAAATTGTCTGATGAGGCAAAGAATTACATTGCACCTTTGCCAATTGATTATGATTCAAGTCTTCCGGGGTATAGGAAAATGCTTAAGATGTCGGAAATGCATGGAATGAAAAGCAATAAAAATCTTCCCAAAGCACAGGCTATAAAAGATGCAACAATGGGTTGGTTTATAAATGAAAACCAGGAGAATGGAGATTTGATAATCCATTTCAATGGTACCTATCATACAAACAATAAAGAGGGAATTGTCTGGTATCTGAAAAAGTATTCTGATGAGGATTTAAATATAATCACTATAGCTACTGCTGAACAGGAGTCTATCCAGAAACTAAATGAAAAGAATAAACAATTGGCTGACTATATTATTGTGATTCCTGAAAATATGACAAAAACCTATTAGGATGTATTGTTCCCAATAGGTTTTTGGATTCTACTGAATTTTTTCAAGAATCATTTCTTTGCCCTTGTTCAGGGCTTTGTCAAGATTTGCGGGTTCTTTACCGCCAGCAGTGGCAAAGAAGGGTTGTCCTCCTCCACCTCCTTTAATTTCTTTGGCTGCTTCTTTGATGATGTTTCCGGCGTGTAAGTCATTTTCTTTAACCAGGTTTTCAGATATCATCAGGGATAAGTTTGCTTTTCCCTTGACATTAGCACCCACCAGCAAAATGAGGTTGTCTATCTCGTTTTTCAGTTGAAATGCCATATCCTTTATAGCTCCGGCATCGTCCAGGTCAACAATGGCAGTTATAAGGTTTTTACCATTTATGTCTTTCTTTTTATTTTTCAAATCATTTTTGATATTCTTGAGAATGTCCTGTGTCATGTTTTCTGTTTTCTTGGACAGGTCTGCATTCTGGTCAATTATTTTTTTAACACTTTCTGTTACATTGTTGGGATTACTCAACAGAGTTTTTACTTCCTCAATCGTTTTAATGTTTTTTCGGAAATATTCTTCAGCTTTATCAGCTGTAACAGCCTCTATTCTCCTGATACCAGCAGAAATGGCCGATTCTGAAATGATCTTAAAAATTCCTATTTGTCCGGTAGCGTCAACGTGCGTTCCTCCGCATAGTTCAATGGAGTCATCAAACTTAATAACCCTTACCACTTCACCGTATTTTTCTCCGAACAATGCAGTAGCGCCCATTTCTTTTGCTTTTTTCATGGGTATTTCCCTTTTCTCCTCAAGAGTTATATTGCGTCTGATATAATAATTAACCATTCTTTCGATTTCATCAATCTCTTTTTCAGTGAGTTTTTGAAAATGAGAGAAATCAAACCTTAAATAGTCAGGATGCACCAAAGACCCTTTTTGTTCTACATGATCGCCTACTACTTTTCTTAGTGCATGATGAAGCAGGTGTGTAGCTGTATGGTTATTGGCAGTTTTTTTTCGTTTTTGAGAACTTACTGTAGCTTTGAATTTAGCAGTCAGGTCTGAAGGGAGTTTTTCTGCATAATGAACAATCAGGTTGTTTTCTTTTTTGGTATCAATGATGTTTATTTTTTCATTTTTGCTTTCAATATATCCTTTATCACCTACTTGTCCGCCTGATTCAGGATAAAAAGGTGTAAAGTTAAACACAAGCTGGTAAAGTTCCTTTTTCTTTGTTTTTACTTTTCTGTATTGTGTGATTTGAATTTCAGTTTCCAGGTAATCATAACCAATAAACTCTTCTTTGTCGTCAGAAGAAAGAACTACCCAGTCATCTGTTTCTATTTTAGTAGCTTGCCTTGATCTGCTTTTCTGAGCCTCCAGCTCTTTATTGAATTCTTTTCTGTTGACAACCAGGTCGTTTTCTTTCAGGATTAATTCTGTTAGGTCTAGAGGGAAACCGTAGGTATCATATAGTTCGAATGCTGTTTTACCATCCACTACTTTGTAGTTGTTTTCTTTTGTTCTTTTAATAACCCGGTTAAGGAGTTTGATTCCATTTTCCAGTGTTTTAAGGAATGCATTTTCTTCTTCTTTGATTACTTTTTCAATAAGTTCTTGTTGTTCATCTAGTTCCGGATAAGCATCTCCCATTATTTTTATCAACGTTGGGACAAGTTTGTAAATCATGGCTTCCTTTTGCCCCAGGTAGGTATAGCCATATCTTACAGCGCGCCTGAGAATCCTTCTGATAACATAGCCTGCTTTTGTGTTGGATGGCAGCTGTCCATCTGCAATTGAAAAAGAGATGGCACGCAGATGGTCAGCAACAACACGCATTGCTACATCAGTTTTGTCATTTTTTCCGTATTTTTCGCCCGATATTTCCGAGATTTTAGAAATAATTGGCTGGAAAAGATCCGTATCATAGCTGGAAGATTTGTTTTGCATTACCATGCATAACCTTTCAAATCCCATACCTGTATCTACGTGTTTTGCAGGGAGGGTTTCCAGCTCACCATTGGCTCTTCTGTTAAATTGAATAAAAACCAGGTTCCATATTTCCATAACAAACGGGTGGTCCTGGTTAACCAGTTTGGCGCCATCTTTCTTTTTTCTTTCCTGGTCATCCCTAAGGTCAATATGTATTTCTGAGCAGGGTCCACAAGGCCCTGTTTCTCCCATTTCCCAGAAGTTGTCTTTTTTATTTCCTTCCAGAATCCTGTTTTCGGGTAATAATGTATTCCAGTATTTATATGCTTCAGAATCCTTTTCGATATTATCTTCCCTGTCGCCTTCAAAGATCGTGGCATAAAGACGGTCTTCTGAAATCTTAAGTGTATTTGTCAGGTATTCCCAGGCCCATTCAATAGCTTCTTTTTTAAAATAATCACCAAATGACCAGTTCCCTAGCATTTCAAACATTGTATGATGATATGTGTCATGTCCAACTTCTTCCAGATCGTTGTGTTTTCCCGAAACCCTCATGCATTTTTGTGAATCTGCTATCCTGTTATTTTTCGGTTTAGCGTTACCGAGAAACATATCTTTGAACTGGTTCATCCCAGCATTAATAAACATGAGGGTGGGATCGTCTTTAACCACCATGGGCGCTGATTTTACGATGCTATGTTTTTTTGTTTTGAAAAAATTAAGAAATGACTGTCGAATTTCTTTTGAATTCATAAATCGTTATTTTAAAATTTTTTAGATATTGTCAATTAATATTCTTTTTAAAGATTTTTTTTGATAAATATTTTGTAAAAATAAATAAATCCATTAGATTTGTTGACAAACATGAATGTTTTATATCTTTATTCCGGTTTAAAATATAATTATGGCAAAAATACAATATAGGTTTGATCCGACAGATCTGACTTACAAAAGAATAAAAAAATCATCTAAAAAGAAATTTCTTCGAATATTTGGATATATTGTTTTTCTATTTACTGTAGGATATATTTTTACCAATATTTTTACTTCCTATTACCAAACTCCCGAAGAGAAAGAACTTATAAGAAAAAACCAGGAGCTCAAAGCAAAATATCAGTTGTTGCAGAGTAGCATTGCAGAAGTAGATCATAAACTGGAGGCTATTGAACAACGTGATGATTATTTATACCGCCCAATTTTTGAACTTGACCCAATTTCCAGTTCGATTAGAGAAGCAGGTACCGGAGGTGTAAGTCAGTATGATAATCTGAAAAAAATAGGCAACTCTGAAGTTATTGTAAATACAGCTCAGGAGCTTGATCAGGTGAGCAAAAAGCTCTATATTCAGTCTAAATCTTTTGATTCGGTTACCAAACTTGCCAAAAATAAAGAGAAAATGCTTGCCTGTATCCCTGCAATTCAGCCAATTTCACTGAATGATTTCAGAAGAATCAGTGATTATTATGGTTCAAGAAGAGATCCATTCAATGGGAAAATCCGGATGCATTACGGAATGGATTTTACAGGCCCTATTGGAACAGATATTTATGCCACTGGTGATGGAAAAGTGATCAGAGCTAGTTATAACCCTTATGGTTATGGGAATGAGGTAATAATAGATCATGGATTTGGTTATAAAACTGTTTATGCACACCTGAAAAAGATTACTGTAAAGAAAGGTCAGAAGGTAAAAAGAGGAGATGTAATTGGTAAATTAGGAAATACAGGTAGATCAACAGGTCCTCATCTTCATTATGAAGTTCGGCGACATAACCGACCTGTCGATCCGATCAAATACTATTTTAATGATATTTCCGCAGAAGAATATGACAAGATGATTGCTGTTTCATCAAGAAACAGACGTCCAATGGATTAATTTCATTTATTAGATGGCGAAATATAAGTATAAATATAATCCCCGTAAGGTAAGGTATGAAAAGGTGAAGCTTACGTGGAAGGACAGAATTCTGCGTTTTTTTACTTACTTTCTTGCCACTTTTGTTATTGCTGTAGTTTTTATGTTCGTTTATAGTGCTTTTTTTGATACACCTAAAGAAAGGGAACTAAAACGGCAGAATAAACAACTTAAGCTTCAGTATGAGATAATGAATAAGCGTTTTAACCTTGTGGAAAAAACACTTGAGGATATTCAGAGAAGAGATAATAATCTGTATCGGGTTATATTTGAAGCAGATCCTATCCCTTCCTCAGTTCGCGAAGCCGGTTTTGGAGGAAACGAACGTTATGAAAATCTTAAGGGATATAAAAATTCTGAGCTTGTTGTCAAATCTCATAAAAGACTGGATCAACTTTCAAAAAAGTTATATATTCAGTCAAGATCCTTTGATGAGATAAAGAATATGGTTGAAAATAAAGAGGAGATGGTTGCATCAATTCCTGCTGTTATGCCCATTTCAAATAAGGATCTGAAAAGAACAGCTTCCGGTTATGGATGGAGAATTCATCCGATATATAAGATAAAAAAATTCCATGAAGGAATGGATTTTACAGCACCAAGGGGAACAGAAGTTTATGCTACAGGGGATGGCGTTGTGGTTGAGGTTAGAACAAGGCTTAGAGGATATGGTAAACGCGTCGTTATCGATCATGGTTTTGGATATCGTACACGGTATGCTCATTTGAATAATTTTAATGTTCGTAAAGGACAAAAAGTTAAACGAGGTGATGTAATAGGATATGTTGGTTCAACCGGTTTGTCTGTTGCTCCTCACCTTCATTATGAAGTCGAGAAAGACGGGAAAAAAGTGAATCCCGTACATTATTACTTTAACGATTTGAGTCCAAAAGAATACGAAAGAATGATTTTCATTTCCAGCAACAGCGGGCAATCATTTGATTAAAGACAATAGATGTTTCAATAATGAGATTTTCCATAAGTTACATATTCTTATTTTTTACATTCCTTATTTTTAATTTACAAGCTAGTGCCTTTTTACGCTTTGATAGAATTGAAAATGAGAAGGATACGGTTATACAAAAAGATACTCTCACAATTACAGGTGTTGGAGATATCATGATGGGAACGAATTTTCCATCAGAAAAATATTTACACCCTTCAGGATGTAAGGCTTTTTTTAATGAGGTAGGAGATATTCTGCTAAATGGAGATGTGCTTGTCGGTAATCTCGAAGGTTGTTTATCTGATAATGCCAACCTTGTAAAACGTTGTAAAGATACAACCAAATGCTATGCATTCAGGATGCCCCTGGCGTATGCAAATTGTTTAAAAGAAAAAGGATTTGATTTTCTTAGCATTGCAAATAATCATTCACATGATTTTGGCAGGGAAGGAATTAGCCATACCAAGGGAATATTGGATAGCCTGGGAATTAAATATGCCGGAACACCAAGGAATTCATATTCATTGAAGAAACAAAACGGGAAAGTCATTGGCTTTTGCGCTTTTGCACCTAACAGGGGGACGGTTAGTATTACGGACTATAAAAAAGCGGAAGAAATTGTAAAATACCTGGAAGATACCGCAGATATTGTTGTTGTATCGTTTCATGGAGGTGCTGAAGGTTCCGATTATAGACGTGTCACTAAAGAGACCGAATATTTCTATGGTGAAAACAGGGGAAATGTACATAAATTTGCTCATCATGTTGTCGATGCCGGTGCTGATGTTGTTTTTGGTCATGGACCGCATGTTACCAGGGCTATTGAGCTTTACAATAATCGTTTAATTTGCTATAGCTTGGGGAATTTCATAACCTATGGACGATTTAATTTAAATGGTCCCAACGGAATTGCCCCTGTAATAAAAACTCACCTCTCTGATGACGGAAAATTTTTGTTCGGTGAAATTATCCCCGTGAAGCAATATTATAACGGGAAAGTAGTAATTGACCCTATGAAAAGGGCCATCAAAGAAATTTCAGAATTAACCAGGCTGGATTTTCCGAATGTTGGTATCACAATAACTGAAAATGGTATTATCCGTAAAAAAGAATAAAAAGTAAATGCCTTACAAAGAAAAGAAAGTTGAAAAATTGTATTACAGCATCGGCGAAGTTGCTGATATGTTTGATGTAAACACCTCTCTAATAAGATACTGGGAGAAAGAATTTGATATTATTAAACCAAAGAAGAATAAAAAGGGAAACCGCTATTTTACCCAGGAAGATATCGAGAATTTTCACATAATTTATTACCTGGTAAAGGATCTTGGTATGACCCTTAAAGGAGCCAAGAAAAAACTCCAGGAAAATAAAGAAGGCACATTTTATAATTTTAAAATAGTGGAATCATTGAAAAACATCAGGCAAATGTTGCTGGAGATCCGGGAAGACCTTGATGAATAAACAATTAACCAAATCAACTTGTCAGAAATGTTAGACAAACTGAAAAAATGCAGAACCACAGTCTGTTGTTTTATGTTTGTGTAATTCCATTTCTGTTTTATTGTGTTACAAAAAAGCCGGATAATAATCTTTTAAAAGAATTTTGTCTTATGAAAATCAGAGAGTTTGAAAAACATTTGAATACGCTTTTCCCTTTGGCTCTACAGGAAGAATATGATAATTCCGGTTTGCAGATTGGAGATCCTGAAGAGGAGATAAAAGGCATTTTAATAACTGTTGATGTAACAGAAGAAATTATTGATGAGGCAATTGATAAAAAGGTTAATTTTATTCTCTCTCATCATCCATTGTTTTTCGCGGATATTAAAAAACTTTCAACCGGGACTTATGTGGAAAGAGTTGCACGAAAGGCTATTAAGAATAATATTACCATTTATTCTGCTCATACCAACCTGGATAAACATAAGGAAGGCATTAACGTGAAACTTGCTCAAAAGCTCGGATTGGAAAATATTCAAATTTTAAATCCGGTTAGAAATCAATTGATAAAATTGGCATTCTTTGTTCCTCATGATCATGCAAATGAGGTTCGTAAAGCGGTGTTTGATGCAGGGGCCGGACAAATAGGTGATTATGATCAGTGCAGTTATAATTTAAAGGGGGAAGGCACATTCAGACCTGGAGAAGGAACTGATCCATTTGTTGGAAACAAGGGGGAAATGCATTTTGAAAAGGAGACACGTATTGAAACAATTTTCCCCTCTTACCTCACTCAACTTGTGATAGAAGCACTTTTCAATGCTCATCCTTATGAAGAGGTTGCTTATGATCTTTATCCGCTTCTAAATAGCAATAACGAATCAGGTCTTGGTGCTGTCGGTAAATTTGAAAATCCTGTTTCAGAAACTGACTTTTTAACAAAGTTGAAAGAGACTTTTAACATACCCTGCATAAAACATACTGAAATGCTTAACAAACCTATACAAAAGGTTGCATTGTGCGGGGGAAGCGGAAGCTCTTTGCTGGAAAAGGCAAAATCTGCCGGAGCTGATGTCTTTGTTTCAGCTGATTTCAAATATCATAGATATTTTGATGCTGAAAATTCAATAATGATAGTAGATATAGGGCATTATGAGAGTGAAAATATAGCGAAAAAGATTTTTTATGAATTACTTACAAAAAATTTTCCTAATTTTGCAATCCATTTGTCAGAAGTAAATACGAATCCGATAAATTATTATTAATATGGCAGCTACAAAAAAACAGAAAAAACAAGAAACAGAATACTCCGTTGAAGATAAATTGAAAGCATTATATGAATTACAAACTGTTGATTCTTCCATTGATAATATAAGAAGGCTCAGAGGTGAGCTACCGCTTGAGATACAGGATCTGGAAGATGAAATAGCAGGTTTGGAAACAAGGCTGAAAAATTATGAAGAGGCAATTGAAGAGCTAAATACAAATATCTCGAATAAAAAGAATGAAATAAAAGATGCCCAGGCAAGTATAGATAAATATAAAAAACAGCAGGAAAACGTAAGAAATAACCGCGAATATGAAGCTTTATCAAAGGAAATAGAGTTTCAGACACTGGAGATAGAACTGCGTGAAAAACAAATAAAGGAAAGCAAGGAGCAGATCGATAAGCGGAAAAAAGAGCTTGAGGAAGCTCAGAAAGAGGTGGATGAACGCAAAAGTGACCTGGATGACAAGAAAAAAGAACTCGATTCGATTGTAGAGGAGACAGAAAAAGATGAAGAAAGACTGAAGAAAAAATCCGAGAAAATACAGGAAATTATTGAACCGCGTCTGCTGAATGCTTATAAAAGGATTCGTGATAATGCCAGAAACGGACTGGCGGTAGTAACAGTAGAAAGAGATGCCTGTGGTGGTTGTTTTAACAAAATTCCGCCACAAAGACAATTAGATATTCGCTCAAGAAAAAAGATTATTGTTTGTGAATATTGTGGAAGAATTTTGGTAGATCCGGATATGGCAGAAGAAATTTCAGATAAAGTGAAAAAGAAATAATAAATATTCAATTAAATAAAAAAGCCATTCCCGATTTTCCGGAATGGCTTTTTTTAATAGTATATCTGATTTACTTTACTTTTTTTACCTTGTAATTTACATTAAATTTTCCTTTCATTATGGCGCTTAGTTTCCCTTTCAGCATACGCTTCCTTAGCGGAGAAATTTTATCAGTAAAGAGAATTCCCTCCAGGTGATCATATTCATGTTGGATAATCCGTGCTGCGATTCCGCCATATTCTTCTTCATGATATTCAAAATCCTTATCGTAATAGGCTATTTTTATTTTCTCTGGACGAATAACCGATTCCCTGATATTCGGTATACTCAAACAACCTTCTTCATAGTTTTTATCATCGCCGCCTCTTTCAATTATCTGAGGATTAATGAATGTTTGTCTGAAATCTTTTAGGCTCGGATCATCTTCTTCAAGCGGTGTTCCGTCAATTACAAATAACCTGACAGATTTGCCTACCTGTGGAGCTGCCAGTCCGATTCCATCCGATTTATACATGGTGTCCCACATATCCTGGAGGAATTTCTCCAGCCATTCCTCGTCCTTTTCTATTTCCCGTGCTACCTTTCTTAGCACTGGTGTTCCGTATACATATACTGGTAGTACCATTACTTAAATTGTTTTATGTTGTAAATATGACTGTAATATAATAGTGGCGCTAATTCTGTCAATGTTTTCTTTTTTTTGTCTTTCTCCTTTCTTCATGCCACCATCTATCATAGCTTGTTGTGCCATTTTTGAGGTAAACCTTTCGTCTTCCAGTTGAACCGGAATATCCGGAAATTCTTTTTTAAATTTTTTCAAAAATGGGTTTATATAATTAACTGCTTCTGAAGCTTGATTGTTCATTTTCCTGGGATATCCCACCACAAGTGTATCCACTTTTTCTTTGTTAAAATAATCTTTTAAAAATTCAATCAGATCCTTTGGATGAACTGTTGTGAGTCCATTTGCTATCATTTTCATTGGGTCGCTTACAGCTATACCTACTCTTTTTCTTCCATAATCTATTGCTAAAATTCTTCCCACGTTATATTTATTTAAACAAATTTTAAATTGCAAAATTAAATAAATTCTGTTAATATGAATATGTTATAAAAATGAATTTGTAATTCTTATAACTCTAAAACGTAGAATGTATTTTCCAGAATATTAAAATGAAGAAGATTACCATCCAGGTTGTTTCCTTTTTCGATAATAATTTTCAGGGTTTCGTTGGCCTGAAGGCTTCCGGTTATTAATGGAAGAGTCGGGAAGATACCCTTTTCATTAAGAGGCTCCGGCTGTAAAGGAAACAGGTCTCTCAGGCACTTTTTATTCTTATGGTGAAGAATACTCACCATTCCTTCGTATTCACCTACTGAAGCATATACTAATGTTTTATTCATGGTGGCGCATGTATCATTGATAAGATAACGGATATTGAAGTTATCAGTACAGTCCAGGATAATATCGAAAGATTTTAAAATAGATTGTATATTGCTTTTGTTTAATTCATCATTGTATTTTATTATTTCCGAATTTGGATTTTTACGAAGAATCATTGCTGCTGCTTTTTCCAGTTTGCTTTCTCCGACATCCTCAACATTATAAATTGTTTGCCTTTGCAGATTGTTGTTTTCAATTTTGTCATATTCCACAATCCCAATTTGCCCCACACCGGAAGCTGCCAGTACCGGGAGAGCTCCGGACCCCAATCCGCCTGCTCCAATAACCAGCACACTGGAATTTTTGAGCTTTAACATATCTTCTTCACTCATATCTTCCAGGGAGATCATCTTATTGTACCTCTCTTTTTCTTCCTTTGTTAATTTTTTCATAAATGATTTCTTTTACTTAGGAGTCCTTGCAAAGAAAAGCCTCATCCCAGTTTTTCCACACTGCTTCATAGTTCATTTTTTGAATTGTTTCCCTGATTTCACGTGGAGTTCTTTCATCAGCAACCTCGAATTGTTCTAATTCTTTATGCGGTTTATTATATCCTCCGGGTTCTGTCCTTGATCCTGCACTCATTGTTGTAATTCCAAGGGGAAGGACATGATCCCTGAAATGTGCGCTTTCCCTGGTACTTAGAGCTAACTCAAGATTTTCATCGAAAATCCGATACGCAGTAATAAGTTGAACAAGTTCTTTATCTGATATCTCATAATTGGGCTTATAGCTGCCTTCAAATGGGCGCAATCTTGGAAAAGAAATAGAGTAGTTAGTTTTCCAGTATTTTTTTTGAAGATATTTTACATGAAGCCCGGTGAAAAATGAATCAACACGCCAATCTTCTAATCCAAGCAAAACACCAAGTCCTGCTTTATGGATCTCAGCTTCACCTATTCTGTCTGGTGTCTCAAGCCGGTATTTATAATTTGTTTTTTTCCCTGTGGGATGATACCGCGGATAATTTTTTTCATGGTAAGTTTCCTGGTAAATATAAACCGAATTTAATCCTGATTTTTCCAGTTTTTTATATTCTTTGGTATCTAATGGCTGGACTTCCATAGAGACCAGCGAGAATTTTTCAGAAAGGTTTTCAATTGCTTTCTGCAAATATTCAAATCCTGCCTTTTTAGGATGCTCTCCTGTAACCAACAAGATGTGTTCAAATCCCATTTCTTTGATCTTGTCGGTTTCTTCCTTGATCTCTTTTTCTGAGAGGGTCTTCCGGTTAATTTTATTTCTGTGATTGAAACCGCAATACACGCATCCGTTTGTACATTCATTCGATAAATATAGAGGAATGTAAAGCTGTATTGTTTTCCCGTACCTTTTAAGAGTTAGTTCCCGGCTTATCTGAGCCATCTTTTCAATGTAATTTGAAGCTGCCGGAGACAACAGGGCCATGAAGTCATTCATGTCTCCACTACCTGCATTAACCAGAGCGTTTTCCACATCACCGGGGGTTTTGTTGTAAATTTCTTTCTTTACTTCTTCCCGGGAGTATTCTTTTATTAGGTTATAAAAACTCATATCCTGTATGTTTAATCATTTAAGAATGAGGTAAGTGGGCTTGTGGCATTTGCCTGGTTTGATTTTCTGCCCAGTTTGGCTTTCATGGCCATTCTTCCTGCCTCCACACCAATTTTGAATGCCTGTGCCATTTTTACCGGGTCTCCTGCAACGGCTATGGCTGTATTTACCAGCACTGCATCAGCTCCCATTTCCATAGCTTCAGCAGCGTGTGATGGTGCACCAATACCGGCGTCAACAACTACAGGCACATTGCTTTGTTCAATAATAATCTTAATAAAGTCTTTGGTATTTAGTCCCTGGTTACTGCCAATGGGAGAACCCAATGGCATTACTGCTGCTGTTCCTGCATCTTCCAGTTTTTTACAAAGTACAGGATCCGCCTGAATGTAGGGGAGAATTGTAAATCCATCCTTTGCCAGTTCCCGGGTAGCCTTGAGTGTTTCTTCTCCGTCTGGCAATAAATATCTTGGATCCGGATGGATTTCTACTTTTACAAGATTTGTTCCCAACGCCTCTCTTGCAAGTTGTGCAGAAAATACAGCTTCTTTTGCATCTCTCACACCCGATGTATTGGGTAAGATAGACAAACCAGGTATGTCGAGATGTGCAAGAAGGTCATCTTCAGAATTGTTCATATCTACTCTTCTGAGGGCTACTGTAACCAGTTCTGAACCTGAAGCTTTAATTGCATCATGCATTGCCTGGTTTGAACTGAATTTCCCGGTACCTGTAAATAACCGGGAGTTAAATGTGTGTTTACCTATCTCCAGCATTTATTTGGTATTTTTTATTGTTTGAATGATCTCTTTAGTTGTTTCTTTTATTTGATAACTATTTGACAAGAAGGAAGATACAGCAACACCTTGAATACCTGTTTCAAATAATTGTTGAATGTCCTCATTTTTGATACCTCCAATGGCAAATACCGGAAGGTCTGTTCCTTTATCTTTCAATGTTTTTATAATTTCAGAATATCCTTCATTCCCCAGGATTTCAGCCAGCTTGTTTTTGGTTTTTGTATACCGAAAAGGACCAAGGCCAACATAATCAACATTTTTTTTATAAAGATTCAATACTTCCTTTAACTGGTTGGCAGTACCTCCGATGATTTTATCATCTCCCAGCAATTTTCTGGCTTTTCCCGGGTCCATGTCTTCTTTCCCAAGATGAACGCCATCGGCATCAAGACGAAGTGCAAATTCCACATGATCATTTATGATTAGCCTGGC